>Ga0209517_10000977_pt1 | contig 46055 bp, 40 predicted proteins | sample PeaSoiMetSII2010_FD_187695 | JGI IMG/M metagenome (GOLD analysis project Ga0209517, IMG submission 187695) | Peat soil microbial communities from Weissenstadt, Germany - SII-2010 (SPAdes) (version 2) | ecosystem: Environmental > Terrestrial > Soil > Wetlands > Peat | place: Germany...
AAAAGCGGGCTGGCTGGGGCCCCGCTGTCGCCGCCAGTCTACTCCCTGTTTTGGGTGAACTGAATCTCAGATGTGTAGCTTAACTTCCGGTCTCAAACTGTCCCATTTCCGCTGACGTGGCACATTCGTCGTTTTCTGAATTTCCTTAACCGGTTGAATATTATTGAGTTGCGATGGGAAGGATGAGGCCCGAAGCCGCGCTCTTGGAATGATAGATTCTCTGCGTGGCTCTTATGTAGTCCGCGTCGCTAGCTTTGTAGACGTTCTCGACAAATTTCTGCGGGTTACGGTCGTACAGGGGGAACCATGTGCTCTGCACTTGCACCATGATCCTATGTCCTTTGAGGAAGGCGTGATCGTTCGGGTGCAGATCAATTTTAAATTCAGTCACTTTGCCGGGAGTGATCGGCTCCGGGGTGTCAAGACCATTGCGATAACGGCCACGGAGAATGTCATCAGCCACGATCAATTCGTAGCCATTCAGAACCGGGCCCACTCCTTTTTCGGCATCCTCGTCCGTCACCTTCTGATAGTCATCGGGATAAACGTCAATCAACTTCACCACCCAATCGCTGTCACTGCCGCTGGTGGAAGCGAAAAGATCGGCCACAATGTCACCGGTCACGACAACATCGTCCTTCAGCGAGTCGGTCTGCCAGGTCAGGACATCCGGACGATGTTCGACAAACCGTTGGTCCTGGAGCAGCCAAACTGGCCAGTCTTTCCCAGGATAAGTGGGGGTGACCGGTCGAGGACGATAAGGAACGGGATTTGCCGGATCAGAGACGTAGCTATCGAATCCTTTCGCTTCGACCGGCGCGTCGAAGGACAACTTGCCATCGGCCCGAAAGAAAAGCCTTTTGGACTCGATCCCCCGCTTCGGCGGCCACTCGTCATAGCTCCGCCAAACATTGGACCCGGTTTGGAAGGTCACTGCCTCGGCTTCCTTCAAAGGTCCTTTGCCGTGAAGCCAATACGCAAACCACGGAGCCAGGATGCTCGCGCGATAGTATTTTGCCGTGTCGCTTTCAAAGTCGATATTCCCCAAGGTACGCCCCGCGCTGCGCATCCAACCACCGTGGTTCCACGGTCCCGCTACAAAATAGTTGAGATGGTCTGTGTCGGTTTCTTCCAGCGTCGCGTAGATCCGGGTTGGTCCCACAAAGTCTTCCTGGTCATACCATCCGGCGACATTGAGGTTCGGCACAGACGTATGCTTCAGGTACGACGTTACGGCCGCCTGCTTCCAGAAGTCGTGATTCGGGTGTTCGACGAAGTTGCTCCAGGTCGGCAGCTTGCCATGGAAGTAGAGCCGGTCAGCGTTCGCCAGAGCGCCGAGATTGAGATACCAAGCATAGGTGTCGTATTGACCGAAGGCGAAGTTAGTATTTTGTTCTTTGGAGCTTTCAAGCAGTGCTGCATATTCAAAACCATAGCTCAAGCGAAAGGCTCCGTTGTGATGGAAATCATCGTTCACAAACATGTCGTCGGGAGATGCCTGCTCGCTCGCGGCTTTGAGCGCGGGATGTGGCTCGAGCAAGGCCTGAGTCACGAGCCATCCAGCATAGGAGATGCCCCAAATTCCGGCCTTGCCATTATTGTTGGGAACATTCTTCAGCAGCCAGTCGATGGTGTCATATGTGTCGGTGCCTTCGTCGACGGAGCTGGGACCGCTCCGGTCGCGCGGCGGCCGGTTCATGGCAAATTCCCCTTCCGACTTGAATCGCCCGCGAATGTTCTGCATGACGAAGATGTACCCATCTGCGATCAGCTCGTCATAGTTGCCTGATTTCACCAGGCGCTCTTCATCTTCCGGCACTCCGTAGGGTGTTCGCATAATAAGAAAAGGCAGCAGCCCCTTGGCTTGCTTCGGGGTAAAGATCACGGTTTGCAGGTGCACGCCATCTCGAACCGGGATCATTACCTCCTGCCGGTTGAATGTCTGTGGCTTGTACTTGGGTTGCACGGTCGGAGCCTGGCCCCTGACATCGGAGACGATCAGCAGTCCCACGAACAACGAAAGCGGTAGGAATCCGGCCAGCTTTGGTTTATGCAGAGTCGTTAGCAATCCGCTCCCCTTGCTTTAAGACCTTAGCAGTATAACTCCTGTGCTTCTCCGCCCATCGGATCGCATCCGAAATGGCACAGCGCCCTCAGCGCCCTTCTCCCGAAGTGTGCCTCGCAAAAGGACGGGATCTGTGTCGCCTCTTATGCTTTCACCAGCCAATGCCGGTCATTCTTGCTCTGGCGTTGGACGCTTACCGAATCTGAGCAGATCCGCCTTATATTTCGCCATTTGATTTACGCACAGACTTCATCGCAGTATCAATACCTATTTAAAAGCGACAGTCCGGACAGGGTGAAACCAATTTCGGACTTACACTTTATGACGGCTGGGCTGGAACTGTACAGAGAGGGCGACCGATGTTGGGACAGTGAGCTTCGCTGATCGCCAGGCCGTAAGTCGTGCACCGCGTGGAAACGGCGGTGCTTGCACAACCTGACCCAGAACTCCGATATTTTCCACTGAACCATTCTGGCGTACTGTGGTCAAGTGGATGCTGCTCTGCAGAGTACTTGAAATGCCAGACGACACTACTGTGCCACCTCAGCCCTGCAAACCGACCCGTTGTTGGAGTGAGTTGCGACGAACTCCTGAGTTCAGCAAATGGCTATCGTCTGCCAAAGAATGCCAGAACAGGATTCTCGCGGAGCGGAAGCGGAATTCACACTCAATTAGTTCTCGCATTCCACTCCTCCCGCTTTCGCTGGTGGTACGAGCCCAGAAAACTGGACTGCCTTCCGTTCTTCGCGGTCAACGAAAGATGCTGACCCGGAGATTCCCATCCCGAAAGAAGCTAAGGCGGAATACGCGGAGCCGCAGTAAACGTCTAAGCGTTGGTCTCTCTATGGGGCCAAGCAAGTGAAAAGCGCCCTGAACCCTGTTGGCAGTCACCGTTGAAATGCACGAGGCGTTGTTTGCGGCTGTTCGTTCTGTCATGGAACTGTTTTATCTCCGGCCACCTATTCTTGATGCCTCGACGATTGCGCCGGAATCGTGGGCTGGGTTGAATGGTGCCTTCCCAACGGCGGCTGCTGTCCCTCCTATCCCTCAGACGTTTTTGCGCGTCGACGCGTCGCCCAAGTACCACCGATAGCCGCTACGCTGTTCTGCCTCAGCTTCCTTGAGAAGCGCAAGCGTTCGGCTCCGTCGATAGTTGGCGCAACCCACAAGCAAAGCGTTAAGTAATGCCATGGGTGCTACGTAGGAGCCTCCAAACGACGGACTTTCAATGGAGCAGAGCAGGCACACGTCGGCCAGGCGCGCGATCGGAGAAATATAGGTGTCCGAGATGCCAATGCAATATGCGCCGCGAGCTTTCGCACGCGTCAAGCCCTCGACGGTCTGGCGAAGACCTCGCCGAAAGCTGATAGCGATCACCACGTCCTTCTTGTTTGTACAACGGATTAGGTGAGCGACACGACCGGGAGTGACCGCAATCAATGGGGGCAAACCCAGAATTGTAAGCTTGTACTCGAGAAACAACACCAAAGCGATGGCCATATCGCCCCCCAGAAGCACAATCTGGCGGGCGCGATAAAGTTGTTCCGCCACACCCTTGATGCGGAAAGTGTCGAGAGTGTTGGATAGTGCCTTCAGATTCTTCACGTCGCACGCCAAAGAACCTTTGATCTGAGCCGAGGTAGTACCCGGCTTCGCCAAGCTGGCTTGCATGATCTCTAAGGGGGTCGCGAGAACTATCGAGAGGTCGTGGAGATACCTCTGAAACTCGCGGTAGCTCGCAAACCCCATGTTCCTAACAATGCGCAGAATGGTTGCCGCATCGCTGTTTGCCTTTGCGGCCAGTTCTCGGATGGTGAGCAGCACATACTCCCGCGGGTGCTCCAGCACGGGCCGAATTACCTCCTGTCGTTTGGGAGTGAGATTCTTGATCAGTTCGCTCACGCTCTTGGCTAGGGGCCCCTCATGGTGGACGAGTGTCTTTGCACGCACGACGTACCTCCTCGCGAGAAGTTTTAGCAGCGACTCTGAAACCGCAGAGCGATACAGGTGTTTCATTTTACACAAACTCCAGAAACAGGGTCCGGTTCTTGATGGACGGCTTGCCGTGTTTCTTCAAAATACTGTGCCGACAGGGATGATGATCTTTCTCCTTGACATAGCTGCAATTGGTGTCCTATATTGCGCTGTGTTGGTGAAAGTTCAGTTGGAAACATATGTTTCATAAGCAGAACTCGCGTTCAATCGCGAAATGGAAACCCTTCAGGGACATCGTAATTCAGAGGTTGCGACGGTGCTCCGTGAAGAGAACCGTGCAGAGTTTAAGCTTCGGATGGCGTCCTCGACGGATGATGAACCTGTCCCTCCACGCCAAGCCAGTTAATCGGAAGATGGGAGTACGACAAATGCTATCGATCAATTCGTTTCCCGGACTCTTTGCAAGATTGATGGCAGTATGGCTGTTCGCCTTCGTTCTGCACGCGGCTTTGCTACCATGCAGCGCACAAACAACTGGTGCGACCCTGTCTGGAGAGGTAACGGACCCCAGTGGTGCTTCCGTGCCCGGGGTGACCGTGACCGTTACCAACGTTGATACCGGCATCTCAACCAAGACAACGACAAACCAATCGGGTGCATACACGTTCCCGTCTCTACCGGCCGGAAACTACCGGATTCTCGCGGAAATGGCAACCTTTAGAACTATTGAAATCTCGGGAATCACCTTGTCGGTATATCAGAAAGCGACAGTGAATATCACACTTCAACTCGGAGCAGTCAGCGCAAAAGTCGAAGTGAGTGGTGCGGCTCCACTCGTCTCAACCACGTCCGCGAGTGTCGGCACCGTGGTGGACCAGCAGCAGATCGTAGATCTACCTCTGAACCTCAGGCGTGTTGGAGCGCTAGCGGTCCTAGTGCCAGGCACGGTCACTGACAATGGCGGTTTTGCGTCTTCCAGTTTAGGATCGCCGTTCAGTGAGACCAGTTATGTGGCCAGCGGAACTCGAGACTCGAGCAACAATACTCTGATCGACGGTGTGGACTCAAGGAACATGACCTTCGGAGGCTTTGCTCTGCAACCTCCCCCAGATGCTGTCCAGGAATTCAGAATTCAAACCAACGTCTACGACGCAGCCTTTGGGAAGGCGGCAGGTTCCACGATCAATCTGTTGACGGTGTCGGGCACAAACCAGATTCACGGATCTGTTTATGAGTTTCTGCGTAACGACGACCTGGATGCCACCAACTACTTCGCGACGACCAAGCCAGCATTCCACCGAAATCAATATGGATTCGCTTTAGGCGGACCGATCCGCAAGAACAAGACCTTCGGGTTCGTTAATTACGAGGGGCTGCGCCAGATTCAGGGTTTGTCACTAGCTAGCGAGGTGCCCAACGCTGCCGAAAAGAGCGGAAACTTCAGCTCTTTGCTGACCGGGCAACCCCAAAACCTCTGTGGGAGCAATGGCCCCTCGAATTTGAATTTCGATACCGGGCAGCTCTTCCAGCCAGCCACAGAATCGCAGTTCACCTGCCCGGCTGGCAGTGGACTCGCGGGATCGACGATCCTAATTGGCCAACCTGTTCCAGGAAACATCATTACGAACATCGACCCGGCTGGCGCGAGAGCCGTGGCTGCTTACCCTGCTTCCAATCGGCCGGGCACCCCCGACTTTGTTGACCAAGAACCGCTAGTGCGGAATGACAGCCAATTGGATGTTCGAATTGATCATAATTTTCGTACACAGGACCGGTTCTTCGGGCGGTATCTTTTCGGCCAATCTACTAGCATCGATCCCACTACGGCCAGCAGCCCGATTCCTGGGTTTGCGGACAGAATCTATTATCGCGGCCAAAATGTGGCTCTGGGATGGAACCATACTTTCTCTCCCAACCTGTTGAATGACGCGCGATTCGGCTTTCAGCGCAACTGGCTTGAGTCAAACTGCGAAGCCTGCCCTCGCGCTGCGGGGTACATGGAAAGCTTTGGAATCAATAATCTAGTCCCAGCTTATCCAGGCAGCGAGGGCTTCCCGTTATTCGTTCCCACCAACTACGCGACCGTAGGCGACACGAACAACCGACCGTTGACTAGTCCCGATATGGAGGAGAAATATAGCGACAATCTTACGTGGATTCACGGTCGGAATTCTGTTGTAGTGGGGGCTGACATTCAATTCTGGCAAGTCCTCCGCATGTTGACCGACGGCTACGCGCACGGGGAACTGGACTACAATGGTCAGTACTCTGGGCTCGCAGGCGAGGTTCCCGGTGTGACTGGCGTTTCTGACCTCGCCGACCTCCTGCAGGGGTTTCCTGACAATGCAACTCGCCAAGTGAAACTGCTTCCATTCGATCAAGTTGGCGGCGGCTTCTGGAGTTTCTATGGGCAGGACGATATCAAGGTTACAGGCCACCTTTCGTTGAATGTCGGTCTCCGGTGGGAATTTCGTCGGCCCTCTATTGACAAGCACGCCAACCTGATTACATTTGTGCCGGTGGGGCCGAAGTTTTCTGGGGTTGGGAATGCGACCCTGGTTACTGCAGAGCCGGATGCTCAGAACGATGCTCTGTGCACTGATCCCTTTTTCTCCTATTTGAAGACCAGTGATGGACGTTGCCTCGTGGCCAGTTCAGCAGAGCGTGCAGCCCTGGGATTCACTGGACGAACTCAGCAGTCGCTTCTTTTTCCCGACTACCGTGATTTTGCGCCTCGCATCGGTCTGTCATGGCGGCCGCTGTCATCAGATAAACTAATCTTCCACGGCGGGTACGGCATTTTCTACGACTTACCCAACTTCAACCAAATGCACTTCGGAGTGATTGACCCTGTACACTCGCCCACGCAGACGTACACCACGGCGTTCGGCTCTCCCCCACCGCTCACGAATGGCGTGCCGACCGACGTGGAGAATGTGTTCGGACTGGGTGGAATTCCCCCGCTTACCCAACAGGTGATCGGCCTTTTCGAGAGCCCTCAGTCGAAAACTCCGCGCGTCCAGGAGTGGAGCGTTGGCTTTGAATCGCAATTAAGTAGGGATTGGGCTCTTGAATTAGACTATGTCGGCAACAACGCCAAAAGACTCGGGGACCTGCACATCTTCGGAAACCAGCCCGAGCCGGGCGTAGGGGCCCTTCAACCGCGTCGGCCTTACCCGGACTTTGGCGCAATGCTGTATTCGAGTTTTGACGCGAAGTCAAATTACAATGCGCTCCAGGCGAAGCTGACCAAACGATTCTCGTATGGTCTTACCCTGCTCTCCAGCTACACATGGCAGAAAACGCTCGACGACAATGAGGGCGATGAGGGATTCGTCGCCGGAACCGGTAACTTCGCCCCTCAGGATGACAACAACTTGGCTGCCAACTATGGCCCCTCACCATATAGCGCCGCACAAAGACTAGTTTTCAGCTACATCTATCAGTTGCCCGTCGGTCTGGGCAAGCGTTTTCTTAACCGTGGTGGCGCGGTGAACCAGATACTCGGTGGCTGGGAGGTTTCGGGGATCACTAGTTTCCAGAGCGGATTTCCTTTTAGTGTCCTGTCGGCTGACTTTTCAAATACGGGCACTCTCAATGCGTTCCCCGATCGCATTTGCAATGGGAACAACGCCCACAAGACGGTCGAAGAGTGGTTTGACACAAGTTGCTTTACGACTACTCTCTTGAGTCAGGCCCTTATCAGTGGGCATCCCCGGTTTGGAGATTCAGGCCGCAACATTCTGATAGGCCCAGGGCTCAAAGACTGGGATCTCTCTGTTCGGAAGAAATTCCGGCTTACGGAGCGTTTCACGCTCGACTTTCGCGGCGAGTTCTACAACGCATTCAACACTCCTTCGTTTGGGACGCCAGGCGCGTTTGTTGGTAGCCCGACCTTTGGGGTGATAACGAGCGCCGGTTCTCCGCGCGATCTGCAATTCGGCCTGAAGCTATTGTTTTAGGAATTCTTGGCTTCTGTTCTTGACGAGAGCTCCGAGTGGGATGTCAATGCCGACTGCCTGATGTATAAGGTTAAGGTTGAATTGTGGATCCGAAAACCCCACCATTTCCAGCAGAATCCTCCCGCTCGGTGCCCTTAAACGCTCTGATATGGCTGATTACCCGCATGACCTCTCGGTTTGCTGACGCTTCATTGAAGAAGAGCAGAAACGCCGGGATGACCCTGCAATTTGCCGGCCTCGCCAGATTAACAGTGGGTTTGTGGCTCCTCGCGGGCGGCGCTCGAGGCCAGGTCATGCGGCAGCTCCAGCCTGCGGACCTGTTGGCGATTCGCGAGGTGAATGACGTTCAGATTTGCAGCGACGGTAAGCTGGTGGCATTTGAGGTCACCGAGCCAGCTAATCTCAGTGAGCACGACCGTTCCCGGGTAACGAATGTCTGGATCGTTCCCACGGATGGAAGCGCCCCTCCGCGGCCCCTGGCAGGGAACGAGTCCAGAAGCGCACCTCGATGGTCGCCGGATGGGAAGAATCTAGCGTTTCTTTCGCATTCCGCTGGATCACAGGGCGAACGCGAGCAGGTGGCTCAAATCTATTTGATTCGTGCCGAGGGTGGAGAAGCCCAGCAAATCACGAATGTGAAAGGTGGCGTTCGGGCTTTCAAGTGGTCCCCTGAGGGAAAAATGATTGCCTTCACGGCAAGAGATATGGAAGGGGCTGAGAAGCAACTGCCCCTTCGGGAAAACGATGCTGTGGACGTAGACCACAATTACGCATTCACACGATTGTGGGTAATTTCCCTCTCCGATCGGAAACTGGATCTGGTAACGTGGCAAAACTTCCAGGTCAATGATTTCGAATGGTCTCCGGATGGAAGCGAATTTGCGTTGAGAATCTCGGAGACTCCTAGGCTTGATGACGCCTTCTGGCACTCACGCCTCGTTATTGTTCGCCGTTCACCTGGACAACTCGTTCGCACCATAAGCCAAGACATCAGCCCTTGGGAGGGCACCCTCCGGTGGTCGCCCGATGGGCGAAGTATCGTATTCCCCAAATTTACGCCTCGGCGGATCGCTTCCTGGCTCGTGCTGAAACCGACGCTCGGCGGGCCTGAGCGCTACCTGCTGCAGAATTACCACGGAACTCTTCGCGCCGAGGTATGGACACGCGATTCAAAGTTCCTTATTGGGGAGGCCGAGGTTGGCACTAAAGCCGAACTTCTTCGCATCGATGTTGTCACCGGAGAGGTCGTGAAACTAGCCGAGATCCTTGCTAGTGCCAACGAGGCCAGTTTCAGCAGCACCCCCGACGGAAGTACGGTCGCCTACTTGTGTGCGAAATCGGATGCCCCGAACGATGTCTGCGTGGTAGGCCCCGGCCATACTTCAAGTCAACTGACTCGTTTCCACTCGGAGTTCGCCAGCGTTGGTTTGGGCCAAGCTCGAGAGATCACCTGGAAAAGTACGACCGATGGCGAGCGTATCTACGGCGTTCTGATCACCCCCCCCAGCTCTAAGCCTGGTCGACCATATCCAACCGTTGTGATGGTACATGGTGGTCCTCTCATGGCGTGGTCAACTGGCTGGCACGAGTGGGGTCAACTGCTTGCATCACACGGCTACGTAGTATTCCTGCCGAATCCGCGCGGCTCGGAAGGACAAGGCTGGCGGTTTGCGGAGGGCAATATCGATGATTGGGGTGGCAAAGACTTTAGAGACATCATGGACGGTATTGACACGCTGATCGCGCAGAAGATTGCCGACCCGGACCGCCTGGGCATCGGTGGATGGAGCTTCGGTGGTTTCATGACCTCCTGGGCCGTGACACAGACGGATCGCTTTAAGGCAGCCATCGAAGGCGCGGGCATCACCGATTTGATCAGCTTCGATGGTACCGCAGACATCTCCCCAACTTTCCTGAGGACTTACTTCCAAACTCCGCCCAGCCGCTGGTCTACCTACGAGAGACACTCGCCGATGTATTATGTCGCGAGGTGCAAGACACCGATTCTGATTCTTCACGGATTGGCGGATGATGTTGTTCCTGTCGGGCAGAGCGAGGAGTTCTACCATGGCCTGCGATCACGCGGGGCCGGCGCCGAGTTGGTTCTCTATCCACGGGAATGGCATGTTTTCAGCGAACCGGCGCACCAGTTGGATGTTTTAACGCGTGTCTTGGAATGGTACGACAAGTACTTGAAGTAACCCTGGGCTGCTTCGTTGCGGATTGGTGAGACACCGGCTTTACTCAACTCCATTCCAGGGACTTCCAACTAGGGTCATTCATGGGAAGAGTCCTGAAGCAAGCTTTGAACGTCTTGGTCGTGCTGGGCGTCACCGCGTCGGGATCGGTTGCGGAAAGTGCGAAGCCAAAATCTTCCGAAGCCGCACCTCTCCTGATCCTGAGGAACTCCCATCTCCAACTCGCATTCGACTCGCGAGATGGCCGACTCCGAAGTTTCATCGCGCTTCAATCCGAGGACAATTATCTAAAGGGCCTAAAATCCGCGCCGCCGCTGTTCGCAGTGACCATCGGAAATCTGGACGGAACAAATCAACAAGAAGCCTATCCCGCGTCAGCCGGTGTTTCCATTCAAGGCGACTCGGCATGTACCCAAGTTTCTTCGTTGCAGGTCGAAGGCAAGAAGATTCCCGTCAGTGCCACTGTCACCGTGCAGCTTGACAGCAACTCAGCCGAGAGTCGCTGGAGCATTGAGCTCAGCAACCACTATTCAGCGCACACGATCTTTGGTCTCACGTTTGCTCGCATGTACGGTGTGCAACTTGGAGATCGGTGGCAAGACGATGCGCTCTTTTTTCCTTTCTGGGGAGGTGAACGCTTTCCTCACGCGGTGAAGGACTTTGTCGCCATCGCTGACCACAGTCTCAGCCCTACCGAAATGGGCCGACCACGTGTGACGCGGAAGAACGGTCGCTACGTTCACGAGTTGCTCTATGCGGGCGGAGCAAGCATGATGTGGATGGATTACACCGATGCGGCTCACGGCCTGTATTTAGCCTCTTACGACCCGGAGTTTCTTGTCACTGTTCTTCACGCGGATACGCAAGGTAGCACGGTTGGTACGATGAATTTGGAGTTCAAGAAGTGGATAACGGTCCCCCCCGGTCAGGATCGAACTTTCCCTCCCATAATTGTCGCGGCTCACGGCGGAGACTGGCATTGGGCGGCAGACGCGTATCGCTCCTGGTTCAACACACGAATGACACTCACAGCTGACGGCGGTTCATGGCGAGAACAAATCGGCGGCTGGCTTGTTTTCATGAAAAACGCCTATGGACGCATGGCGCTCCAATTTCACGATCTACCTGAGGTTTGGGCCAAAGAAAAAAAACTAGGCATGGATCTGTTGATTCCTTACGGGTGGAGCAGAGGAGGGTTCGATTCCTACGACCCGGAGTACTACCCCGACCTTGATCTAGGCGGTCCCTTGGAAATGTCGCGCGCCTACCACAAGATCAAAGTCGGGGGAGGCGAGGTCATGACCTACCTCAATGCACGCATTTTCAATCTACGATCCGATTACTTCAGAACGTTGGGTGAGGACTGGGCGGTGAGAAACCCGGACGGCTCGAAGGTAGTTGAACAGTACAAGCCCGGTTCTCCCGAATCTTTCGCGGTCATGTGCCCCGGCAGCCAGGGTTGGCGAAACTTGTTAGCTGATTTTGGGTGGATCGCAGCCACTCAATACGACTCTCACCTGATCTACTATGACCAGGTTGCCGCTGCGCCGCCCCTCGCCTGCTACAGCACTCGTCACGGCCACGATCAAACCGGTTTGTGGAATCGTGAATACGCCACGCTTTTACACGATGCCTATCAAGTGGGCCGTTCCACGGATCCGCACATCGCATTTATGATCGAGGGTGCGGGCGACCTTTACGCTCCTTACGCTCTCTTCCAAGGTTATTTTGACCCGCTTTACGCAGGAACGCGCTTCGCTTTCCCGGAGCTTTTCAAATACACCTTCCCGGAAGTCATCCAGGCGACTTTCGTCGTCAATACGCGGAACTCTCCCGACACTTTATACCACGACATACCGATCGTGCCTCACGACGCTGCGATCCTCTCAATCTGCCGAGACATCATGGTAGGCAAGCTCTTTGTATTCATGGATCCAGTCCTCGGGGATCGCGCGTGGTGGGACGAGGTTAGCAAGCTCCTCGCCCTGCGGAAAGCTGCAGCCCCGTGGATAGGGCAGGGAATTTTTCGAGATACGATTGACGTGACCGAGGCTCAGCCGCCACTGGAAGTTAAGACTTTTCGGTTGGACCATGGAAACAGCAGAAGCACCTTGGTCGGGGTTCTAAACCAAACCCACGTGCCCGGACGCAAGATCATGATCCAGTGTGGGTCTCTGTCTGAAATCGAAGCCTTTCGCCTCGAGGAAGACGGATCGAGATCGCCTGTCTCATTCGAGGTTGCGAACAGCCACGTCGTCTTTGAAGCTCCGACGAAATTGCTCTCAATGACAATTGTCGAAGGTCTGCGGAAGTAACTCGATCATCTGAAGTGCGATGAGCGGAATGGAATCCGTTAAAAAGACCAATAACGTTGCAGCATCAGCGATACTGAGTCCAAGACCACGCGATGCGCCCGTGATCATCCAGACGCGGTTGTAGTTCGAAGTTAAAAACATCGTTGATTCCTCTGTCAGGAGTTGCGAGGGTCGTTGGACGCGGTGTCTCAATAGCGTTCTTCGTCGCTCTTCGGCACATAGGAGAACGCAGTGGTCGCCATGCCGTTCACAGTCGCTCCAGCGTGCGCGAAGCTGGGCGATCTTTTGAGAAGGCCTGCGGGGAAATTGAGCTTTGGCTCTGATATCTGGTCCAGTGCGGCCACCTGCTCAGGCGACAGTTGCACATCGAGCGCAGCCAGGTTGTCATCGAGTTGTTGCAGCCGTCGTGCGCCGATGATCGTCGAGGTAATCCCGGGACGGCCGTGCACCCAGGCAAGAGCCACAGCGGCGACCGTCGTGTTCAGCTCCTTCGCGATCTTCTGCAACTCGCTGATGATGGCGTAGTCGTTGTCAGTGAGAGATGCAGTGACCTGATCGCCCCTGTCGGCCTTCACCTTTGCCGCGTTTTCACGCGTGTACTTGCCCGAGAGAGCGCCACTGCGAAGCGGACCCCACGGAGTGATGCCCAGCCCGAGCTCCTGTGCCATCGGAATGAGTTCTCCTTCGACTGTCCTCTCGATCAGCGAGTACTCGATCTGCAGTGCGATCAGAGGAGCCCAGCCACGGAACTGCGCGCTGGTCTGTGCCTGAGCCACCTTCCAGGCCGGAGTATCGGAAAAGCCGATATAGCGCACCTTGCCAGCGGTCACTAGGTCGTCGAGTGCTCGCATGGTCTCTTCGATCGGCGTGAACGCATCCCAGTTGTGCAGCCAGTAGAGGTCAATGTAATCGCTCTGCAACCGGCGAAGAGATTGTTCACACTGTGCGAAGATTGCCTTCCTCCCCGCGCCACCCCCGTTTGGGTCGCCTGCGTACAGATTGCAGAAGAACTTTGTCGCGATCACCATACGATCCCGGCGCGCACGATCTTTAGCGACAAAGTCACCGATGATCTTCTCCGAATGGCCCTTGGTATAGATATTGGCGGTATCGATGAAATTACCGCCGCGATCAAGGAAGTGAGCAAGGATCGTTTCGGAGTCGGTCGGGCTTGATCCCCAGCCCCAGTCTTCGCCGAAGGTCATCGTTCCGAGACAAAAGCGGCTAACACGCAAGCCTGATCTTCCGAGAGTGACATATGAGTTCAATGACATAACTAGCTCCAAGTAGTGATTTTTCTTCGTATGGGTGCGGGAATCATTGTACACAGCGCCGGAAGGGACTCGGCAGTTGGCGATAATCATGGCCTCGGGCCTGAGGAAGCCGAGCGCGTTCATGGCTGTTCCGGTTTGAACGGAGAGGCCCGGACAACGTTCAGACCGGGGGTACTCGCCTCAGGGGGTGCTACGTCTCAACTGGGCGGGAACTGCTCTTCGGAGAGGCGAGGAGCAGCCCGTTGCCTTCCCCTGAGCCGCGCGGAACGCTCGATGACAAAACTTGTGTCTCACGTCCTGAAGTGTCCTTGCAATGAACGGCCTCTGAATATTGCATGAAATGTGGATGAATAGCCCAATTGCTGAGAAACGCAACGAGAGAGTGATGGCGCACCCACCCCCGCGCCCCGCGCGCACATTGCCAATATGCATAAACTTGCACACGGGCCAGGCATGGTTGACGCTATATCGCGTTTACACTCATCATCCCACCTCTTGACCAAACTTCTCTTCGGCAAACCACGCCTCGCCATCCTTCCGCTTCACATTCCTAGCCATACCCATATCTTAGGTTTTTTTGGGTGCGGCGAGAACTCACTTGCCGTTTCCTCCTTTGGTAACAGGAGCCGCTAGATTAGGATCAAGTCCCTATAGTCAGCGAATCTCGTGCTCTTCGAGCCAGTCTGCAATCTTGGCGGGATCATAGCGGTATTCCCGACCCATCCGATACCCTGGAATTCGCCGTCCGCGGGTCCATTCCCGCAGTGTCACAGGATGCAGGTTGATCAGTTCGCAGAGTTCCGCCGAGGTCAGTGCGGTATTGCGGGTCCGAAGGTCGTCAACAAGGCTCACACTTACTAATACGCGATTTGCGGCTAAAGACCAGCCTTAGTATCGACACCGCCTGAGACAAGAAGACGCCTGAAGCGGAACTTCGTTCCAGCCACACTCTACATTACCGACGCCGTCGCAACCGGCGTGGTGTCGATCTGCGTAGCGGTAAACTCTCTAAACGTCTCTTCGACCGCACGTCTGGTTTCGGGCGAATTCAGATCTGGAATCCCCAGGTAGCGCATCGTCGTCTTGATGTCCTTATGACCGAGGAGGTATTGGATGGTCTGGATCTTTGTCGTGCCCGAGAAGAGCGTAGCAAAAGTGCGTCTAAAGGTGTGCAGGTCCGCGTGGAACGTGCCCCCAGCACGTCTTGCGGCCCGCTGCACGTGGCGGAGCAAGTGCTGGTCAGGCCTTCCCTCTCGGTTCGGGAAAATCAGCTTGCAAGCAGGATTCTGCCTCTGCCGCTCGGCAATAGCCGCAATCAGGTCTCGGGGAATTGGGATGCGGCGGATGTGCCAGTGTTTTGGGTGCCAGTTAAGATGTGGCTTGTCGATGATGTTTAAAAAGCCGCCCTTCACGTCGCTGTACTCTGCGTGAGCGGCCTCCCCGTCACGAACGCCGCTCTTAAGAAAATAGTCGAGCGTGAAGCGTTCCTCGCTGTCCTTCGCTGCCGCGTACAGAGCCTTTACCTGTTCGGAGTCGTAATAAACCACAGGCTTTTCGGCAAACTTGGGATACTCGCTTTTCTTGAGCAGGCGGTTGATTCCGTGTGCACTCAGGAAAATTATGATGTCGTTTACCTTGTTGAAGTACGTCCTGTTCGGATCGCCAGACCTCCTAGGCTTACGTGGACTACCGTCCTTTCGCAGTTTGGATGGCCGTGTCCGCAGCCATCCCATGAAGTCGATCAAGTCCTGCTTCCTGATCTCGTCGATGAATTTCTTAGTACAAGACTGGCGAAACTCCTCCATTGCCAGCTTGTACGCCCTGATGGTTTTCGGGTCTTTGCCCTGCGACTGGAGATTCTTGAAATACTGCTCGACGGCCGCATCGACTCTCAGTCGACTACCTTCTGGCTCTGGACTGTCTGAGGCTTCGTAAGGAACACCACGCTCCCGATCCCGCAGCCAACGCTCTTTTTCTGCAAGCTTGTCCAAGGCGACGTAGGGGTCTTTTCCGACGGACTCAAACCGCTGTTTGCGGCCCTCCCTTCCGAACCGAATGTAATAGACGCCTTCGGGGTGGTGCTGGGGCTGACCATTGACCATTGCAGCGTGGGGGTTGAGGCGGCCCTTGGACAGGTAAACGGGCTTGCAAAACCGAGTCTTGCCGTCTTTGGTGGTGACTCGAAAGTGCAGAGTTGCGGTGCGGTTCGACATGAAATTCCCCTGAGTCCTAATACTGCGAAACAGGGGATTTCACGATTTGTAGTAACAGGAACCGGTGAAAAGTAGTAACAGACTCACGGAACCCGCATATTCATTGGTGATTTTAAGAACTGGCGGAGAGAGTGGGACCCTCAACGGATTCTCCGAAACCCTCGTAAACACTGGCTAAAACACTGCCTATCAAAGACCTCGTATTGGCCCTGCTTTGAATTTCCCAGTCAAACTGGGTACTTTTTCTTGGCTAAAAGGCCACTTTAGGTAGCCGATTAGGTAGCCGAAATCCTATTTGATCGCGGATAGGAAGTAAAATCCACTCCAGAATTGAGGCGAACAAAAGGCGAATATGCTACCATGCCCTGCATGGACGAGGGCCGCAAACGCGTGCTGTTGATCGCTGCGAGTATTCTCGCTGCGCGGAAGCTGGCGCAGTTCGATGGCGGGAAAAGAGTTCCGGCGACCATGAGCGCAATCGCGGACGCTGTGCGGTGGGCGGAGGAAATCATGAAGACGATTGATGAACGCTGGCCCGCTGGTAGGTGAGGTTCTGGGGTCACCCAGCTTGGCTGGGGCGCGTAGTCTAATTCGCAGAACTCGCGACAGAAGGACGCCCTAAAGCAATTTTGAAATCGTCGAGCGATTCATTCTGCCCGTTGTTTAATCGCAGAGCCAATCCGCCGGAGGGAGTCGGATAGAGCAGAATGTGCCAGTGGCTCTTTTCCTCTCGTTCCGTGACGCTCATATGCTTCACTCGGGAGTGTATCCACTGATAGGGCAGCGCATATGCCTCGTCTCGTCCGATACAGCCGAGAACGTATAGTCCCTGAGTTGCCTCACTGAGAAACTTATCCCAGTCGGAGTGATACGCGTACCAGTAGCCACCCTCCCCCTCCAAATAGTGCTTTGAGATTGTGACCACCGCACGCAGAGTGTCAAGGGCGGAGTAAAAGCAGACCACAGAGGCGGAGTAAGAATAGACCAGAGGAGCTGGTAGGAGATAAGGGATTGTCGGGGAGGAGGGCGTCTGGAGCGGAGGCCTGCGCCGCCTGAAAGGCGGCGCGGTTAGGCCGGAGCGGAAGACGTCCTCCTCCCCGAGGCGTGTTCGCCGTTGCGGGGTAGCGGGCGAGAGTCGAGGCGGCGGGGCGGATTAGGAGTTCGGCGGTGAGCCTCGCTTGCGTTTGCTCTGCTTCAGGCGGTAGCTCTCTCCGTTCATCTCCAAGATGTGGACGTGGTGAGTGAGCCGATCTAACAGCGCGCCGGTCAGCCGTTCTGAGCCGAGAACTTCGGTCCACTCCTGGAACGGGAGATTGCTGGTCACCAGTGTCGAGCCGCGTTCGTAGCGTTGGCTGAAGACCTCGAACAGCAGTTCGGCGCCGGACTTGGATAGTGGCACGAAACCCAGCTCATCGACGATCAGCAGTTCGTAGCTGGCCATCTGCTTCTGATAGCGCAGCAGCCGTCTCTCGTCCTTCGCTTCCATCAACTCGTGCACCATGGCGGCGGTGGTGGTAAAGCGCACGCGATGGCCGCGTTGGCAGGCCGATAAACCCAGGGCTAGCGCGAGGTGAGTCTTTCCGGTGCCGGAGTTGCCCAGCAACAGCACGTTCTCGCGCCGCAGTACAAACTCGCAGCGCGCCAGCTCCAGCACCAGCGCCTTGTTCAACGATGGAATGGCCAGGAACTCGAAAGTGTCCAGGCTCTTGACCACCGGGAAACGCGCCTGGTGAATGCGGCGTTCGGTGGCCCGCCGCTCCCGATCCAGCAGTTCCAGTTCCGTCAGGCGCAGCAGATAACGCGGATAATCCACGCCCTCCGCCGCACATTGGCGGGCCACTTTGTCGTACTCCCGCAGGAAAGTCGGCAGCCGCAATTGCTTCAGGTGATGTTCCAGCAACACCTGGGGCGTGTCGTTCCCTGAGGGCATGGCGAGATCGCTCATCGCGTCACCTCCCCACTGGATGTCTCCGAGGGGACCCTCTGCGCCGAAAGCAAAGCCATGTAGTCGGCGGCTTGCGTGGTTCGTACGTCGGCCAAGGGCAGATGCGGATAGTTCTCCAGGTCCAACCGCGGCGGACGCCGCTCGATGCGGCACAGCAGCAGATGCTTGACGGCGTCGAAGCTGAGCGTACCCAGTTGCAGCGCATCGCTGATAGCCGCTCCGACCTCCGGCAGGGAAAATGTCTCCAGCAGACGTAGCACCTGCACATACTCGCGCTTGCCCCGCTGGTGCAAGCGCGCTTCCAACAGCCGCCGCAAGCGAGCGAAGCAATCCGGCAACTCCCAGCCGAGCAGCGGTGCCGCCTGGTCCAGCGCCCGTGCCTTCTGCTCCAGCAAGGCGAGATAGTGCAGCGGATCGAAGACCATATCTTCGCGCTGGTAACTGCGCCGGTGGCGCGCAATCACCTTACTGCCGCAGACGATCGCCACCTCGTGCACGTAACCCTTCACCAGCACATCGCGATGCCCGTACTCGGTGGGCACCGAGTAATCGTTCGTGCGATAGCGCACCAGCGACAGCGAACTCACTCGGGCCACGCGCTTCTCGCAGGCTTCATACGCGCTGGCCGGCAGAGGAAGAAACGCCGCCCGGTCGCGCGCAAAGCGTTCTCCGATGGTTTCCTGCTCGCCACGAACTCGCTGCTCGCGGTGCTGGCGGCATTGCTCCAGTAAGTACGCGTTCAATGCCTCCCAACTTTCGCAACGCGGCACCGGCACCAGAAAGTTGCGCCGCGCATAGCCCACCAAGCCCTCCACGTTGCCTTTGTCGTTGCCCTTGGCCGGTCGTCCGAACTTCTCGGCAAACAGATAGTGGCTTTGTAACTCGGAAAACGCCCGCGTCTTCTGCCGGGTACCATCTCCCAGAATCCGCGCCACCGCCAGCTTCGTGTTGTCGTACAGAATCGTAGTGGGCACGCCGCCGAAATAGGCGAAGGCCTGAACGTGACCTTCCAGCAACGCTTCCGTCGTCTCCGCCGGAAACGCCCGGATGAAGCAGTCGTCGGAGTGCGGCAGGTCGATCGCGAAGTAGTGCGCCTTGCGCTCCTCGCCACCGACGATCACCAGTGCCTCGCCAAAATCGGCCTGCGCCGTGCCCGGAGCATGCGTCAGCGGAACGAACATCTCCCGGCGGCGCAGCGTCGCGACCCGCACGTAGTCCTTCACGATCGTGTAGCCGCCGGGGAATGCGTGCTCCGCCCGCAGCCGATCGAAGATCCGCTTCGCCGTATGCTGCTGCTTGGCAGGTTGGCTCTTGTCTTGTTCGAGAATGGCGTCGATCACGCCCACCCACGGCCCCAGCTTGGGCCGCTTCGCCGGCTCTTTCCGCCGGTAGCCCGGCGGAACCGAATACCCCAACATCTTACGTACCGTTACGCGCGCTAGTCCGAACTCTCGCGCCACCGACCGTTGACTTCGGCCCTCCACCAGAACCGCTCGCCGCACACGCCCATAGATCTCCACGGAGTACATCCCTCCGGTGTTCCACGATCGCGACCGTCGGCTCAACGGAACCGAACCACTTCCGTTACCCCCGCAGCCGGCCGTCCCTCGTGAAACAAGAATCCGGCGGTCTAGTTTTTCTCCGCCGCATCACCCCGCTAACGCGGCGTGATGTGGCCTAGTATTACTCCGGCGCTTATATCTGTGTACGTGCAGGCCCCCGGGTAGTTCTCTGCTGTCGTGCGTGCATTCAGTCGATCGACACAACGAAGGGACGGGAAAAGAGAACGCGAGGGAACCTATCACTGCTTTGAAACGAGCGCTAGTAAATTTCAGCGTAATCCACATTCACGAGGAGGAAGAATTCAAGTGAAAACAATCCGGGCGACTGGTGCAAAGGGGAGAGTATCAATGAGACTTTCCAGCCGTGGTTGGCTAGTTGTTATAGTCTTTGTCTGTTTGGCCCATATCGGCGCTCTTGCGCAGTCTGGTGCGTTGACCGGTGCCGGTTCCACATTTGTCAACCCGCTGATGTCGAAGTGGTCCAAGGAATATCACACGCTTCACCCGAATGTTCAAATTAATTATCAGTCCATCGGGTCGGGCGGTGGGCGCCAGCAGTTTCTCGCCAAAACGGTTGCCTTCGGGGCGAGTGACGCGCCACTGACCGATGAACAACTCGCACAGGCCGGCGGCGAGGCCAACGTGGTGCACGTTCCAGTGACACAGGGCGCCGTCGTTATTGCGTACAACCTTGCTGGCGTATCCGCTCAACTGAAGTTTAGCCCGGAGAGCATCGCTGGTATGTACCTCGGCACGATCAGAATGTGGAACGATCCGAAAATTGCCGCCGACAACCCAGGCGTCTCATTGCCTTCAAAACCTGTTCTAGTAGTTCATCGCTCGGACGGATCGGGAACGACCGACATCTTCACGGACTACCTTACGAAGGTCAACGCGGAATGGAAGACCAAAGTTGGACACGGCACTTCAGTTCAATGGCCGAATGGCATCGGCGGTCAAGGAAACGAAGGCATTGCCAACCAGGTAAGGAACACCCAGGGCGGCGTAGGTTACATCGAGTTGGCCTATGCCCGTCAGAACAAAATCCCGTACGGCTTGGTGAAGAATCGCGCCGGCAACTACGTCGACCCCGACCCCAAGAATGTGACCAATGCAGCTGCCTCCCTAAAGGAGGTCCCCGCGGACTTACGGTTTTCGATTACAGATCAAGCCGGAGCGCAAGCATATCCGATTGCCGGATCAACTTGGGTTCTACTTTACAGGAACCAGCAGGATGCGGAACAAGGCAAGCTCGTTACGGCCTTCGCAGAATGGGCCATCACGGACGGTCAAAAATACGCAACCGAGCTGGACTACGCAGTCTTGGCGAAGAATCTGGTTCAAAAATCGCAAGCGGCTCTTCGAACCGTCATGTGCAGCGGAAAATCCTGTCTTCAGAAGTAAGCACCAACTTGCGGGGGGCAGGGATAGATGCTCTTTTCTATCGCTCCCCTCGCAGATCCATTGATTTGGGAGATCTATGGCAACCGCAACTGCTGATGTCCTGACGTCGCAACTTCAACAAGAAACACGACGACCCAGCGACCGGGGCGACCGGCTCTTCGAGGCTGTCATCAAGTCGATTGTGGGTGTGGTGCTGGTAATCTTCGCCGGCATTTTCGTTGTTCTTTGCACTGGTGCCTGGCCTGCGATCAAACGTTTCGGTCTTCGCTTCATTGTTGATACTGGTTGGGATCCGGTGCACCTAGCCTTTGGTGCCTTACCGTTTATCGCAGGAACCTTCATCGTGGCCCTGGGTGCAATGGCCCTTGCTGGGGGAATCGGATTGCTGACAGCAGTTTGTGTCACTGAAGTGCTGCCCCGATGGCTGCAAGGGCCGGTCACGTACTTAATTGAGATGCTGGCGTTCATTCCCAGTGTGGTTTACGGATTGTTCGGCCTGCTGGTGTTAGCACCATTTCTGCAAAGCACCGTCGAGATATGGCTTCTGGAACATCTCGGCCCGCGATTTTCGATTTTCAACGGCGCACCGTATGGAGTCGGATACTTGAGCGCCATCGTGATTCTGGCAGTTATGCTTCTCCCTCTCATCGTGACCCTTTCAAGAGAAGCTCTTATCCTTGTGCCTCGGGAACTCAAGGAAGCCGGGTACGGTTTAGGTATTGACCATTGGAACGTGGTCTGGAGCATCAGTGTCCCGTACGCACGCAATGGGATTGTCGGTGCTTTCGTCCTGGCGCTCGGTCGTGCGCTCGGCGAGACGATTGCCGTTGCCATGACGATTGGCGGTGGATTTAGCCTTCCGCATACTGTGATGGACCAGGGATACACGCTGGCGAGCGTCATTGCCAACGAGTTCAACGAGGTTAGTTCGGAAATGTATTTGTCGGCGTTGATCTACTGCGGCCTGATCTTGTTTGTGATCACGGTTGCGGTGAATATTCTCGCCTATTTCATCGTACGGAGACTCTCAGGCGTCCATGGCTTCAAAGCTTAAAACTTCGATACACAAGGATATCGGCGGAAACTCGCGAAAATGGCGCGGCTTCGTGGGTTTCGGACTGACAGGAGTGGCGACCTTGGTTTCTCTGGGCGCGCTTTTCTCCATTCTCGGTTACCTGATCTTTAATGGGATCGGTGCCATCAACTGGAGTTTTCTAATCAGGGAGCCCGCGGCAGTCGGAGAACCGGGTGGCGGAATCGCGCCTTCCTTGTTAGGCACAGCGATCCTTGTTGCTATCTCGATGGTTGTTGGGGTACCTCTTGGTGTCGGATCGGGGATATACCTGTCTGAAATGGCACGCGACACCCAATTTGGTCGCGTGGCGCGCATTGCGATCAACACCTTCATCGGCGTGCCATCCATTGTGATCGGCGTCTTCGTCTACTTCATTTTGGTCAAACCAACCAGCACATTCTCGGCGGTAGCGGGTGGACTGGCGCTGGGCATCATCATGATTCCCATTATGGCTCGCACGACTGAGGACGTGCTGCGCTTGGTCCCCCATAACATTCGGGAAGCCGGGCTCGCCCTTGGGGCACCCCGCTGGCATGTAACGCTGCACGTGGTTCTTCCCGCGGCTCGGGCTGGGGTCATTACAGGGGGTATATTAGCGGTCGCTCGCGTGGCCGGAGAAACTGCGCCGCTTATCCTAACTGCGCTAGGAAATGAATATTATCCGACCAGCCTTTTTAAGCCGATTGATGAGATTACGCTGCGAATTCTCAAGTATGCGCGCGGCCCCTATGACGTATGGCATCAGCAAGCTTACGGTGCAGCGCTGATCCTGGTTTTTGGTGTGGCTGCGGGGAGCCTGCTGCTGCGGTTATCAACACGAACCCAAGCTCCTAGCCGATAGCGACGCGGTATCTCCGTAACTTGCGGACGTTCACGGTTCAAGATCTCGGGGATGCCTAGAATCAGCTAGGGATCAAGATAATGGTCCGGCGGCGGCGGGGAATATCTGTTAGAGGAAACGATGTCTGCCATCATGAGCGCGAGTCCAAAAGTGCCACAAGCGAGGGTGCCGGATATGGGGCCTAGTCTCACGGCTATCGACGGACGCGGTCCCAGCAGTAAGCCGACCTTCTCCATATCAAATCTGAATTTCCACTACGGACCAACCCAGGCCCTGCATGACGTTTCGTTGGCGATCACGGACCGGTTCGTCACAGCCCTGATAGGTCCCTCAGGATGTGGAAAGTCGACTTTTCTACGCACCCTCAATCGCATGTACGAAGTTGTTCCGGGAACACGGCTGAGCGGATCGATTCTGCTTCGCTCGGAAGATTTGTTTTCGATCGATCTTACGCAGCTACGCCGCCGGGTAGGAATGGTTTTCCAAACACCTAACCCATTCCCGAAAAGCATTTTCGATAACGTAACTTACGGGCTAAAGATATTCAGTGATTTCTCGACGGCATCACTGCGCGATCAAGTGGAGGAGAGTCTGCGACGGGCAGCGCTTTGGGATGAGGTGAAAGACAAGCTGCATAAGTCGGCGCTGGGCCTCTCCGGAGGACAACAGCAGCGACTATGCATTGCCCGAGCTCTTGCGTTGAGACCCGATGTGCTGCTCATGGACGAGCCGTGCTCGGCTCTGGATCCGATATCTACGGCCAAACTTGAGGAACTGCTGGTGACCCTCAAAGACAGTTGTACGATCGTCCTGGTCACGCACAACATGCAGCAGGCTGCGAGGGTTGCCGATTACACTGGATTTTTCCTCTCAGGAAAGTTGATCGAATTCGATCGCTGCAACGTAATCTTCGAAAAGCCGGAGCACAAAGAAACGGAAGACTACATCACGGGCCGTTTCGGGTAAGCGACGATTGGTTTCAGGAGGAAGTCTGGTGAATGTTATGACTCGTTCCAAGTTTCAATCCGGACTCGATGAACTGAGAGACCGCCTGACGGAAATGAGCATTACTGCGGACCGCTCCATCGAATTGGCGGTTGAGGCTTACCTCGCTCGGGACCGAGGAGTCGCCGAGCAGGTATTCAAGCTGGAGCGCGATACGAATACGTCTCAGCGAGAGGTCGACCAGCTTGCAATCGATCTCTTGGCAATGCAGCAGCCTATGGCTGTTGATCTCAGGTTCATCACCGCGTGCATGAAGATTAACGCCGACCTTGAAAGAGTAGCAGATCAAGCGGCGAATATTGCACAGTGTGCTTTAGCGGAGCTCAACTCGGAAAAGATAGAGCTCCCGGTCGACATGGCACGGATGGCAACGACAGCGGCGGGTATGATTCGACGCGCTCTGGACTCCTTTATGGCGGGAGATGCTGAGCTGGCCCAGGCTGTACTGATCATGGACGATGTCGTGGACCGTATGAACAAGGAAGTTTTCGTTTCAATGGCGTCACTCATGCGTTCCAATCCAGCAGTAGTCGATCGCGCCCTTGGGGCTGTTGTGGTCGCCCGCAACCTTGAGCGTATTGCGGATCATGCCACAAACATCGCTGAAGACGTCATCTACTGGGTCAAGGGCAAGGATGTTCGTCACGGTGCTATTCAACAAGCGGTGTGATTTGAGTTCCGTTCTAATGGTTGCTGAGGTTCTCGGGCGATGAGATTGATTCTTGTTACTCTGTGGAGCACTTCACTTCTTCTTTCTGCTGGCAGTCTGACCGCCTCGCCCGATACTTCTAAACCCACCAGCACAGTTGACACTCGTTCCACACCGCGAACTCTCAGCGAACAAAGTGGCGTTCTGTGGAAACGCATTGACAACGACAAACAAGAGTCCAATACACTCGTGTACTTTCCCACGCTCGTCATTGGGACTGCTGTCATTTACAACTTGCCCGGAGTCCGCGCTCCAATTTGTCTCAGCAGTGAGGCTTTGGCCGGAATTTACGCTGGGAGAATTATCTCTTGGAACGATAAGGGAATTGCGAAGACGAATCCGGGATTGACCCTGCCGTCTTCGAGAATCCGTGTCCTCCAACGGGACGACGAGAGCGGCATGAGTGCGCTGCTCGATCAGTATTTATCGAACGTGAATTCGTCGATTGGGCCACGCCGTATGAACACCTATCCATCGGTCTCGAAGCCAGCGTTCGTTCATGGCGAGGACCAAATGATTGCGAGAATTCTGAGAACGCCGTACAGCGTCGGCTTTGCGGACTTTTATTCAGTGCGCAATGGTAGGGCTGCCTTCGCTTCGCTGCAAAACAAAGACGGCGCTTGTGAACTACCCTCCGCTGCTTCGCTCTCAGCAGCGGCTAGTGCTGCCAGCCTGGATCTGCATTTTCGATCTGAATTAAGCGCGCTCGATGTTTCCGTCCGTGATGCGTATCCCATTACAGGCTTCTCGGGGTTGATCGTTCCTGTGTACAGCAGCAACGCTGATCGTCGCTCGAATACGACTCTAGATCTGTTGCACTACATTCTCACCGACGGTCAGAAACTCGCATCGGAGTCGGGTTACATTGCACTACCGAGGCCACTTGTTGAGCAGGAACTGAGAGCCTTGGGCACAATCATGAATCAATAGGTCGAAAAGCGATTTTCCCATCCAGCGGGAAACTTCGCCATTCGAAATAGCCTCTGCCTCCTGACAGGGTTACGACGCAAGAGGTCATGCATGGCCAAGACCGAGAACTCACGGCTCTATACGCCTAGCTGAATCCCAGCCCAAAACGTTAGCAATTGCCCAAACGGATCTAGTGTGCCCGTACAAGAACGCACGAATTTAACAAACCATTAATATTCCTGCCACCGAAGCGTAACAAATGCAGTTTATGTTTAGGCGTCCGCAAGGACGCTTGGTTGAGGCCGACTGAGGCGTACTCGCTCCACTCCGAATCTCTGCGCGGCGTGATCAAAGTTTTCAATGGCACTTGCGGTATCACAAAAGAAAAAAGAGAGGAAGACTCGCGTGAAAAGAACCGTTGCACTGCTCAGCCTATTCGCCTCACTCACCGCCGCCATTCATGCGCAGCAAGGGCCCGTTCCAAAAGGCATCCCCCATCTTGACCACGTGTTCCTGATCATGATGGAAAACCACGGTTATCGAGAGATCCTCAATAATCCCAATGCCAAGTTCATCAATCGCTACGCCCGCGCTGCCAACCTGGCAACAAATTACTTCGCCCTTGCTCACCCCAGCTTGACCAACTACCTTGAAGTCGTGGGCGGATCGAACTTTGGCGTGCTGAGCGACAACGCCTCCGACTGGCACAACGCTAGCTGCACTCCGAACCTCGCCGCCGGGATTGCAAACACCGACAATCCGCCAAGCCCCAGCATTTGTCCCATCGCCGGCGCTGGTACGGACGCGGCCACCCCCGCTCTTGATTGCACCAATGAAGTGACAGGGCCTCCCTGTGAGATCAATATCGACGGGGTTCGGTCGATTCCAGCCAACTCCTCAACCCTAGGCATTAGCATCGCGGATCAACTGGCCGCCGCGGGAAAGACATGGAGAACGTATCAAGAGAACCTGCCCACGACCGGGCCCGATACGATCACTTATAGCGACGGCAATTTCACGAATAACACTGTCTTCCCGCCATGCCCGCTGTGCAATCCCCAGCTCAGCACGAGCGACATCGTTCAGCTGTACGTGTCAAAGCACAACCCATTTGTATATTTCCAGGAAGTGCAAGAAGGGGCCAATCCGCTCGTCAGCTACGCCAACATGAGTGGCTTCGATGGATGGAAGGGGCTATGGACGGATCTGGGATCAGGTAAGATGCCGCATTTCTCGTTCATCGTGCCCAATCAGTGCAACGACCAGCATGGGCGTGGCAACGGGACGGCTTTTTGTAACTTTGACCCCAATGACAACGGCACGCAGGACGGCCTCAACCCAGCGCTGATCATTCTTGGTGATCAGGCTGTGGAGAAGATCGTTACCGCGATTCACGACTCGCCAGCGTGGAAGAAGGGCCGCAACGCAATCGTCGTAGTCTGGGACGAGAATGACTATGCCGTGCAGCCGATCGTCAACAAGGTCATTACTATAGTCGACACCAACTACGGATTCCATGAACTGCGCAGCGGTGAGTTCTATACACATTTCTCTTTGCTGAAGTCGCTTGAAGGAGGATTTGACTTGCCCTGTCTCAATCACGCCTGCGACGCTGACGTGAAAGTTATGTCCGATCTGTTCGGCGATGCCCGCTGAGCAGATCGCATGCAAGCAACTGTGATGAGTTGTAAACCTTCTGACTCTGGTCGCCGCGTTGGTCGAGCTCCAAATCTTGCGATACCGACCGGCGACCAGCCGTCATGGGATTCGTTCTTCGGGATTCAAATTGAGCGCAGTCCTTCGTCACATGGCCAAACAAAACGTCTTTGTCGTTGAAGATGACAGGGACATCTCGCGTCTTGTCCGGCACCACCTAGAGGCAGCCGGATTTGCCACGACAGTTTTCTCCGATGGCCGACTCGTGATTCAGGAAGCCGAGCGGCTCCGGCCATCCCTTTTTATCCTCGACATCATGGTTCCCGGCAAGGACGGGATTGAGCTTTGCCGCAGTATTCGTGAACTGGCCGTGCTGGCGGCGACGCCGGTGATCTTTCTGACAGCCCGGACGAGCGAGACAGACCGCATTCTAGGTCTAGAATTGGGCGCTGATGACTATGTTTCGAAACCCTTCAGTCCTCGCGAACTCGTGGCCAGAGTTAAGGCGGTGCTTCGCCGCTTCGACGCCCCGCCGTCGCCCGATCCGGTGCGGGTGGGCGAAATCGAAGTCGATTCTTCCGCCATGATACTTACGGTTCGCGGCAAGCGACACGCCACGACGGCGACTGAGTTTCGCATGCTGGACCACTTTGTTCGCAATCGGGGACGCGTGTTTACGCGAGATCAAATTCTGGATTTGGTCTGGCGCGACGGCGGCCACGTGACTCCGCGATCGGTAGATGTCTACGTTCGCCGCGTCAGGGAGAAGATTGAACGCGATCCCGAGAATCCACGTTATTTGAAAACGGTTCGAGGCGCCGGGTATCGCTTCGACTCGGGCACGACGTGTCGAAAGACTCCCTAACGCCAATGCGAAGGAAGCTGAGAATCTGCTTAATATCTTTTCAATTTAATTGCAGCAGGTCGGACCGCAGCAAGCCTTCGCGCTTCTGGGCTTCACCGCCCGAATAAAAGCACTCATGAATTTCCCGTCCACTTGTGGTGCTAAGGTCCCGGCGTCAATACCTTGCTCCGCGAGGAACTCCCGCGCATCTTCCGACTTGTAGACGCGCGTAGGCTCGACTTCAACCTGTTCAAATCCGGCGGCAGCCAGCTTGCTGCGATACTCATTCTCTTCGAGTGCTCCGGCTACGCACCCGACCCATAGGAGCACGCTCTGACGGATTTCCGGGAGCATTTCACCGCGAGTGACAACGTCGGACACTGCGAACCGACCTCCTGGCTTCAGGACACGAAAGGCTTCGCTCAGCACTCGATCTTTGTCCGCTGAGAGATTGATTACGCAGTTGGAAATGATGACATCCACGGAATTGTCAGGGAGAGGGATGTGCTCGATCTCGCCTTTCAAGAATTCGACGTTGTTGACTCCTGCCTTGCGCTTGTTCTCGTTGGCAAGGGCGAGCATTTCATCGGTCATGTCGAGACCGTAAGCTCTCCCTGTCGGGCCGACCCGTTTCGCAGAAAGCAGGACATCGATGCCGCCGCCGGAACCAAGATCAAGTACCGTCTCGCCGGGATTGAGCTGAGCCAAAGCTGTGGGATTCCCGCATCCCAGCGACGCAAGAAGAGCCTCTTCGGGAATCTGTCCAGCTTGAGCGGAATCGTACAGATTGGCCGTGATCGGATCACCGCATCCGCACGCGCTGCCGGCCGAAGAGGTCGTACCGCAACAGGAGGCGGCGCCACCACTCTTCACACGCAAGGCTGCCTGTCCGTATTTTTCTTTCACCACTTCCTTGATGTCCGTGTTGCTCATTGTCCAGTCTCCTATTTGCTGATTTGCACGATCTCTTCGGGTCGGATTGCCTTATTTCGAGTGCAGCACTCCGAATACAGAAAACTCATCAACTCTTGCAGTGCTTCGGAATTCGCGGTGTACCGCAGAAAGGTGCTTTGGCGCTGGACGCGTACGAGGTCCTCGTGCCTCAGCTTGTCCAGATGGTGGGAAAGCGTCGAATTCGGGATCTCCAGCTCTTCCTGGATGTCACCCACCACAAGACCGTCGGGATGCGCGGAAAGCAGCAGTTGCATAATTCGCAGGCGTGGCTCGGTCCCCATGGCGGACAACATGTCCGCATATTTGGGGATACGATCCAAACCTTTCTTGTTTTGCAATCTTGCCATAGTTCGATATTTGCAGAAATATAGGTCGATGTCAACGAAATTCGCGCGCAGTAGGTATCGCCCTCCGAAATGCAAGTGGTTCAGTAACTTCGGAAGCGCTGGAGTGGGAACCGACGGTTCCATCGCGGACACGTCACTATTGACGCATGAAAGCTGCCACCGTCTCCTATTGCGGGAATTCCACGGGAGAAGGGAGACTAGCAGCACCACTTAACACGGAAATCTCGCGCTCCAGTCTGCCCAGGTTCTCCACGGCTGCTTCGACTGCTGATGCTCCCTCCTCCCGCACTCTTCTGGCATTGGTAAGGGCCTGCTCCGCCACCCGACCGACCTCATGCAGGAGCTTGCGAATCTCAACTTCCAGGTACCCGTGACTCTCTTGAATGCGGTTCAGGATGTCGCTTTGCACTCGGGTGCTGTTGACTTCGAGTAGTGTGACGAGGAACTCTCGCGCATCGTTCCTGATAAGAAACAGGGCACCGATGAAACTCAGGAAGAGATCAGCCAGCCACCGCAGAGGTGAGACGGGCTGCGCCACCTGGATGAAATCGGCAAAAGAGAACGTCGAACGAACACGAAAACCGGCTTCCGGGTCGAGCGCATGCGGCATACGCGCAAGCTCGGGAATCCCTCCCTCAGCAAGCTTTTTCAGGAAGTCATTACCGATCTCCACGAACCGGGGTGAGACTCGGCGGTACTGCTGTTCTGCTTCCTCTTGCTCGGGTCTCAACCACGGGATCACGCAACGCTTGGCAATTTCCTGGGCCTGTTTCATCAGTCGGCGACGATAGCGTGGACCCAACGCATAAGGGAGGTGCGAGATTGCTTGTTCAAGCTCCTCCTTCGCTCCCGGCAATACTCTTGCGAGAAAAGCTTTGTGCCGATCCACGAAAAGATCGGAAATGTGCTGCTGCTCAGCCATGAACAAGAACTTGAGTTCTCGCATCGATCGTTCGGCCTCTGCGATCGTGATCTTCATGGTCGCGATCCGCCGCTCCGATTCTTCAATGGACCGCTGCAGTGCTTCCCGTTCTTCCCCTATGACCGCTGACAGTTGCTCGCTGAGTCGGCCGATTCCTCGCTCACAGGCCGAATAGATCAACCGCCGCCCGGATTGCTCAACCAACCCGTCCAGGGCATCAACCAGCTTTTGCCAATCACGTTCCGGACCGTGATTGTCGATTCGTTCCACCGCACTCACCTCCAAGATCGGGCCGAGGCCGCGATGGAGTCGCTTCTGCACTTGCCGCTCTGCGAAATTCACGGCTGCGGCCTTTTCTTCGGGAGTTGTCCGATCCGCCTTGTTCAGAACGAGAACGAGATCCTGGACGTGCTGCGCCACGGCTTCTACCAGCGCGAGCTCTTCTCCCGCTAAGGGTGGATCAGCCCCGATGACCACGAGGGCCGCATCGACGTGCGGTATGAACGCATGAGTTGCCGTCGTATTTCCCGTGAATACTGAGCCCAGGCCGGGCGTATCCACGAAGCACATCCCGCCCGCCAACAGGGAGCTCGGCACAAAAACCTCTACGCCCCGAATTCCTTTTGTGTTCTCCGGGTTGCATTCTTCGGACACGTACTGGTTGAGATCAGATACGCTGACTTCCTGCCAAGAACTATCTCGCGCTTGTATTCGCGCTTTTCGTTTGTCTCCGTACCTGATTACGGTGGGAACTGCGGTCACGGGGGTGAAGCCGACCGGAAGAACAGCATCGCCAATCAGAGCATTGATCAACGTGGACTTGCCACGTTTGAACTGGCCAATGCACGCAACATAGAATCGGCCCTCAGAGATCCGATTGGCAAGATCCCGCGCTTCTTCAGCGATTCGACTCGAACCCAACTCTTCGGCCAGCTCGGCGAGACGAAGGAGTCTCGCGGCGCCGTCAACGTCGCCCGTCACCGGAGGCACTGCTAAACCAGGACGTTCCGGTTGTGTTGTAACCGTGGTCGACGAAATGGCTCCACTTCTTGTCATGCGCTCGCTTAGGCTGGTGACCGAACCCCTTCCTGATGCGTGTACTTAATCACCTCAACGTCGGACATCGCGATTAAGCCCTCGTCCACCATTTGATCTAACGCAGGCAGGAGCTTGCTAATGTTCTCGTGTGTATCCACGACCGACACCATGATTGGCCGATCGGAAGACTTGAGCAGGTGAGCGCGGTGAATCAGCGTACTGGCACCGTAGCCTTCAATTCCGCGATAGACCGTTGCACCGGCGATGTCGAGCTCTCTGCACTTCTCAACGATTGCTTGATACAGCGGCTTCCCGTGCCATTTATCAGCTTCACCGAAGTGAATGCGGAGCATCTTGGCCTTGCCTTCGAGTTTCATGCGCGTGTCTCCTGACGCCGTTCGGTTTTCCCGTAGTCGTGTGCGTACTTGATGACATCCACGTCGGAAAGCACCACCAGTCCTTGCTGCACCATTTCATCCAGGATGGGCATGAAAGCTCTAAGCTTCTCTTCCGTGTCAACGATTGAGAGCAAGATGGGCCGGTCGTGGGAGAGGCTAAGCGCGGCATCCTTGTGGATTCTTCGATTCGCGCCATAGCCCAAGATGCCGCGGTACACCGTGACACCGGCAATATCGTGAGCCCGCAACCCGCTGACAATCGCCTCGTACAGAGGTTTGTCATTCCACTTGTCGTTCTCGCCAATGTAAATCCGCATCATTTTGGCCTTGCTTTCGCTCTTGAGCGCGGGCTTTCCAGGCTCAGCGGCTTGCTCTTTCTTTGTCTCAGCGGGCTTTACGATGGTTGTGTCGTGCATTTCAATCAGGCCCGTGCCCACCATGGCTTGAAGTTTGGGCAACAGCTCGTCGACTTTTTGCGCAGTCTCGATGAACTCGACCTTGATGGGCAACCGCGTCGCCAGGTCTACGAGCCGGGTTGTGTGGAGATGGTGGTCGGCGCCAAAACCAGCAATACCGCGCGTCACGGTTGCGCCCGATACTCCCCGGAAGAACAGAAAATCCAGGACAGCCGCATAAGCGGCGCTGCCGTGATACTGCTGGTCCTCCGCGACATAAATCGCAACTTTCTTTGCAGGCCCAGATGTGAGCACTTTCCCTCCTCGCGTTCAGAGTCCTCGCTGACTGACTAGGAATTCAGCGGCACGCCCTAGTATCCCACCACCGGTGTGATCTCCCTGCTTCGTGTGCTCCAGGAAGTCGCCCAGTTCTTGCTTCAATTCAGCCCGCGTGCGTTCGACTATTTCGTCAATCAGACGCCGCATCTTTAATGGAGCATGGTCGTGCAGCTTGCGTGAGTGGCTGAGGCAAAGACTACCTTGTGCTTTCATCCACTGGACAAGCATGGTACGCTGCATCTGCTTCACAAGTTCTCCCAATTGCACTTGCTCTTGTTCGAGAATTCGCTGGCAGAAGTCGCAGCCCGGTACCTCGACCTCGACCGCAGGTGCGTCTTCCAGCAGCTTGAGGTAAACAGCAGCAGCCCCCTTGGCTGGGGCCAATCGTGCCAAAAGCCAAGTATGGAAATTACATAAATGCAGGTCGGCCTGCACCTGCACCTTCTCGGCGAGCGCAGACTGAAAATCCTTAAGTACGGCACAGATGGGGCACGCCCCTCTCACCAACGCCTGACCTACATGGATCTCCTTCGCCAGTGCATCTGCCTTCATGGGATTGCCCTCCCTGCGGCGACACCCGCCCAAACCGCCACGAAACCAACCACTACACTCAACGTGACATTCAGGAGCGGGATCAAGAGCTGTCCGTCCTGCGCGCCACGTAGCGTCTCATACTCGAATGTCGAAAACGTTGTATAGGCACCGATAAAGCCAATCGGAATCAGGTATCTCCAATTCGGATTCCAATGGGTCTTTTCTGCCAAGACCGTGAGGATGAGGCCGATCAGGAAAGATCCTGAAATGTTGATCACAAAAGTTCCGTATGGGAAGCGCGTTCCCATCTTGCCTCCGATGTAGCTACCCAACCAGAAGCGCGCGATGGCACCAAGGAAGCCCCCGATTCCAACCATTAAGTACTTGACCAAGTTCGTCGTGTTCCTTTCTCCTGCACAGACTTCAGCGCCCGGAAACGCCTCTACAGCCAGTGACGCTACGAAGCCGTCTGCACAGGCTGCTTTGAATGGTTCTCCCGCAATGTGTCGAGACCGCGGCGGATCGTCTCCTCTTGCTCCTTCGATAATTCCGGCGCGCCAAGTATGCGGTCCACCTGCGCTCGATACCCGCTGGCATAGGCCTCGAAACGCCGTTGCATCTGACCGACTGTCTTTTCCGACCAGTTGTAGGCCAGTTGGCGATAACCCGAAACCGCCCGCAAAACCTGTGGCCCCATCGACCGGGCTAGCTTTTTGGCAATTCGCCGTTCAGCAAAGCTAGATCCCAAAAGCAGAGCGACTGCCGGACGTTTCACGGTTGGAGTCGGTTGTCCGATGTCGAATACCGGCATTTCGCGCAACAAGACGGAGAACTCTTCTGGTGTTGGAGCATCGGTCAACTTCAATACGTCTGCGCTTGACCGCAGACTGTCGTAAAGTTGGCGACCGATCACGTGCAGGAGGTCATGCAGGGCTTTTGCTTTTTCCTGGACCGTCCGGTTCACCGCATCAAGTACGACCTGCGGCGTCCCACTTTCAGGGTTGTGAGTAGACCAGAACGCAATGAGATCCGCTGCGGCATTCCACAGGGACCGCGGCGCCAGGTTACCGATTTCATCCGTAACCTTCCGCGCAGTCGCGTGCGTTTCCTGAAGCTTGCCGCTCGCCTGACGCAGTCTCGCTTCTACATCGCGAAGCCTCTCAGTATCGACGGTGGGCTCGCACCCCCTGGACCGCAAACGTGCGCGGAGAGCTGCTTCCACCGATTGCTGCAACGTTCCCACTTTCCGCCGGATAGACCGCAGCTTCAATTCCTGGCGCTGACTGTAGAGAGGAGCAATATCGTTCTCAAACCATTCGGTCAGCAAATCTCTGCCCAACGGCATCGCACTGACCGCGTGCACCTGGGTCTCAAGGTTAAGTTCCGAGCGGATGTGCCCCTTCACATATTCGATGACCTGCGCTCGGTCATCCACGGTGAGCAGATCAGCCTTGCTCAGCAGCACGTTTGCTGGCGTACCCGCATCGTAGAGCGTTTGTATGGTCTTGAGATCATCCGGCGTGAGCGTCGAACCGGCATCGATTAGAACCACTCCCAGGTCACAGCGAGGCAGGTAGGCCAGCGTCTCAGCGGCTCCGCGAGTCGCCAGCGAACCGAGGCCCGGCGTATCCACGAAAACGATGCCATCTCGCAGCCTGGGCGAAGATATCTGAAGCATGATGCGTGTGACATTTTTCTCGTTTCCTGGATTGCGCTGCTCGGCAACGAAGTCCGCCAGTCGAGAAATCTCGAACCGTTCAGGTGACCGGTTGGCGAACCACACATTCACGGCCGGAGTCTCACCATAGATGATGCGGGTGGGAACGGCGGTAATGGGCGTCACACCGACCGGCAACACATGAGTCCCGAGGGTTGCATTCAGAAGTGACGACTTGCCAGAACTGACGCGCCCAAACACCGCGATCTCAAAGCGGTTGTCCTCCAGCCGGTCCAGAATCATGGAGACTGTCGACCTGAATTCCACAAGCCCCTGTTCTGCAATGATCTGTTCAAGTCTCTTCAGTAGCGCTACTTCGTCTCCCTGCTGTTCGAGCCGTTGCAGTCGTTCCTGCAGGTTTTCACCCGCTCCGCGCATCACGTATTGATCGAGTTGGCTGACTAGCCCCAGAAGTTCGCCTGCGATACCGTTCAATTCGACTGCGGCCGCTGGAGGGACTTCGCCATACCCTCGCATGTATTTCGGCTGCAATTCCTCCGCGGCAATCGCAATGAACGTCAGAGCAGTATGCAGCGATCGGCTGACCGGAATGGAAGGCTCAGGGCGCTCAATACCCTGGCCGTCCAAGACGCGGGCCAACTGAGCGCGGATGCGCGCGATGTAATCTTCGATCACGCGCCGTTGTGCCGGCGTGATGTCAGACAAGTATTCAGGAAAGGCGTTCTTTGAACTGGCAACACTGAGCGCATTCTCCATGTCCGCCAGTTGCTTGTCGATGTGCCGACAGGTCACCGAGAGGCGGCGAACATGATTCGAATTGAGAGACTCCTCTGGCATAAAGCTCCAGCGGACATCCACACGTCCGCGTGATGCGAGTCAGCTACTCAGGAATCTCTTGGAATCAGAAGATGGAGGGGAAAACTTTGAAAATCAACCCCTACCAAGAAAATTCCTTCTTCTTCGTAGGAGTCATCTGCCCGATGCGGGCGGTTAAAGGTGAACTCCAACACCCAAAGGAATTATGACAAGCCCGTGTGATGAAGTCAATCGCGTTTGCACGCGACAATCGCTCTACTATGCGGTGCAGGCGCCCCGAAAGGCTGCGCTATGGTGCATCATTGAAAACATCCTCGCGAGCCTGATCAATTCGCAAAAAAGCAGGCGGCCCGATTTGAGGCCGCCCGCGTAACGATCTGGCTGTTGTCTTTTGCGTCTTGCAGTTACCGGCAGGGACCGTGTTTACCTGGGCGCGGCGCCTTAATCCTCGCAGAAGTGAAGCAGGCTTCATCTAGGTACAACTGATCGCCTGCCTTCTGATAGAAAAGAACGCTGCTCTTGCCCGAACCAGCCTTGTCAGATACAGCAACAAAGTAATCGTCTGACGTCTCTCGCCCTTCGCCCTTGATGGCTTCATGGATCACTCGGCCCACCAAGTTCCCCTGGGAAGGAAGCTGTACTCGTAGAATGTATGCCAGCGTTGGCGCGATGTCCGCGTTCGAGACCGGTGTACGGACCACGGCGCCCCGCTTGAAGTCGGGTCCAAAGGCGACCATGTTGTTGAACGTGTTGTCACGGCCCAACGAACCGTGCATCCCCTGACCTTCCTGAAGGCCAGTGTCGGCAATCTGCACAGCAGACTGCAGGTCACCGGGCGTTAGATAGAACGTCTTGAAGTTGAGCGCGATAGCGGGACGCGGTGTCTGAGCATTGCCAACGAGGTTGATCGAACTTAGAGGCAGCGCTCCGGCGATCGGTCCATAGCCGTCGTCCACAAATATGGTGCCAACATAGTCTCGGGTCGACAGGAAACTGACGATCTGCTGAACGCGGCCGGCATCGTGGTCCGGCACGTAGATCAAATCGGATCCGCCGTTCGCGGCCACGACGACCTTTGCATCCGTGCTGTCGAGAATCGCTCCGCTGGCTCCGATCAATCCATTTCCGGACGCTGGATGCTGACGCTCGGTGCTAGTCTGCTGGCCGATCGTTGGATCAACTGGTTCATATACACGGTTACCTTGGCCGTCAGTAATGACGGAATCCGGGTCGTAGAGGGGCAGGTTCAGCGCATGAGCGATGTCAATCGCGACGAACCCCGGCGGCAAGAACCCGGGATTGACTTCAACGCGACCAGTGGAATCTATGTAGCTAAACAACGCAGAGTAACTCTGCGTGAAATCCCCCTGGGCATCCACTTCATGTCGGCTGATGGTCGCAAAGCCGTGGTCCGCCGTAATGAAGAAGTCGGTATTCTTTGCCAACTGCGGATTGCTATTGATGTAGTCGAGAATCTGCTTTACGTTCTTGTCGGCGTTTTGGACCGAAGCCTTCGAAGTCGGACCATTAATGCCTGGTGTCAGAGAATTCAGGCTGTCGCCCTGGTTGTGTTGAGTGCCGTCGGCGTCGCGCGACCAAAACAGCAGCGCAAAGGGCTTTCCGCTAGCGACGAATGTCGGAAGAATGGCCTTGGTGATGGCATCGGCGAAGTACTGCTGCTGCACCGTGTTTGGTGAAGTTGTTCCGGGAGTCGTGTTGTTTCCCGAGAAGCCATTGTTGCACTGGTCAGTAGGGCCGCAACCGTTGCTCCGACTTGGAGCCGCTGTGGCAAGCCCCACGGCCGTCAAGGCATCGGAGATTTGCTTCGTCAGCGGAACGCCTGAGCCGTTGCCGGTAGCGTCGTCGATGAACACGGTCTGCGGAATGGGAAACTGTTGATTGACTGGCTGCAGCTGAGACACGTCCTGGATTGTGACCGGTCCGTGCTTGCCCACGGCTGCAGTGTTGTACCCACTCTGCCGGAGCAGAGCGAGCAGACTTTCTTCGGTCAGCCAGTTACCGTTGTAGTGATCGTCCAAGTCGGCCAGGATTTGATCGTTTTCGACAAAGGGCGTGAGAGTGCCCGGCAATTTTCCAAAGTTGCCGGTGTTGAACATCGGATACCCGGAAAAAATGGTATTGCTGAAATCGCCGGTGTCGGCCGGGTAGTGCCCGGTCGCGATTGACGCTCCGTTCGGAGTCGTAAAAGTGGGGAACATGGCGTGGCTGTTTATGAAATTTACGCCCTGTTGCCGTAGTGCAGAGAGCGTGGGCGCATCGGTGGAATTGACAGAGCCGGGGCGTAAACCATCAATTACAAAGATGATCACGTTTCGCGGCCCCTTGGACTTCTCGGGCTTCTTGTCCGCAGCCAGGACGGGCAACGAGACACAGAGCAGAATTAGGGCAGCGATTGCACTAACTTTCGTGGCGGTTTTCACGTAAAAGCCTCCTTAGGCAGTACACACTTCGCCCGAATGGTACCCAACGGTGATTAACGGGAGGTCAAAAGGGGATTAAAGAAAGGTTACAAGGACTATCGGCAGGTGCCGGGCGGCGGCGGCGCTCGTCTGAAGTGGCCGCGAGAATGAACTCAAGGCAGGAAGAAGCCGTAGCGCTTTAGAATTGCGGCCCCATCGGGGCTACGCACGTATGCCAAGAACGCCTTGGCGGAAGTTTTGTTCTTAGACGTTTTGACGACGACCGTGCCTTGTTCGATACGCGGGTAGCTGTCGAGCGGAATCTCCCAATACCGCCCTCGCTCCGCCATCCCCGGCGACAAGGCGAGCGAGAGTGCGATGATGCCGACCTGCACATTTCCGGAATCCACGAACTGCGCAGCTTGCGCGACATTTTCACCGAAGACCAACTTGTCCTTCACCTTTTCATAAACGTCCCCGCTTTTCATCGCAGAAACGGCGGCTCTCCCATAGGGAGCATGGGTGGGATTGGCAATGGCTATTTTCTTCACTTCTGCCCCGGCAAGAGAACGCATGCCCGTCGAAATATCGATCTTCGAGTCCTTCGGAACCCACAGGACGATCCGGCCTACAGCGTATTGGTACAGGGTGCCCGGCTCAGTCAGACCATCCGTTTCCAGCTTTTTGGGGTACTCGATATCGGCAGAAAACAACACATCGAACGGAGCACCGTTGGCAATTTGGGTTGATAGGTTGCCGGAAGAACCGAATGCAATATTGACGTGCGTACCCGACTGTTTCTCGAAATTCGTCGCAATGTCTTTGAGCGCGTACGTGAGATCAGCGGCGGCGGCCACGGTGATCTCTTGCGACACGGAAGTGCCGAGCAGAGCAAGCAAACAAACCGGCAGCCAAAAGAACAAAGGAGAACGCATCGAGTCGACAACCTCCGGATTAGCTTCTAATGGACAGACCCTTCTTATTGAACCAGTACACGAACGATAGAACTACGAATGAGAAGACCAGCAAGACCAGAGCGGTTTCATTTGCGCCTGAATGGTCGAGAGCTTGTGCTTTGTCGTAAATGTCGATCGAGACCGTGTGCGTGACACCAGGGATGTTGCCGCCCACCATCAATACCACCCCAAATTCCCCCAGCGTGTGCGCGAAACTGAGAACGACACCCGTCAGCACGCTGCCCGCCGAGAGTGGCAGGATGATCCGAAAAAAAGTTCGCAGCCGGCCAGCGCCAAGGGCAGCAGATGCCTGAATGAGTTTGTGTGGCACAGACTCAAAGCCCGACGCAAACGGTTGAACAGAAAAGGGCAAGCTGTACAGTATCGAGGCGAGTAAGAGCCCCTCGAAAGTGAAGGGCAGAGTCTTTCCAAGAAGGGACTGATAAATCCTTCCGATCACCGTATTCGGTGCGGTCGCCACGAGCACGTAATAGCCGAGCACAGTCGGCGGTAGGACCAGGGGAAGGGCCACGACCGCTTCGATGAGAAACTTCCATCGCCAGCGAGAATACGTAAGCCAGTACGCGGTCGGAAGCCCAATCAGCAACAGAAGGACAGATGCGAGCGCAGCCAGCTTCGCAGACAATGCCAATGCTTGCCAGTTCACCGCTGTAGCCTAACATGCACCTGGAGAGAGCGGCCAAGGCGAGAGTCTAGGTTGACTGGACCGCACTTCGTTGATCCTGGTCACCGGTTCTTAGGACGAGAAACGCCCCCAGGACGAACAACACTGCCGCAACTCCGAATGCTGCGGCCGGCGATGCGGCGCTCCAGAGCAGTCCGATGACGAAACTGGATGCGAAGTCGCCGACAGCGTTGACCGCGGCAAGCGTACCAAACGCCATACCATGTTGTTCTTTGCCCACGAGCTCCGCGGCAATCGAGTCTTCGAGTGCTTCCTCGACTCCCACCACAATTCCGGCAAGGGCAAAAACCACTGCCAGCAACGGCACGCTCTTCGGACCTAAAACAAGAACAAGCGCCATCACCACAGCCAGGCCGTAACCCGCTGCCAGAACGGCTCTGCGCTGTGGAACATGATCTGAGAGCCAACCGCCAAGGTACGCAGACGCAGCATAAACAACGTTGTGCAACAGATAGAGCACGACCGCAATGCTGGCTGCAACTGCCTTCCCATGCGACGGAGTCAACGCCTGCGTGGCAAACAAAATGAGGAGCGTGTGTGAGAAATCTCCGAGGCCAAAGACTCCGACTCCAAGAAGAAATCTATGAAAAGATCGCGGTAGTTGGCGGAGGCCAAACCAAAAAGAACCGCTCGCAGGCTGATCGTTTGCCTTCTCGCGGACCAACAGCCCAATCGTCAACACCGCAAGAACGCCCGGCACTAGAGTCCACGCCATGACCCGGTGATAATTGTGCGAAGTTAACTGAAGGAGCCAGAGAGCCGTGATTGGCGCGACGACGGCGCCCAGGGTGTCCATCATGCGCTCGAAACCAAAAGCCCGCCCGTAGGCGTCCGGTGAGACTCCCGCTGCAAGCAGAGCTTTTCGACCAGGTGTACGGACGCCGCGCCCCAGCCAAGCGCTGGTCCGGGCAATCAGAACGTGCAATGCATTGGTCGCCAGCGCTAATGCACCGGTTGCCAGGGTTGTGACAACGTAGCCTGCTTGTACCAACGGTTTTCTGTGTTTCAGTCGATCCGTGTAGTGACCTGCTGCCAACTTTGAAAAGCTCGACAGTCCATCTGCCGTTCCCTCGATGATTCCCAACCAGCCAGGACCTGCGCCGAGAGAGGCAAGAAAGGCAGGCAGAATCGCAGTCGCGATTTCATGACTCCAGTCGCTGAAGAGGCTAGTTAGGCCGATTCCTAAAGTTGTGCGGTTTAGCCACGAGGAGCGTGCAGAAGAAACTTGTTGGTTTGACGCTTCCTGCTCGGAATCTACACGTGTGCGGTCCACTGGATAACATTCTCCATCAGCTACAAAGCGGTGATTTCAACGGCTGCGAACCGCGGGCGACGAATTCATCCGGAAATCGATGTAGAGCGGCGTGATCTTAATGTGCTCGTCGGTACGGTATTTCGGATACTTCGCCATTTGTAGCATAGAGAGGATCGCTCCCGGATTTCCTTCACTCAGCTCCACCACTTTCCCGAGGAATTCCTTCATGTTCGAAGCCGACAGTCCTGCTCGTCGGATTATCTCTTGAGCAAACCTCTCTGCAGCGGAAGGGTCGAAGTTCTTCAATTCGTACCTGTCATGTCGATCCGAATACAAAGGCTGTAGGAACCCGGTATCTTCCATGTGGCAAGATCGCGCTACAGCGATCACGGGGGTCGAGCACCACCCGATTATCTCCCGAGCCGCCGCAGCAAAAGATTGGGAGGGACGATCTACGTGATCTAGGACAATCGAGTAACCCCCATCGCGCAAGGCGTCCATCACAATACCTTTGAGCGATACGGCGGATTTCACCAGGATGCCCTCTCGGCTCCGGCAGGTTCGTTGGACGCGCGTATCGTCTCTTTCCAGCAAGCACTGCGCCACACTGCGAAAGACGACTTGCGTGCCGGCCGATGTCTCGCAATACAAGAACGAGCGCGTTTGCGCCAGCAGACTGCGGATTAGCAGCGTCTTTCCGACTCCGGAAGGCCCATGAAGGAGAAAAGATTTCCTTTTCAGCAGACGCTGCTTCAGCGCCTGCAGTTCTTCCTCACGGTCGAAAATGAAGTCATCCATGGGTGCGAGGTCGATCCTAAATAAAGACGTGGCGCAGCGATTCCGCAAATCCGACGTCAAGTCATCGGAATCGCCGCGCCGTCCCGCTCAATGCGCCGCCAGTTCACCCACCCACTTGGCATAAACAGCGCGGCCCGCATACTTGGCGCTTCTCCCTAGCTCCTTTTCAATTTCAAGCAGCCGGTTGTACTTGGCGACCCTTTCACCACGGCACGCCGAGCCGGTTTTGAGCTGTCCAATCGCGGTTGCCACACTGAAATCCGCAATTGTGGTGTCATCGGTTTCGCCAGAGCGATGCGAGACGACCGCCGTGTAGCCGTGCTTTTTCGCCATTTCAATGCAGCGCAGAGTCTCGGTCACCGTACCAATCTGATTCAGCTTGATGAGAATGGAATTGGCAATGCCCTCGCGAATGCCTTTTTCGAAGATCTTTGGATTTGTGACAAAGATGTCATCGCCGACCAGCTGAATCTTGTCGCCAAGCCGTTTCGTGAGCTCCTGCCAACCTTTCCAGTCGTCCTCGGCCAGGCCATCTTCCAAAGAGAAAATCTCCGGATATTTCTTGGTCCAGTCCGCCCAGAAGTCGATCATCTCCGCGGATGTCTTTTTAGCTCCGCCGGACTTGTGAAAGACGTAGGCACCATCCTTGTAGAACTCGCTGGCTGCCGGGTCCAGATTGATCGCAATGTCCCCTCCGGGCTTATAGCCAGCGGTTTGTATTGCAGAAGCCAGAAGCTCCATCGCTTCTTCGGCAGACCGCAGCCTGGGAGCAAATCCGCCCTCATCCCCCACACTTGTTTCGTAGCCCTTCCTTTTGAGTAGGCCCTTCAGACTGTGAAACGTCTCAACGGCCGCCCGCAATGCCTCCGAAAAACTCGGTGCCCCGACTGGCGCGATCATGAATTCCTGGAAGTCCACGTTATTGTCGGCGTGCCTCCCGCCGTTCAACACGTTCAGCATCGGCACCGGAAGAAGATATTCCTTCTGATCGGAGAACTGCCGATAGAGTGGAATCTCCTTCTCGGCCGCTGCAGCTTTGGCTGCCGCGATCGATACTCCCAGGATCGCATTCGCGCCCAGCTTTCCCTTGTTTGGTGTGCCATCTAGGGCAATCAGTTTTTCGTCGAGCGCCTGCTGGTTCGCAGCCTCCATTCCCACGACCGCAGGCTGGATCGTTTCTTCGACATTCTTTACCGCCTTCAAGACTCCTTTCCCCAAATAGCGGTTGTTGTCGCCGTCGCGCAACTCCACAGCTTCATTGCTGCCGGTCGAAGCCCCGGACGGCACTTTGGCAACGCCATGCGCACCGCTTTCAAGTATCAGATCCACCTGAACGGTGGGATTGCCGCGTGAATCGAGTATCTCTAGAGCCGTGACTTTCTTTATTTTCGACATGATTGCACCTTCCTTCTGGCGTCCGCCTTAAACGGAGCCGGTCTTAAGAACCGTGATGAGGTCTCTTTCGATTTCTGACGAAAACGAAAGGGCTTTCAGTTTCGCTACTGTTGCTTCAACCGGATATGAGAATTGCTTGAGATCAAAATGCTTGTCTTCCCAGACCGCATAACACGCATCGGGCGTACCAGTCTTGGGCTGTCCGAGACTGCCTGGGTTCATCAACAGTTTGTTGCCGATTTTGCGAACAAATGGGGTATGCGTGTGGCCGACGAGCACCGCGTCCGCAGCAAGCGGTTCAACTTCCTTGATCCACTCATCGGAATCCTGTTCGCAATATCCAAACAGGGGATCTGACGGCCACGCGTGCGTCAGGTAAAAGCTGGTATTGCCCCGAGTCAGTTCGGCCTTGAGCGGAAGGCCTCGCAAGAACTTCTTTTGTTCAGTGTTGACTGTTGAGGCCGTGTATTTCCGCGTAGCATCGGCCATCTTTGCGTACCGGGGAGCACATCGCGGGTCAACGTCGTAGCCAATCGAATGATCGTGATTGCCGCGCACTACCACGGAGACTTTTGCCATCACAGCATCCACAGCTTCTTTTGGTTCAGGGCCATAGTTGACGAGATCTTCAAGCACCCACAGCTCGTCATACTCTTCAGGGAGCGCCCGGAGCGCCTCGTAATTGCCATGAACGTCGGAAATGATGACGATCTTCACCGCGCCTCCGCGCAATTCAGTGAACAACCATGACCGGACAATGCGCGTACCGCAGCACGCGTTCCGAGACTGAGCCCAACATCATCCGCGCGATCATGGATCGCCCCCGCCGCCCGACGATAATCAGGTCAATACCGTCCGCTTCGGCGCGGTGGATGATCTGCTCTCCGGGATGTCCCACCGCCATATCCGTCTTTATGTTCAGGTCATGCGCTCGCGCCTTTTCCAGGATCTTCTTGAACCCCTCTTCGTAGTGCTCCCGCGCGTCGTCCAGCACAGCCTCCAGTTCTACAGATGTTGCCGGCTCCGGGGGCCGAGCAACCGCGAAAATGAGCACGGTTGAATCGATGCAATCGGCAAGCGAAAACGCGACCTCGACTGCCTTTTCTGACTGCGGAGATCCGTCATATCCCACTAACATGTGTTGAAAATGCGCGTTATGTCTTTTTCCGCTCATGGATGTTCCCCCTCAGGACTTAGGGTGACTGCCTGGGAAACTGCAGAACCTTCGACTTTGGATTTCGACAGCAGGTGCCTAGGCATGAACCAGGCATTGGCGATCATGGTAGGAATCACTGCACTGCCAATCACGGTGGCCACCAAATGCGAATACTGCGCTTGATCAATGATGCCGTGGTTCAAGCCAAATAGGGCAGAAATAGTTCCAAAAGTGAGGCCGGTGGACATCATCAATGTGAAGTACAAGCCTTCCTCACGCTGGTAGTTGAATGCTTTCACGGTGGGGAACAATCCGACCACCTTTGAGATCATCTTCGCAAAAAACAGCGCCACGAATACCAGAGGAGCCGCCCTCAGCGCTGGCACCGAAACGAATGATCCGGCCCGGATGAAATAGAACGGTGTCAGCAGGCCGAATGTGAGGGTACGGAGCCGCCGGATCAAAACATGATCTTTGCCAACCGTTCCCGCCAATACCATTCCGATGATGTATGCAGGCAAAACCGCTTCGCTCCCGGACCACACCGCCAATCCGCCCATCGCGAACAAGACAAATAGCAGATATTTTGCTTCGAGTTCGGAAACTCGCCCTCCATAGAATTTGAAAAACCACGGAGTGAGGAAAGGCAAAACGGCGAAGATGGCCACGCTCGCGCCCACGAAGATCAAAGTCTTAATCGTGAACGGAGAGAAGATGAGGCCCAGCGCAATTACCGTTCCTAGATCGTTCACAAAACAGGCTGCCAGAATCGCCTTCCCGAAATCTGTCACGTTGAAGCCGAGTTCCAACATCACAGCGTAAACGACGGCCACGGAGGTTGTGGACAAAGCAACTCCTGCCAGCCAACTCGACCGCGTTGTCCAATGCAGGATGTAGTGAGCGACTGCCGTGCAGCCCAGGAACGGGCCAATGAACCCTACCAAGCCGACCACCGTAGACTCTTTCCACTTGGTTTTGAAAATCTTGGGGTCGAGTTCAGCGCCAGCCAAGAACGTGAGTACGATGGCCCCGGTTCCGGCCAGGAAACTGATCCATTCGCTCTTAGCGGCGAGGCCGCCCTGCACGATGAAAGCACCAAAGATGAGCTGGGCAACCGTACCCACAACAATCTCGGTGAGCGCCGTGGAGATTTTGAACCAAATGGCGAGAAGAGTCGCCACGAGGGCCAAGCCGACCCACAGAGACGCAAGAACCCAGACGTTCTGCATAGAACGACACCTCGACTTCTGAACTTCTTCTGCGGATTCTTGCCGGGCTATGACTCCGCGACAAGGCCCGCTTGTCAGGAGTCATCAGCTGTTCCCGGCTCAAAGATGGGACAGCGGTTGGCGGTGAACTCCTTCACCGTTTACTGTTCGATACCATGATGCGTTTCGACATCCACTTGAGTCAAGCGTTTTAGGAATGGTTCGGATTGTCGGGAGCGACCGGACTCTAATCCGCGCCTCCTGCGTGAGACGCAGCCGCGTTACTCATAGTCCGTTTTTAGACTCTTTGGCAGTTGCTCGACCGAATCATGGGTCGGGACAGTGGGTTCAGCACTTCTATCTCAATACTGCAACCTCGTTAGAATGATAGTATTCGGAGACAAAAGGGAACCGAAGACTCCCGCCTGGCCAGTGCTACGTTCTGCAAAGAGACTCTTGACAACGCGGCTTAAAGCGGCCTACACACTATGTCGCCGCTCCTTCCGTCGCTGAAAACCCGGTCTTTTATTGCGGTGATTGATTGCTCGTGGGCGATTGGCTCAGCTCCTGCTGGAGTTGCAATAGTTGGCGCAGTTGATCAATATTGGCTGAATTGGATGTTGGAACGCTCCTCGCACTTGGTTGCTGATAAACCTGATTGGTCTTAGGGGTCTGCTCGAGGACCACGTAGATCGGAGTATCCGCCGAAATCGTCACCACGATGTGCTGAGCGGTCGCTAATCGCGACACCTCCTCATCCCCAGCCTCGCCGACGTTGTTGCTGACGCGCTCCCGCATTAAGTCCGACTCGCTTAGCGGCTGGTTCAG
>Ga0209517_10000978_pt1 | contig 46050 bp, 45 predicted proteins | sample PeaSoiMetSII2010_FD_187695 | JGI IMG/M metagenome (GOLD analysis project Ga0209517, IMG submission 187695) | Peat soil microbial communities from Weissenstadt, Germany - SII-2010 (SPAdes) (version 2) | ecosystem: Environmental > Terrestrial > Soil > Wetlands > Peat | place: Germany...
CGTCGAACATCGCCATCTCGGCTCCCGCGCCTCTCGCGCCGTGACCCTGGCGGATGTCCGGACCTCCGAAAATGCTTACCACGCTTTCCTCGGGCTTGAATCCGAACTGCACGTGAAGAGGGGGCCAAGGGCTGTTCTTCTCGTCCTCCGCAATAATGCAGTTATTGTAGTCCAGTTGGTTGCCTTGCCCACCTTGATAGGTGTCGCCAAGTATGCCGCCGTTGGTGAGGTTCTTGCCCATCAACGTCCATGATCGCCCGATGGCGGCATTGGACTGTGCGAAGGGGCCCAACGCGCCGAGCCCGTAATTCATGTTGAGTTTGTCGCGGATGGGACCGTTGATCACAAGCGCCGTGCTGGACGACGTTGTGGATCCGAAAAGCCCTAATGAGCCCACAGAAGCCATGGCGAGCACTACCGGGAAAAATTCCGGCCTGCATCCCGCCATCACCGCGTTCACCGCGATTTGCCTGACCGTGTAGCCCCACTGCGCGGACGTATAGCCCACACCCTGCTTCGCTGTCCTGAGCACTTCGTCCGGACTGTGGCTGGTGCCCTTGAGCATCGCTTCTACTTTCTCTTCAGTAGGAATAATGATCGGCATGTAATCCGTCATTCCATTATTCATGAAAATCTCTTGCAGGTTGTCTGAAGTGTCCGGACCGAAGGTAGCCGGTCCCGCCGCAATTGATTGCATCCCGGTCTTCATCTCGTCCGCCGTAAGCGGCCGGGTTAGGTCGTCAATGATCTCCTTCATGATCTGTATTCCTGATACGGGATCGGAATTTACCAGATACGCTGCGAGCTCATCGGCTGACTTGCCCCCCACCGGGTGAGGAGTGAACACCTGACGCAAGTGCGGCATGCCATCCCTTGCCGCAGTGAGGTTCGCTAGTTCCGTGTAAGCCCTAGTGCACATCGGAATTGCTGGGACGCCCATCTTTTCCATCGTTACGCAGTGACTCACGGTCGCTGGGGCGCAGCCTCCTCAATGCCCAATGGCCATAACGGTCGCGTAGGCGTTTGCCTTGATTTCTGCCCAGAGCTTCGGGTCATCTGCGCCATAAATCCCGGCCTTTTTCCGGAAGACGGTCTTAACGCTGGGCATGTTCTGTTGAAACCAAACTTGCATCTTTTCCAGAAGCGTGTTGCTCCCGAAGAAACCAGTGGCGTCGACCACGTAGATGGTCTTCCCATCGAGGGAGCTGGCGCGAGGAGCCATGGAATAGAGCTGCACCGCCGGCGGAGTGCCCTTGGGACTGACGGCTGTAAGCTTTTGCTCGCTTCCCGCGCCTTTCTTCTTTTCTTCCGCTTCGACTCTTGAGCCTGCCAAGAGCGCCGGCGACATACCGAGCAACGATAATAGCTTTCGTCTATTAACTTTCATGGATGAACAGGCTCCTTCGTTGGCGATTTTCCGCGTACGCTTGAATTCGAATCCGGCAAAGCAAAGGAAACGAAACAGTTGCCAGAGGCTCCGATCAAATATTGTTTGCCATCCACTTCATACGTAACGAGATTTGATTCCGCATTCGCCCCGCCAACCGTAAAGTCCCACAAAAGCTTACCCGTTGAGGCGTCGAGCGCGAAGAAATTTCCTTCATTGCTCACGCAGAAGACAAGACCGCCGGCGGTGGCCAGCGTGCTGACTTCGGCGGGAGCGAGCAGTTTGTATTCCCATTTCCGCTTGCCTGTCGTCGCTTCCAGTGCGCGAATCGCGCCGTAGGAGTCGTCCGCGGGAAGCGCGTTTCTTCCGCCTCCGCCGAAATCGGGAAAGTTGACCTTCGGCCGGCCTGCCACGGTATAGGCGCCGATTTCACGCGCGGACACGTAGAACAGCTTCGTCTGCGGGCTGTAGGACGGGCTGTTCCAGTTCGTGCCGCCATGGCCGTCGGGATACACCAAAGTCCCTTCAGAAGTTGGCTCCGTGTTGGGCAACACGATCGGCCGCCCATTCTGGTCGAGCCCTTTGGCCCAGGTTTGCGTAACGAAGGGTACGCCGGCGACGAACTCGCCGGTCGCGCGATTCAGCACGTAGTAAAACCCGTTGCGGTTCGCCAGCGCCAGGAATCTTTCCGGCTTGCCGTCCACGGTCTGGTCAAACAACAGGGGAACCTGAATGGCATCCCAATCGTGCGTGTCGTGGGGCGTGAACTGGAAATACCATTTGATCTTTCCGGTGTCGGGATCGATGGCCAGGACGGAGTTGGTATAGAGGTTGTCGCCCTCGCGGTTCGCACCGTTATAGTCGGGTGCGGGATTTCCGGTCGTCCAGTACAGCAAGTTCAGCTCCGGGTCAAAAGAGCCTGTTCCCCAGGTGCCTGCGCCGCCGGTGCCGGACATGTCTTTTCCCCATGTCTCCGAACCCGGCTCGCCAGGAGCCGGAATGGTCCAGGTGCGCCAGAGCCGCTTGCCTGTCTTCGCATCGTAGGCGTCGACGAAGCCGCGGATTCCGACGTCGCCGCCGGAGATTCCGACAATCACTTTCCCGTCCAGCACGCGCGGCGCGCCGGTCATCGCGTAGCCTTGACCGTTGTCGTCCACGTGGACATTCCATTTGAGCGCGCCGGTGGTGGCATCGAGCGCGACCAAGTGCGCGTCGAGCGTTTCGGCGTAGACGGTGTCGCCCAGAATCGCGACTCCGCGGTTCGAGCGGTGGACTCCGATGGTGAAGATCCTGTCCGGGAGATGCGCCGACCAGCTCCAGATTTTGGTGCCCAGTCGCGCGTCGAGAGCGGTAACCGTGCTCAGCGGTTCAGTGACGTACATGATTCCGTTCACGACGACGGCGGACGATTCGATCGGCTGCAGCGGGCGGCTCGGCTGGTAGATCCAAGCGGGCTTGAGGTTGCGAACATTTTCGCGGTTGATCTGCGCGAGGCGTGAAAAGCGTTGCGACTTGTAATCGCCGCCGTACATCAGCCAGTTTTGAGGCGTGCTGTCAGCGTGCAGGAGCTGTTCGTAGGTCACATTCTGCGCGAGCAGTGAGGCTGCGGCCGGCAAGAGCGAGACAACGATCGTAAGAACGTATCGGCAGAATCTCATTGGGCGCTCTTCAAGATCATCAGATAGGCCACCAGGTCGTCCAACTGCGGCGCAGACAACGTTTCCTTGAAGCTGGGCATGAAACTCTTCCCGGGCTCTTTTTCCAGGGAGCGCAGGTCCGGCTTGCGGAAGCCATGAAGCTTTCCGCCGAGATCCTTCAGGACAATCGTGAACGAGTCTTCACCCACGCGCACACCTTCCACGGCACGTCCGTCTTTTTCGACAGCACGATACATCAAATATTGGGTCCACCTGCTGCCAAAGGGGCCGTCCCCCACCTGGGGCAAATTCGCGCCGGGATCCTGCAATCGCGCCTTCAAGTTCGTGGGGCCGCGCGCGGCGCCAATGCGGCTGAGGTCGGGGCCGATGCTGCCGCCCTGGCCGGCGATCATATGGCAAGCCGAGCAGCCGCTGGAATTGTAAAGGGCTTCACCCTTGTGCGGGTCGCCTGTCGCCTGACCGGCGTTTGTCGCGCTATCCAGCTTTCCGATATAGGCCGCGATGTTTGCAGTTTCTCTTTCGGAGAGCGTGGTCGATCCCGGCATCGCGGTGCCCTCGATTCCTCTGCGGATGATACTTTGCACCGCGGGCACGCCCAAGACGGCTGCAACACCGTGAAGATTGGGGCCGTCGCCTCCTCCGGCATCCGCTCCGTGACATGTGGAGCAATTCTGCGCGAATAGAAGCTTGCCTTGTTCAGGATCTGGCGGAGTGGCTGGAGAAGCGGCGGCGGACTGAGCTTCCTGGCCTGTAGCTTGAGAAACGCGAAACGCACCTGTGGCCAGAGCGCACGCGACGAAGACCCAAGGAACGAGCCGGAAGTACCTAATGGCGCTCACACTACACCTCCCGCTCGGCTGTCCTGAATTTAGCGCGCATGTAATTGCGGGGATCTATATAGCACAATTTCAGACGTAGTCCTGATTCGTCGGGTTACCGGGAATTGCCAACACAGCGGATTCGTTGACATTCTGCCGCCGAAAGGATAACCAAGTAGATAAATTCCCTGGACGACAAGGCGAACGGGAGGTGATGCGATGTTCTGCGCGCTGTGCGGGGCGGATAATCCGAACGACGGGCAATTCTGCGGGAAGTGCGGGTCGGTGCTGCAAGGGCAGAGAGGCATGCCGCCACCCGGAGCAAACTTTGAGGCGTTGGCCACGCCGTACGTGGGGCCGACGCAGACGAGCGGCAAGGCTATCGCCAGTCTCGTTTGCGGAATCTTTCTTTTCTTTTTTCCCACGGCGATAGCGGCGATTATTCTCGGGCATCTGTCGCATTCCGATATTCGCAAAGCGCGCGGGCGGCTGACCGGACACGGATTGGCGACGGCGGGCCTGGTGCTCGGGTACATGGGCGTTGCCGTAATTCCGGTGGTGCTGATCATTGCAGCAATTGCGATTCCGAATCTGCTGCGCGCGAGAATGGCCGCAAATGAGGCTTCGGCGGTTGGTACGCTGCGAACCATCGTGACGGCAGAAATCAGTTATCAGGACGAGTACTCCAACGGCTACGCCCCCAGCCTTGAATCTCTCGATGGATCGGGAAGGGGAGATGCAGGCTGCGATCACGCTCAGTTGCTGGATGGCAGCCTTTTCAGGAAGCCGGCGTCGCCCGACAAGAATGTCGTAGTTCTCGTAGTGCCGTCAAAGAACGGCTACATGTTCAGCTATGTGCCGACGATGCCTTCCAACGGCGAGCAGGCATCCCTTTCAGCCGAAGCCGCAAAGGCGGGTTGCACGATGCCCGGCGCGGCGGGTTTCGAGGTGCATGCGGATCCGATCGCCAGGGGGACGAGCGGACAACGTAGCTTTTTCACAGATAAAACGGGCGTGATTCGATTCAATATCGATGGACCCGCAACGGACGACAGCCCGCCGATCGACTAGCGTTGGCGGATGGGTGGCGCGTTGCCCAGAATCTGCGCCGGGCGTAGTACCGCTACGCCCCTACAAATCCTTCGCGGGCGGAGGATTACGACGAATGGATCATACATTGCCAAGAATTTGCGGCGGGTGTCACTCGGCCTGGATGCCGGCTTCCGTGGAATCGGGCGAGGAAGCGTGGTCCGCGGCTGAGCCATGCGCGCCCACGTCCGTGGTTTCCTTCCAGAGAGAGTGATCCCGGAGAAGACGCGTAACGAGTTGCGTGTGCAGGGCGTGGCCCGCTTTATGCGCGACGATCCGCGCCTGCAGAGGACGGCCGACGAGCGCCAAATCGCCAATCAAGTCGAGCGCTTTGTGGCGGACGAATTCGTCGGCGAAGCGCAGCGGGCCGTTGAGGATGGAATTGTCGTCCATGACGATGGCGTTGACGAGCGAGCCGCCGCGAATCAGCCCCATCTTTTGCAGCGCGACAAGTTCCTTGACGAAAGTGAACGTTCGCGCCGGGGCCAGCTCGCGGCTGAACAATTCACGGTTGACGGACATTTCGATTTCCTGCGGGCCGGCGCACGGATGGTGATAATCCACGAAGCAGTGGACGCGAAATTCATCCGCCGGGTAGATGCCGATGCGGCGATCGCCGTCGGAAAATTCGAGAGGCTTCACAACCTGGATGTAGTGCCGCTGGCGGCGCAGCCGGCGCGTCCCGGCTTGCGCGAGCATTTCGATAAACGGCCTGGAGGAGCCGTCAAGGATGGGAAGCTCCAAAGCATTCAGCTCCACGTAGATGTTGTCAATCCCGCAGCAATACAGCGCCGCCAAAAGGTGCTCGGTGGTCGAAATCAGCACGCCCTGCTTCATCAAGCTGGTCGCGTAGCTGACGCGGGCCACGTTGCGGACATGCGCCTCGATTTCAAAATTGTCGAGATCCACGCGGCGGAAAACGATCCCCGTGTCCGCCGGAGCAGGCACGAGGCGCAAGTGGCTCTTGACCGCAGTGTGCAGGCCAACGCCTTCGATCTCAACGGGATGTTGGATGGTAAGTTGGCTGGGCATCTAAGGGCACCCTTCTAAGGGCACTTTATGGGCCGCGCAGATTCTATTTTACGCCTTTGTTTACAATGGATTACAGGGCACGAAACCCTGCGCGCCAAAATGAGTGGTAATTGTACAACACTTCGGCCCGTTCAGATGTGGCTGTAACCGAACAGGTTGCCATGGAGTAAAGTGGGGCGCGGTGCGGGAAAATGGGAAGAATTGAGGTAGTTGCGGGAGCGAGCGGGTAACGGGCGATGCCGCCGTAGCCGATTGTTTCGAGGGATTCAGATGCGTAGAATGAGATGAGCTTGGAACGCTGCGACCGAAAAATGGCTGCTCCTTTCAACATCCTGCCGAACAATCCCGCGCCGCCGCCGGGCGCGAAGCCGCGGCCGCCTTGGCTGAAGGTACGATTTTCCGGCGGGGAAAATTTCCGGGAGCTCGACCGGATCATGCGCACGCTCGAACTGCACACGGTGTGCGAGAGCGCGCGATGCCCGAACATGGGCGAGTGCTGGGAACATCGCACGGCAACTTTCATGATTTTGGGAGAGATCTGCACGCGTGCGTGCGGATTTTGCGCAGTGCCGAGCGGCAAACCACTCGGGCCGCCGGAAGAAGACGAGCCCGGACGCGTGGCCGAGGCGGTCGAGCGGATGGGATTACGCTACGCGGTGGTTACGTCGGTGAATCGCGACGACCAGCATGACGGAGGCGCGGCGATTTTCGCGCGCACGATTCAAGAGATCCGCCAGCGCGTTCCCGATTGCAAAGTGGAAGTGCTGATACCGGATTTTCGCGGCGACTGGGCGGCGCTGGGCACGGTGATGGCGGCAAGGCCCGACGTGCTGAACCACAATATGGAGACGGTGCCGCGGCTCTACCGCCGGGTGCGCAAAGGCGCGGTCTACGAGCGCTCGCTCGAGTTGCTGCGACGGGCGCGCGAAATGGCGCCAGATGTGCCGACGAAAACGGGCATGATGCTAGGGCTCGGCGAGACGCGCGAGGAAGTGCTGCAGGCAATGGAAGAAATCGCCGCGCAGGGCACGCACATCTTGACGCTCGGGCAGTACATGCAACCTACGCACGAGCATCTGCCGATCGAGCGCTACGTTCATCCAGATGAGTTCGCCGAATTCAAGCGGCTCGGCGAGCAGATGGGATTCAAGCACGTGGAAGCAGCGCCGTTGGTTCGTTCCTCGTATCACGCCTTCGAGCAGGAAGAAGCCGCGCGGGCATAGCGGCAAGTGCGAAATGGCGCGCGAAGCCCGTTTCAGTGAACCACAGTCCTAAATCTGCCGTCGACGACGGGGTCGCGTTCGTTCTGTTCGCAATCCGTTTCCTCGACCATGCGATTGAAGTCGGTGACGCGCGTGTGCGTAATCGTCGTGTGAATCGGTTTTGTCAGCGCGAGCGGATCTTCGACCGTGTAGTCGATCTGCATCCGATCGTGATCGACCATGCGGATGCGTTCGGTGAAATGGAGTTGGTCGCTCGCCGGCACGAAGAAGCCCGAAAGCTCGCCCATATAGAATCTTTTTCTCGTCGCGATCGTGTCGACGACGAGCGTGTCGCCTTCCCAATGCCCGATGGAGTCGCCCATGAGCGTGGGCCATAGCTCGTCATTCGGAGGGTGCGACCGGCCGTCGGTGTAAATGTGGCGCACCGCGCCCACGGTGCTGATAAAAGTGGTTTCCTCCGGCGTTACGCGCCACTGATACATTCCCGGCGTGGAGGTCGCGGGAAAGGGCGGCGGGGCGCACAGCGGCTCATGCGTGACGGGCGGATGATCCGGGTCGGCGGCGATGGCGGCCTCGACCTTTTTTCGGATCTCGTTGTACTTTGCCTGATATTCGGGAATGAACGACGGTCGCATGGCCGCCGCATACTCTTTCAATTTGCGCTGGCCTTCCGCGCTGAATTGCTGGCCGTCAGCTTGTCCGACGAATGCGTCGAGTTCCCAAATTCCCGTCCAATCGGGCAGCTTGGCAAAAGCTTCGACTCGCTTTTTCGATGAAGTTTGCGCCCGCGCCGGGTAAAGACAACCGGAAAGCAGCGCAATCACAATTGCAGATGCGGCTGGACGCATCGCCATTCGACCGACGAGGTTCGCGATCATTTTATTCCCTCGGCGGGCCTGCCGATGATTTTTCCGTCCGGACCAGTGACGGAGAGGACTAACCCGCCATGCTGGCCGTCCCGCAGTGGATTGACAACGATCGTGACCTCGTCGCCGGGCTTCAGGCTTCCGGGCTTCCACCCCTTGCGCATCAGTTCGACCGGGGCACCCATCTCGACACCCCATTCCACGGGTGCGGCCTGCGCATTGTTCGGGTCCGGCACGAGCACTTGAATCCAGCAGTGGGGATTCGTCCACTGAAATTCCTTCACCGCCCCGGTGAGCGTGATCTGCTTCGTCTGATCGAACATCGAGCGGGAGTGGTGAGCAAAGGCGGAGTTCGCCGCGAGCATGACGCCGACACCGATCAGCACAGCAATCGTTTTGTTCACGCGCGTCATCAAGATGAACTCTTTATTCGCCGTTCGCGATTTGAATTGAACTTTGAACGGAAGACTAACCTCTATCAATCGTCAGTGTCAACTTAGGGCAGGGAGGCCAGGAAGGAATCGGCGAGATCGCGGACGCGGGTAGAGCAGGCGGGATCGGGGACCGGCGAATTCTGCGCGGCGTGAAAATACTCGGACGCTTTCCCGTTGCGGCCGAGCTCCGCGTTGAGGTTGCCGAGGAGCAGAAGAAAAATCGGATTGTGCGGATAGCGCGCAGCGAGCGGGTCGGCCACCGATAGCGCCTGTTCGTATTTTTCGTCGTAGGTGCGCAGGTTCCTGGCGAGATAGAAACGGGAATCCACGACCATAAAAGAGCCGCGCTCGATTCCGATTCGCATCTGGCGGATTCCCTCCTGTTTGTTTCCGCCGGGAACGCCCATGAAGAACCGCAACATGCGCGCAATCGCGGAGAGCGTGTCCACATAGTAGTTGTAGAGGCCGACGCCGGCGGTGGCATCGGCCATGTCGGGATCGAGCTCGAGTGCGCGAAGGAATTCGGCGCGTGCAGCGACTCCGGCGTGCGCGACATTGCGTTTCTCGTCGCGCAAGGAGTAGAGCCGGGCCTTGAGCGCGAGGCCGAGTCCGGCGTATACGTGCAATTCGGCGGTGTCGGATTTCGCGATCTGCGCGCGGGCAAGCTCGATGGCTTTGTCGGCCAGCGCGAAGTAAGCGTCGTCCTCGGATTTCTTGCCCCGCTTCCAGGCGTCGAGCTGGCCCCACTTGATTTCGCAGGCGGCGCAATAGATGTTCCACCACTGGGCTTCGCCTTCGAGAAGAAATCCCACGGGGCTTTCGGGATGGGCTTGCTCGATGCCGCGGGCCATGGGAATCGCCGCGTCCGAATTGCCGCTGTAGATGCGGTCCAGCGTTTGCGTCGCTTCGGGGGAAAGCATGAGCCCGCTGGCGAGGGTGGGAGTTGCAAACAGCGCCGCACTCAGCAAGGCGATAATGAGCCGAGAAGCCTCTGGTCTGACGACCCTTCCTGCGTCAGGGCAGGCCTGAGCTACATGAATTCTCACTTGACCCTCTTGAGCCAGCCGGCTAGCCAGGCGGCGGTAACGTACATCGCGAAACATTCCAGGGCAAAAGGTATGAATCCAAAATAACCCGGCGCGGGCATTTCGAATATTTTTGTCTGCTGGAACATCGGAAACGTGTAGTGCCATTTCGCGTGCGCCCAATTGTTCCAGAATTCCCAGAGCCAGCCGCAAATCCAGCCGGAAGCGAGAAATCCGTAGAAGCGCCGCGCGAAGCCGTCGGAAAGGTCGCCGAGAAAGGAAGGCAAGCGGAGCCGGCGGTTTAGCGGGTCGAGGAGAAGGATGAATCCGAGCCATACCAGAACGAAGAGATGGGCGGCGATGTGCCGAGGAATCACGAGCGGGACGATTAGGCACGCGGCGCCGCAAACCATCATCGCATTTTCGGCGGCGCGCGGAATTGTCCACGGCTCGATGGGCACGGCAGGCAGCAGCGCCTGCACGAGGTCGGACGTCTCAAAGATAGCGGGCGTGATGGTGGCAAACGACCAGCCGTAGCCCGCGAGCGCGGCGGGCCAGCCGAGCGGCACGCCGACGTACGTCCAATTCCCGAGGCGGAGATTATAAGCCTCGAAGATGAGCCACAGCGGAATCGAAAGGAGCGCCATGCGCGCGAGTGTGATGGGGGCGTCGTGCAGACGTGAGCGGTTGGTGAGCGCAAGGACGGCGGCGTCTGCGATCAGGATGTAAGCGCTCCAGACGATGGGCGTGAAATAAGTGGTTACCGGCTCGATGCCGCGGAACAGCATCCATTCGGCGCCGGCGAGCGCGACGAACCCGAGCCAGCCGTGCGCAGGAAACGCTCGCCGGCGGGGTCGCCGGAAGAATCCAGCGACGAGAACAGCGGCCGTGGCGGCCGTGATAGCGAGGCCGAGTGCGAGCCGGAGCGGCAGAAGGAATGCGAATTCGTCCATTGGGCTCAGCGCGTATGGTAGCGCAGTTGGGCGCAGTTTTCGGCTGACGCCGGAGCGATTCTTGCTATGCTCTGCGTGCTTTCGCGGAAGGAAAATTCGTTGAGCGAGACGGAAGAACTCGAGCGCGGGCTGGGGCTCGTCGAAGCGACGTCGCTGAACATGACGTTCATGGTCGGCATCGGGCCGTTCGTCGTGATTCCGTTCGTGATTCAGGCGATGGGCGGGCCGGGAAGTTTGCTCGCGTGGGCGGCGGGCGCGCTGCTGGCGGTTTTCGACGGCTGCATCTGGGCGGAGTTGGGCGCGGCAATGCCGCAGGCCGGGGGAAGCTACGTCTATTTGCGCGAGGCGTATGGCGCGCAGCGCTGGGGACGGCTGATGTCGTTCCTTTATATCTGGCAGACGCTTCTTCAGGGGCCGCTGAGCATCGCTTCGGGCGCGCTTGGGTTCGCGACGTATTCGCGCTACCTGGTGGAAAAATCGAGCCGGGCGACGGGAATCGTCGGCGCCTTCGGGACGCACGGCAACAACGCGATCGCCGCGGCGATCATTGTGCTGGTCGTCGTGCTTCTCTACCGGCGGATCACCGAGATCGGGCGAATTTCGGTGGTCTTCAGCGTGATCGTGGTTGGGACGATTCTGTGGATCATTTATGGCGGTGCGGCACACTTTGATGTGCGGCGAGTGTTCGATTTTTCCGGCGGCGGCTGGAATTGGTCGTGGTTGCTCTTCGCAGCGCTGGGACACGGGACGGTGCAGACGATTTACAGCTATCTCGGTTATTACAACGTCTGCAACTTGGGCGGCGAGATGAAAAATCCGGAGAAAAACATCCCGCGCGCGATTTTCATTTCGATTATTGGGATCACGGCGCTCTATCTGGCGATGCAGACCAGCATCCTGAGCGTGATCCCGTGGCGCGAGGCGGCGGAATCGAAGTTCATCGTGAGCACATTCATCGAGCGGGCGTACGGAAGCCAGTGGGCCGCGCTGGCGACGGCGCTGATCCTGGTGACGGCGCTGGGGTCGGTGTTTGCGGCGATGGTCGGATATTCTCGCGTGCCCTACGCCGCGGCGCTGGACGGAAACTTTTTCTCGATTTTCGCGCGCGTGCATCCGACGAAGCATTTCCCCTACATTTCGCTGCTAGCGCTGGGCGCGGCGGCTCTGGCATTTAGCCTGCTGTTGAGCCTTTTCTCCGCCATTCGCGCCATCCTGGCGATGCGCTGCATCATCCAATTTATCGGCCAGGGGGTGGGGTTGATCCTGCTGCGGCGGCGCTGGGGGAGCGAGCGCTTGCCGTTCCGCATGTGGCTGTATCCGCTGCCGGTGGTGGTAGCGATCATCGGCTGGGCGGGAATTTTTATTTCCACGGGACGCAGGCCGATGCTCGCGTCGCTCGCTGCGGCGACGGCCGGAATTCTTGTATATTTGGCACGCGCGCGATGGATGCGCCAGTGGCCCTTTGAGGAGATTGCCTGATGAATGGAAGGACAGCACGAAGGAATCTGACTCTGGCTGCGATCGTTCTGGCAGGAGCGGCGGGATTGGCGGCTGTCCCGCGCGCTTCGGGGCAGTCGCTCGCGGACACGGTCCAGGCGATCAATAAGGCGCGCGTGACCACGCGAATACTTTATGTCACGGCGCACCCCGATGACGAAACGGCTGGGTTGTTGGCCTATCTTTCGCGCGGACTTTATGCCGATGTGGCCGTGTTGACGATCACGAGGGGACAGGGCGGCCAAAATGCAATTGGTCCGGAACAGGACGGGCCGCTGGGTGTGGTTCGCACCACCGAATTGCTGGCGGCGGACTCGCATTATGGCGTGCATCAATTTTTTACGCGCGCGGTTGATCCGGGCTTCTCGAAGAGTCCCGAGCGAACCATGAAGATATGGGGCGATCACATTCCGCTGGAAGACATGGTGCGGGTGATTCGCATGTACCGGCCGGATGTGGTGATTAACGGCTGGGGCGGAGTTCATTTTGGGCACGGCCAGCACCAGGCGAGCGGAATCCTGACGCCGCAGGCGGTGGCGGATGCGGCCGACCCGGCGAAATTTCCAGAGCAGATTGCGCAGGGGCTCGCGCCGTGGAAAGTTTCTCTCGAATTACGTCCGGGGAGTTTCGGATTCGGCCCCGCGACGACACCTACGGCGCCGGGCGGCGTGCAATTGCCGGTGAACGACGTTTCGCCGGTGTGGGGACAGAGTTACGTGGAAATGGGAATGGAAGGGCACGCGCAGCATCGGTCGCAAGGCACGCCGTCGTTTTCCGGCAATCCATTTTTTCGCCGCGCGCCGACATTGATCGTGGAACATGGGCAGGACGGCGGCGGCGCGTTTGATGCGAAAGAGTTGGCGGAATCCATTGCGTCGCTGGCCGAACGTTTTTCGCAATGGCAAAGCTCGATGGCGCCATCGCTCGCTGCAGCGGACCAGGACCTTGCGGCGGCATCGAAATCAGCGCTGGAACTGGATCGAGCAGCCTCGGCGAAATCTCTGGCGGCCGCGGGCATGGAAATCGCGGGGTTGCGCCAGAAGATTTCGAGCGCGGGCGGAGAAGGAAGCCCGGCCGCGCTTTGGGAACTTGACCGCATCCACGAAAAAATCGACACCGCGCTCGCGGACGATGTGGCCCTGCCGGTGGACACGCAGGCGAATCGCCATGAGCTGGTGGCGGGTGAAACGTTCACGGTGGACGTGAATTTTCTCGACAAGCCCGCGGCGCCGGTGAAATGGACCGTGGATAAGTCGAGCTTGCTGCTGCCGGAGGGCTGGAGCGCGAAACTCGACGACGCCGATGCCAGGGGAAGCAACTATCACTTCACGGTATCGATTCCGCCGGGAGCGAAACCGCCGAGTTCGCCGGCCGATGCGGTGCTGCCATTTCCTCCGCCGCTGGTGAAACTGGCATTGCGCATGAACGTGGGCGATTATGAATTCACATTCGAAAAACCCGTGGAATCGGCCGAGGCGAAAACCACGGCCATCGTGGTCTATCCGCTCGAACTCGTTCCGGCCGTGACGCTGACGGTCGAGCCTTCGCAGGTGATGGTGCCGGCGAAGCGCGCGGCGGCTCCCGCCGATTTGCTGGCGCGAGTGCGCTACCACGGGACGAAACCGGCGGGCGTATCCGTGGGACTCGATGCGCCGCAGGAGTGGAACGTGGCGCCGATCGCGGAGTTGAATTTTTTCGGGACGGGAGATCAGCTGGTGCGCTACGTCGTAAAGGCTCCGGCGAAAATCGTTCCGGGGGCGTACACACTTCATCCGTACGCAAGGCTCGGCGACGAGACATTCCGCACGTCGGTTGAGCCGATCCCCACGCTGCCTACGCGCAATTGGAGCCAACCGGCCGATGTGACCGTTCACGTGCTCGATCTCACCGTGCCCGCGGGACTGCACATCGGATACATCGCGGGCGAGAACGACGTGCTACCGGAAACTCTGCGGCAAGTCGGCATCCAGGTGGATTTGCTCGACGAGGTGGCGCTGGCGTTCGGCGATTTGAGCCGCTACGACGCGATCGTCGCCGGTATTCGCGCCTACGAGCTTCGCCCCGACGCGATGGCCGCGAATCCGCGGCTTCTCGACTACGTGCAGAATGGCGGAACGCTGTTGGTTCTGTACGAACGCGATTTCGCCTGGGCCAAGCTGCTGCCCGCGCCTTTCAGGGCCGAAATGGCGACGCAGGCCGTGCGGGTGACGGACCAGAATTCACCGGTGCGGTTTCTGACGCCGGAGAATCCGCTGCTCAATTCGCCGAATAAGATCACGCTCGATGATTTCAAGGGCTGGGAACAGGAGCGCGGCCTCTATTTCTGGAGCACATGGGATCCCCGATACCAGGCCGTGCTCGGGCTAACCGATCCAGGCGAGCCGGAGGCCACGGGTGGGCTCGTCTATGCACGTGACGGAAAGGGCGTGTACATCTATACGGGACTTTCCTTCTTCCGCGAATTGCCCGATGGAGTGCCGGGGGCCTACCGGTTGTTCGTAAATCTGCTGAGCCAGACTCTGCATCCAGCGCCACGCCGCTAACGCCACGCTGATGTGCGCCGTTGCGACACACGGTGCGACTTCCGCTTGCCAGCTGTTTTTCGCTTCGTGCTATGCTCCGAGCCGATCCGAGAAGGAGGGGCGAATGAAAACGAAACTTGGGAAATCCGCGTGGACGCGCCGGCTGATCGGCATTCTGGCCGCGGTCCTGTTGCTCGCCGCCTCAGCGCACCCCGCCGCCGGACAGAAAAACAAGAACTCGAAAATTAAGTACAACGATCAAACGGATCCCAATGCGCCGCCGATGCCGGCCGGCCCTGACTCCGATCAGATTGACCGCAACATCGGACAGATGCTAGCGGCCTTTCAGATTGGGGACGTCGAGCTGATGCACAAGTTTTATGCGGACAACGTGACGTTCGTGAGCGGCGCTTACGAACCGCCCATCTCCGGCTGGCAAAATTACGTGCCGCTGTACCAGCAGCAGCGCGCGGCGTTCCAGGGAATGCAGCTGATCCGGCGGAACACGATCGTGTTCCCGCACGGAGACGTTGCGTGGGCGATGTATCAGTGGGAATTCGATTCCATGCTGAACGGACGGCCGTATTCCATGCGCGGCCAGACGACGCTGATATTCAACAAGGTGGGCGGAAACTGGTTGATCGTACACAACCATACTTCGGAACTCTCCGCGACGCCCGGTCCCGCACAACCACCCGCGGCACCGCAGCAGACGCCGGCCCCGGCGAAACCTTAACGACGATCTCGAGCGCGAGGCGACTCAGCGGTCAAAAGCTCCGCATACTCTGCCAGACCCACAGCCCCGCCATCGTCACCAAAAGCACGCCTGACAGAACCATCAGCGCCATGATCGGCCGGCTGAGCTTTTCGATCCGGGCGACAATCTCGCGTTGCTCTCGCGCCATGGAGTCTCCCGCAGCGTCGAGGAAGATCTGATCTTCCTCGCGATTCTCGAGCGCGCTGCGATAGATCCACGCGCAGATCAGGATTGCGGTGACGACACCCCAAGCGATGAGCATCAATTGAAGCGTTCCCATAGGAACCTCCCCTGCCCGCGGGTCGTGGGGACTGTGCCGGATGGCAGACCGGCCCGTGCGGGCCCTTTGAGACTAATTTGGCGGGATTATAGCACTACCGGCCGGGGAGGGGTGTCAAGCCGGGCGGCGCTCGTCGGGGAACGAAACGCCCCAGAAATTGCGGGCCGGGTGGAGGATTTCGACGCCCAGCTCGAACGGGCCGTGCTCTTTCTTGTCCCTCACGGAGATAACGCGGAACTCGCGCACCTCGTGCGAAACGCCGTGGAGAACTTCGATGCGGGAACCGAGCTCGGGCAAAAACGGCAAGCGGAGCAGCGCACCCGTGCGGCTGACGGAGATGGCTTCGGCGGAAGCGTCCCGCGGTTCGCCACCGGTTTCATTGGAATGAACTTTTACAGGGATGCGAATACGTACGCGGCTTGAACGGCGGCGTTCCAGCATCGCGCGGGCAGTTGCCATGGTTGCCCTCCTCTAACTCGCGACCGCTGAAATAACAGTAGAGATTGCGGGGGCGCGGGTCAATGGTACTTCGCCGGGGCGTGCTTCGTTGACAAACCACGGTCCGCGCGGCAATATGGATTCGCCTCGCTTTGCTGCACGAAATGCCCAAGTGGCGGAATTGGCAGACGCGCTAGCTTCAGGAGCTAGTTCTCGCAAGGGAGTGGAGGTTCGAGTCCTCTCTTGGGCACCATTCATCCGTAGATTTGCTCGCCGGTCAGATTCACCTTTGGGCCCTTGGAAAAGATCAACGGGAAGCGCACCCTCTTGGGCCGCGGGCGGTCACTTCGGAAAAGGACGCTTCGGACGCCCACCAGCAGCAACTCGCGAACTGAGGTCCCCTGCGCGGCCGCTTGCTCCTTGAGCTTGCGATAGAGCGGCGTCGGAATCTCGACGGTGGTACGAATCGAACGAGACTTCATATTCAAGAGTATGCCACGCGTTCCATAAGTTTGGCCCGGAAACTCCAGGGGCGGGCTCACCGACCAAATTGCTTTGTGCGCACCAGCTTTCCGCTCTGGTCGTAAATCTTCCACAAGCCCGAGCGCTTGCCGTCAACGAATTTCCCCACGTCGTAGAGTTTCCCGTTGGGAAGGTATCGTTTCCACAGCCCCAACTGTTTGCCGTCTTCGAATTTGCCGATCTGGAGCGGCTTCCCGTTTTCGCGGAACCATTTCCACAGTCCTGTGAACTGGCCGTCTTCGAATTTGCCGACCGCCTTCAATCTCCCGTTCTTCAGGTAGTAGCGCCACACTCCCGTTCTCTTGCCATTCAGGTATTTGCCGACACTGGATAATCCGCCATCCCGGAAATATTCCTTGTGAAGTCCCGTGTTCGGCTTCCTATCATCAGACGCGTTGGTCTTCATCTTGATTGGACGCTCATTCTGTCAGCAGACGTTCCGCGTAGAGAGCGCCTTCGGGCGTGTCCTCGTGCTTGAAATAGGCGAAGACGTCGCCGCGGCGTGTCGCCTCCGCCACCCGGTTCGATATTTTCTTGCGGGCACCAGCCGAATAGTTGGCTTTTCGCAGGCGGAGGTAGCAAAAATCGGCGGTGGCCACGTCCGGCGTCTCGAGCTTATCGCTTTCGGCCTGGCACAGCGCGACGTTGGCGCGGCCTAGGCGCTCGTATACCTCGTCCACAAACCACGACGGGTGGCGAAATTCCATCGCGGCGCGCAAGTGTCGTGGCAATTGTTCGAGAAACTCGTCGAGCCGCGCGAGGTCGCACTTGAAATTGGGCGGCAATTGAAATAAGACCGGGCCGAACTTGCCTGCTTTCCGCAAAGGCTCGAGCGACGCGAGGAATTTCGACGTTCGACTGGCGGCGCCGCGCAGGCGCTTGATATGCGTGATCCCCTGATGCGCTTTCATGGCAAAGATGAAGTTCACGGGAGTCGCGGCGATCCAGCCCGCCAGCAGCTTCCTGGTGACCTGGCTGCGAAAGGTGTAATTCACCTCGACGGAGTTCAATCGGGTCGCGTAGTAATCAAGAAACTTCGCGGAGGTGAGCTTCGCAGGATAAAACTTCGGCCTCCAGCTCGCGTACGCCCAGCCGGAAGTGCCCGCGTGGATTTTCCCCGCCGGAGTTTTCTCGCTCATGACTTCCCTTCGCGCGATTCGAGTATGACTCTTCGAGCGCGGAAGTCTATAACACAACCTCTTGGGATTTGGGATAGTATGCCGCTCGGTGCTCGCAGGCCCGCGCGTCAGGCAAGCTGGAGGCGTCTCATGTCACCTACGTTGCTCTCGGTCGTACTGCTGGCCGCCGGACCGCAGATCAGTTTCCCGCAGGGCGCGGTGGCAACCGAACAGATCGCGCTGCGCTGGATGCACTTCGTGGCCGGGATCATCTGGATCGGCACGCTGTATTTCAACAACCTGGTCGCCACGCCGACGCTGAAGGGGCTGGAATCGCCGGTGCGCGCGAAGATTTATCCGGCGCTGATGTCGCGGGCGATGTGGTGGTTCCGGTGGTCCGCTCTGATCACGGTGACCGCCGGGCTGCGCTACTTCTGGATGATCCTCGCCGCTGACGCGCACAATGCCGGCGATGCATCGCTCGCGTGGAAATGGATGGGCTGGTGGCTGCTGGTGTGGCTGGTGGCGTTCGCGCTGATCTATCCGTTTCAGTTGCCGCACAAGGGATTTCTCGATAGCGCATTGGTGCGCACGATCGCCATTGCCGCGATTGCCGTCGCCGCGTCGTGGATCGTGCTGGTGCTCAACGCGAATCCGCAATCGTCCAACGCGCATCTCGCGATCAGCATCGGCGGAGGCATGGGCTTGCTGATGCTGCTGAACGCCTGGGGAATTATCTGGCGCGCGCAAAAGCGGCTGATCGCCTGGACGCGCGCAAGCGCGGAGCAGGGCACCCCGATGCCGCCCGAAGCCGCGCATTTTGCGCGCTGGGCGTTCCTGGCGTCGCGCGCGGGATTCTGGATGTCGCTGCCAATGCTTTTCTTCATGGCCGCCGCGGAGCACTATCCGTTTCTTAGCGGGATCACCGGCTGAGCGAGGCCGCGTACCCGGCGTTTTTGCCGGCCCGTCTAACGAAGTAAGACGCCGAGGGCACATGAAGCCAATCCTGCGGTGGGGATTCTCCATCCTATTGCTGGCGGTGCTGATCGCGAATCCAGCGCTGGCGTATAACTATCCCCTTTCGTCCGAAGCGATCCGCGAAGCCTATTTCCTCGCAAAGGCCGGTCTCGATAAGCGGCAGGCGTTCTTCGAGCCGTACCGGCACAATCTTCCCGTGCCGAAGAGCGGCGCCCACGTGGGGTTGATTGAACTCGAGACGCCCTTCGCGTGTATCGTCGATGCGATCGCACAGACTCCGATGACCTATCACGCCCCGGACGCGGAGCAGGATTATCTGGACAAACCGGGCGAATTTCGCGTGCACGTGGAAATCTACTTCACGGCAACGTACCCGGAGCCGTCGGACACCGCGGCCACTCTTCGCAATTTCTGGCAAGATTTCAAGATTCATTTGAAGCAGGACGCCGAAATACCGTCGCGCTCCGTCCACGGCAAGCCGATTTATGACGACAGCTCGCTCCTCGGATACGACGGGGCGACGATGGACGTGGATTACGACGTGAAGAAGATCGACCCGGGCGCGTTCACGACGATTGAAGTCGACACGCCCGACGGTCAACAGGTCGAAACGACCTTTTCGCTCAACAACCTTCGCTAGAATCGAATCCGAAAAGCCTCCTGCGCCTCAGCGATCCGGGCTGCCCTGCCCCTCTATGAAATGGAAAGCGTCCTCGACCGCGCGGGCCGAGGCGTGCGAACCCTTCGCATCCGTGGTGAATTGCGGACGTCGCCGCGCGGAGAATTTTGCGGGATCAAACGTGCCGCGCTTCGTATGGAACACCCAGACAAATTCGTAGCGAGCCCTGTCCAGCGCTGATTCCGACAAGAGGGCCGTGTCCACGGTGGTCAGCGGGCTGAAATCGGAGAATCCATTTCGGTCGGTATGGACCAGTGCGGGCATGGCATCGGTGTAGGAATCCGAATCGTGAGCGAAAAGGATCACGTAATCCACGCGCGAGAGATCGGGAGCGGGACAGATGCCCGCGTACTGCTTGCGGCGATTCTCGACCAGCCACTTGTACTGAGCCGGCGCCAGCCCGTACGCCGAGAAGAATGCGTGGCAGGCCGGGTCCGCGCTTTCATTTTCGGGTTTCGCGTCGGGATAGTCTTCGAGATCGGCGTCCGCGCGCGCAGGCTCGACGATCGTGATGTCGGGCGACGGTGAAGCTTTCGCGGAAGTGTCCATCATCGCGGCGTTGCCGGGCGCAGCGGCGGCCTTCGCCGGAACGACGGCCGGGTTTGATGGAGACGGCTGCCTTGCGGGAGCAATGGCCGTCGCTTTCAGGGTTCTTGCGGTAGCGGGGACGGCTTTCGCCGGCGCCTCCTTGGGCGCAGGCGGTTCCGCGACGATCGTGGGCATGCTCGTTTTCTCGTGCTGCCGCACGCGTGGCGAAGCGGCGACCGCCGATGCCGGTTTCACGTCCACTGTATTGGGCGAACTCGATGGCGCGACTGCGGAAGCCGTGGCCGGTGTCGCAGGCTTTGGCGCAATGTTCGGCACAACGTTTGGCGCAACGTTTTGCACTACGCTCGGTGGAGCTGGCGGCGCTGCGGCCGGCGGCGCGGAGCTTGCCGACGCAACGGCCGGATGCACAACGGCGCTGGCAACGGGACGCGCGGCGACTGCAACGCTGGCGATCGGCTTGTCGGCGTCATCGGGCGGCAGCGCGGGCAAATCCGGGAAAGCGGCGTCGGGGACGTATCCTTCGGTGCCGCTCGCGGTGCGAATCTTCACGAAGCCTTTCACGCGCGAGAGGATTTCGACGGCCTCGCCGCACTTCAGCCGCGTTTCCACGTCGAAGCTGTTAAGCGATTCATAGACCCACACGCGGTCCTGATTGACCGCGCATTTCACGGCGCCAACATCGGACGCCGAAGCAGGCAAGCCCGACGCCAGTGCAAGCCCCATTGCAAGCCCAGTGGCAAAGATGTTCAGTAGTGTCCGACGCACGGCAATCCTCCCAAGACAGCCCACAGAACGAAGCGCCGAAATCGGCTGCAAAACTATGCGTCAGCGCGATGGGGGCAAACAACTGGACGAAGGGACAATATTGGTTCAGGGCAAGAGAAAGCGAAACGCCGACTTTTCTTCGTAGGGGCGTAGCACCGCTACGCCCGGCAAACGATCTTGGCAAATCGCAGCCTATCCATCACGGCCGGCCGCCGACGGTTTTATGTGGCTCACCCCGGTTCGTAGGGGTGAGGCCTTTACGCACAGCTCAGGATCGCCAGCGCAGTGTAATCGGCCCGGAAACGGGGTGCCGCATGGGCGCGCCGGTGCGTTGCGACTCGAGATGCGCGGCCTTCAATTCGAAATACCAGCGCGCCTGACGGTCGGCATCGTCCACCAACATCATGCGGTCTTCATATTTCAGACCGAGCGCCTGCTTCTCGATCACTTCGGTATCCTGGCGGATGAAGCGCGGCCCGAGCACGTGAATGATGAATGAGACGACCGGAAACCACGGAAGGATATTCCACGCGGCGACGAAATCCAGGCGGCAGAGATCGCGGCGCATGGGCGTGACCGTCGTGCGACTCGAAAGCCAGTATTTTCCCGCACGAATCTGCTCGAAGCGCTGGTTGGGCAGCACGAAATCGATTGTGGTCGTGGCGGGCTCGCCGGTGATGAGCTTCAGAAGTTTGTACGGCGCGCTATTGGACGAGGGCGCGTGCGGGCTCATGCGGAAGCCGTTGGGAATCGGCTCGAACTGTTTGGCCTTGTCGCGGATGCTGCGCCGGCTGCGCCACCACCAAGCCTGATGCACGAACGGCCCGTGCGCCGGGTCCATCAATCCGATGATGCCGTGGTCCACGCTGCACGGAAGATCAGCCCAAAGATGCGAGATTTGATAACCGGCGCTGAAAGTTGGCAATTCGGGCGCGGGCGGAGCCGATGGGGCGGCATTTGGCGCGATCCCCGCGGAAGTACCCGCGGACGTAAAATTCCGGCCCTCGGGATTCGCCATGAACACCCAGACGTAGCCGTCGCGCTCCTCGCAAGGGAAACTGCCCGCGTAAATGCGGTCGCATTTGAGTTTCGAATCCGAGGTGAGCGAAGGGATGTGCCGGCACTGGCCCGTGTGCGCGTCGAATTGCCAGCCGTGATAGGCGCATTCAACCGATGCGCCGTCAAAGCGGCCGAACGAGAGAGGAAACGCGCGGTGCGGGCAGACGTCGCGCAGCGCAAACGGCTTTCCGGCGGCGTCGCGCCCCAGCACCAGCGGAACTTCGAGCAGCATGGCGCGCTCGAGCTTGCCGCCGCGCAATTGGTCGCTGCGCAGCGCGGGATACCAGAATCCCCACAGCATGTCGCTCGTGGGATCGCTGGGTTGCGAGGGTGTGTTGTCGCTCATCGGCGGGCGCCTATCGTAGTACATTCGAAGTGCCAGCGGCAAAGGTTGGCGTCAGGGTGCAATCGGTCAGTTTCCGATTGCCCGACGCACCCGGTTCCAGCAAATCCGAGCTCGCCGCCGATGACTGTGATATAGAGTCTCTCGTTCGCCCGGTACAAAATCCCGGTCCGGTCAACTCTGTGGTTCGAAAACACGTGACCGTGCGCTTTGTTACCAAAAGGAGATGCGTGTGATGAAGAAAGTCCTTGCTGGCATCGTTGCGCTTTTGTTTGTGGCATTGCTGGGCTACCGTGCCGCGGCGGGAGGAAACGATTCACATCGGGAAGCTCAAGATCGCGAGCAGATCGAAAAGCTGATGTGGCAGTACACTCGCGCCCTGGACACGGAAAACCCGGACGCGTACGCCGCCGCATATACGCCGGATGGTCAATTCGGCGGCGGCCCTAACGCGATCAAGGGGCACGAGGCGCTCAAGAAAATGATTGCGGATCTTCGGCAACGCACCGCTGACGCCGAAGCCAAAGGTGAAAAAAGGCCGGCCATGTACCACATGACCGCGAACAGCTACCTTGAATTTGTCGATAAGGATCACGCGCGCATGGAAGCTTACTGGCTGACCGTGTTCGCTCAGGCAGGCCCCAATGTGCCTCTTCGCGTAGCTGCCGCCGGGCGGGACGTCGACGAACTTGTGCGCGTGAACGGGCAGTGGCTTATCAAGACGCGGGACGTCGCGCCAAAGGACTAAGCGAAGTCGGCCGAGGGTACACTCTCGCTTTAATAAAGATCGGGGGTATGCTCATCCCGGTCCACCGGGATTTGAGGCGAAATTAGAGTCGATTTATTCGGCTCGCATCACAGGAGGCTGCATACCATGCAAGGCGAACTCAGATATCAGTGCGGACGTAGACGCCCGGGAGCGCGAGTTCTAGCGTCCATCCTCGCAGTAGCCACCGGGGTGATTCTCACGGCGCAACAAAGCGCGGGCCAGTGGTCGACGGTCGGCGGCGATTTCGGCAACTCGCGATATTCGGCGCTCGCGCAAATCAATTCGCAGAACGTCGCGAAGCTGGGAGCCGCGTGGGTATCGGAAAAGGTGGGCCCGCCGCCCTCCGCTCGCGCCATGCCGGTGATCGACGCGGGATTCATGTTCCTGACGGCGCCGCCATTCGTCACCGCAGTCAACATCTCTACGGGTCAAATCGCATGGCAGTACCGCTTGGCGCCTGACACTGTGCCCGGAGCGCCCCCTGCGGGCTCGCCCGCGCGTGAAGGCGTCGCGGTGGGCGAAGGCCTCGTCTTCGTGGGGTTGTCGGATTCCAATCTCATCGCGCTCCGTGAAAACACCGGAGAGCTTGTCTGGAAAACCTCTCTCATCGACCCTGCGGGTAGCCCGACAGGCGGTCCGTCGGGTGCTCCGCTCTACGCGGATGGCTTGGTGTCGATCGGCACGAATGGGGACAATGGAAATCGAGGCCAGATTGTCGCGCTCGACGCGAAAAGCGGGCGCGAGGCGTGGCGCTTCTTCGTCATTCCCGCACCGGGCCAACCGGGGTCGGAGACGTGGCCGAAAAACGACGCGTGGAAGCGCGGCGGGGGCGCCGTGTGGTTGGTGGGTGCGTTCGATCCGGAGATGGGCCTGGTATATTACGTGACGGGAAATGGCGTCCCGCAATACGGCGGTGAAAATCGGCAGGGCGACAACTTGTTTCTGTGTTCCGTGGTCGCACTCGACAGCAAGACCGGCAAGTTTCGCTGGCACTATCAGGTGATTCGCCACGACATCTGGGAAGCGGACATCGCGGAAGCACCGGTGCTGTTTGACGCGCAAGTGAACGGTGAGTCCCGCAAGGCGATTGCGGCCATGCGCACGGATGGCTATCTCTTCATGCTCGATCGCGCCACGGGAAAACCGCTCGGCCGCATCGAAGACCGGCGGGTACCGCAGGATGCGTTCCAAAAGACTGCGGCGACGCAGCCCTATCCCGTGGGTGCCGATCACGTCCTGCCCGATTGCGGCGACTGGAAAAAACAGCCGCTGCCTCGCGGTTTTGAATTGGGTTGTTTCTTCACGCCTGCGTCCGTGGAGAAGCCGAATATTATCGCGCCGGTCTACGGCATGCGCGCCACGCCCATGGCATTTGATCCGCAGACGCGGTTTTTTTATGTGACCGGCAACGCCGGGCTGCAGTGGTTCCGCCGCGTCGAGGATCCGGATTTCTTCAGTCTTACCTTCAACTCGCGCGTGCCGGGATTGAATAAGTTGAGTTTCGGAGTGCTGGCCGCCCTGGACAGCCGCACGAACAAGATTGTCTGGACCAAGGAATTCCACGGTGCACGCCCGAGCGGTGCGCTGGCGACTGCGGGAGGCCTCGTCTTCCAGATGGCGGGAGACGGGAACCTGCAGGCGTATGACGCCACGAACGGATCCCTCGCATGGCAGTTTCAAACAGGCGCGTCCGTCGGAGCCCCACCGGTTGCTTTTGAAAGCGGTGGCGAAGAGTACATCGCCACGGTTGCCGGCGGCGCCGTGTGGGCATTCAAGCTGGGTGGAACGATCCCCGCGCGGCCGGCGCCTGCGGTTTCACCTCAGCAGGATTTTTCGGGAGCGATCACCGATACGGCGAACATCGAGACCGCCGCGCTCGCGCGGGACGCGGGTCTCACCGGCACGCACTATTTTACCGACGAATACGAGTTCAATCCGTACCGCGCGAGAGTGGTAACAGGCACGCGAGTTACCTGGAGAAACAACGGCCGGCTGACGCACACGATCGTTGCGGAGGATGGATCGTGGTCGACCGGTCCGCTAAAGCCTCTCGACGTCGGCACCGTCACCTTCGACAAACCTGGAACGTACACGTACATCTGCAAGGAGCATCCGTGGGTATACGGGCAAATCATCGTCGAACCCGCCGCCGAGAAGGGCGGACAGAACGAACCGCCCGGCAAATAGGATCGAAAGGCGTCTCCCGCAGTTTCGCGGATTACGCCCCGGAGCAAGCGCAGTCCTGCTTATCGGATCGGGAGATTGGGCGCTTATCAAAGTACATCTTCCGTGCTGGAGGCAAAGGTTAGTGTCTGAGGGCGATGGATCAGTTTCCGATTATCCGACGGATCAGGAGTTACGCTTCGAGCGTCCTGGTCCCGAACCGGAATCCAAATCTTACTTATTGAAATTTGCTTCTCCTAGGTGGCTTCCGTTGCGATCCGGCCGGTAACCGCCTGGAGCTGATTCAACGCCCCATGAATCAGCGTGCCGTTCATACGCCACTGTTGACCAGATAGCGAGATGGAAGGCTATTGACGTGGGGGGATGGAGTGGACGGAGCACTGTTCGGCGCTGTTGCTGGCAGCGGTGTCGCTGACGGGGGCGGTGGCGCGAGCGTGAACCGGCCGTTGACGACGGGATTGCGTTCTTCGCCCTCGCAGTCCTCGTAGACCATGCGGTGAATGTGAGTCACCCGCTCGTAGGTGCGGTTCACGTGCCAGGGCGCCGTGAAACTGGTGGGATCAATGACGGTCATCTGGTCCTCCAGATGATCCTTGTCGAGCATCCGGATCCTCTCAATGAAGTGCGCCTCCGGACTCAAAATGGTGATCGTCTGTTCGCCCTCGACGTCCCCAAACGCCAAGACGGCGACACCCTCCGACTCCGAAGAAGCAAAAGGAGATTTGACTGCGATGGTGTCGATAACGAGAGTCTGTCCTTCCCAGTGGCCGATCGAGTCACCCCAGGGCGTCGCCCACAGGTCCTCCTTCGGGGTGTGCGGCCTTCCATCCGTGTAAACGTGGCGGATCTCGCGGCTCGAGAAGATCAGTGTCGTTTCCTTCGGCGTCGGTAGAATCTCGAACATCAGCGGTGAATCGAGCATCAGCAACGGATATCCAAACGTGCAGGCCCGCACGTCCACCCCGCCCGGATCTTCTCCGCGGCTGATAGCCTCCAGTCTTTTGCGCTCCGACGCGACGATCTTGTCCACTCGGGCCTGTAACTCGGGTTTGTTCGGCGGTCCCCACTGCATTCGCTTGAGAACTTCATCGAGCGACTGATTGAATCCTCCCGATGCATCGGGCGTCGCACCGACATTTTCCCACTGGCCGCTCCAATCCGGCATCCCTGCCGACGCGCCCATGGTTTCCATGCCAATGACCGCCACGCACCCCAGCAAGATCGTCGCCGCTAGCGCCAGTCTTCGCGGAGTCATTTGCCATCGCCTTTCGACACGGGTGAGCCGGCGAGTGGGCCGTCCGGTCCGGTTCCCGAGACATACTGACCACCCTCGGTGCCGTCGCGCATCGGATGGATGACCAAGGTCACCTTGTCGCCCGGCTTCAAGTTTCCGGGCCGCCATCCGACGCGCGCCAGATGTTCCGGGCTGGTCATCTCAATGCTCCACTCTACTTCGCTGCCACCCTCCGTCTTGACGAGCAGCTGGATGAAGACATGGGGATTGGTCCAGCGGAAATCCTTGACGGTGCCCTGCAGCGTTACCGATTTCGACTGGTCGAACATCGCAAACGAATGGTGCGCAAGCGCCGAACTTGCCGTCAGCATTGCGGCGATGACGATGAGACTGGAATTCAGCACCCTACTCATCTGTTCCTCCACAGATCCGGAACTCCATTTCTTCCTCTCTAAGAAAGCGCGGCGTTAGGCGTTGTCGCGTGAAGCTGTGCTTCTGAAGCCATCGTGTCCGTTTCGATCGTTCCGTTTCCATGTCGTTTGAGTTAGCGTGCGCGGTAAACTTCCCCCATCCCGCCTGCTCGCCCTGACGAAGGAAGGGCACCGATAGCAGCGAGAATTTCAAAGGGCCCGACGCGAGTGCCGGGGGGAGCGTCATTTCGGGCTGGATTATACTCCTAGAACCATTACCGAAATCCGTTACCTAGTGTAGATACTAGGGTGAAGTCGCCGACGTCGCCATTCCCGATACCTTGGTGATCGGCGGCGTACTCGCAATTAATCAACTTGGCTCATTAACGTGGCAATCGGAATCTTACCCACGACTTGGTTCAGCGAACGTTTCGATTGCGCGCGCTATCCGTGCAACCAGGGGAGCTGGCCTTTGTGCGCAAGCGCGAGCAAATCCATCGTCGCCGCCACCGCGCAGTGGACGCACACGCCGCCCCAGATGGATTTCGTCTTCCACGCGAGGTAGCCGAGAACGAATCCTGCGACGACCGACGCGGCGGCCTCCGGCAAAGATTGGTGTTAGAGCTCAATCGGTCAGTTTCCGATTGTCCGACGAATCGGGAGTTGGTCGTGTGGTAGAGACGGTTTGGGCACGAAGGGAGGGGTAAGTTGACGATCCCGACACAAGGCCATTGACAGATTTCGATAAATATAGGAATCCTATACTGGAATATAGGAGCCCTATACTGTGACCAAGCGAGTCGATTCGAGGATTTCACGGGGAAGCGCGGAGTTGACGATACTGGCGCTTCTCGCGAAAGGACCGCTTTACGGCTTTGAAATCGCTAAGCGAATCGAGGAAGACACCGGAGGCGCGCTGCGGTTCGAGCTTGCTTCGCTCTATCCCATGCTCTACGAGCTCGAAAAGCGTGGGTGGCTGAAGGGACAGTGGGAAGCCAATCGCATGGGGCGCGACCGGCGTTACTACAGCCTTACGGCAACAGGGCGAAAAGGACTCGCACCATTGCGTCGGGAATGGCGAATCTTTTTCCAGGCGCTCGACCGTCTGGCGGGGGTGACTCGTGCGTGATTGGAGCGTGGTAGTGCGCGAAAGGTTCTTAGCAGAAAGTATCCCAGCACAGATGGATGACGTAATGGCGGAACTGGCAAGCCATCTGGAGGATTGCTACGAGACCCTGCGCGCGCAGGGCGCAAGCGAAGCCGAAGCAATTGCGCGCGCGCTTGACCGGTTCGGCGATCCCGGGCAACTCGCACGCGGGATTCGCCATGCTAAACGGCCGGAGGGACGGATAAACGATCGGACGAGACAGCTGTGGCTACCCGGGCTCGCGAGCCTCGCCGCCGCTAACCTGCTGCTGATGGCCCTCACCTGCACGAGCCTTCAGCCCCGACTCGTGGCGGAGCGATCGACGGCGTGGTTTCCTGGTCTAGCACTAGTGGCGGCTTACCTCCCGTGGCTGTCCTCGCAGCCGCTGTTTGGCGCGCTAGGAGCGTGGCTCTCGTACCGCGCCGGAGGCGGTAGGGCGATGCGGCTCTGCTCGGGGCTGTTTCCCTCGATCGTGATGTTGGCCTGTTGGGGCTTCTTCATTCCAGTCAGTGCGGCCGTCGAGAAACACGCCTGGGCGATGCAGCATCCGGCCTCTCTTGTGCTGGGCGCGCTTGTGTGGGTCGCGCCTGCCATGATGGGACTTCTGCTTGGCTCGCTTCCGTTTCTGGACGCTCGGGGTTTCCGAAATATCGAAAGGGCGTCGCGTTGCGCGGCGAGAACATGACGAGCCTAGCGATCGAAGTACTCGACTTGGGGAAGACCTACAGTGCTTTTCGCGAGAAGACGGTGAGCGCATTGCAGGGCGTCTCGCTGCGCGTCGAGCTGGGCACGATTTTCGGATTGATCGGACAGAACGGCGCAGGGAAGACGACACTCATCAAGATGCTGCTTGGGCTTGCAACGCCCACGTCTGGGGCCGCGCGTGTGCTGGGCAGTTCGCCGAGAGACCCCTCGACCCGGCGGCGAGTGGGCTACCTGCCGGAGCAAATGCGACTGCCAGACTATTTTCAGGCCAAGAACTTTCTCCGCTACATGGGGCGGCTGAACGGCGTGGACCGGACAGTCATGAAGCGGCGCATTCCGGTGCTGCTCGAACGAGTGGGACTGGCGGACTCGCGAAAACCGGTGAAGGCGTATTCGAAAGGCATGCAGCAACGGCTCGGGCTGGCCCAGGCTCTGGTCAGCGATCCGGAGGTTCTTTTTCTCGACGAGCCAACCGACGGGCTCGATCCCCTGGGGCGGAAAGACGTGCGCGACCTGCTGGTTCAGCTTCGGACCGAAGGTAGAACCATTTTCCTGAATTCGCACCTACTCTCGGAGGTCGAGCTCGTGTGCGACCGAATCGTCATTCTAAACAACGGAAGCGTGGCGCGTGCGGCGACGCCGCAGGAATTCACGTGCGGGACGGGCGAGTACCTGATTCGCGTGGCTGCGGTGGATGACGCAGTGCGGGCGGCCGTGGCCGGAGTTGCCGGAGACGCCGCGGCGGAATGGGAGCAAAATGCGCTTCGATTCACGCCACTCGACCGGGCTCATCTCAATTCGCTGCTCGACCGGCTGCGGGGAGTGCCGGTGGAGATCGAGTCGGTCGAGCCTGTAAAGCTGTCGCTAGAGGAGTTTTTCCTGCAAGTTGTGAGCGGGCAGGAGCCGTAATGTTTGCAACGTATCTGAATTCACTTCACGAAAGCATGAGCCGCCGCGTGGCCCTTGTGCTTTTTGGCGTGGCGATTCTGATCGCAATCATGTTCAACGTAGTCGTGCATGTGCGAACGCTTCCCGACGGCGCAACGATGTTGGCTGTCGGCGCGCAACCTCCGGCGCCGTCAGCAATCGCCGTGCCGAGCATGCTCGAATCGATTTTGCGCGCGACGGGGTCGCTTTGGATGCTGCTCGCGATCTTCGCGGCGGCGCCACTGCTTACGGCGACACTCGAAAAAGGCTGGCTTGAGCTGGTGTTTTCGAAGGGGACCGCGCGCTGGAGTATTTTTCTGGGGCGATATTTGGCCGGCCTGACGTTGTATTCCTTGATGTTTGCGGTGGCCATGTTGCCGGTCGCGCTGCGGCTGTGGTGGATGACGGGCATCGGTACGTGGCAAATGGGCGTCGCACTGCTGATTCAGACCTTCGGCTTCGCGGCGTTATTGGCGGTGGCGGCGCTCGTGACGCTGCCGCAGAAGGGCGTGGCGCTGCCGGTCATCGCGGCGGCTGCGATCTGGCTGCTAACACCGTCGCTCGCGATGCGTCAGGAGACCTTTTACCGGATTTTTTCGTCGCATTTCGTGCGCGGGATCATCGATTGGGCTTATCGGATTCTTCCGAAGTGCTCCGAACTTGAAGACCTGTGCGTATCGTTCGTTCAGGGACGCACGGTCACGTCGTGGTGGCCCGTATGGTCGACCGGGGCGTTTACGCTGATCGTGCTGGGGCTTACGCTGTCGCTGCTGAACCGCAAGTCGTTCTAGGTCCGGCGCACGACAGGACGTGCTTGATTATTTGGTTGCTTGGCGAAACCGGGTTATGTCGGCCAATGCCTGACTAACGCACCAACCGGAAACTGATCCACGACCCGATTCGGCGAGCGTTTCGATCGCGCGCTATCCGTGCAACCAGGGGAGCTGGCCTTTGTGCGCAAGCGCGAGCAAATCCATCGTCGCCGCGACAGCGCAGTGGATGCAGACGCCACCCCAAATGGACTTCGTCTTCCACGCAAGGTAGCCGAGAATGAATCCGGCGACGACCGACGCGGCGGCCTCCGGCAACAGCTTCGTGAAATGGATCATCATGTAGGGCATCACCGAGACGGGGACGGCGAAGATTCCGATGTGCCGCCCAAGCCCGCCCACCAAAAATCCGCGAAAGAAAAACTCCAGCGCGACGAATTGTCCGGCGTACATTCCTTCCCACATCAGTAGGTCAAACCAGGAACGGCCCGCCTGTCCGTACATGGGATAGAACGTGTAGAAAGACGGCGAGAGCGAAACCAGCCAGATCACCGGAAGCACCGCGCCGTACAGGCCAACGTAAATCCAGAAATGTTCGCGGAAGCCGCGGAATCCGAGATTGCAATCGCGCAGGCGATTGCCGGGCAGCAAAGACATCAGCAGCGCGGGCAGCGCGAGGAAGCCGATCAGGATCGAACCGACCCACCAGGCTTTGACGCGCAGCACCCAGTAGGGATCGAACACGGTCGCCGAGGGTGGAAAAAACGTCGTGTAGGTCTGCTCGCTTCCGCCGAACTGCATGATCAGCAGCCCGAGGCAAGCCGTCGCGCAAATCGCGGCCAGCGGCCAAAATCCGGGCGCGACTGCTGCGTCCTTGAGGGGATCGAGCGGGCCGGAGCTGGGATCTTCGGGATGCGGCTGAACGCCGGCGCCTGTCTCACGAATCTGACCTGAACTCAGCCGTCGCTCCCGCTTCTTGCGCGAGGCTTGCGGCCAGGGGTGTGGCAAAGTAGCGCGCCGCGGCAACCGCGCGAATCGGATAGCGCTCAAATCAGGGCGGCTTGTGCTTCCGCGATCGTCGCGTAGATTTCAAACAGCGGGTCAACGCCCGTGATTTGCAGAATATTCTTCACGCGGTAATTCAGACCGACGAGCATGAGCTTGCGGCCGGCTTTCTGGCAGGAAACATATGCGCGCACCAGCGTGCCGAGGGCCATCGAATCCACCGACGAGACTTCGGTTAGATCAATGATCAGGCGCGGGGCCGTCGCGGCGGCAATCGCGTCCTGAAATGCGGGTGAAGAGGCGAACGTGATCGCGCCCTTCACACTGACGATCTGCACGGTCGCAAGCGATCCCGTGCGCTGGGAGACTTCGAAGGGCAGGGCTGGCATGGCCCGCATTCTAGCGAAAACCCGGGCGCAATAACAACGAAGTCTGTTTGCGGGGCGCGGGCTGCTTTCAGTTGGCCGGCGCGGGCGAAGACAGGTCGAATTTGCGGATGAGTACCTTCGTACTGAAACGATTGAATCGAGTTGGCTATCGACCGCGCCGGCGACTACCGGCAAACTGCCTGTGGATTCGGGGCAAGTGCCCCGAGTTGCTGCACCTCCATCACCCCCAATGCCCAAGAGCGGCCGGTCCCCCCAACTGGCCGCTCCCCCCTTCTGTGCTCCCATCTCCTGGCTGAATCGCTTAGTGCGCGAATTGCCGCGCGCCGAAAAAGCGAACAGGCCCGAACCTCCTCCGTGTGTTCTCAAGAGGTTCGGGCCTGCCTTGCTGTGACGCGCTCAACGGAGCTGCGGCGGGGACGAAACCGGCGCTCGAACTCCAGGGCGCGATCAGCCGCTGCTATTCCAAAGATTCAGCGCGGACGCCGCGCCGGGCGATAACTCGCCAGCGCGCGTGGCCGCATCCGGAAACGCGGCGCGAGCGGCGGCGGCACGTTGTGAAGCGGTGAGCCGCAATTGCTGCAAAGCTCTTGTGGCGCGTCCTGCACGCGGAGCCAGTAGCCTCGCGCGGGACACTCCGGAGTCAAACACTGCACCGTCCAGCCGGGCAGATATTGCATCCTTTAGCCTCGCAATCCGAATGGGCTGGCAGCGGAAACGGATGAAGAACGCCGCCAAGCATGAAAAACGGAAACCGCCCCGTGAAACAGGCGGGATTGTGCGCCGGGGCGTCTAGTGTGTCAAGCGAAATATATACTATTAGTAGGGGTACGCTTCCCAGGCGTGCCGAGCCTGTGGCAGAGGCGCAATTTCGAGGCGGCGATTTACTTCGGGTAAACCGTGGCGTTGTCCGAGTCCCCAGTGCTCTGGGTGGACTTGGTCGGCGCGGGAGCCGGCTGCGCGGCCTGGGTGGAAGTGTCCTGCTTATTCCGCGCGGATTTCTCCTGAGCTGCAGCCGCGGCGGAGGCCTTGTTCGCTTCATCGAACTTCGCTTGCACGGCGGCTAGCTTCTTTTCCGCAGCCGCGACATCGGCCTGCTTGGCGTCGACATCGGATTTTTCGCCGGCGAGCGCGGCCGCGCCGGCTTTGTCGGCGGCGTAGTTGGTCTTGCCGTAGTAGGTCTGCTGATCGAGCGAGTATTTGCGCTGCATGACGTCGAGATCGGCCTTCAAGTTCGCGAGTTGCGATTTGGCCGACGCGACGTCGGCCTCGATGGCCGCCTTATCTTCCGGCGTGATGCCGGCGCCTGCGTCGACCGCGGCATTGGCGGCGGGCGTCGCGGAGGAGCCCGTTGACTCACTGGTTTGCCCGACGACGCTTATTGCGCCGGGCTTCGACGGCATGTTGTCGTTGTCCCAGACCTTGGCGGCGGGCTTGGCCTGGTCCTTCTTCTGTTCCTGAGCGCGGCGAGCAGCAGACGCGAGCGAATCGTCCTGCTGCTGTTGCGCGCGCGCGGAAACAGTCGCGAGCGGCGCGATCAGCGGCGTTAGCAAGAAAACCGCGAATGCCCAGCGTGCGATTCTCATCGTGCTTCTCCCTCGTCGAGAGCGCGTTCCACACGTACATAGTAGTCGCGGCGCGCGGCTCGTGGCAATCCGCGTCCGGAGGGGCATCCAAAGAGGTAACTGTACTTGGCGGCAGGCGAAAGGTTCACGTCAGACCAATCTAAATGCGCGGCGTGTGCGACGTGAACTGCAGGAAAAGGCCGCACCCCTCACAAACCGAGCATAGGGCACGCTTTGGCGTGGTTTGGACGCCGCAGGTCGGCCAGTGAATCGTGCTCGTCGGTTAGCGCGTGGGACTAAAGTTCGGACTGCGCACCAGTGACTACGCGCCGGCGAAGCTGACGAGCATTTTGCCGGTGTTGTCGCCGCTGAGGACGCCGATGAGGGCGCGGGGGGCGTTTTCAAAGCCGGCGACGATTTGCTCGCGGTACTTCAGCTTGCCTTCGCGCAGCCACTGCGCCATTTGCGCGACGCCTTCCGGGAAACGGTTCATCCACTGCGAGACGATGAAGCCTTCGGCGCGGGACTGCTTGCTGAGCAGATAGATATAGGGGCGCACGCCGGGCTCGGGCTTCGCTGCGTTGTATTGCGAAATCTGGCCGGAGATGGAGATGCGCGCGTGCACGTTGAGCACCGGCAAGACCGCGTCGGTGACGGCGCCGCCGACGTTGTCGAAGTAGCAGTCGATGCCGCTGGGGCAAAGTTCTTTCAGCTTGGCGACGTAATCCTGCGTCGTTTTGTAATTGAACGCGGCATCGAATCCCAATTCGCCGGTGAGCCACGCGACTTTGTCGTCGGTGCCCGCGATTCCCACGGCGCGACAGCCTTTTATCTTCGCGATCTGGCCCACGAGCGAACCGACTGCTCCGGCAGCTCCCGAGACGACGACCGTCTCGCCCGGCTTCGGCTGGCAAATTTCGAGAAAACCGAAATAGGCGGTCATCCCCGGCATCCCGAGGACTCCGAGGGCGGTTGAAACCGGCGCGAGGCTCGGGTCCAGTTTCTGCAAGCCATTGCCGTCCGAGACGGCATATTCCTGCCAGCCCCAATAGCCGACAACGGCATCGCCCACGCGAAATTGCGGATTCGTGGATTGCACAACTTTGCCGACCGTTCCGCCGACCATCCGTTGGCCGATGTCCACGGGATCGGCGTAGGTGCGAATGCCGGTCATGCGGCCGCGCATGTAAGGATCAACGGAGAGAAAAAGCGTGCGCAGGAGGATTTGTCCGTCCGCGAGAGCTGGGATCGGAGACTCGACGAGGCGGAAGTCGGATTCCTTGGGCATGCCCACGGGGCGCAGGGCGAGGACGAACTCGCGATTGGTGGTCGGGAGCGGGCTTGCGGTGGTGGCTGTCATAATGGCGGCATTATGCCAGAGGGCGTGGGTTGAGGGCGAGGGGTGAGGAAGGATTTGATCGCGCGAATGAATTTGATTTCAAATTGAGCGTAGGGGACGGAGCAAGCTAACCACAGGACTTACCGCAGAGACGCAGAGAAGCGCCGAGAAAATCTAAAGATTTAACACAGAGAACACTGAGAAGGCACAGAGATCACAGAGAAGGCAAGAGGCCGACGAGATGCCTTCTACTGCGCTCGCTATGCCAATCAAGACTGGATTTGCATTGCGTGAATCTCGCGCTAACGAGATACTTCCGGCCAACGTCTGAACGATCATTGGAGGGAAGATGAAAAAGCTCACTCTCGTTCTCGCGGCACTGTTGTTGGCGTTCTGCTTCCATCCGGCGCGCGCCGGAGCGCAAGCGCCCCCCGGCCCGATTCCTCCAGTAGAGCAGGCATCTCCGGATTCCTCGCAGCCTCCCGCTCCAAGCGCCGCGCCGCAAGTGTCGCCGCAGAAGATCACCGCGTACACGCTTCCGCCGGATTTGTACAAGAAGACCGAGCGCCTGAGCAAGATTCGCCTCGCCTTCATCATCGGTGGCACGATTTACGGATTGATTGCGCTGTGGCTGGTCCTCCGCCTGAAAATCGCGCCCAAATACCGCAGCTGGGCGGAGCGCGCGTCGTCCAATCTACCGGTTCAAGTGCTGGTGTTTGCTCCGCTGCTGATCCTGACGATTGACGCGCTGGAATTGCCGGAGAATATCTACGGTCACATCGTTTCGCGCAGCTACGGCCTCTCGGTGCAGCGATGGGGATCGTGGGCCTGGGATTGGACGAAGGGCGAATTCGTCAGCGTGATCATCGGCATCATCGCGATCGCGATTCTGTACGCCGCGATTCGGAAGAGCCCGCGGCGGTGGTGGTTTTACTTTTGGCTGGCTTCGCTGCCGCTGCTGGCGGGTCTGGTGTTCCTGCAGCCGCTGGTGATCGACCCGCTCTTCCACAAGTTCGAGCCGCTGGCGCAGAAGGATCCGGCGCTCGCAGCCGCGCTCGAGCAAATGGTGCAGCGCGCGGGCGAAAACATTCCCACGGAGCGAATGTACCTGATGGGTGAGGCGGTGAAAGGCACGGACCTGAACTCCTACGTGACCGGCTTCGGCGCGTCGAAGCGCATGGTGGTGTACGACACGACCGTCGCCAAAATGACCACGCCGGAAATCGTGGTGACCATGGGACACGAGACCGGACACTATGTGTTGAATCACATACCCAAGGGGCTGGCGATCGGCGCGATTGGACTGTTCATTACTTTTTATGTCGGCTATCGCCTGCTCGGCGGGATGCTGGCGCGTTGGGGAGGGGCGTGGGGGATTCGAGGAGTTGACGATCTGGCGTCGCTGCCGGCTCTGCTGATCCTGCTGAGCATCATCTCGTTCATCGGGTCGCCCGTTTCAAACGCCATCAGCCGCTACTTCGAGCATCAAGCGGATCAATACGCGATCGAAGTGACGCATGGACTAATTCCGGACACAGGCCAGGTGGCGGCACAGGGATTTCAGGTTCTCGGAGAAACCGACCTCGAGTATCCCGATCCGAGCCCTCTGAACGTGTTGATGACGTATGACCACCCGCCCGTGCGCGACCGCGTACATTTTTTCCTGACGTACGATCCGTGGTCGAGCGGCGGGACCGGGGAGTTCGTGCATTAAGACGTGCGGGCGAAGACGATAGGCTCGAATGGCTTGGACTCGCCAAGGATCTGCGCCGGGCGTAGTCCGCCGCGGCGGACTACGCCCCTACGAAAAAAACGTTCGGCGATCAATCACGATCCTCAAATGGCCCGGCTTAGCCAAGCATGTTTGCCGAGCATCCGCCGCGGCGGATGCCCCTACAAAACCATCTGGCTGGGCGCCGTGCGGGTTCGTGCGCTAACTTCGTGCGTGGAGCGTCATCTGAATGCCGTGGCGGGGGCGCAGCGTCACGAGAGGCTCCGGAATCACCGGATGGCCGGGAACCATGCGGAAACTGAATTTCTGCGCGATGGTTGAGGTCACGATCGCCGCTTCCAGCAACGCGAATCCCTGCCCGATGCAGCGGCGCGGGCCGTCTCCAAACGGAAAATAGGCGCCCGGCGGTAAGCGATCCGCCAGCCCGCCAAGCCAACGCTCGGGACGAAACGCCTCGGGATCGTCGTAGTAGCGCGGATCGCGATGAGTGATCCACTGCGAGAGCACGACGGTGGATCCCACGCGAAGCTGGTAGCCACCGATCTCGCAGGGCTCTACCGTTTCGCGCGCCAGAATATACGCGGGGGGATACAGCCGCAGGACTTCGTTCATCAATGCCTGCAAATACGGCAAGCGCGGAAAGTCCGCCGCTTCCGGCGGGCGCCCGCCGAGCACGCCGCTTAACTCTTCATGCAGCCGCGCCTCGATCGCGGGATTTTGGCTGAGCGCGTACCAGGTCCACCCGAGCATCTGCGCCGTAGTTTCGTGGCCGGCGAGAAACAGCGTCATCGTTTCATCGTGGAGCTGCTGCGGCGTCATCTGGCTGCCGTCTTCGTCCATCGCGCCCATCAGCAGCGCCAGAAGATCGTTGTGGTGATTCGAATTCGCTTCCGCGCGGCGCTCGGAAATGATCCGGTAGACCAGCGAGTCGATGAATGCGAGCTCGTGATTCGCGCGGCGGTTCGCGGGCGTGGGCCATTTTTCGGGAATGCGAAACGGCAGCCGCTGGCGCCGGAGCGAATAGCGCATCAGGAAGGTCATCGCGTGGCCGACCTGGCGCGCCTCTCCCGGCAGAGTGGTACCGAAGAGCGTGCGCACGGCGATATCGAGCGTGAGCGCCGTCATTTCCTGCGCGATGTTGCGCTCCTCGCCGTTGCGCCACTCGCGGATATGGGCCTGCGCGATTTCGAGCATGGTCGAGGCGTAATCGTTCGTGCGGCTGCGGTGAAACGCCGGCTGCACCAGCCGCCGTTGCCGCCGCCAGAATTCGCCTTCGCTGATCAACAAGCCCTGGCCCAGCATCCGCACGGTGATTCGCCTGGTCAGCTCGCTCTTGTGGAATTTGCCCTGCTGGATCACGAGCACCTGATTGATCAGATCGGCGCGATTCAGCAGGATGCGTTCCTGCATCATCACGTAGAAGCGGACGACGTCGCCGTAATCGCGGGCCATTTGCCGCATTCCGGCGAGAGGATCTTTGCGGAGGTTTAGCGCCATGCCCATGACGGGCAAGCCCTTAGGCCCCGGCGGATTTCGATTTCCGTTGGCGGTCATGTTCCCGCGATGCGCGGCTTCTATTCTACAGCCCGGGAGGAGCTTTGGCGCCCCGGGCCAAATTTTGTAAGATTCTTCCGCGTCTCTCAATGCATCTGATAGGGATGGTGATGAACACCCAACGCCCTGAATGGCTTGCGCAGATGGAAGACATCCTCGAAACGCTGAACCAGGGTGTGATGATCCTGGACGACTGTCGCAACATTCTTTTCATCAACTCGAAAATGGAAGAAATGTTCGGCTTGCCTGCGTCCGAAGTGGTCGGCCGCAACGGCATTAGTTTTTACACAGAGGACGAACGCAAAGTCATGGCGGGGCACATCGAGCGCGGCCGGGAGGCGGGCCAGAATCGCTTCGAATTCGTCCTTCCCGTAAAAGACGGCAGCAGGTTGCCAGTCATCATCAGTTCCCGCGCTTTCGAGGATCCGGACGGGCTGATGTTCGTGGTCGTGACATTCACCGACATTTCCGAACAGAAACAGGCCGAGGCGAAGCTGCGCCATGCCAATGAGAAGTTGGAGCAGCGCCAGAACGAAATCGAAGAAGATCTGCTGCTGGCCGCGCGCGTGCAGCAAAGCCTCGCGCCGCAATCGCTGGTATGGGGCGGCATGAGCGTCGAAGCGTATTTTCATCCCGTGCGCACGATCGGCGGCGACTTCGGGCTGGTCAGCCCGCTCGACGACCGCCACTTGAATCTGCTGGTGTGCGATGTTTCCGGCCACGGCATCGGCTCGGCGCTGGTCGCCAACCGCATCTACAGCGAGACGATGGCGCATCTCCGCAGTGGCGCGCCGCTCAGCGAAATGCTGCGACAACTGAACCGGTTCGTGATGCACAACCTGGGCAGCTCGGCGCTTCTGTTTACGCTGGCGGCCGCGCGGATTGACATCGGAGGGCGGCGGATGATTTTCGCCGGCGCGGGACACCCGCCCGCGATGATCGTGACGCCGGGGGAGGAGCCGCGGCTGCTGGAGTCGCGCAGCATGGTGCTCGGCGGCCTGGCAGACGCGGTGGCGGTCGAGGCCGCGCTCGAAGTGGATCTCAACCCGGGCGACCGCGTGGTGCTCTATACGGACGGAATCAGCGAGGTATTCGATTCCAGCGGCGAGATGCTGGGCACCGCGGGCGTGCAGAAATTCGTGCGCGAGACCGCGCTGCTGCCGTTCGGCGAAATGAAGCAGGCTCTTCTCGACAGCGTCGAAGCCTGGCGCGACGGCCCGCCCACCGACGACATGTCTCTGGTCCTGCTCGAAGTTTCTTGAGGCCGGAGAAAACCCCCAAATCCACTGCAGAGACGCAGAGAACGGAGAGAAAACCAAGAAGCGAGAAAAAGCGGAAGACTTAACACAGAGTTCACCGAGTAGGCATAGAGTCCACAGAGAAAACTAAGAGCGGGTGGGGCATCGCGCGAAGGCGCTGAATCGTGTACACTTCTGCCGTTTTGAATCCTTCATGGACCCTGTAACTCACGGAATCGCGGGCGCGCTCCTCGGCAAGGGATTTTTCTCCAAACGCCAGGAGCGAGTCGCCATTTTTGCGGCGACGCTCGGCGCGGTTTTCCCCGACATAGACATTTTTGCGGAAGCTATCTCGCGCGATCCGCTGAGCATCGTAAAATACCATCGCGCGATCACGCATTCGTTCGTCGGCCTGCCATTTTTTGCATTCCTTCTGGCCATTCTGACGCGCGCTCTCTTTCCGTGGGTCAAGCGACGATGGTCGCGCTTTCAAGATTTGGAATCGCCGGGGCTGGGAATGTTGACGCTGATCTACGGCGTTGGCATCGCCAGTCACATCGTCCTCGACGGCATGACATCGTTCGGCACGCGCATGTGGTTTCCGATTTCGAGCAAGCGCGTCGCCTGGGACCTGCTCTTCATCATCGACTTCAGCTTCACCTCGATCATCCTGGTGCCCCAGGTGATCGCCTGGATTTATCGCGATCCGGGAAAAAGCCGCGCGCGCGCCTTGCGCATGTGGGTGCTCTTCACCGTGGGCGCGCTGCTGGTGTGGTTGCTGACGCGAGCGGCTGGATATCCCTTCCACCTGTGGGTCGCGGGGCTTGCCAGCGTCGTGCTGGCCGCGCTTTTCTTCGGGCCGGCGATGGGTGGCTGGGGATTCCGCGTGACGCGCGCGCATTGGTGCCAAGCGGGAGCGTTCGCGGCGCTAGTGTACCTATTCGCGTGCGCGACGGCGCACCACGCGGCGATTTTGCGCGCAAAAGCTTTCGCGGACCAGCACCACATCGAAATCACGCGCATTGGCGCGCTGCCCATTCCGCCGTCGTGGCTCGATTGGGGCGACGCGATCCGGTCGATTGACGGCCTTTACCAATCCCAGTTCGATTTGCGCGCCGCGAAGCAGCCTGCGTTCAACTTCGTGCCCGACTCTCCGCCCGACCCGTTCATCGCGCGCGCATTTCTCCTTCCCAACGTGCTGGTCTACTGGAACTTCGCGCGGTTCCCCTCGATCAACAGCTTCGTCGAGAATGGAAATCACGTTGTGGAGCTGGGCGAAAATCGTTTCCAGAACGGCCGCCGCCCCGGCCCGCAGCCGTTCACATACGAGGTCGTTTTTGACCCCTCCGGCAAGCTCGTCGAGGAAGGCTGGCTCACGAACGGCATGCTGCAGAGCCGCATGAGACGTCTGGTGCCGCAACCAATCCTGCCCCCACAGCCCGCCAAGAAAACCCAGTGAAGGTATTGATCTTCAGCGATATCCACGGCGATCTGCGCGCACTGGCGCGCATCGTCGCGCAACCGGCAGACCTGTATATCTGCGCGGGGGATCTCGCCACGTTTCGCAAGGGACTCGACAAATGCGGCAAGGTGCTTGCCCCGCTCGGCGAGCGGCTCTGGGTGCTGCCGGGAAATCACGAGACGCACGACGATATTCGCGAGTTCTGCGCGCGATTCGGCTTCGTGGATTTTCATCGCCGCGTGCTGCAGATCAATTCCACGAACTGGGCGGGTCTCGGCTACAGCAACGTCACTCCGTTCAAAACGCCGGGCGAATATTCCGAGGAAGAGATCGCCGCGGCGCTCGCGGCATTCGACGGGATCGCCGGTCTTCACCTCGTCGTCCACTTTCCGCCGCAGGGCACCCGGCTCGACGAATACGCTCCCGGCCAGCATGCGGGCAGCCCGGCGCTGCGCGCATGGGTGGAGCGCGAGCAGCCGCCGTTTCTTTTCTGCGGGCACATTCACGAGACCGCGGGACTCTCGGACCGCCTTGGCTCGACGCTGTGCATCAATGTCGGCAAAGAGGGCTACGCCGTCGAGGTTTAGCGGCGGCCGCAAAGTGCTTCATTGGTTGAAACCCCTGAAGTACGCGCGAGCTTACGGCGAGGTTAAAACCCCGCCCTTCCAACGGCGAACATCTATCCACATCCGGCTACGTCGCCGCCCGCGGAGGGTCTGTCATTCCGAGGCCCGCCTTTGGCCGAGGAATCCCTCTTCGTGTGAAGTCATCTCCACGTAATTACGCCGAAGAGAGATCCCTCGCCCGCCTTCGGCGGACTCGGGATGACAACGCTCGATGGTATCGAACTCGGCGGCGCGAATGCGCGGTGTTCAAGGCGGGAAAAAATACTCCAAGAAAACGGCGCCTATCTCTTATTCGGGGGAGCAGCGGGGTAAACCACCAGCTGGCGGCGGTCGCCGGAGCCTTCGCTCGCCGTCCGCACGCCTGCCGCGCCATTGAGCTCGAGGTGAACGATGCGGCGCTCGCGCGACGACATGGGATTGAATTGGAATGGCTGGCCGGTCTCGCGCACGCGTTGCGCGGCGACGCGCGCCGAAAGCTTCAGCTCCGCGAGGCGCGTGGCGCGATATTCGCCGCAATCGAACCGCACGCGATCGTGGAGGCGCGGATCGAGCCGCAGCCAGCGATGCGCGATGTGCTCGAGCGCCAACAGCAGCTCGGCATTTTTCTCGAGCAGCAATTCCTGATCGGCGCCGCTGAATCTGACGATCACTTCCCCCTCATCGCCCGGCGGCGCGGAAACTTCGAATTCCACGGCCAGGTTCATCTCGCGTACCGCAAGCCCGAGAAATCGATTCAGCTCCGCAACCGCGCGCTCGCGGTCGAGCGGAGGCGGAGGCGCCGTATGTTCCCGGCGGGGAAATTGCCGCGCGGGCGGCCGGTTCGCGGATGGCGGACGTTCGCCGTTCATTGTTGTTTTTTCTTCTTCTTGAATGGGCTGTTCGTGGGCAGCGGCCGCGTCCGGTTCAGATAATACTGCTGCCCCACGCCGACCAGGTTGCTGGTGAACATATAGAGATTCAAGCCGCTTGCATACGTGAAAAAGATCGCCGCGAACATCAGCGGCATGAGCCTCATCATTTTCTGCTGCGCCGGATCCACCGCCGCGCTCTGCGGCGTCATCTTGGTCATCAAATACATGGTGATGGCCATGGCGATCGGCAAAATATAAAAGGGATCCTTCACCGAAAGATCCTGAATCCAGAAGACCCACGGGGCATGCCGCAGCTCGATCGCGCCCGTCAGCACCCGCCACAACGCCCACCAGATCGGCATCTGCAGCAGCATCGGCAGGCAGCCGCCCAGTTGCGCCATGGGATTGATGCCGTGGCGCTGGTAGAGCTGCGCCATCTCGTCCTGCATTCCCTTTTTGCGCGGGTCGCTCATCGAATACTTCTTGTACTTGTCCTGGATCTGGCGCATTTCCGGCGCTATCTTCTGCATGTCCTGCATGGATCGCCAGCTCTTCATCTTCAGCGGAAACACGGCGAAATTGATCACCAGCGTCAGGGCGACGATCGCCCATCCCCAGTTGGGAATGTAGCGGTGCAGCCACTGCAGCGCGAAAAGCAGCGGCTTCGCGATTACTCCGGTCCAGCCGAAATTCACGAGGCCTTCGAGCGACGGCTGCACCTTGCTGAGCAGCGCCAGGTCCTTGGGGCCCACATAAATTCGCGCCTTCACCGGCCCGGCGGATGTGGCGCCGACGGCGATTTCCGCTTCGGGTTCGCTTGCGGGCTGGTTGTCCGATCCGGTGAAGTGATGCCACTGCGTCCAGTGCCATAGCCCCAGGTCGGTTCCATCGGGAATGAACGCCGCAGTGAAGAATTGGTCCTCGATGCCGGTGATCTGCATCGAGCCTGGCTGCTGAAGAGGCTGGATCTGGTTCCCGGAAACGCCGAGCTTTTTGTATTGCAGCATGTTCAAGCTGTCGGCCTGCTTGTAGAAAACGGCCACTAGCTGCGACGCTTTGTAGACGGCTTTGTCGCCGAATCCGCCGCGCCAGGCGATGGCGGGAGCGAGCGGCTTGCCATCGAGCGAAGCCGTAACCTCGATGGACATCTGGTAGTCCTGCGTGAATTTCAGTTTCTTGGTGACGTCGAGGTGACCGTCACTAAAGTGGAAGGTGATCTCGGCGGGCGCGGCCAGATTCTGGGAGCCGGGCGTGACTTCGTAGAGCGCGGAATTCGCCTGCGCTTCCAGTTGCGCGTCGGGAAGCATCAGCGAAAGCGGCCAGCCGAGTTCCTGCGCGACATCCTCGTTGACCAGATCGAGCGGGCGCGGCGGCTTCTGATCGTCGAAGTATCTCTTCAGCTTCCAGCTTCGCACCACGCCGCCGTGATTCGATAGCTCGACGCGGTAGAGCGTGCTTTCCACAACAATGTTCTCTTCTTCGGTCGCCCGCGCCGTCGGAATTTTCGGGGCGACAGCCGGCGCGGTGCTTGCGGCCATCTGCGTGGCGCCCGGAGCAGCGGCCGACGGCTGGGCCGAGCCCGCGGCGGGGGCCGTCTGCCCCGTCGTCTGACCGGCAATCTGGCCGGGCTTCTGCGGCGGCGGAACGGGAGGCTGGAAAAAATGCATCCAGGTAAACGTGATGACAATCACGATCACTACGAAAACGATTCCGCGGACCTGGTCCGACATCTCCTTCACTTCGATCCACCCTGAGTTCGCGGCAAATGGGCCGCAGCCGCGCACGGGACCTCGACCGGCACCCCGTCCGGCACGGGATCGAATCCGCCCTTGGTGAAAGGATTGCAGCGCAGCAGCCGCCGGAGCGCGAGGGCGAGCCCCTGCCGCGGGCCGTGGCGCGCGATGGCTTCCGCGGCATAATTCGAACACGAGGGATGAAACCGGCACGCGCCTCCGAAGAACGGCGAAAGGAACGTGATGTAGAAGCGGACCAGCAGGAGCAGAGTCCAGGTGGCAGCGGCCCCCCCACGCGAGGTGAAATCGGCGCGCGGGCTGAATCCGTCCGCCTTTTGCGCAGCGTTCAAGGCGTGGGCGCGCCAGGAATCAGCTTCAGCAATTCCTGCGTCAGCGCTGAAAAATCCGCCGTGGCCGCCGAGCTGCGCGGGTGAATCACGATGTCCCATCCCGGGGAAATCTCCTGTCGGTGCAATCTTAGAATTTCGCGCAGCCGTCGCCGGATGCGGTTGCGCTGGACCGCGTTGCCCAGCGCCTTCTTGATGCTCCACCCAAACCGGCTGAGATCGAGGCCATTGGGGCGAACGAAAATCGTGAACTCGCGGCTCGACCGGCGCCGGCCCTCGCGATAGACGGCGTCGTACTCGGCGCGGCGCACCACGCGGCAGGCGCGCGGCAAGCCAAGCCGCGGCGCGTCAGACTCGCGTGAGGCTGTGGCGTCCTTTTTTGCGTCGTTGGGCAAGAACCTTCCGTCCACCCTGGCTCTTCATGCGTTTGCGGAAGCCGTGTTTTTTGTGGCGGCGGCGCACATGGGGCTGAAACGTACGTTTCGGCAACGATCTTTCTCCTCTATTTTCGCGGGCTGGCCTGTTCTAGCGGCGGAGTCGGCGCATCGGATGCCCCTCGCGGACCCAAGCGAATTACGTAGTGTATGCGACCGGCGCAGCACGGTCAAGGAAGGCCGCCACGTGGATGACTTGGGCGCGATTTGATTTGACCACGGAATGTACGATAAGTTCAGGGGCGCCCGCTATGAACAAGAACAGCATCCTCGTCGGGTTGTCAGAGTCGGAAAAGACCGGCTTCGGGAAACTGGACTTTGCCGATCAGTCCCTGCCACAAAAGGTCCTCTCGACGATTTGGGCTGTCGAATCAGAAGTCGACAACGGTGGCTTTTCCCTATATTTTTCCAGCGCCACCGCGGACTCTGCGCCCTTCGTGGTGGAGGCGCTGGAAACGCGAGGTAGTTCTTGTTCCGCTCACGGACGGCAGGGGCAACAGATTCGTGTCAGGATTTCCTCACGGGATTTGTGACCGAGAAGGGCGAAGTCTGGGGCCGTCCCGTGGGCGTCGCCGTGGCGACGGATGGTTCGCTGATGGTCACCGACGACGGATCGAACTCCATCTAGCGAATCACTTACAATAGCCGGCGCACGGAAACCGAACTGCGGGATTGAACAAACTGAAAGGAAGGGATTGCAGCGAATGAAGACTCAAATCGTTCGATCGATTGTCGGTTTGGCAGTCGTGATGGCGGCCAGCCTTGCTGCGGCCGCGCAACAGGCAAATCCGCCCACAGGAAATGCGCCGCCAGCGCCTCCGCCACCGGGCCCAACGCTGGCAATTTCCAGCCCGTCTTTTGGTGACGGCGCACGTGTGCCGACGCAATACACGTGCTCGGCAACCACGCCGCCGCCCGGCGGACCGAGAAACATTTCAACCGGTGTGTCGCCCGCGCTGCGGTGGATGAACGCGCCGAAGGGCACGATGAGTTTCGTTCTCATCTTGCACGATCCGGACGCGCATGTCCCCAAGGCCACGACCGACATCACGCACTGGGTTGTGTTCAACATCCCCGGCGATGCTACGGGGCTACCGGAAAGCGTTCCGCCCGATGCGCCGCTGGCGAACGGTGGAATGCAGGGGACGAACATCACCGGGAAGGCCGCGTATCAAGGCCCGTGCGCAGGTCCTCCCAGTCCGCACCACTACACGTTTGAGCTATCGGCGCTCGATCAGAAGCTCGATTTGCCGCAGGGCGCCTCGCGCGATCAAATCCAGAAGGCGATGGAAGGCCACGTTCTCGGGAGCGCCGTCTATATCGGGCTTTTTAACCGGTAGATTCGAATCACCATTGGGACGGTGCCAGACGCCGAACAGCCTTTCGATAGCATCTCGCCGCGACGCTTCGCAAGAGTTGGCGCGCGTGTCATTCGCAAACGACACCGCTTCGCGGCGAGCTACTCAGCGGTCGCGCCGAACGCCACCAGGAACAACGCCCCGAGAAGCAGGTCAATGCAGCCGAGCGCCAGATCGCCCGCACCGATCCGCCGCTGCATGTAAAGGACGATCACCGGAAATCCAAAGCCCAGCTTTTCGAGTACGGAGGGAATTATCATCGCCCTGAAACGCACCGGGTTC
>Ga0209517_10000979_pt1 | contig 46047 bp, 48 predicted proteins | sample PeaSoiMetSII2010_FD_187695 | JGI IMG/M metagenome (GOLD analysis project Ga0209517, IMG submission 187695) | Peat soil microbial communities from Weissenstadt, Germany - SII-2010 (SPAdes) (version 2) | ecosystem: Environmental > Terrestrial > Soil > Wetlands > Peat | place: Germany...
ACGTGGGCCCTTAGCTCAGCGGTTAGAGCAGTGGACTCATAATCCATTGGTCCCAGGTTCAAATCCTGGAGGGCCCACCACGTTTTAGATTTCTTCTGACTGAGATCCCTCCCTGCGCTCAGCATTTCGGCAGCGGGCTCCCGCTGTGAAGGGCCGGCGGGAGCGAGAGTACAACATTTTGTTTGACGAATCAAACCAATTATCGCACTCTCGCACCTATGCTGGACTCGCGAATCAGACGGCTTCTGGATGCCTATCCGACTATCTTTCGTGCTTGTCATCGTCAACATCTGCGGGTGGACGAGGCTGGCAATGCCATCACCGAACACCAGGCCAGCGTCCTGGATCACCTGGACGCGAAGCGCGCGACAACTTTGTCGAAGTTGGCAGAGCACATGGGCGCGAGCCGGTCGACGATGAGCACGACGGTGGGGCGATTAGTGCGCGGAGGCTACGTGACCGGTGTCCGAGACAAGGGCGACGCTAGATGTGTGGGTTTGACTCTGACGCCGACTGGAGCGCACGTCAAGGAACAAAATACGGTTCTTGAACCCGCATCGCTGAAGGAGATGTTTCGCCTAATGCCCGCTGCAGAACTGGAAACCGCGCTGCAAGGCATTGAGTGCCTGGCGAAATACGCCAGAATCCTGCTCCGGCAACGAAAGAGAGGGCGTGACCGATGAGAATTCTACTGGTGGTCGTGGGTGGCGTTGTTTTGCTCATCCTGGGTGTTGTGGTCATTGGTGCAGTCCTGCCGAAACGGCACGTTGTTTCGCGGAGCGCTTCGTACCGGGCGACGCCCGAACAACTTTTCGCTCTGATCGCGGGTCCGCAGAATTGGCGGCCCGATGTTCTTCGCAGCGAAGCCGTTCCCGATCCTGGCGGTCGACAGCTGACCCGTGAAACCGCGCGTGACCGTGGAACCGTGACCTATGAGCCGCTGGACAGCGAACCTCCCAGATCCATAACGCGCCGCATCGTCACGGCGAACCTGCCCTACTCAGGTTCATGGACTTATTTGCTCGAGCGCAGCGATGGGGATACGGTTGTCCGCATCACTGAAGACGGCGAAGTTTACAATCCGGTATTCCGGTTCATGTCGCGCTTTGTTTTCGGCCAGACGCGCACCATGGACGCTTATCTCCGCGCGTTGGGGAAAGCGACCGGCCAGGGCGTCGAAATCAAAGACTGAGTCGCTGAATCCTTCACCTCAAGCAGTCGTCCCGTTAGGGGGCCTGACGATGAGAGGGGTGATTCCCACAGAAATCAGATCGGTAAGGGTTCCGCCCATGACAGCCCTGGGCTGCGCTCAGGATTCCGGCAGCGGAACTCGCGCCCACGCCCGGCTAACCGCCTCAAGTCCAAATCACATGCCATTCCTTAGGATCGGCTGAGCCAGCTTGGGTCGTGTCTGACCACTAGTGGCTACAAGAAATGGAAGAATTCTCCGTGAAAGCGGATGTTAGGACAGTAAACATTTGTAAAGATAACGTAACAAAGCACATTCGTTTGGTATATGAGTTGCCACTTATTAATCGCCGTTTTCTCTCTCAACAGGTTCGAATTTTAACCGTTTCAGGTTCGCCCGTTGTTCAGATCGTGCCTTTTCAACCAGGAGGATCTTCATGAACTACAAGTGGTTGGTAGTTTTCATCGTAGTCGCCCTCTTTGTGCCCCTTGCCTTTGCCCAGCGTGACACAGGCGAGGTGGCTGGTACTATAACCGATCCAAGCGGGGCCGTGGTAGCCAACGCGCAAGTCACTTTGCATAACACCGCGACCGGCGCTGAGCGCAGCGTAAAGACCACCGGCAGTGGGTTTTACGCCCTGAACTCGATGGCCCCGGGCAACTATGACTTAACCGTCGTCGTGACCGGCTTTGCGCAATACAAACAGCCGATCGTGGTTACGGTTGGTTCCCGCCTGACCGCCGACGTCAAGCTGGCTGTGTCTGGCACCTCGCAAACTGTGGTGGTAGAAGCCGCCGCAGCGGGCGTCGAGGTCAACACCCAGGATTCACAGATTTCCAACATCGTTGATCCGACCGCAATGATGGGTCTGCCGAGCTTGACTCGCAACCCATACGACTTTGTGCAACTGACCGGTAACCTCGACACCGACCCCAACGGCTCGGCGGGCAGAGGCGTAGGATTTAGCATCAACGGCGGGCGTGCCGCCAGTACCGACATCACGCTCGATGGCGCAGAAAACGTCGATACTTTCAGTGCCACCGTCGGTCAGAACATACCCTTGGATTCAGTGCAAGAGTATCAAGTGCTCACCAGCGGCTTCGAAGCGAACTACGGCCGCGCCTCCGGCGGCATGGTCAACCTGGAGACCAAGTCCGGAACGAATGCTTTTCACGGGTCGCTGTACGAGTACAACCGGACTTCGACGTTTGCCTCGAACACCTATTTCGAGGATGCCACCAACGTTACCAACATCGCAAACGGTGTGGCGCCAAACCCGAAGGATCACTTCGTGCGCAACCAGTTTGGCTATTCGGTTGGCGGCCCCATCATGAAGAACAAGCTGTTCTTCTTTTCCAATACCGAGTGGACCCGTATTCGCAGTAACGGGGTAATCACTGACGTGATCCCGACGCCGGCTTTTCTGGCCAGTTCGGCCGGGCCTACGGCGACGTTCTTCAAGGACTTCGGCACAGTCCGCTCTGGCGCCACGTTGGGTGGAGGCATTATTCCCCCCGGTTGGGCGGGTAATGCCACCTGCGGACCGACCTGCGCGCCGCTGCAATCGATAACCTACAGCTCGCCTACGAACGACGGCGCAGGTAGCCCTCAGAACACCTATAGCAGCGTGAATCGAGTTGATTTCAACTTATCCAGCAAGACGAGTATCAACGGCCGCTATGCCGTAGAAAAGGACAACCTTTTCCCCGGCACGATTTCAACCAGTCCCTATGCCGGTTATGATACCGGTGAAACAGATTTCAACCAGAATCTTCTTATCGGCATCACTCACAGCTTTACCCCGAACTTCCTGAGTGCAACAAAACTCTCCTACAACCGGCTGAACGACCTTCAGCCTTTGTCGGCGACGGGAGCTCATCCAACCCTGTACCTGAACCAGGCAAACGTTGCCAGTGTCGACAACACTACGGGGTTGCCGATTACTTTCCCCGGATATCTGCCCGAAACGCCCGGCAGCGGAATACCGTTTGGCGGGCCGCAGAATCAGTATCAGATCTACGAAGATCTGACTTGGACCCATGGTCGGCATAACGTCCAATTTGGAGGCGGGTTTATTCAAATCCGCGACAACCGCCAGTTCGGCGCCTATGAGAACGCGGTCGAAGTCGTGGCAGCCAATGGCACCGATGAGGCGACTGCCCTTACCACCATGCAGCAGGGCAATATGTTCAATTTCCTCGGGGCCGTGTATCCCGAGGGCAAACTGCCTTGCGTGAAGAACTACACCACGGGGGCGCTAAATCAGACACCGGCCTGCACCGTCACGCTACCGGTTGGTCCACCTAAGTTTGAACGGGCGAACCGCTACAATGATGGCAACTTCTACGTGCAAGACACCTGGAAGATGACGTCGCGTTTGACCTTTACCCCTGGCTTGCGCTGGGAGTACTACGGCGTACAGCACTCCAACCCGCTTTTGGACTCAAACTTCTACACGCCAACCGCGCAATTCACGCCGCAGAACATCGCTGCCGGCTCGGTCCAACTGGCGAACAGCAGCTCAATCGGTGGCTTGTGGGAGAAGCACCCGCACAGCTTCGCTCCACGCCTCGGCCTGGCTTGGGATCCGAGGGGCGACGGCAAGACGGCGGTCCGGGCGGGATACGGCATCGCCTTCGAGCGGAATTTTGGCAACGTCACTTACAACGTGATCCAGAACCCGCCGAATTACGCGGTGCTTGATATTATCGGGACGACACCCATTACCACCAGTCCCTCAGGACCTTTGGCGGGAACGGGAACGGCGCCACTTCCGCCGGTCTCACTACGTGCCCCGGTTGAGAACATGCCCTCCTCCTATTCGCAGTTCTACAACGTGTCGGTGGAGCATCAGTTCCTCGCGCAGACGTTGTTCGCACTTGAGTACACAGGTTCGCGTGGCGAACATCTGTACTCCATTTACAACGCCAACTTGGATGGCTATGGCCAAGTCCTCTTGGGCGATTCAACCAACACGTACAACGGGCCGGTAGGAACGCCCCTGAACACGCAGTATGGCGCGATCAACGCACGCGGCGCGAATGGCGACAGCTACTACAATGGCCTCAACCTTCGCTTCCAGGTAAATCGCTTCGCAAGCCAGGGTTTGCAGATGAGTGCAAACTATACCTATGCGCACTCGATCGACAACCTGAGCTCCACCTTCAGCGAGTCGTTCAACAACTTTAACCTTGGTTACATCAACCCCTGGAATCCGGGAGAGTCCAGAGGAAACTCCGACTTTGATGTCCGTCAGCGGCTGGTGGTTGGCGGAGTGTACGCGCCTAAGTACCTCCAGTTCACCAACCACTCGCATATGTTCCAGACCTTGCTCGGTGGCTGGGAGTTTGCTCCCATCTTCACCATTCACTCTGGGACGCCGTTCACTCTGTATGATTGCACGAACGCGTTCTTCCTTTGCCCGGATGTGGTGCCCGCTGCTGGGCTGAGCTTCCATGGTCAGGCGGTCAACAGCCCGTTGAACACGCCCGGTTTCTTCAATTACCTGTACATTCCGCCGGCAGCGGCAAACCCGTATGTCGATCCAGTCCTTGGACGCTCGGATCTGCCGACCTGCTCGGGAGGCAAGTGCACACTTCCAATCGGACTGGCGCGCAACTCCTGGTTCTCGCCCGGCTACTGGAACTGGGACCAGGGCATCTACAAGGACTTCAAGTTCCGTGAGCGATACACGTTCCAGCTTCGGGGTGAGTTCTACAACATCACGAACCACAAGAACATGTACGTCGTCCCCGGGAACGCGGACATCATTGAACTGCCGAACCAGTTTGTCCTTGGCATTAAGGGCTCGCCTGGCAACAACGGCGGACCGGGCCCACTGGATGAGCGGCGAAACATGCAGCTTGCGTTGCGCTTCCAGTTCTAACCGAAACAATTGTGAAAATTGGCCGGGCGATTTCGCCCGGCCTTTTTCTTGGTGTATTGTCATCCCGAACAAGCCGCTTTTGCGAGTGAGGGATCTGGGCGAGCCGCGCGACCTGCCGCGTTCGCTGCGACAGAAGAATCGCGCGTTTGGCTCGCTTCCTTGTTAGGCCCCTCCCGCATTGTCTGTGTGAGATAATTTTTCTTCACCATTGAGGGAGCGATGCCAGAGCACAGGGTCTTTTGCGTCAAGCTGCACCAGGAATTGCCCGGACTCGACGAGCCTCCGTTCGACGGCGAACTGGGGCAAAAAGTGTACGACAACGTTTCCCAGCAGGCCTGGAATATGTGGATGGACTTCTGCAAGATGCTGCTGAACGAATACCGCCTGAACCCGGCACGCCGCGAAGACCAGGAGGCCATTCTGAAGCAGATGGAGCAGTTCTTCTTCGGTGAAGGCGCCGCTCCGCCGCCCGAGTACGTCCCGCCGGCGCAGAAATAGCGATTACTTACTTGGGTAACCGATAAGTTAACTGAATTTTTGCGTAGCGTTCATCATCCCTTAACATTCCTGCACTAGAAATAGTGCATGGATCCGCCCGTCTGCGACACGCTGATCCTCTCCGACGTGCACCTGGGCTCGGAATGCAGCCGCGCCGGCGATGCCACTCGCCTGCTGAAGCAGCACCGCTTTCGGCGCCTGATCTTGCTGGGCGATATCTTCGCCGATCTCAACTTCCGGCGGCTCACCAAGGAACACTGGAAATTTCTTGGTTACATCCGCAAGCTTTCTAATCCCAAGCGAAATGTGGAAGTGGTCTGGGTGGAAGGCAATCACGACCAGGGCCTGACCGACATTATGTCGCACCTCGTGGGCGTGCGAGTTTATCAGGAATACATCTGGGAGTTCGCCGGGCTGCGTCATCTGGCCATTCACGGCCATCAATTTGACCGCGTCGTCGCCAATAATATGCGGCTGAACTACCTGGGCACGCTGCTCTATCTGCAGTTGCAGAAACTCGATCTTAAGGGCAAGCCGGTGGCGCGCTTCATTGACCGGCTGAACACCCGCTGGCTGCGCATGTCGGCCAAAGTGGCGTCTGGCGCGCTTTCTTACGCACGTTTGCGCAAGGCGCAGCGCATTTTCTGTGGACACACCCACGAGCCCATGCATGACAAGCGGGACGGGATCCAGTACTTCAACGTCGGAGGCTGGGTTGATTCCAAGCCTGCGTACGTCACCATCGATGCCGAAGGAGTGCACATTCATGAGTACCACGAGCCGGCGGGTGAGCATTCCGCAGAACAAGACGAAGCTGATTTCAATTTTGCCGAGCTTGCTGATGAGCCAGGACCACACCTCGATGCTGAACACGAAAGTATTGTTAGCTGAAATGGGTGACGCTTGCGCGAGCTGACCATCGTCTTCCATCACGCCGGCGGAGGCCATCGCAGCACGGCCGATGCGCTGAGAGACACGCTCGCGGCACAGCAGCCTCCGTGGAAGGTCAACCTTCTTGACCTCCAGGAACTGCTTGATTCGATCGACTTGCTCCGCCGCGCCACCGGCCTGCGCATTCAGGACACGTACAACCTAATTCTGCGAAAAGGCTGGACCCGCTTCACGCCGCAGCTTCTGGTGGTCCTCCAGGGAACGATCCGGCTCTACCATTCGCGAGTAGTGAACCTGTTGCGAGATTATTGGGCACAGTATCCGACTGACCTGGTACTCTCCGTGATCCCGCATTTCAATCGCGCTTTGGCTGAGAGCCTTGGCGGAAATGGCAATGGAAATGGCGCTGCAACGCCCTTCGTCACACTGCTGACCGACCTGGCAGACTATCCGCCGCATTTCTGGATCGAGCCGGAGTCGCAATACATCATTGCCGGCAGCGAGCGGGCAAAACAACAAGCGCTGAAAATCGGACACGCGGCTGACCATATCTTCGCAACGTCCGGGATGGTTTTGAAGCCCAGGTTTTATCAGAAGAATAATGTGGATCGCCTCGCCGAACGGAAGCGATTGGGCCTGGATCCCGATCGTCCAACTGGAATTGTGCTGTTCGGCGGGCATGGATCGAAAGTAATGGTGGAGATTGCCAGGCGACTGGATCAGAGCGACGCAAAGTTGCAGTTAATCCTGATTTGTGGTCACAACGCGAAGCTCGTCGAAGAACTGAAGAGCCTAAAGAAGAGAAAGCCGATGCTGGTGGTAGGATTCACGCCCGACGTGCAGCACTACATGGCGCTGGCCGACTTCTTCATTGGCAAGCCCGGTCCGGGCTCCATCAGCGAAGCCTTGCAGTTCCACCTGCCGGTGATCGTGGAGTGTAACGCCAAAACGCTGCCGCAGGAGCGGTACAACGCGGAGTGGATCACCGAAAAAGGTTATGGGATCGTGGTGAACAGCTTTGCGGAAATTGCGGCGACTGTGAAGCGGCTGCTCGAGAGCGCCACATTCAATGAATTCCGCCGCAATGCGGCAACCTATGCCAACCAGGCGTTATTCGAAGTGCCAGGCATTCTGGAAAAGTGCCTGGGCCAACCGTAAAACTCTCAAGAGTGAACCCCGATTCCCGTAAATATTCTTACGTTACATGTTGACAGGTCGGCGCTTCGCACAATTCACGAATTTTTCATCTTCCTGCGCCTGATCCGGTGAGTCCAATCAGTAACATCGAAATTCAGAGCGCTTTACGCTGCGAAAGGAGTCGAAAGTGAAGTTGGATATGGATGTGCGGACAATCGATGGGGTCTCGGTCCTCTACTGCAAAGGCCGGTTCACCTACCGGGAAGAGGCGGTAGCTTTCTCCCAGACCGTCAGCCGGCTAGTGTCGGAAAACCGCGCTCTGGTAGTGGAAATGAGTGGGTTAGAAATCATCGACAGCGCGGGCCTGGGCGAACTTGTGGTGGTGCACATGTGGGCCAACGCCAGTCGGTGCGCACTGAAGGTGGCTGGAGCCAACTCCCGAATTCTGCAGTTGTTCGAACTTACCAATCTGCTTTCGGTTTTCGACGTCCATCCCACGTTGGACGATGCTTTACTTTCCCTGCGGCAATCGACACCAGACGCTGCCTCGACCGCAGCTTAGTGCTCGCGCTGCGGCTTGTGGAAGCGGCCGGTCTCGGAACAGACCCCCCGGAGTAGAATCAGAACGATCGGTCGGGTGAGCCGGTGAATCCCGTAGAAAATGCCGTAGCGGGTGCCACTGCTGTCTCGCAGCAGGGGAGTCTTACGGGCCAGAGCAGAATCCAGACTGTCGATGCAGTGCGAGGCGCGGTCATGATCCTGATGGCCCTCGATCACATTCGCGACTTTGTCAGCTCAGCAGCGATGTCATTTTCTCCGACGGACCTGACCCGCACCACGGCAGCCATTTTCTTCACGCGCTGGATCACCCATTTCTGCGCTCCGGTGTTCGCATTCACCGCCGGGATTGGCGCCTTCCTGTGGGCGCGGCGGAGGACGAAAGCTCAACTTTCCCGGTTCCTGCTGGCCCGCGGTCTTTGGCTCATCGTGCTTGAGTTGACCGTGCTGCGTTTCATTCTTTATTTCAACTTTCGCTACCACGACACGCTCATCATTCTTCTGGTGATCTGGATGCTCGGTCTTTCCATGCTTTTGCTGGCAGCGGTGGTGCATCTGCCGGTGCGGTGGCTGGCTGCGCTGAGCATCGCGATGATCGCAACTCACAACCTTCTGGATGGCGTTGACGCCGCGCGCTTCGGCTCGGCGGCGTGGCTCTGGAACATACTTCATCAGCAAGGGATATTCCGCTTTCACAGCGATACGGTCCTCATCGCGTATCCGTTGATTCCATGGCCCGCGGTGATGGCGCTCGGCTATTGCTTCGGCTCGGTATTGTTGTGGGATCCTACTCGCCGAGAGCGCTTCTTGCTGAGGTTGGGCCTTGCGCTGAGTGTCGCGTTCGTTCTACTTCGGGCATTGAATGTCTATGGGGACCCGGCGCCGTGGTCACGCCAGAGCTCTGTGCTTTTCACCATGCTCTCATTCTTAAACTGCACGAAGTATCCGCCATCGCTGGCGTTTCTCCTGATGACGCTCGGGCCGGCGTTCATTGCCATGGCATGGCTGGAGCGGGTGCGCCTGTCTGCCAATCACGCGGTGATCGTCTTCGGACGCGTGCCCTTCTTCTATTACGTTGTTCACCTGGCCGTAATTCATGTTTTGGCGATCGTAATGGGATTTCTTCGCTACGGAAAAGCGAGTTTTCTGTTGCTGCCCGCTCCATCGTTGGGTGGACCGGCAGAGGCGTTTCCGGCAAATTACGGTTATGACTTGTGGGTGGTTTATGTGGTGTGGGTTGCGGTAATCGTGATGACGTATCCCATGTGCCGTTGGTTCGCGCAACTGAAGCAGCGGCGGCATGACTGGTGGCTGAGTTATCTGTGAGTTTCAAAACCCTGAAACGCAGCGGACGCAGAGAGCGCAGAGAACACCTAGCTTCGACCCCCCAAAAAAATTGGCTCGGGCGGGAGGTGGACCGCCCGAGCACGGCAGGCGATCTCGAGCGAGGCCGCCTGCTTACAGCAATGTCGGCTAGAAGGTGAACTTCGCCTGCAACTGCACCAGTCTCGGCGAAGCGTCGGCGCCCAGGCCGGAACCATAGATACTGGTCGGAGAGCTGACGGTGGAAATGATCTGACCAAACTGCGAATTATCGGCATTTCCGATGGGGAAGAAGAAGTTCGGATGGTTGAAGAGGTTGAAGAACCTCGCTCCCAGCGAGAACTGTGCTCCCTCCCACTTGGGCACGCCGAAGGCTTTCTCCACCGCAAAGTCGGTGTCGAAGTATCCCGGTCCGCGGAACTGGTTACGGCGTTGCACACCGTAGTCGGTTGTCGGATCCGGGAAATTGGCTGCCGAGAAGCACGGATTGTTGAGTTGCGCGGCAGCACCACTGCAGCTCGTAGCCGGATTACCCACTTCGTTGGCGAAAATGTACTGGGTCCCGCCGCCGTAGAACGAGCCGCTCAGGTTCCCGGTGTAGGTGCCGTCATAGATGGTCATGGGGAAGCCGCTATGCCGGAAAATCGTTCCAGAGAAGGTCCAGCCCTTTACCAACGGGTTCGGACCGCGGTTGGTCAGGTGACGGAAAGCATCACTCCACACGTAATTCATGGTGAAGTTCTGCTGGATGTCATAGTCAGCGTTGTCATAGTTGAAGCGGCGAATATTGAACGGATTCTCGGGGAAGATCACATCAGCGTTCTGACCGCTCACATTCAGGCCAAACGGAGACAGAGAGTTGTTGGAGATTTCATCCAAAGCGTGGCTAAAAGTGTAGCTCGCCTGGAATTGAAATCCGCCGGCGGCACTGTGCTTCACGCTCACCACCAAGCCGTCGTAGTTGGAGTTGGCCACGTTGGCTTGCTGGGAAACCTGGCCGAATCGCGGGTCCGGAGGAGCGGTCGGCAGGTTGGCGAAGCTGGTCAGCCCGTTAGAGAACTGACCCGGGAAGCAGCAAAAGGCGTTGAGAGCGCCGTTCGAAATCTCCTCGTGCGAGCCATGGTTGCCGACGTACATGGTGCTCAAGGTGGTGTGCCATCCCAGAGCTTGCTGCAACTCCAGGTTCCACTCGTAGTAGCGGGGAACCACTCCCGGGCCAGCGTTGAAGAAGGTGAACGGCGGCACGCAAGCTGGAGGCGCCGCCGCGCCGGCTGTGCCGCAGCTCAACGCACCGCCGGCAAAAGTTGATTTAAAGTTGGCCGCCTGAGTGGCCAGGATGGAATTGACGTTCCCTGGTTGACCCATGGCAATCGGCGCCACGGTCACCTGGCTGAAGCCGACAGCCAGCGGAGCCTGTGCCATGAAGGTATCAATCGCTCCTGTGGGCAGGTTGTCGGCGAAGATTCCGACGCCGCCGCGCACCACGGTGTTCTTCAGACCAAATGGTGACCAGGCGAAGCCGATCTTGGGTTGGGCAGCCAAGGCCGTGACCGAGGGGAAGGCCTGTTGCTGGTTTTGCAGGATGGATGCGTCGACCGGTCCAGTGTGACTGAGTTGATCGAAAGGATCCGCCAGACGCTGGAAGCAATTGATCTGGCACACCGGATTGGAAATGTGGTCCATCCGGAAGCTGAGCGTCAACTTCAGATTATTCGAGACCCGCACGTCGTCAGCCAGATAGGCTCCCAGTTGGTACAGAGCGATGGGAACGTCCGTCCGGTTGGGGAAGTTCTGAATGTCAAAGCTCGCTCCGCCCCCGTTCGCGAACTGGCCCAGGGTTAGTTCATCGATGAGAGGAGTGGTGAACAAGAAGTTGTGGTCAGAGATGTCGTCACGGCGGAAGTTAATTCCTACCTTGAAGTTGTGCCGGCCGCGCACCCAGCTGAAGTCATCCACGAACTGGTACTGGCTGATGTTGCGTCCTTGCGGAAAAATAGCATCATTTCCGCCGATGGTTTGCAGCGATCCATCGTTGAATTGAAGGGTCCCGATGCCTCCGGTTCCGGTGGTTGGACTGAACGCGGCAGAGGGATTCGCCAAAGTGAAGAGTGAACTGTACCAGAGGAAAGAGGCATTGAAATTGTTGACTTTGTCAGTGCCGATGGTGTGGGTTTCCTGGAAATTGGTCTGCCACTGCGGCTGATCGCTGATGGCGTTGAACACGGGGCTGATGGGATCGGTAAAGCTGGCCTGCAGCCCGTGCTCGTGTTCTACGCGGAGGAACATCTTGTCGTTATTGGTCAGGTTCAGGTCCACGCGACCGGCGTAGAAGGCATCGTGGGTGTGCGCGTCGTTGCCGGCTGAAACCTGCACAGCGCAAGGATTAGAAGCGCCGAAGGCCACACCGTTGAGAGTCGTCACGTCGCTGCATCCGCCGCCCGGCAGTTGCGAGCCCCCCGCCTGGCTAAGGCCGTTATACAAGCTGAACAGATGCTGGTAGTACGGTACCGACTGGGGAAGATTCGCAGCGGTCTGAAGATTTCCGATGACCGCACTCTGAAAGGCGGGTGTGGGAAGGTTGACGGGAGCGATCGAAGGGATGACCAGTTGAATGCCCTCGTAGTCGAAGAAGAAGAATGCCTTGTCCTTCTTAATCGGACCGCCAACCGATCCCGCGTATTGGTTGGCATTCACGAAGGGACGAGGATCTACGTCGCTGCCCGCGATGGCATTGTGCTGGTTGCGGAAGTAGTTGTTGGCGTTCAGGGCATCGCCGTTCCACCAGTATTCCGCGTTGCCGTGAAATGCGTTGCCTCCCGACTTGGTGACGTAGTTGATCTGCGCCCCAGCCAGGCCGCCATAGGAGCCGCTGTAACCGTTCGTGACCACTGTGCTCTCCTGGACGTCGTTGAGTCCCAGAGTCAAGTTGGTCGCGCCGCTGTTGTTGGTGTTGAAGTACGGATCGTTGTAATTGGAACCGTCTACGGTGAACAGGTTCGAGATCGCCGGCATGCCGAAGGCCTCGAAGTTGCCGCCACCAAACATAGCGCCGCCGGAGGTATTCATCACCGTGCCTGGTGAAGTAAGAGCGACCGCAGAAAGATCATTGCCGGGATTTGGCAATAACTCGACCTGCTTGGCATTGAAGTCAGTATTCAGGTTGGCGTCTTCGGTTTCCACCGCAGCGGTCGTCCCAGTCACTTCGATCACGGTTTGGCTCGAGGACACTGCCAGCTGCAAGCTGACATTGACGCTTGATCCCACCGAGACTTCGGCGCGCTTCTCGATCGCTTGAAATCCGGCAGCGGAAGCGGAGACGGAATAGTTCCCCGGGCTCACTAGAGAAAACTTGTAGAGGCCGGCCGGGTTGCTCTTTCCGAGTTGGGTGCTCCCGGTGTCAAGATTCTTCAAGGTGACTTGCGCATTCGGCAATACAGCCCCTGTGGGGTCTGTAACCGAGCCGCCTAACTCGCCCGTCGTGGTGGTCTGCGCCAGCAACAAGCAGGGCAACAGCACGAGCAGACTCGACAATGCGAAGATGAACAACAACAATCTCCAACAACGAACTGATTTCATAATTTGTTTTCTCCTCACAACACAATCCTGTTTTGTGGCTGCAGAATGTCGGCCACGGTGATTTAGCTTTCTTGCAATTCGAACGCCACGGTTTTTCTGTCGCGCATTTGTGTGCGGAGTGTGGTGAAGAAAAGTTACTGGCATGTTGAAATCAGACGTGAGCGTACAAGGACGAACAACGAGGAGGAGGACTGGAGTTGGAGATCAGACGGGCGACTGATCGGGGCCTACCGAAAACCGAATTCCATCAGCAGTGATCTACAAGAAACTGGAATTCAATTTCACGCGAGAAACAGAACAGACGTAGGGTGACTCTTCTGTTTTGCGAAACAGGCAACTTGAGAACGGCCAGATCGCATCACTCTTGACGCAGCAGTAGACAGCCGCCGATAAACGAGAAGACCCCGATAATCGTGGCCGCAGCTATGCCTGCCCACAAAGATGCGCCTGGAAGGTTGAATCGGGATGCCTGGTTGTAGAAGTGATGGATTGCGTGGCCGAGGTGCAGGGTCACGAGCAGAACGGAAAGTCCACTTACGATTCTCAGGGTTCGCATGCGGTTGCTCCTGTTTGCAAGATTCCTCTCGAACTGATTCCGCCGCGAGCATAGTTGCTCAAGACGCCTGGGCTAAAGGCTTGCCGATTTCCCAGTGGTGTCCGAAGGGATCAACAATTCTTCCCACGCGCCACCCATAAGGTTGGTCAGCGACGGGCCAAACCACAGCGGCCCCTGCCTCAACCGCGCGTGCGAACACTGCATCCGGATCTTCGACGACCATCACTATGCGCACAGAGCCGCCGCCAAGCGACTCTGGGCTGAAATTCAAGTGCTCGGGAGATTCGTCGGCCAACCAGAATTCGGAACCGCCTACTGACAACTGAGCAACCACTGCTCCATCGGGATCTTCGACGCGGAACAATTCGGCGGCTCCGAGTGCAGCTTTGTAGAACTCGATCGCCTTCGCGCCGTTTCGAACCGAGAGCATCGGCGCTATCGAGGTGGTTTTGGTCTTCGCGTTCTGCAATTTATCGCTCATAGTCTCTCTCGCCGACTTCTTTGACTGCGCTGGGCCCTTCGCTGCGCAAAAGCGGCTTGCTCAGCCTAACAATCCGACACCGATTTCGCGCTACGGTTTGTCTTCCAGTTGGCAGTTGTTGCCGTAAGTGAAGGAGTGCAGCGTCAATCCTGAGTCTTCCGGCTGCAACGCGACCAGGTGCGCCGTGAAATTCGGGCTGCGCACCAGATAGTACATCCGTGCGTCGGTAACCTCAGCGTAGGCGCCTTTGGCATCGAACTGCACGTCTGCTCCGGCGTTATCTTTGGGCAAAGGATTGCCGTCTTCGAACAGATCAACGCGCACCTGCTTCGCGCCCTTGAGGCTCAGAACGCCATAGAGCGAACGGGCGTGATAGCGCACTTCGGCAGCCGCACTGTGACCCTGGGAAGTCATCCCGTCATGCTCGACAGCCCAGCGCCCGACGAGCATTACGCCGCCATCCGGAGGCGAATGCGGCGGCTCGAAATCGGCGAGGTCGCCGGCCCGATGTCCAGCCATGTCCTCGACCGCGCTGCGCCCGTAGAGCTGACCGACAAATGTCTCCTGGGTCGGGTTGCCGCATTCGCGCCTGAAGTCATCTTCATCAGGATCGAGTTCGACCTTCATTACGTCGGGATGCGCCGCTGCCAGCAATTCACGGATCTTGGTTTCCATCTCCCGGTTGTTCTGCTCGCCGATAATCTTCATGACAATGTTGCCCTGCGGGTCGATGACGTAGCGGTTCGGCCAGCCGTCAGATTGATACGCTCTCCAAGTCGTACCTTGCTGATCAGCTACGACCGGCCAGGGCAGGCGGAAACGCTGGGCCGCAGCCCGCACGTTGTCCACTTTGAATCCGATCTCGAATTCGCCGTAGTGCACTCCGATGACTTCAAAGCCATACGGCTGGTACTTGCTATACCAGCGCTTGACCACCCCAAAGTCGCGAATGCAGTTGATGCAGGTGTACTCCCAGAAATCGATGAGCACGACATGACCGCGATAGTCGGAGATGTGGTGCGGCACGGGCGCACCCTGATCGAGCCATATGTCGCCTGCCCCAAAATCGGGGGTGGGATGAACCTTGAGATCTACTTGCGCAGGAACTGAGGTCGCGGCGCAGAGCAACAAGAGGAGCATGATACAGGAAGAGCGCGACTTCATGCGGATGCGCATCATGAGTTACCCATCAATTTATCTTCGACCGAAGCGGTGCATTGAGAACATTGTGACAGACTAACCGACAACATCCTCCAGTGATCATAAACGGAGTGTGAAGAAACAAGAGGTGAAGATGATTGGTCCCCCGCGATGCGCTCCCCTGTGTCATCATGCCTCGAGCCAAATTTGTTTCTGTCCAGTCTTAGGCGCTTCGCCATCCTCTCAATCAACCGCCTTCGAACCTCACTAGATGTGGACGGGCAACCTTTCGAGGGCAAAGCCGGTTCTGAAGAAGTAACAGTCCACTCGGGGTGAGCAGACATGCGGATACTGATCATCGACGACGAACCGCTGGCGCAAACTGCATTGGCAAGTATCCTGGCCACCAGGAGCGACGTGGAAGGTTTCGAGTCGGCCGGCGATGCGGTTGACGCTCTCGACAAGTTGCGGAAAAACGCTTACGACGTTCTGTTGCTCGACATTAACCTGCCCGAGGTCTCCGGCATCGACCTTCTCGGCAGGCTGGAGCAAGACGGCCGGGCGCTGCCTGCGGTCGTATTCGTGACCGCGCACGAGGAGCATGCCATCGCCGCGTTCGAGAACCACGCGGTTGACTATGTGCTCAAGCCCTTCAGACCAGAAAGAATCGGGAAGGCCATGGATGCGGCGTTTCGCAGGACCGCAGGAGAGAGAGCCGCCAAGTTGGTGGAAACTCTGCCGCAGTTGCGCAGCTTTGCGCAGCCACCCTACCCGAATCGCGATTAAAGCCAAAGGAAGGATCATGTTTGTCGATCCCAATGACGTGGTCGCGGTGCAAGCCGAAGGCAACTATGTGCTGCTGCAGCAGCGGGACTCGGGCTCGTATTTGCTGCGTGAGTCCATCTCGGCGATGGCGGATAAACTTCGCCCGTACGGCTTCATTCGAATTCACCGCTCCGTGCTGGTGAACAGCTCGTATGTGGAAGAGATCCAACCCTGGCTGACCGGCGAATATGGACTTCGCGTGAAGGGTGGGAAAGAGTACACCGTCACCCGGACCTACAAGAAGAATCTCAAGTCGCTGGCGGCATACTGGATCGGGACAGACACGTTTCTGGCTGAATGAGGTCTGCCACGGCACCGGGTGACGCAAGTCACGGCCATGGGGGTCAGCCGTCACAGCAAGCTAAGACCCACAATCCTAGACTTTTAGTGGGTGCCCCTGCACTTCCCAGGACTCGTGTAATCGCCGCAGTGCGAGGAAACCCACCGGTAGCCACCGTCCTAAAATCGCGGGAAAGGGAGTACTGCCATGGTCGCTCGCATTCTTGAATCCAAAGTGAAACAGGGCAAGAAAGACGAGTTTCTGAAGGCTGTCGAGCGCGAGATCGTGCCGCTGCTTCGCCAGCAGACTGGCTTTCTTGAGATACTGTCCTTTTTCCCTGAGCACGCGAAAGAGGACCGAGTGTTTTCGATCAGCCTCTGGGCGATGAAGGCGGATGCCGAGTACTATGAGAAAGAGTTTTATTCCAGGGTGGATGAGATTTTGAAGCCCTACCTTGCTGCTCCGTCCAGACTGCAGCCCTACACCGTCGAGAGCAACCCGTACGCGTACTTTGCCGAGACGCTCGCCGCGTAAATTTGGGTGCGCCGGCGTCCAGTCCCCCCAGGCGAATGGCCCTGGGGCTTTTGTTTGTGCAAGTTTCAGCAGGGCACTGACTTGAGAGCCGGATCTTGTCGGGCCCACCTCCCATTTAGGCCATTTGGCTCCGCCTCCTCGGCAATGTGAGGTCCCGTCCTGGGGTTGTTCTCCCGCGAAAAGTGTGTTTTAATGCATTGCAGCATCCGAAATATTGCGTTGCAGCAATCAGACAAGGGCGCGGGTGCTGAAAGCTGAGGTGACAGCCATGTTCACACTTGCGGGGAAAACGGCCTTGGTCAGCGGTGCCGGCCGGGGCATCGGGCGGGCGATAGCGGCCAAACTGGTAAGCGCAGGCGCGGCGGTAATGGTGAATGATCTCGACGAAACAGCTCTGCGTGAAACCAAGAGCCTGCTGGGTACGAATGGTTACCGGGTTGAGCATTGTGCGGGTGACCTTACGGATGCCGCTTTTCCAGATCGATTGCTGAAGGCCACTCTAGACGCTTTCGGGGCCGTGGACATCATCGTGAACAATGCCGGCTACAGTTGGGACAGCGTGATCCAGAAGACCACTGACGAGCAGTTTCAGGCCATGCTCGATATTCACCTGGTGGTGCCGTTTCGCATTCTCCGCGCCGCCTCCAACTTTATCCGGGAGACGGCCAAGAAAGAGATTGCCGATGGCAAGCGCGTCATGCGCAAGGTGGTGAACATCACTTCCATCGCCGGCACCGAGGGAAACGCGGGACAAGCCGGCTACTCCTCAGGCAAGGCCGGCATACTTGGCCTGACCCGGACCATGGCCAAGGAGTGGGGCCGTTACAATGTGAACGTCAACGCCGTAGGGTTTGGGCTGATTGAGACCCGGCTGGTGCAGCCGCTCACCGGGGAGGGCGCCAACATAGAAATGCACGGCCATCAGATCCGGATCGGGGTGCAGCAGAGCCTGCTCGACGAGGTCAGGAACTCCTGCCCGCTTGGTCGGCTGGGCACGCCCGAGGACGCCGCGAACGCAGTTTTATTCTTCTGCTCGCCGCTCTCAGACTACGTCACGGGAGAAATATTGATCTGCGGCGGGGGTTACCACTTCTAAGCACGCGGCTCAGGCAGCGGCGATGCCCCGAAGGGTTGTCTGCGGCCGGGCCTTGATCGGTTCCGCATCCGCTTCCTCCACCATGCACCGCACGGTCAGAAGGTGTTCCACGCTGTGCTCAAAACCGGTGTCGTAGGAGCGGACCAGCGGCCGGGATGTGGTGTTCGTCTTCTCTTGTGGTGGTAATGCGATCTCGCATGTCATGACCAATTCCCCTTTTGACTGGATCGCGCCACCTGCCGCGTAGAGACAGCAGGGCCTCGGATCACTGAAGTCATTCCAAGCCTACCTCAAGGAAGGTGGCATTGGTGTGCGCTGGATCACCTAAGTGTGTGATCAGGCGTTGGGCGGGGAAAGAGCACGCGAGCCAGACCTCATGACTTTGCGCGGCGCTTCTTCTTCTTTTTTCCAGAAGCTTTGCGCCGCTTCTTGAGTCTCGCCATGATTCCTTCCAGTTCTTCCAACCGCCGTCTCAGATCGGCTCTCGACTGCGCATCGTTCTCCGCCCCAGGGTATTTGGCGACATACGGCATCTGGGGCTCGGGCGAAGCCGTCACCACGGGTGTTCCCGGACGCGGCATGTACTCAAACGGGTTGAGCGGGGGCGCCATGGCACGAAATGCGTTCTGATACATGTCGAAAAACGCTTTCATGTACTTCAGCGTGCTTTCCTGGGTGACCTGGCCCGAGGCCACCACCATCTGACGCAACATATCCAAAGGAAAAGCGGAGTCAGGCCCCTTGGCGTGTTCCGCAATGATCTGCGTCAGGATCAGCCGGGTCAGGTCCTCGCCCGTGGCTGCGTCCAGCACCCGCACGTCCTGGCCGTTGCGCACCATCTCGGCCACTTCATCGAGGTTTACATAGCGGCTGTCGGTGCTGTTGTAGAGGCGGCGGTTCTCGTATTTCTTGATGATGACCGGCTTGCGCGGCGGCGAACTTTTGCTCTCATTTGCCACTTGACACCCGTCCCGGAAAGCGTATTATAAAAACTGAATGCTGCAGTGCAGCATAAATCGCAGCACGAGCAATAGTGACAGAAAGGAGCAGATCATGAGAGCAGCCCCGAAGTCAACCAAAACCACCGCTGAGAAACACGAGCCCATCGAGGAATTCTTCCCGATGTATACCAGGAGCGTAGAACGGCTGGGGGAATTCCAGAAGAAGATGCTCGAGACCATGGCCCAGCAGAACACGGATTGGCTGGAGTCCTGGAAGAAGACGACAGGCATGTTCCCGCAGATGCCGGGCATGTTCATGTTCGACGTCTGGACCCAGATGTTTGATCGCTTCATCGAGACCGAGAAGAGCGGCATCGACATGGCGGTCGAGCAGAGCAAACAAACCCTCAACCTGGCCAGGGAGCGCGGCACCACCTACGGCAAGGTGACCGATGGCTTTACCGGAATGTTCCAGCAAGCCTTGGCGGCACAAAAGAAGGCCCTGGATTTTTATTCCGAGCAGCAGAAGACTGCATTCGAGACAATGAAGCGGCAGTTCCGTTTCGTCAACAATCCGGCCGCGGAAGCGTTTCAGAACGGCCTGGACACCCTGATCGAGACCCAGAAAGCGATGCTGGACATCGCTTCCAAGCCGCTGCACACGGTCCACTAAACCGGATTGCTATACTGGTCTTCGCAGGCAATCCGGCGCGGTAATTTCCTGCGGAGAGTCGGGACCCGGCGTCCCTCTCTCCGCTTCATCTTCTCTGGTAAGGAGCTTTGCTATGGCCGAAAAACAAGCGACAAATGGCCAGTCCTCCGATCCTGCCGATTCCTTCCGTCAGCTTCGGGACAATTATCTGGACGCATGGGCCAAGTCCATGATCGACGTGGTCAACACTGACGCCTATGCCAAGGCGACAGGAGCCCTGCTGGATACCTGTCTTGGCGTATCGTCTCCCTTCCGCGAAACGATGGAGAAGGCCATGCTGCAGACGCTGGCTCAGCTCAGTATGCCGTCACGAGCTGATATTGTGTCGCTGGCCGAGCGTCTCACCAACCTCGAACTGAAGATCGATGATATGGACGCCAAGCTTGACCGCATCGAAAAGGTATTTGTACGACCGGCCCGACCGGCCTGGCGGCCGGCAGCGGCCAGACGCGTGACAAGAAAGGGGGCGAAGTAGCCATGGACGCTTGCAATGTTGTGGACCAGGTCCAGGACCTGCAGCAACGGATGATCCAGTTCACCAAAGCGGCCACCACCAAAATCAGAATTGACCAGACCCCCCGGCAATTGGTTTGGAGCCTGAACAAAACCAAGCTTTACCGCTATCGGCCCGTATTTCCAGAAGAGAAACGTCACCGCCTCCCTCTTCTGCTGGTTTTTGCGCTCATGAGCCGGCCCTCCATTTTGGATCTGCGGCCGCAGAACAGTTACGTCCAGTACATGCTCCGCCAGGGCTATGACCTGTATCTGCTGGACTGGGGAATCCCCGGACTGGAAGACAAGAACCTGAAGTTCGATGACTACGTTTTGGAGTACCTGACCAGGGCGATCCGCAAGCTAAAGACGTTCACCGGCGTCGAAGAATTCAGCATGTTGGGATGGTGCATCGGCGCGATTCTCGCCACCAGCTATGCATCGCTTCGTCCGGATGACGGATTGCGGAATCTTATCCTGCTCACCGCACCTCTCGATTTCTCCAACAAGGAAATGACCTTCGCCAAGTGGATTGGCGAGGAACGCTTCGACGTCGATGGCGTCCTGGACATGTTCGGCAACATGCCGGGAGACATGATGGACTACGGCGCCAAGGCCCTCAAGCCGGTGGAGAACTACATCGGCAATTACATGAAGCTATGGGACAACATCGAGAACCCGAATGTGGTGGAAGCCTGGCAAGCCATGCACACCTGGGTGACCGACAACATTCCCATGGCGGGCGGCGCATTCCGCCAGTTGGTAGTTGATTTATATCGCAACAACCGCCTGCTCAAGGGCGAATGGTACTTGCGCGGCGAGCGCGTGGACGTGAGCCGGATCAAGGCCAACTTGCTGACCGTGATCGCCGAAGCCGACCACATCACCCCGCCGTGCATGTCGCGGCCTATCGTGGACATGGTGGGAAGCAAAGACAAAGAGCTGTTCACCATTCCCGCCGGACACATTGGAATCATGGTGGGAAGCGGCGCCAACAAGGTCACCTGGCCGCACATGGACAACTGGCTGGCCAAGCGATCAGGTTAGTGTGTGCCCGACAATCCGGCGTATGCTTCAGCCCCGCGGCACGAGCGCGGGGCTGATTCTTTCGGGCTAACGTTCCTGTCCGCGTACGGTTTTGATATCCTTGCGCGCAAACTGAAGTCCATCTTGCTGATTGAGGTGCCTATGCCACGTTTCGTTTTCGTCCTGGTCCTGGCGGTTTGTTGCATCAATCTTCCGGCGCAATCCCAGCAACAGAAAACGGCAGAACCGGGTCACTACCTGTTTGCCTGGACGGGCGACGCAGCCGGCAAAGGGAACGACTTTCTTGCCGTTATCGATGCCGACCCAGCATCGCCGTCGTATGGGCGTCTGGTGACGACTGTTGCCACCGATCAACAGACGAAGCTCGTGCATCACACGGAATACACGATGCCGGCCAGCGCGATGCTCTTTGCCAACGATCACTATGCCGGCCGGACTTTTATCTTCGACCTGCGCGATCCGCTGCACCCCAAGGTCGCGGCCTCCTTTACCGATATGACGGGCTACATGCACCCGCACTCCTTCCTGCGGCTGCCCAACGGGCACGTGCTTGCCACTTTTCAGGTCACCCACCATGGCGAGAGCTCCGATTCGGTCGGCAAGAGCGGCGGTCTGGTGGAGATTGACGATCAGGGCAAAGTCATTCGCTCGGCCAGCAGCGCCGATCCGGCGTTCGCGGACGCGCTGCTCACGCCGTACAGCCTGATCGTGCTTCCTGAACTCGACCGCGTCGTTTCCACGAACTCCGCCATGCATGACGAAGATCTTTTTCGCGGACTGACGTATCAGGTTTGGCGTCTTAGTGATCTCAAGCTGCTCAAGACCGCGTACTTTGACCCGGGAGAGAATCGCTATGGCCAGATCAGCCCGGAAGAGCCACGGCTTGGCCCGGATGGATCGATCTTCGTACAAACGCTGGCCTGCGGGATTGAGCGCATCAGCGGCGTGAGCGCGGGCGAACCGAAGTCGCAATTGGTATACACCTTCCCCGGCTCGTTCTGCGGTGTTCCGACGATCGTTGGACATTATTTGATTCAGAGCGTACCCGACGTGCACAGCCTGGTGGTGCTCGATATTGCCAATGCGGCCCGGCCGGTGGAAGTGTCACGGGTAAAACTAACCGACAGCTACCGCCCACATTGGACCGGATGGGACTCAAAGACACAGCGTCTGGTGGTGACCGGTTCAGAGCCGCGCCTTTACATGCTGAAGCTGGATCAGGCCACCGGCGCGCTCACAATGGATGATGCTTTTCGTGACACCGACGGAAAGCTCGGCTTCAACTTCGACGATCGCGAGTGGCCGCACGGCTGGAAAGGCTCGGGCGCGCCGCACGGAGTGGTCTTCTCGCGCTAGCCCGCGCCACACTACAACAAGAAAACAGGGCTGACGAGCCATCGCCAGCCCTGCTTCGAGGGTTGCGTCTCGTACTGCTTACATGTACATGCCGCCGTTGACGGCCAACTGCTGTCCGGTAATGTAATCGCCGTCACAGATCAGGAAGGCCACCGCTTTCGCGATCTCTTCCGGTTTTGCCAGACGGCCCATCGGGATCTTGGTCTTGACTTGATCAAGAATCTCGGTAGGAATCGACTTCAACATGTCCGTGTCGGTGTATCCGGGCGAGACCACGTTACAGGTGATGTTGTACCGCGCCATCTCAAGGGCCACGACTTTCGAGAAGCCCATCAATCCGGCTTTGGCTGCCGCGTAATTTGCCTGGCCAAAGTTGGGCGTCTGCCCGGTCATGGAGCTGATGTTGACGATGCGCCCGTACTTGCGCTCGATCATGCCCGGCAGCGCCGCACTAATGGTGTAAAAAGCACTGTCCAGGTTGTTGCCGATAACGTCCACCCAGTCCGCGTCCGTCATCTTCTTGATCGACTTATCGCGGTTGATGGCCGCATTGTTCACCAGAATGTCGACGTGTTTGTAGAAGTCAATCACATCCTTGACCAGTCGGCGAGCGTCTTCCGCATGGGACAGGTCCCCCTGGTAAATGGTGGCTTGTGCGCCAGCTTCGCGAAGCTGCTCTCTGAGTTCCTCTGCCTGGTGGAGGCTGGAACGGAAGTTGATCGCGACCGCCGCGCCACGATTGGCAAGTTCGACGGCAATCGCACGCCCGATGCCGCGAGCGGCACCGGTTACCAGGGCAACTTTGCCCTGGAGTGGTCTGATCTGAGTAATTTCTCTTTCAATCCATACTTCTGTCGCCATGACGTATTCCTCCCTTATTTCAGAGCTTCGAAAATGGCAGCCATACCCTGGCCGCCGCCGATGCACATGGTGGCCAGTCCGAAGCGGCCGCCGGTGCGAAGTAGTTCGTGGATCACTTTGACGCTGATGATCGCGCCCGTGGCGCCCACTGGATGTCCCAGAGAAATGCCGCTGCCGTTGGGGTTCGTCTTCTCGGGTGGAAGTCCGAGCAGCCGAGCCACAGCGAGAGCCTGAACCGCAAACGCCTCGTTGACTTCGAATACATCGATGTCCTCGATTTTCATTCCCGTCCGTTTGAGGAGTTTCTGGACTGCCGGCACCGGTCCGATGCCCATGAACTTCGGCTCGACGCCGACGATGGCGTAATCGACCAGACGTGCGATCGGTTTCAGGCCGCGCTCTTCGGCTGCAGTCTTTTCGCAGAGCACAACCGCGGCCGCGCCGTCATTGATGCTGGATGCGTTGCCGGCCGTGACCGTGCCGTCCTTGCTGAACGCGGGTTTCAGCTTGGCCAGGCCTTCCAACGTGGTGTCGGCCCGTGGACCTTCGTCCTTTTCGAACTTGATCGTGGTCTTCTTGTCCTTGATTTCGATGGGGACAATCTGGCTGCCGAAGAAGCAGCTCTTCACTGCGTTGCTGGCCCGCTGATGGCTGGTCACGGCAAGCTTGTCCTGGTCCTCGCGCGTGATGCCCCACTTCTGGGCGATGGCTTCGACGCTGACGCCCATGTGAACTTTCTCCCACGGGTCGGTGAGGGCGTTGACCATGATGTCCAGTGCCGGGGCGTCATTCATACGCTGGCCCCAACGCAGGCCGGTGAGCCAGTACGGGGCCCGGCTCATGCTCTCGGCGCCACCGCCGATGGCGATGGTGGCGTCGCCCAGCCAAATGCACTGTGCTGCCGAGACGATGCCCTGCAGACCGCTGCCGCACAGCCGGTTCAGAGTCAGCGCCGGGGTTTCCACGGGAATGCCGGCGTTCAAAGCCGCAACCCGCGAAAGGTACATATCTCTCGGCTCGGTGTGGATCACGTTTCCGAATACCACGTGCTCCACGTCGGCAGGGGCGATGCCGGCACGGTTAATGGCTTCGCGGGTCACGATCCCCGCCAATTCTGTCATGGGTGTATCTTTGAGCGAGCCGCCGTACCTTCCAATGGGAGTACGGACGGCGCTGAGAACTACCACTTCACGATTGTTTTGCACGGATATCCTCCTGGTGTTTTCTTCTGCGTCCGGGTATTAGTTCGTCGGAATGAATTTTCATTGCACATCGCGAACCCTGGAATCGGGAGTTGCGTGAGCATGAACGCGCTGGATGAGATTTGCGGGACGCTGGGAGTTCCTGCTCGCGTTACTTTTCCCGCTTAACTGTGACATCGCCGGGGGCGGACTTCCGTGACTCTTGTCACAAATCGACGTACATGTATCACCCAGCTTGCCATCGAGTCACATTGGTCGGCGACACAGATCACAGCATTGCTGTGACATCTGAGATAAAAAGACTTGTCAGAAAGTCTCCGCGGAACTGAGGTACAAACCATGACTACCGAAGAGACGCCATTGTTAACGCAAACAGGTTCGCAACCGGCCCAGCGCTGCGTCATCTGCTGGGAACCGGCCACCCGATTAGTGGACGGCGACCCTAGCTGTGAGAGGCACGCCAACCTGGTTTACGAAAATCAAATGGAAGATTACATTCGAGTGCACATGACCTGAGAGGTATCGGCGGGAAGCCAGAGCGTACGGCACATCGATCGAGCGCCGTACGCTCTTTGTCTTGTTCGGAACCGCGGAGCATCAGCAGTTACACGCCGACGGCAAAATCCTCCGGCGCTTCAGAATGCTCAACACAGCTGGCAGCGTGGCACTCGGTGTGGGCGTATTCCCAGTCAGCACGCTCTGCCACATGCTTGTTGAGAATCACGTAGCTCTGTTCTTCCAGGACGACCGCAGTGTTGCAATAGATGCACAGTGGTACTTCCGGCATAACGCCCTCCCTGTGTTCACTCTACTTCGCTCCTAGAGGCAACTTATTGTGCCTCATCTCTGGTTGAACCCGCTGTGACCACCTTCACCGCCTCCCGTGATACGTAGCCCAACGCTCGCGGCGGCCATCCTCATAACCTGCCCTAATGGCGACCATAAATACTTTCGATTTCCGTAAAGCCCGGCCAGGCGCTTAAGGTAATAGCCTTGATGGGGGGCCGATTCTGGTTTGAAGACAATTCCTGGCCAAACAGTTTCTGCCCGTAGAGGTGGGAGATGAAAAAGATGACCAGCCCGAATAGCGAAGTTCGCCAGCTTTGCCAGCAGATCAACAAAGAGGTAAACCGCGAGAGATTGCAGGATTTAGTCGGACGCTTGCAGCAGGCACTCCGGGAACAGCAGAACAAGATGGAGGGCGAGAGCGCCGACCAGATCAGCCGGCAAGATAACCCGTTCGATAAAGTCTTGCTGTGCTAACCGGTTTACCGTTCCAACTTGGTCGGAACGACTTGAGCTTTGCCGTCGTCCGCCGCGCCGCCAATAGCATCGCCGGAGAGGATCAACTCCACGCGACGGTTCTGTTGCCGCCCTTCGGGCGTGTCGTTGGATGCGACTGGCTCGGTCTTGCCTAAACCGCGAGCTACGATTGCGTTCGCCGCCGTCCCTTGCTGCACCAGATAAGCGCGAACTGCCTGGGCACGGCGCTCGGAGAGGGACTGATTGTAGTCGTCGCCACCGATGCTGTCGGTGTGACCTTCCACTTCGAGGTGCAAACCCGGATAGGCCAACACAATTCCTGAGACTTTCGCCAACCGCTCGCGAGCGCCAGGCAACAGCTCGGCGCTGCCACTTTTGAACAATACATCCGACATGTTGGCGATCAAGCCTCGCGCCGTATCGCGAGTCGCAAGAATTGTGTTGAGCTGTTGCAGGAGCCGGGCACGCAGCTCCTGCTTTTCTTTTTCCGCCTGCTGGCGAAGTTGTTCTGACTGCTCCGCCGCAGCTTTGGCTTTTTCCGTTTCAGCAGCCAAGGCCTGTTGCTGGGCCAGAGCTTCGGCTTTCGCTTTCTCAGCCTCTTCTTTTTGTTGCGCTGCTTCCTGAGCTGCCTTTTGCGCTTCTTGCTTCATGCGCTCGGCTTCGGCCTGGGCAGCCTCCGCTTCCACGCGTTTCTTGGCTTCCGCTTCGGCGTCGGCGCGGGCTTTGGCTTCGCGGGCAGCAGCTTCGGCCCGGGCGTCGTCCTCGGCTTTCTGTTTCACCGCCATCACGCGTGCTTCCTCGGCAGTTTCGGTCGCTTCCTTGGCGACGGCTTCGATGGCCGGACGATTCTGATGTCCGCGATAAGCGTCCTCGGCCTGCCGCAGTTGCTGGTCGGCTTTGGTCAGGATGGAAGAAGCGTACTTGTCTCCCGCGGCGATGTGGGCGATCCGGACCGCGTTCCGTGCCTCAAACAACTCCAGCGGCGTGCGAGGATCAATTCCCAAGATTGCATCCTGAATATGGGTGTTGGTTGACGAGTACGTTCCGCGCCCCAGCAACTCATACTTGGCGTCGATGCCTTCCGAGCGCGCACCCTCTTGCACCGAATTTTCCAGCACAACCATATTTCCCGGCTGCGTCACAGCGAAGTAAGGCTCTGCGGTCACGATCAGTCCGAACGTTTGCAGATCAGTGAAGGCTTTGACCCGGCCGCTGCCGTGCTCGAGCGAAACTTCTCCCAGATTGATGGCGCGGCCCTGCGGCGAAACCGCCCAGAGCACATAGGTCAGGTATTCCATGCCAAACTTGGTGGCGTCTTCCATGCCCTGAAACTTGGCTTCGATCTCGATGTTGGTCTTCTTGCCTTCGACTTTGGCCTCACCCGAGGCGCGTGCGAGCAATTCCGTACCGTGAAAGTCGACTTTAACGGCGCCGCCCTGCATTCGGTAGTGCACGGCTTTGGTGGTGCGGGAAACACTGTCGGACGGCGCGGCAGCGGAAGCGGCAGTTTGAGTTTGCGCAGACGACACCGCGGCTGCAGCAGAGAGGACGATCGCAACGGCCAGAGTTTTCATGGAATTCCCGATTTCCGGGGGAGCTTCAGTGGGGAGTTGATCTCTGTGTATCTTCGTTTAATGCGGCCAGAATGAAAAGAACGGAGAGTACAGGGTAGGGAATTGTACTTTGGTCACCGGGTTCGAGAACCCGAGGATTTTTCTTTGCGAGCTTCTTTGCGGTCCTCGCGGCGAAGCTTTTAACCGCAATGGGCGCGAAGGATCGCCAAGAATGCAAAGCTGAAGCTTGAGTTGCTCAGCGACCCACCAATTTCTGCAGCTCTTCGGGATACCGGGCACCTTGTACCGGAATCTTTGAGGCTGCGGTCTTCAACTCGCGGAGATCGTCGGGCGAAAGCTCGACGTTAACCGCTCCAATGTTTTCTTCGAGCCGATGCAGCTTGGTCGTTCCCGGGATCGGCACGATCCACGGTTTCTGGGCAAGCAGCCAGGCGAGTGCGACCTGGGCCGGTGTCACTTTCTTCTGTTGCGCAAATCTGCCAACCAGATCCACCATCGCCTGATTCGCTTTCCGGTTCTCGGGCGTAAAGCGCGGGACGATGTTGCGGAAATCACTCTTGTCGAACCTGGTATCTTCGCTGATTTTCCCAGTAAGAAAGCCTTTGCCAAGAGGACTGAATGGAACGAACCCGATCCCGAGTTCCTCAAGCGTCGGGATCACCTCCGCTTCCGGCTCTCTCCACCAGAGCGAATATTCACTCTGCAGCGCGGTGACGGGCTGAACTTTGTGTGCGCGGCGGATCGTCTTCACCCCTGCTTCCGAAAGCCCGAAATGTTTCACCTTGCCTTGCTGAATCAGTTCTTTCACCGCTCCGGCGACGTCTTCGATCGGAACGTTCGGATCGACACGGTGTTGATAGAACAGGTCGATGACATCGGTCCTGAGCCGCTTGAGCGAGGCTTCAGCGACTTCCCTGATGTGCACAGGCCGACTGTCCAGCCCGGCCTGTTTGCCGGTGTTCGGATCAAGTTTGAACCCGAACTTGGTGGCGATGACCACTTGTTGACGGAAAGGAGCGAGGGCTTCACCCACGAGTTCTTCGTTGGTGAACGGGCCGTAGACTTCCGCAGTATCGAAGAATGTGACGCCGCGTTCCACAGCCGCTCGGATGACCGAAATCATCTCCTGCTTGTCTCCGGCGGGACCGTAGCCAAAGCTCATTCCCATGCAGCCGAGCCCAATAGCCGAGACTTCAAGATTGCTTTTTCCGAGTTTGCGTTTTTGCATCACTTCTCCTCACAGATCAAATTGTGCCGTCGACCCGGTGGAACTCCCGCCCAAGCACAGCAAGTGCGAACGAAGGAGTGTCCGTCTTCAAAGCATGGCTGGTAAAGCCAAGAGCGACGCCACAGGTAGGGAGTCACGGGCAAAAAACGAAACTGACTTGAAATGGTAGGCCCGAATGGACTCGAACCATCGACCTCTTCCGTGTCAAGGAAGCGCTCTAACCAGACTGAGCTACGGGCCTACGAGCAGTTTTTATTGTACCGGGCTCGCCATATCCCAGCAATGCGGCGCCGCGCAACAAACGCCGGCTCGGAATGACAATCCGCCCCGATGTCCCAGTTGCAATGCCAGCCGTTCCCGGCGACAATCGCGGTGGTGCAGAACGCGAACAAAAACGAAACGCTCCCCGCCAGCGCGAGCCCTTTTCAGCCCGGGACCCTGGCCGTGGTCACGCTGGGCAATCCGCGGGAAAAACTCTGGGGCGCGGTGCTCGCCCTGACCGCCGAAGGCCTGAGCGTGTGCGGCATTGAACTGGCTTCGTTCGAAGATTTGGTTTCCATGGTAAAGGAGGGTGAGGCGCCCTCGCCCAGCGTGATTTTCTTTCCGATGCACCGCGTAGAGCGCATCGAACTCGACCTGCCGGACGGCAACATCCCTTCGCTCTCCCAGCGCTTCACCGCGCAGACCGGGCTGAATCCCACCGACGCGCTTTTTAGCCGAGCGCTGCGGCAATCCCAGCCCGGTGAGGAGACACGGTGAAGCTCGCGCAGATATTTTCCTTTCCCAACCAGCTCACCCTGCTGCGCATGGTGTTTCTGCCCTTCATCGTCATCAAACTGGTGGAGGGTCACTATCTCCCGGCTCTGATTCTGTTTGTGCTGGCTGGGCTCAGCGATGGCCTGGACGGCCTGCTGGCTCGCACTCTGAAACAGCAGACGCTGGTAGGGCAGTATCTGGACCCGATCGCCGACAAGGCGCTGCTGAGCACCGTCTTTCTGGTGCTGTCGATCCTGCACAAAATTCCCTGGAAGTTCACCGTGCTGGTGTTCAGCCGCGACGCGTACATTCTGGCGGCCAGCACGGTGCTCTACGCTATCGCCGGACTGCGGGACTTTCGCCCCAGCATTTTCGGAAAGGCCAATACTTTCGCGCAGCTCGCGGCCGTGTTCTTTGTGTTGCTGCAGCAAATCGCGCCTCACCGCTGGATCTCGATCGCGCGGCTTACGTCGTTGCGCGCGGTTTTTGCATTCACCATTATTTCGGGAGTCCACTACACCTTTGTTGTCGGAGGACGATTGCACGGAGGGGGACATCCGGCATCGCCGGTTGTGGGAACGAGCAACCGTTGACGGGGGGAGACTTTGCAGCATGGCTCGCGTAAGAAAAGTGAAATCCGGCAAGCGTAGTTCGGCAAAGAAACGTAACACAGCTCCGAAAAATGTTGATGAATACCTGGCACGCGTGGCGGAACCTGCTCGCAGCGACTTCATTAAACTTCGCGCGGCGATTCGATCTGCGGTCCCACCGGACGCTACCGAGACCATCAGCTACCAGATTCCTGCGATCAAATACAACGGCGTGCTGGTGTGGTTCGCCGCGTTTTCGAGGCACTGCAGTTTGTTCCCCACTGCCTCGGTTATTGAAGAGTTTGAGAACGAGCTGAAAAGCTTTTCCACATCGAAAGGGACAATCCACTTTCCCAACGGCAAGCCACTGCCGATTGCCCTCATTAAGAAGATAGTCAGAGCGCGGGTCAGGCAAAAAGGCAAGAAACCGTACTGACCGGGTCAGCGAAGCTGCAAAAGCTACGGGCGAGGGCCAAAGCTAAAGCGTTGCTGGCGCCGCCCCCGGTGGCGCATTGGGCGCAGGCGGTGCGGGATAGAGCACTGCGCTTAGCCGAGGGTAGCGCCCGGCAAAGAAGTAGATCGAATACGCGGGAAAGAACACAATCACGGGCACAGATATCAGAGAGACCAGATAGAGAAAAATTGCCAGCAAAATGCATCCGACCACTACGGCCAGAGTGATCGTCTCAGCGTTCCAGGTCAGCCCGGCCGCCTTGCCAGTGAGAACTGCCAGGATGCCGAGTCCTAAGCTTGGTATGGCGAGGATCAATCCCAGGATGACGGTTGCGATTCCAATCAGGATTGCCGCGACGAACGCGAGCACGATCTTCATCACAATGTAAGCGGCGTATGCTCCCTTCTCGGCCTTCATCATTGGCCACAGTCGCCGCCACCCCTCCATTGCGTCTACATTCTCCAGGGCCATCTGGGGAACGACAAAATCTTTCGTCAGTACAAGAATTACCGCTGTGGCCAAAAAGAAAAATAGCAACACCAGTGAAAAAATGATCCCCCCTAACACTATAAGTGGCAGGTGCTCTCTCGGCTCCCTGAACCATCCCTTGGCGAACGCAAAGGCCAGCGGGAATCCAACCAGGACTACGGTGGCCGCGATGGTAAGCAGAATGTAACCTAACTTCCACACGAAGTATTGCCATCCGTTGCCCAGCCTGCGGCTCCAGCCCCAGCGGATGTGGCACTCTCTGGCGATGATGCTGTCGAACAGGATGAAGCGCATCACGCTGCCTACATACATGAGGATGATTCCGAGGGCGAGAGCAGCGACTATGACTGCCGTTATGAGCGCGGCCAGCAGCGCATGATCAATTCCTGGAAAACCCGGGAACCCAGTGTGCGGCACAGCCCCTGGATGGTGGGGAAACTGGAAGTTGGAGCGATTGCATCCGTTCGAACCAAGCTCTCCCGCCAGCAGCCCGACAAAAGCCAGCCTCGTCCATTGACCGATCCGGAAGGGCTTGAACAGTTGTTGCTTGGTGTGCTCCACCGCGAGCGTGATGGAGTCCACGGCGGTAATAGGCAACGTGCACCTCGGCCTGCGAACAATTTCGGCAGCAAGGTTACTAAGAATTGCGCCGGGGAGCAAATCAAATCGGAGAGAAGGAATTCTCGAGGGTGTCCCGCCCGTTCCAGGACTGGTGCGCGTTTGTACGCAGGTGATTCTGATCACTGACCTTTGCGACGCGAACCGATAGAAATGGACGAGTCAGGGGAGAGTCATCATGGATAACACCGAACCGAAGCGGTGGACACTATGGCTCAGTTTCCCGCTGGCTGTCATTCTTGTTATTGCTTGTCTCGGAGGCCTCCTTCTTCCATCCACGTATGCAGCTGAAACCCGGATGCAGGCTGCCCTGGCCATCGGAAACGACGCGGGCAACCTGGTCGTCATTGTGCCCGCCCTGTTGATCGCGGCCATCCTGGCTCTTCGCGGCTCGGTCGCCGCTCGACTGCTGTGGATGGGAACCCTCGCTTACCTTTTCTACGATTTCCTCAACTACGCGCTCGCCATTCACTTCAACTCGATGTTTCTGGCGTACTGCGGCGTTCTGGGGCTCAGTTTCTATGCCCTCGCCGGAAGTTCTCTACCGCTGCCCACGGCAGAGATTGCCCGCCGTTACGGTCCGCGCACTCCCGTGAAAACCACGGCGGTCGTGCTCCTGCTGATGGGCCTGGTCACTGTCTTCCACTGGCTGTCAGAAATCATTCCCGCTCAACTTGCGGGCCGGGTGCCGCAGGCGGTCCACGATTCCGGCCTGTTGACCGAGACGGTTGCGGCGCTTGACCTGGCCTTCGGTGCGCCGGCCTTGGTGATCGCCGCAATCCTGCTGCTGCGACGCAAGCCGCTGGGCCTCGTTCTCGGCCCGGTTGCACTGACATTCCTCACCCTCAGCAGCCTGGTGCTTGCCCCGATGGGAATCGCGATGGCCGGACGCGGCTTCGCAGCGGGTCGCGGCCTGTGTGCAATCGGCCTGGGGATTGCAGCAGTCAGCGCCGTCCTGCTGGTTCTCTTTTTGCGGGGAGGCAAAGCGACGTGGCAGGCGGCCCTATGAGACTTGCACTGTTTGCGCTCCTGACCATCTGTGGTTTCCTGATCTTTGCGCTCACCATGACATTTGTGCCGGTTCTGCCAGTGTGGGCCAACTACGCCGCCAGAGCTGGATTCTTCGTCATCTTCGGCACTCTATGGTGGGCCGCACGCGGCGATCGCCCTCTACGCCGCTTTCGGCCAGTTTTCTTTGCCTACTTCACGGCCGTTCTTGGCCTCTCGTTGGGGTTTTTCCTGGCAGACCCGTGGCTCAAGCTCTTGGGCCTGACGACGCAAACGCCGAAGGGAGTCGCTGTGGCGAGGTTTTTGCAAGCGTCGCTGATCGTGATCGGGATTCTCGCCGTGGCGAAGCTCTGCGGGGAAGATCTCGCATCACTCTACATTCGGAGAGGTCGTTTGCGACTCGGCGTCAGCGTAGGCTTGATCGCCGCTGCCGCATGTTTAGTTCTCACCCTGCTGCAACCAGCGGTTCGAGCCCTCGGCACGGCCAGACTCATGTCATTGGCCCCGTGGATAGTGTTTTTTTCGATATCCGGCGCCTTCATGGAGGAACTCCTCTTCCGCGGACTGTTTCTCGGACGATACGAACCACTGATCGGAAAATGGCCGGCCATTCTTTCGACCGCCCTGGCCTTCACCTTGGCACACATGCAGGTCACCTACGCGCCGAATGGCTTATGGAAGTTTCTGCTCGTGCTCTTCGGGTTCTCGATCGCCTGGGGGTGGTTGATGCAGAAGACCGAGAGCCTGTGGGGATCGGTCCTGTTTCACGCCGGCGCCGACTTGTTGATCATCTTGCCTGTCTTTATCAGTTTCGGTGCCGCGTGATGCGGACAGATGCCGAGTGTTGTTTAACCCGTCCCGCATTTGACCCCACTTTTTCGTCCCCCTAAAATGAAAGTTCTTTTGGCCCGCTCCGTTATGGCCCTGCATCTCTACAACACACTCTCGGGGAAGGTTGAGCCGTTTCAGCCGCTGGAGAACAACCAGGTCCGCATGTATGCCTGCGGCCCCACGGTCTACGACTACGGCCACATCGGCAACTTCCGCACCTTTGTTGCAGTCGACATCCTGCGCCGCTACCTGCGCCAGAGCGGATACAAAGTTCGCCACGTCATGAATATCACCGACGTGGATGACAAGATCATCCGCAACTCGGCCGAGGCCGGCGTGAGCGTGAAGCAATACACGGCGAAGTACGAAAAGGCGTTCCTCGAAGATGCCGCGATGCTGAACATTGAGCAGCCGGTGCTGGTGCGCGCGACCGACCACATCCCGGAGATGGCGCGCTTCATCGCTGAACTGGAGAAGAAAGGATTCGCCTATCGCAGCGAAGACGGGTCTTATTATTTTCGCATCGCCAAGTTTCCCGGCTACGGTAAGCTCTCCAAAAAAGATTTTGCCGGCATGGAGGACGGCGCGCGCGTGGACGTGGACGAATACGAAAAAGACAGCGCCCGCGATTTTGCCCTGTGGAAGGCGCCGAAGCCTGGCGAGGCTTCATGGCAGACAGAGATTGGTCCCGGGCGGCCGGGCTGGCACATCGAGTGCTCCGTGATGTCGATGGAAGAGTTGGGTGAAAGTTTCGATCTGCACGCCGGCGGCGAAGATTTGATTTTTCCGCACCACGAAAATGAAATTGCACAATCCGAAGCGCTTACCGGAAAGCCTTTTGCCCACTTCTGGTTTCACGCGCGCTTTCTGCTGGTGGAAGGCGAGAAGATGTCCAAGAGCCTGGGGAATTTTTTTACCTTGCGTGACCTGGTGCTCAAAGGACACAAGCCGTCGTCGATTCGGTTTCTGCTGGCATCGGTGCCGTATCGCAATCAGCTCAACTTTACTTTTGACGGACTGAAGCAGGCGGCAGTGTCGGTGGAGCGGCTGCGTCATTTCGACTTTCTGTTGAGCACTCCCTTTCCGGCAGGTGCAAACCCACAGATGGCGCGATTGGCGGAGGAAACGACCTTGCGGATGAAAGAAGCTCTCGACAACGACCTAAACACCGCCGAGGCGCAGGCCGCAATTTTCGGGATGCTCTCAAATGTGAACACAGCAATTGGCGCAGGCCTGGTTTTCCAGGACGATATTAGGCCGCTGCGCGGGGCTCTTAGAAGGTTTGACGAGATATTCGGGGTGCTAACAGATGACGACGCGCCCAAGATGAAGGCAGTTCTTGATTGGGCTCGTGCCGAGGGTCGAGAAAATGAAGTCAGTGCTGCCCTGATTGAGATCGTCGCCCCCGAGAGGGTCACGGACAAGCAGGCTAGCCAAAAAGCGGCTGAAATGGAGGCCGCGCGAAAGGCACGAGACTTCAAAACCTCCGATAGGCTACGCGCCGAACTGACTAACCTCGGCGTTGTGGTTGAAACTACAAAGGACGGAGTACGATGGTGGAGGAAAGAATACAAGACGAGCATCCATCCCCTCTCTCCTGTGGCAATCAAGCTAAATCAATGGGAGGTCCATGCGCCGGATCACGCCACTTGGGGGGTTGTTTCTTGTGACAGCTGCAAGGACAGATTCGCGCTGGGGCCAAATCGCATCTATGGGAGCCGAACCGCTGAGCAGGACTGCGTGAAGCAACTGGAGGATCTCTTGAAGACAGACCACCAGCTTGGCCGACCGCACACCAACAGCTACGAACTGGAGGGCTGAAATGCGCTTTCTCCAAGAACGTTTCAGGTCGCCGAGGGATCCCACGGGCGCCTCCTGACGGACAAGCCCTCGGCGTGCGCCCCGACCGCGCGAGCTGGCGAGGACATAGGAGTCGGGAGTCAGCAAAATGCGTCCGACTTCTCGCTGACTCCTGAACTCCCGACTTCTGGCTGCTGACTACTTATAGTTCAGCTATCTCGCCACAATGGCCGAAAGCGCGGAATCAAACGATTTGTTCCCGCTCGGTCCGCAGACCTGCTGGTTCCACTGCTTCTTCAAGTCTTTCGGATGAGGAATGACAGCTTTTCTTTGAGTCATCTGCGCACTGACCGCCGCCTGACTCTGCGGGATCAGTACAGCAAAGCTGTTCACCGTAGTCAGAATGAGATTGACTGCGGCCGTGACCCGAGTAGCAAGGACCGGATCGCCAACGTGCGCTGCCTGCAACAAAGCGGGCAGGTTCTGGTTGATGTCGCTGATGACGCCCTGAATTTTCTGCAAATTTCCTGCGCTGGGGCTCGCCTCGTAATCATCATAAAGAGTGCGCAACAGATTGAGGTCTTTGCTGGCTTCGGCGGCGATGTTTTGAATTGCCGTCGCGTCCGCTGCACTGAGCTGTTGGCCGGATTGCAACGTCGTCACCAGCGTGCCGATGTTCAGCGCCATCTGAATGAGCACCGGCAAGTCGGCGAGGGCGACGCTGATCCACTGGGCAGTGCAGCCCGTGGCCAGCAGCGAAATCGACAACAGAATCACAAGCATTGTTTTCGGTCTAGAATTACAAGTCATACGTCTTCTCCTTTTGAGTGTTGTGGGGATAGGCTGAAAGCTGCGAGCTGACAACCGATTTCATGAAATCGCTCGACGAATACCTGCGCGACGCGGAACAGGCACACGGACACCTGTGCGCCGGTCAGGTACTCGGCGTGCGCCTGGCCATGCTCGGGCTGGCCAAGCTGGGCATCGACGATCCGCGCGGCAAGGACCGCAAGCGACTCGTCACTTTTGTGGAAATCGACCGCTGCGCGACCGACGCCGTGGCCGTGGTCACGGGCTGCCGTCTGGGCAAGCGGGCGCTGAAGTTCCGCGACTGGGGCAAGGTCGCGGCTACATTTGTGGATGTGAGCACCGGCAAAGCGGTGCGCATCGCGGCCAGGGAATCATCGAAGGCCCTGGCACGGCAGATGCATCCGGAGATCGAAGACAAAAATAGCCAGCAGATGCTGGCTTATCGGGAAATCTCGGACGATGACCTGTTCACCACGCAATGGGTGAAGGTCGAATTACCGCCCGAGGAATTCCCCGGATACAAGGGCGAACGAATTGTTTGCGAAATCTGCGGCGAAGGGATTAACTTTCGCCGCGAAGTGCGCCACGACGGCAAAGTGCTATGCCGAAGCTGCGCCGGCGAACGGTATTACGAGCCGCTCTAGAAGACCTCAACTCCGTCTGTCATCCCGAGCGAAGGGGTCCTTCGACTGCGCGGCCCGAGTCGCAAGCGACTCGCGCCGCTTCGCTCAGGATGACAAGATCGTTAGGTTGCGGCGGATTCATGCAGCAGATTCATGCCGCTTGTTCATGCGCGGTCGCCACCCGCAGAATCGTCGCTTCATCAAAGTGCTTCCCCAAAATCTGCAGTCCAATCGGCAATTTCTCTTTGGTCTTGCCGCACGGGACAGAAATTCCCGGAATGCCCGCCAGATCCGCCGTTACGGTGTAGATGTCGGCCAGATACATGGCCAGCGGATCATCCACTTTTTCTCCCAGCTTGAACGCCGCCGCCGGACTGGTTGGGGTTACGATCGCATCTACTTTCTGGAAAGCCACCGCAAAATCCTGAGCCAGCAGAGTGCGCACCTTCTGCGCTTTCAGGTAATAAGCATCGTAGTACCCGGCGCTCAACGCATAAGTCCCCAGCATGATGCGTCGCTTCACCTCGGCGCCAAATCCCTGATCGCGGCTGCGGCGGTACATTTCTGAAAGTGTTCGCCCATCGCGCGCGCGATGACCATAGCGAACCCCATCATAGCGGGCTAGGTTCGACGAAGCCTCCGCAGTTGCCACGATGTAATAAGTTGGAATCGCATATTTCGTGTGCGGCAGTGAGACGGGGACGATCTCGCAGCCCAGATTCGCTAGATTCTGGATCGCGGCTTCCACCGCGCTGCGAACCTCGGCGTCCAGTCCGTCGCCGAAATACTCTTTGGCGACGCCGAGTTTGAGGCCGCGCACCGGCTTCTCAAGTTCGGCGACATAATCCGGGACCGGCACTTCGGCGGAAGTCGAATCCATCGGATCACGCCCGGCAATGGTGCGCAGCACGATGGCTGTATCCTTCACGGTTTTCGTCAGCGGCCCAATGTGATCGAGCGACGAAGCAAACGCAATCAACCCGTACCGCGAAACGCGGCCGTAGGTTGGCATCAGGCCGACGACTCCGCAGAACGAAGCCGGTTGCCGGATCGATCCTCCCGTGTCCGATCCCAGCGTCACGACTGCCATATCAGCCGCAACCGCGGCCGCTGATCCGCCCGAAGAACCGCCGGGCACGCGGCTAAGATCGTGCGGATTGCGCACCGGCCGCCACGCCGAATTCTCCGTGGACGAGCCCATGGCGAACTCATCGCAATTCAGCTTGCCCAGCACGACTGCACCTGCGGTTTCCATGCGGGCCACTGCGGTGCAGTCGTAGGGCGGAATGTAATTCCCGAGAATTTTCGAGCCCGCCGTGGTGCGCACGCCACGCATGACCATGACATCTTTTATGCCGATCGGGACACCAGCGAGCGGCGGAAGTTCCTCGCCCTCTGCCGCCAACCTATCGATCTCGTCAGCCTTTGCGAGCGCTCGTTCCTTCGAGAGGGTTAGAAAAGCGCCGATCTGGGGATCATCTTTCTCGATTTTCGCGTAGTGCGCTTCAGCCAAAGCTGTAGCGGTCGTTTTTCGCTCCTGGATCGCGGAGCGAGCGTTTGTGATTGTGAGTGAGGCCAAGTCCATCAGGAGAAACCCAAACAGCTACCTTTCAATCACCTTCGGCACTTCGAAGAATGTCCCGTCGGTAACGGGAGCATTTGCCAGCGCAACCTCGTGTGGCAGAGATTTCCGCAGGCCCTCGAGAACATCCTCGCGGCTGGCGCCGGCGAAGCCCGGCGTCGTCGCATCCTGCGATGACACCTGCGCCATCGGCTGTATCTGCGTTGTGTCCAACTCGTTCAAACAATCGATGTAATCGAGGATCGAGTTGAGGTCGCGCAACATGCGTTCGCGTTCCTGCCGGGTCAACTCCAGGTTGGCCAGGTCAGCGACGTAGGCCACGTCTCTTTCTGTGACTTTCATGCGTTTGTCAGGAGGTCGCGCGACACAACCCTATGCGCCGCGAGGCAGCTTCGCGTTGGCGCGTGCGGCAAACACGAATTCAAGCCGCTGCACGCTGGCCGCGGTGTAACGATTGATTACTGCCAAATATTGTGAGGCTAAAGATTGCAGTTCCGATCGCCAACCCGCATCCGGAACCTCGACCCGCAGAACGCCGCGATCAAAATCCAGGGCAGTCGTCCGCGCAGCCACTGCCGATCCACAGACAATGGGCCACGCCAACACGGGGCCCGTACCGGCCGGCGACCGCCGCAGGCTCGCAGCCACGACTTTGTCGATTCCATCGCCTATTTGTTCCATCGGTCGAAATTAAGATGAAGAAGGAAGACGAACCGGGCTCGCCACCATAACCGCTCTCTAATTTCAGCATAGCAGTTGAAAAGGGAAAGTGTGACACGGTTTCAGAAAATATATCAATAATTATGTACTTGACTTAGGAATCTGATCGGCGTACCGTTGAATTGTCAGGAAAGGATAATTCCATGACAACCGCAGAATTAGAGAATGGGTTCCACCGCCTAGAGATAAAGGTCGATGTGCTCGTGAGTTGCCTGACGCGGATTGATACGCTCCCGATTCTTGGGCCGATGAGAAATTTTGAGGATTACCAAAAAACTCTAAATCAAGCTCTGGAAAAGGCTGACCTTTAAGGCCAGCCTGACAGCAGGCGTCTCCCCAGCGATCAATCGCCCGAGACTTCTCAACGAAAGACAGGGTGCGTGACATTATGAACCTCATTAGCGTTCACCAGCAATTTGCAAACGAAGATGACGCGCTGAGTTATTTGGTAAGCACGCGCTGGCCGGATCGCGTGCGTTGCATCGCTTGCGACCACGACAAGGTTTATCCCATATCCACCAAGGGGAAAACGGGAAAGCCCTGCCGACTGTTTGAATGCGCGAAGTGTGGCCTACACTTCAGCGCGACTACTGGAACCCTGTTCCACGATTCACATCTGCCCTTGCAGAAGTGGTTCATGGCGATGGCCCTAATGTGCGAAGCCAAGAAGGGCATTGCGGCCCTTCAGGTATCCCGGCATCTTGGGATTCAGTACAAGACCGCATGGTATCTCTGCCATCGCATCCGTAGAGCTATGCAGGAGCAAGAGAGAACCCCGCTGGGCAGCAAGGGTCAGATCGTAGAAGTTGACGAAGCCCGGATCGGCGGTCGCAAACTACGCAAGGGTATCAAGACTGGACTTGCCAACAAAGTCACCGTTCTCGGCATGGCGGAACACGGCGGCAGGATTCACTTTCAGGTGATCCCAAACAAGAGCGCCGAAGCAATCAAGCCCGTACTGGATTCAATGCTGAGTCACAATGCGGCCCAGGTAGTCACTGATTCACACCCTGCCTACAGCACCATCGTCCCGAAACACCTACACGTCGAAACGTCACACAAAGACGAACTGCGAGAGAAGGGGTTTCTCTCTATGCGGACAATCGAAGGCGCTATCTCGCTATTCCAGCGCGGAGTGATCGGGAGTTACCACAAACTCAGCAAGGACCACCTAGACTCGTACCTTGGCGAGTTTTGTTGGCGTTACAACCGCCGGAAGTCACAGCCGTGGATGTTCCAAAACCTGCTCCGAGAGATAACTACCAAGAGGCCGATGACGTACAAGACGCTTACACGCGAGATTTTCTAGGGAAAACCACAAGAGGCTACCTCAATTACCCACCTTGCCCGTTACGGCAACACTGCCGCCCGCTTTGTGGATCGTGAAACGCGCACCTCCGCGCTTAAGCGCCTCGCTGATGTCAACTTTGCCATCTACCGACTCAAACCAATACAGCGGCCCCTCGTATTTCTGGTGCGCTAATTTCGGGTCATAATTTTCTGCAATGACCGTTTCCAGAGTTTGCACCTTTATTGACAGAAGCGTGCATTGATACGCGGTAAGGTTGGCATCACTAACAAGGCCAACGATGACTGCATCCCTCCACTCCTGAAGGTCTTTGTAGTCTAGTTTCTGGGTAATTAGTTGCTCTACCTGCGCCTGCCACGCCGTAGATTGATTCTGCAACCAAGTCGGAAGCGGCTCAGATGCGGAGCGATTTCCACATTCGTCGGTTAGATGGTAACCAGAAACAAGCAACTGCTTGAACGGAAGCCCCCTTTGCGGCTCGACAATGACACGCCAATCGAAAAACCCGAATACGATTAACACGACGACGCTAACCGCAATGGTCGCACCCTTGCGCAGCTCAAAGGCCCGACAACTCCCAGCGGTTGCCGCCAGAAATGCCGACCCGAGTAACAGGGAACCAAGCCAGAAATTGGGTTCAGGTGAAATCACAGAGTATCCCCATGAGCCCAAGGCCAAGGCGAGGCCAAGCAATGTATAGAATTCGTCCAGTCTTCGCTGCTTTCGCTGCGCTTCATCTCGCTCCCTACGGGTGGGCATGGAGGGAATCGTACACCCTCCGTGTTTGGATGGCGATTTATCTGGGATCGCGCGTTCTGGCCGAAACGGGGTGGACCTTTTAGAAATTATTTCCCGCCAGACTTTCTCGCCTTGCGCTTCTTGTGCTTCCTGACCGCAAGTTCCGATTTTGGGATGGGCGGAGTAGAAAGCATGGCGCGGAGTAGGCCGTCGAACTTCCCTTTGTCAACTGTCGCGTCTTTTGGCAATTTACCCCCTCCCGGCAGCCTTCCAGTTATCCCCGTCGCGTGCCACTGTTCGCCTGAGCGATAGCAGCCTTGCCAGAGAAGGGAGAACCCGCCATTCTGGTAGTCCGGTGGCCTTGGATATGTCGGCAATTGATCTTGGGATGGGCCAACGCCTTGGACCGTGCATGGTTAGAACTTCTGGGCCGAAACTGTCTAGCAGATAGTTCTCAACCCTGCGGTCAAATAGCTCGTACATACACCAGCGATAGGTCTCAAGCAACTTCTTCTGCCCGTAGAAGATTGCCAACAGGAATGACAGAGCGGCAACTAGATAACCCTCCCACGTTTTCGCAAATGGCCACAGGTTGTGCCATGCCCACCCCATTCCAGACAAGGATATGCCAAGTATCCCAAATGGGATACGGTGGCATCCTAAGTCAAGTATATAATTATTAATATATCGTCTACGAGTTCAGCAGCTTAGCCAGTTTTCAACACCAAAAGGGGCTTGACAAGATTTTTCGCCGAAGTCACGTTGGGCCACTCAAAGGCGCATTTTTCCCAATTCGGGAAACCTCGAACGTCAGTGCGCCGAAATGACGACCGCAACCTTATTCACTTTTTCGGGGCGTGCGTCAGAGCGGAAACTCACGCGCCACAAATTCCATGGCTGCTTCTTTACTGTTCAGGCGACTCTCCAGTTGACCATCTTCCACTGCTGAAAGAATCTCCTTGAACTGCGGTCCCGGCGCATAGCCTGCAGCGATCAGGTCGTCGCCGGTGATCAATGGCGCCGGACTTATCGCCTCGGGCGGCATGGCGGCCATCTTCTCGCGGGTGAACTGGTAAGAGGTCAGGTCGCCGTGGCTAGCCTGGCAATCGATGCGGTGCAATTCCAGATGTTCGCCGAAGCCCGGCATGCGGACAAATTTCTTGAAGGTCGATTCGCTCATGCGCTGCGCGTGCGCGAATCGCATGTGATTGTCCACCAGCGCGAGAATCTGCTGGGTGTCGTCGTTGGAAAAGCGTAGCCGCCGGCAGATTGCCTCGGCCATTTTGACGCCTACGTCCACGTGTCCGTCAAAGCGGATGCGATCCGGAGCGACACGAAATGTTGCTGGCTTGCCGACATCGTGCAGCAGAGCTGCCCATGCCAGGGTCGGCGAGCAGGGGCGTGGCAACTTGTCCAACAGCAGCATGGTATGGACGAAGACGTCGCCTTCGGGATGAAACTGCGGCGGCTGCTCCACTCCCTTCATGGCCTCGATTTCGGGCAGAAGTTCGTGCAGCAGTCCGGACTGATCGAGCAAAAGGAAAGCCGCACGTGCCCGGCCTTCGATCAGCATTTTGGTAAGTTCGTCGCGCACCCGCTCGCGCGAGACCTGGTGAATTTGTGCTGCCGATTTCTGGATCGCAGCGAACGTTGCTGGCTCAATGCTGTAGCTGAAGCGGGCGGCAAAGCGGACCGCGCGCAGCATGCGCAGCTTGTCCTCGCCGAAGCGGTGCTCCGGTTCGCCGATGGCGCGAATGATCTCCGCTTTGAGGTCACTCTGTCCACCAACGAAATCGAGGACCTGATCCGTGATCGGATCAAGCAGCAAGCCATTGATGGTGAAATCTCGGCGCTCCACATCTTCCCGCGGATCTTTGGTAAAGCGAACCTCGTCGGGATGGCGGCCGTCGGAGTAGCCAATATCGGCGCGGAAAGTAGCGACCTCGATGGTAGGGGTTTTGTTGTCATCCCGAGCCGAGCGAGGGGTCTGCAGTTCGGTTGTAACTGGTACCAGCACCACGCCAAACTGCGCTCCAACCGCATAGGTCTCGGGGAAAATATCCGTGACCTGTTCCGGAGTAGCGTCGGTCGCAACGTCGTAATCCGCAGGCTCGCGTTCTAGGAGCACATCGCGAACGCATCCGCCAACGAGATAGGCCTGGTGGCCGTGCTCGCGCAATGTGCGGATGATCGAGGTGGCGAAGTCTTTCAGCATTCAGCACTCAGCATTCAGCCCAACAACTCTACTAATATAAAGCTATGCCTGACGCCTACATCCTGGGGATCGAAAGCTCCTGCGACGAGACCGCAGCGGCGGTGGTGCGTTCAGGCGAGCAGATTGTTTCCAACGTCGTCTTTTCGCAGATCGCCACCCACCAGCCTTACGGCGGAGTCGTACCAGAACTGGCGTCCCGCGAGCATTTGCGGGCCATTGTACCGGTGGTCCGCAAGGCGCTGGCCGATGCCGGACAAACCTACCAGTCAATCGACGCGTTGGCTGTGACCCAGGGGCCTGGTCTGGCTGGGGCGCTGCTGGTCGGGATCAGCTACGCCAAGGCTCTGGCCTTTGCCCTCGACAAGCCGCTGATCGCGGTCAACCACCTCGAAGGGCACATCCACGCGGTTTTGCTGGAGGAGCGTCAGAAGAATCACCACGAAGTGGTTTTCCCGGTGCTGGCTTTGGTGGTCTCGGGCGGACACACGCATCTTTATCTTACCAAGCAGCACGGCGAAAGCTGGTCCTACCGGAATATCGGCCACACGCGGGATGACGCCGCCGGAGAAGCTTTCGATAAAGTCGCCAAACTGCTGGCTCTGGGATACCCTGGTGGTCCCGTCATCGACCAGCTTTCTGCTCACGGCAATGCGGAGGCCGTGGCCTTTCCGCCATCTCAGATCAAACACCGCGACCGCAAAGACCGCGGCGACGCTTTGGCAGACGGGCCGCGCTTTGATTTTTCCTACAGTGGCATCAAGACCGCCGTCCTCCGCTACGTGGAAACTCACAATATGCAGAAGACGATCGAAGCGCGCCGTCGGGACCTTGCAGGTGTTGCCCGGCCGAAGCTGGAGGACTACTTGTCGCGTTGCGACCGGCAAACGCTCGATCTGGTGGCTTCGTTCCAGCGGGCCATGGTCGAAGATCTCGTAGGGAAGACGTTAGCCGCAGCTCGTGCTTACGACGTGGCAACCTTGTTCGTGACGGGAGGAGTGGCAGCCAACGGCCAATTGCGGCAACGCTTCGAGCAGGAGGCAGCTCAGGAGGGACTGCCAGTCTATTTCCCCTCGCGTCCGCTTTCAACCGACAACGCTGCCATGATCGCGGCCGCTGCATATCCCAAGTTCCTGGCGGGAGATCTAGCGGCGATGGATTTCTCGGCGGAAGCCGGAATGGCGCTGAAGTAAAACAGCACTTAGCAATTAGCACTTAGCATTTGGCTGTCGGGATGAGGGATTATCTCTTCGTCTTCGCGGCCACCAATGGCGGCTATCAACAAGGAAGGGACCCAGCAACCCCAAGGCACAAACCAACGCCGCGCAAAGTATCATGACGACGCGCATTAGAGTTGCTCAGATCGGCGGTCCTAGAGTTCTTGGCGGAAGGTGGAGTGGCTAAGAGCCAATTGCTAGGTGCCGATTTGCCAACAGCTATTTCCCCGCGGCCTGTGGCTTGGCAACCTTCTTACCCAAAATCACCTCGAGCGCCTTGCCCAACTGGTGCTCAATGTCGATGTCCTTGAAGATGGCAAAGTCGGCCCGCTTTTCGGTTTCATCGAAACCGCTCTGCCGGCCAGCGACGATCACAATCGGGATTTTGGCGGTGGAAGGCTCGCCTTTCAGCGCAGTGATTAATTCGCTGCCACCCATCTTGGGCATCTGCATGTCGGTCACCAGCAGATCGGGCCGCCGCCGCTTCAGCATCTGCAGTGCCTCGTGACCATTAGTGGCCGACTCCACGGAGAAGCCGCGTTCTTCGAGGAAGCGGCACACCGTGTGCCGGATCAGCATGGAATCATCGACCACCAGAGCTACTGGTAACATTCGGAGTTCCCGAAGGCACACTTCGCCCGAATTGACAACCACCACCTGTCAACTATGCAACAAGCGTGGCGCCACGGGAAGGTTACTACCGTCACCAGACGTGGCGTTTCCTCCGGACGCATCTCGCCGCAGCCTTTGGAAGTCAGGATTCGCGTTCCAGGTTGGTCTCTTCGATTTTCATGTCCTTGAATTCGCTGGACTCAAAGATGTCGCCGCATTCCAGGCATTCCACGAACTCTGTATAGTCGCGGGACACAATTTGCACGCGGGGGTGCTTACACTCGTTCATCTGGCTTCCTGCTCGGGGGTTCCTACGCGGGATTGAAATCATAAAGCCGGGCTCACACCCCGGCGTGCGCCGCCGCAGGTGAAATGCCGGAAATTGGCGGTATTTTTAGCTTTGACGGCCAGCTTGTCAAGTGCTTTCGCGATCAATGTTTGCGCCGGGTGGAATCCGGTCATCGCCGACACCGCCTCGCGGGACCGGCCGTAAATTGTGCCACCGCGTCGGTTATCTCCGAAAATCACGACCAAAACGGTCGCACAACCCTAAGCAGCTCAGCCATATAGGTTTACCATTCAATATCGGATATCCACCATTGGCTGTCCGGGGTTGCGTTTCAGAAGGAGGGCGTTTAGAATATTTGATATACGACTGAATAGGTCGGATTTACACGCGCGGCATCCAATTGCTTAAGCTGACAAAAAAGGCGGATTACGGCTTGATGGCGATGAAGCATCTGGCCGAGCACGTTCCCGAGGGCGCCTGCAGCGCCAAGGACGTCGCTGAGGCCTACGGAATTCCGCCAGAGGCGTTGGCCAAGATCCTCCAGCGGCTGGTTAAGGCCGGGCTGTTGCGATCGCTGCACGGGACTAACGGCGGCTACACGCTGGCGCGCGACCCTTCGATGATCAGCGCCTTTGAAGTGATTCGCGCCATCGATGGACCATTGTTTATTACCTCTTGCGTGACGGTGCGCGGCGAGTGCGATCAGACCGACCGCTGCACCATTCGCGAGCCGTTGCGGCGGG
>Ga0209517_10000982_pt1 | contig 45915 bp, 30 predicted proteins | sample PeaSoiMetSII2010_FD_187695 | JGI IMG/M metagenome (GOLD analysis project Ga0209517, IMG submission 187695) | Peat soil microbial communities from Weissenstadt, Germany - SII-2010 (SPAdes) (version 2) | ecosystem: Environmental > Terrestrial > Soil > Wetlands > Peat | place: Germany...
GGCCGCTGCTGCCGCCGGGAAGGCTTCTTTAGGAACCGGAGTGGGGGGATAGTTTGAAAATTCTCAGTTTGGCCGCTGGGGTGCACGTCATCGAAAGCAGGTTCAAAGGATCGGGCTTCGATGACCCACCCACGGTTTGAAATTGTCCTGGTGGAAGACGCCGAGCCCGATGTGTTCCTGGTGCGTGAGGCCCTGGAACTGGGAGGACTAGACTTCAGTCTTCGCGTCTTTGACGATGGTGAAAAAGCGGTGGAATTTCTGCACGAAGTGGATCGCGGCGATGCCGACGGGTGTCCGGACCTGATTCTTCTGGATCTGAATCTTCCGAAGAAGACGGGTGCGGAAGTGCTGGAATGCGCCCGAAAGACTCGACGGTGCGCCCACGTTCCGGTGATTATTCTGACGTCTTCGGATTCGCCGAGAGACAAGGAGCAAATCGCGCAGTTGGGTGCGACGCATTACTTCCGGAAACCGTCGCGTCTGGCCGAGTTCATGAGGCTGGGCGAAGTCGTAAGAGATCTGCTGAAGGGGCAGAATGCCAACGGAGCGTCCGCCGACAAATGACGAGAAGGTAACCGCACGCACAGGCCACGTAGTCATTACGTACAACGCCCGGCTCTTAAAGCGTTGATACCAGCCGAACGAAAAACAGATTCCTCGCTCCTCTCGGAATGATTGTGCGGTCGGATGGCCATTATAGGCCCGGCACGTAATGCCTCGGGTTTTCATGAAGCCGGAAGGCTGAACCAGAACGTGGAGCCCTCGCCAGGCGCGGATTCCGCCCACATTCGCCCACCGTGCTGCGCCACGATTCTCCTGGCGAACGGCAACCCCAGTCCGCTTCCGGGAAACTGTTTGCCGTTCAGGCGCCTGAATGGCTGAAAAATGGTTTCAGCGTAAGCGGGCTTAAATCCCATGCCGTTGTCGCGCACGGAAAAGCGCCACTCCGGTCCGTCGCGCATGGAGGTTACATGAATGCGCGGAGATTCCACCGACCGGAACCGGCAGGAGTTCTGAAGCATGTTCCGGAACACCGTCGACAGTGCGAAGAAGTCTCCCGCTACGTCCGGGAGCGGATCGTGAGTTAGGATGGCATCGTTGACCTGCAGCGACTCGGAGACCTGGCGCTGCGCCTCGCCCAAGGCCGCCTCCATGCTGATGTTCTGAAGGCGAAGCTCGCGGCCTTCCGCATGGCAGTAATCGGCGATGTCGCGCAACAACAGGTCGAGTCGATCCACGCCCTGCTGAATGAGATTCAAACAATGCGCCGCGCGATCATCCTCGGCGCCGTCGCAGACTTGAACCAGCAGATCGGCGCTGGTGCCGATGGTCCGCAGCGGCTCGCGCAAATCATGCACAGCCATGGATACGAACTCGCGAAACGCTTCACGGGCGCGGGGGAGTTCATCATACGACTCGGGGACGCGTTCTGGCATGGGTGAACTCATTAGCGATGCCGACATTATAAGACACCCGGAACGCGGGTCTGTTTCGGCCAAAAGACACGGCCCGCGGGCACCTGAAATGTTATATTCTGGACGTAGCGAGGCCCGCGAATATGCAAGCTTCCCGTTCGCCAATTCGCTATCAGCTTTCGGGACCGGTCAGAGGCGTGAGACTCGAGGAGCATCCTGGAAGCTCCCTCCGCAATCCGACTGATTCTCTGGTGGAGATCCCCTTGAACGCGATCGTCGAGCAGGAAGGTTCGGTGGCGACGTCGGGGTTGGTCAACATTCTGTGGAATGGCGACGCTTTCTCCGTGTTTTATGAGGACTTACGGGAGAAAGCTCAGGTAGTCAATTGGGCGGACAACTTGTAAGCGGGCTAGATTAACCGCCTTACGAGAGCCGGGAACTGCCTTCGGGCAAAGTGAATTGGAATCGCGAACCCTCGCCGGGAGTGGATTCCACCCAGATTCGTCCTCCATAGTTCTCGACAATACGCTGGCAGATCGCGAGGCCGATGCCGGTTCCCGTGTAAGTGTTGCCGTGAAGGCGTTTGAAGATGCCGAAGATCTGCTGGCTGTATTCGGGCTTGATTCCGATGCCGTTGTCGCTGATGGAGAAGAGCCAATCCGCGGCGCGGCGTTCGGCGCGGATGTCGATGACCGGCGCCTCGGCACGGCGGTACTTAATGGCATTGCCGATCAAGTTCTGAAAAACTTGCACCAGCCGCACTTCGTGGGCGCGAACTACCGGCAAACTGCTGCGGGTGATGCGGGCCCCGTTCTCCTGAATGGAAGTCTGCAAGTTGAACAGCGCCTTGTCCACGACGGCTTCGCAGTTTACCGGACCGGCGGGTCCCGCGGCTGAGGATCCGGCTTGCGAGTAGGCCAGCAGATCTTTCAACAGCAATTCCATGTGCCGCGCGCCATTAACCGCGAAGGAAATGAAGCGACTCGCCTGCTGGTCCAGCCGGTCGCCGTATTTTTTCTCGAGCAGCTCGCAATATAGCGCGACCATTCGCAGGGGCTCCTGAAGATCGTGGCTGGCGGCGTAGGCGAACTGATTCAAATCGTCATTCGATTGCCGCAAAGCCTCATTCGATTTGAGAAGTTCCTCGGTCCGTTCCGAGACGCGCCGCTCTAACGTCGTGTTCAACTCGCGAATCGCGTCGTCGGCGGCTCTTCGTTCGGTGATGTCGCGAATCGCTGAGATCACCAGGATGCCTTCATCGGTTTGCAGCGGGCTGAGGCTGATTTCCGCCGGGAAAGCGCTCGCATTTTTTCGCATGGCACGGATTTCCTTGAACGAGCCCGCAGGCGCGGAAAGACCGCTCCATTCCGGGACCAGCATATGGATGTTGTGGTCGATCAGGTCTTCGCGGCGGTAGCCGAACACCTTTTCCACTTGCGAATTCACCAGGCTGATGACGCCGTGTTCGGAACTGATGATCATCGCATCCGGAGCGCCTTCGAGCAGCGATCGAAACCTCTGTTCGGCTTTGCCCAGAATCGCGGTCTGACGGCGGAGGGTCGCGTGATTGCGGCTTAAATCCACGAACACGGAGACTTTGGAGCGAAGAATCTCCGGAACGATGGGTTTGAACAGAAAATCGACCGCGCCCAGGTCATAACCGCGGAACAGGTGTTCGTCGCTTTTGTAGCCGGTGAGAAAAAGGATGGGCGTGTGGCGGGAACGTTTTCGGGAACGAATCAGCTCCGCAGTCTGAAAGCCGTCCATTTCCGGCATTTTGACATCGAGGAGAATGGCCGCGAAATCGTCTTCCAAAAGATGGCGCAACGCTTCGGTGCCGGATTTGGCGAGCACCAAATCCTGATCCAGCCCGTCCAGCGCCGCCTCCAGCGAAACCAGATTCTCGGGCGAATCGTCAACCAGCAGAATCTTTACTCGATCCGGCGCAGCCTGATCGAGCAACACCCGACTCGTCATATAGATAGCGTCTGACGGACTACTGCGATTCGGAGCGCTCAATCTGCCAAGCTCCTTTGATCCGCAGATACAGCCACGGTATCACACGTTCCAAACGAAACGGTCGGATACCGGGTTGTATCAGGTAAGTAGAACCGATTATGAAGATGGTAAGCGACGACGGAAGCTACATCGACTTTACACGCGGCAATTACGGCGTGCGCGTGTGGCGCGACCGCTGCCAAGCCATTTGCCGAATCAATGAATATGCCGAATGGGTAGGTCGCGAGGCGATCGTTCCCCTGCCGGTCCCGGATTCGATTCTGGGATTTCCGCATTCCGGCGGGCCGCCGACCACCGCAGTGGCATTCGAAGTCGCGCAATACGATGACGCCGAGGCGGACCCGGAATTGCGAGGCCTCCTCAAGGGATGGGTGACCTTCGAAGAAATGGTCGGGCAATGACATCTGGTCCACCTTAATGCCCAGCTAAGCGCCCAGCGAGGCCACCTGTTTCAACGCATGCCCGCGGCTGATCCAGACTCGCAGCACTGAAAACAGTTGGTCCATATCCACCGGCTTCGTGACGTAGTCCGAAGCTCCGGCTTCGATGCATTTCGCGCGATCTCCTTTCATGGCTTTGGCAGTCAGCGCGATGATGGGAAGGGTGCGGAACTCCGGCACCTGGCGGATCGCCCGCATGGTTTCGTAGCCATCCATTTCGGGCATCATGATGTCCATCAGAACCAGGTCGACGTCGGGCGTACGCCGCAGCAGCTCGATTCCGGTGCGGCCATTTTCGGCGTGAACCACGTTCAGGCGATGATCCTCCAGCAGGCTGGTCAAGGCAAAGATGTTGCGCACATCGTCGTCGACCACCAGAACCTTCTTGCCGGCCAGCGTGAGATCGGTTTGCCGCAGATCGTCCAGGATGCGAATCTGCTCGGGCTGTAGATCCGCTTCCGCGCGATGCAGCAGCAGGACGGTTTCATCGAGCAGGCGCTCCGCCGTGTGTGTGATTCTCACGATGCTGGTGCGCATCAGGCGCGTGAAATCCAGCTCCTCGTCCGGCGTCATGCCGCGCGTGCCCAGCACGATAATGGGGGGAACATGGGGTCCGGTCAGCGCCTGCGTCTCCTCGACCAGCTCCACGGGACTGATATCGCCGACACCCAGGTCGACGACGATGCCGTCGAGATAATTCGTCTCAATCAATCCGAGCGCCTCGCGTCCGGCGGCGACTCCCGTGATTTCGACGTCCGGCGCGGCCAGGGCCCGGACGATGCGCTCGCGGCCGGCGTCATCCGGACAGACGACCATCAGTTTCTTCATGCGCTTCCGGGTTGAATCCTGGATGGTATTGAAGGCGTCGGCCAGCGAGTCGTTGGTGGTCGACTTTTCCAGGTAGGTCATCGCGCCCAGCGCCAATCCGAAGCGGCGATTCTCATCCCCCGAAATAATGTGCACCGGAATATGACGGATCGCCGGGTCGTGTTTCAGGCGATCGAGGAATGTCCAGCCCGCGATGTCGGGAAGATTAATGTCCAGCGTGATGGCTCCCGGCTTGAATTCGCGTGCCAGCGACATGGCGCTGCTGCCGCGTAAGGCGACCAGCGCTTTCAGCCCGCGCTCATGCGCCAGATCGACCAGAATGCGGGCGAAGGTGATGTCATCTTCGACGATCAGCAGAACCGAATCGCCAGAATGAATCGCGTTGCGGTCGTCGTCGATCACCAGATCTTCCACCAGCTCCTGATCGGCTAACGGCGACGAAGGGAGAATCATGTCGACCGGCGCCTCGGGAACGGCAGCGGCCTGCTCCAGTAAAACCGGCGTGGTCTTCAGAGCCTCGCTCTTGGGAGGCTGCGCCGGAGTGACGTAAGTCTGCGGCAGATACAAAGTAAACGTGCTGCCGACGCCGGGAGCGCTTTGCAAACGGATCTCGCCGCCCAGGAGTCGCGCCAGCTCGCGGCTGATCGAGAGCCCGAGTCCAGTTCCGCCGTATTTGCGGCTGGTGGTTCCGTCGGCCTGCTGGAACGCTTCGAAAATGATGCGCTGCTTATCGGACTGAATCCCGATACCGGTGTCGGCCACCGAGAAGGCAATGACGGATTTGGCGCGCCCGAGAATCATGTGGTTGGGCGTCCAGCCTTCCGTGGCGCGGTCGATGGTCAGCTTCACGGACCCCTGCTCGGTGAACTTGAGCGCGTTAGACAGCAGGTTCTTCAGCACCTGCTGCAGACGCTTGGCGTCGGTGTGCATGATCTCGGTCCAGAGGGAATCTCCGAGCTCGATGTTGAAGTCGAGACCCTTGCCGTCGGCCACGTGGCGGAAGGTCTTCGAGCAGTAATCTTGCAATTCTGAGAAGCGCACTCCGCCGATGTCGACATCCATCTTGCCGGATTCGATCTTGCTGAGATCGAGAATATCGCTGATCAGCGCAAGCAGATCGGTTCCCGAGGTGTGAATGGTTTCGGCGAACTTGACTTGCTTGGGCGTCAGGTTCTTGTCCGAGTTTTCGGAAAGCATGCGAGCCAGAATCAGAAGATTGTTGAGCGGGGTCCGAAGTTCATGGCTCATGTTGGCCAGGAATTCGCTCTTGTACTTGGAAGTGAGGGCGAGCTGTTCGGCTTTCTCTTCCAGCGCTTTCTTGGCCTGCTCCACTTCCTGATTCTTGGCTTCCACTTCGGTTTTCTGTTCAGCGAGAAGCTGAGCTTTTTCCTGCAATTCTGCGTTGGTGGTTTGCAGTTGAAGCTGCTGGCTCTGTAATTCTTCGGCGAGCGCCTGGCTTTGTTGCAGAAGCTGCTCAGTGCGCATGGTAGCGGCGATGGTGTTCAGCACGATGCCGATCGATTGCGTCAACTGATCCAGGAACGCCAGGTGAACATCGCTGAACTGGCCGAAACTGGCGAGCTCGATAGCGGCTTTCACGTCGCCTTCGAACAGCACCGGCAGCACCACGATGCTCAGCGGAGCCGAGCCGCCGAGGCTCGAGTTGATGCGGATATAGTCGCCCGGAACGTCCGTTACGACGATGCGTTCCTTCTCCTTCGCGCATTGGCCGACCAGGCCCTGGCCGATTCTGAACAGCTTGGGAACGTCGTCGCGCTCGTCGATCGCGTATCCGGCCAGAAGCTTCAGGACGCTGGAGTCTTCGGCAGTATCGGCGAGGTAGAACGTGCCGTGCTGAGCGCCGATAAGCGGCGTCAGCTCAGAAAGCAGAAGCTGCGACACGGTCAGAAGATCGCGCTGTCCCTGCATCATCCCCGTGAACTTCGCGATGTTGGTCTTCAGCCAGTCCTGTTCGTTGTTCTTGCGCGTGGTGGCGGCGAGATTGACGATCATCTCGTTGATGTTGTCTTTGAGCGACGCGACTTCGCCTTGCGCTTCCACGGCGATCGAGCGAGTCAGGTCGCCCTTGGTCACGGCGGTGGCAACTTCGGCGATGGCGCGGACCTGATTGGTCAGATTCGCGGCGAGCTGGTTCACGTTGTCGGTCAAATCGCGCCAGATTCCGGCGGCGCCGGGGACGCGGGCCTGGCCGCCGAGTTTGCCTTCGATTCCGACTTCGCGCGCCACGGTGGTCACCTGATCGGCGAAGGTGGCCAGCGTATCGATCATTCCGTTGATGGTGTCGGCCAGCTCCGCGATTTCGCCCTTGGTTTCGAGAATCAGCTTGCGCTTCAGATCGCCATTGGCGACGGCGGTCACGACTTTCGCGATGCCCCGAACCTGGGTAGTGAGATTCGCAGCCATGAAATTCACGTTGTCGGTGAGATCTTTCCACGTACCGGCGACGCCTTTCACTTCGGCCTGGCCGCCCAGTTTGCCGTCGGTACCGACTTCGCGGGCGACGCGTGTCACTTCGGATGCGAAGGAATTGAGCTGGTCCACCATAGTGTTGATGGTGTCCTTCAATTCCAGAATTTCGCCCTGCACGTCGACGGTGATTTTCCGCGACAGATTTCCATTGGCGACCGCGGTGGTCACCTGCGCGATGTTGCGGACCTGAGCCGTCAAGTTTCCGGCCATCGAGTTGACGCTATCGGTGAGATCTTTCCAGGTACCCGCGACGCCGCGCACATCGGCTTGGCCGCCCAGCTTGCCTTCCGTACCCACTTCGCGCGCGACGCGGGTTACTTCGGATGCGAACGAACTGAGCTGATCGACCATGGTGTTGATTGTGTTCTTCAGCTCCAGAATTTCGCCGCGCACGTCGACCGTGATTTTGCGCGACAGATCGCCGCGTGCCACGGCCGTGGTCACTTCCGCGATGTTGCGGACCTGGTTGGTCAGGTTGCCCGCCATGAAGTTGACGTTGTCGGTAAGATCTTTCCAGGTTCCGGCGACGCCGCGCACTTCGGCCTGGCCGCCGAGTTTGCCCTCGGTTCCGACTTCGCGCGCCACGCGGGTTACTTCAGACGCGAAAGAGCTGAGCTGATCCACCATGGTGTTGATGGTGTTCTTCAATTCCAGAATTTCGCCGCGGGCGTCGACGGTGATTTTCGTCGTCAAGTCGCCGCGCGCGACGGCAGTAGTGACGCCGGCGATGTTGCGGACCTGGTTGGTCAGGTTGCTGGCCATGTAGTTGACGCTGTCGGTTAGATCTTTCCACGTCCCCGCGACGCCGCGCACATCGGCTTGGCCGCCGAGTTTCCCTTCGGTTCCGACCTCGCGCGCCACGCGAGTCACTTCCGATGCGAACCCGTTGAGCTGATCGACCATGGTGTTGATGGTGTTCTTCAGCTCCAGAATTTCGCCGCGCGCGTCGACGGTGATCTTCGTTGACAGATCGCCTTTGGCTACACCGGTGGTCACTTGCGCGATGTTGCGGACCTGAGAAGTCAGGTTCCCGGCCATGAAGTTCACACTGTCGGTCAGGTCTTTCCAGACGCCTCCGACGCCTTTCACTTCGGCTTGGCCACCGAGTTTCCCTTCGGTGCCCACTTCGCGAGCTACGCGCGTCACTTCGCCGGCGAACGCGTTGAGCTGATCGACCATCGTATTAATCGTGTTCTTCAGCTCCAGAATTTCGCCGCGCACGTCGACGGTAATTTTTCGCGACAGATCGCCCTTGGCGACAGCCGTGGTCACCTGCGCGATGTTGCGGACCTGAGACGTGAGGTTCCCGGCCATCGAGTTCACCGAATCGGTCAAATCCTTCCAGGTTCCGGCGACGCCGTGCACGTCGGCCTGGCCGCCGAGTTTACCTTCCGTTCCGACCTCGCGCGCCACGCGCGTCACTTCCGACGCGAAGGCGTTGAGCTGATCGACCATGGTGTTGATGGTGTTTTTCAGCTCCAGAATTTCCCCGCGCGCATCGACCGTGATCTTGGTTGACAGGTCGCCTTTCGCAACGCCCGTCGTCACCTGCGCGATGTTGCGGACCTGCGAAGTCAAGTTTCCGGCCATGAAGTTCACACTGTCGGTAAGGTCTTTCCAGACGCCGCCGACGCCTTTCACTTCGGCCTGACCGCCGAGCTTGCCTTCCGTTCCCACTTCGCGAGCCACGCGCGTCACTTCTCCGGCGAACGCGTTGAGCTGGTCGACCATCGTATTGATCGTGTTCTTCAGCTCCAGAATTTCGCCGCGCACGTCCACGGTGATTTTGCGGGAAAGATCGCCGGTCGCGACGGCCGTGGTCACTTCGGCAATGTTGCGGACTTGAGCGGTCAGGTTGCCGGCCATCGAGTTAACCGAATCGGTCAGATCCTTCCAGACGCCGCCGACGCCTTTTACTTGCGCCTGGCCGCCGAGTTTGCCGTCGGTACCGACCTCGCGGGCCACACGGGTCACTTCACTGGCAAACGAATTGAGCTGGTCGACCATGGTGTTGATGGTGTTCTTCAGCTCCAGAATTTCGCCGCGGACATCGACCGTGATTTTCGTCGAGAGGTCGCCCTTTGCGACGGCCGTAGTTACGCCGGCGATGTTGCGGACCTGGTTGGTCAGGTTGCCCGCCATGGAGTTTACGGAATCGGTCAGATCTTTCCAGACGCCGCCGACCCCTTTTACCTGCGCCTGTCCGCCGAGCTTGCCTTCAGTGCCGACCTCGCGCGCCACGCGCGTTACTTCGCTGGCGAACGAATTGAGCTGATCCACCATGGTGTTGATGGTGTTCTTCAGCTCCAGAATTTCGCCGCGCGCGTCGACCGTGATTTTGGTCGAAAGGTCGCCCTTCGCGACGGCCGTAGTCACGCCGGCGATGTTGCGGACCTGGTTGGTCAAGTTGCCCGCCATGGAGTTGACGCTTTCAGTAAGGTCGCGCCACGTGCCGGCGACGCCTTCTACCTCGGCTTGACCGCCGAGTTTTCCTTCGGTACCGACTTCGCGCGCCACGCGGGTCACTTCCGAAGCGAAGGAGCTGAGCTGATCCACCATGGTGTTGATGGTGTTCTTCAATTCCAGAATCTCGCCGCGCACGGTAACGGTAATCTTGCGCGACAGATCGCCTTTCGCGACGGCTGTGGTCACTTCGGCGATGTTGCGGACCTGCGCCGTCAGGTTTCCGGCCATGGAGTTGACCGAATCCGTCAGATCTTTCCAGGTTCCGGCGACTCCGGGTACGTCGGCTTCGCCGCCGAGCAGGCCTTCGGTTCCTACTTCGCGAGCCACGCGCGTCACTTCAGCCGCGAAGGAGCTGAGCTGGTCCACCATGGTGTTAATCGTGTTCTTGAGCTGTAAGATTTCGCCGCGCGCATCAACGCTGATTCGTGTGGAAAGATCGCCCTTGGCCACCGCAGTAGTTACTTCCGCGATATTGCGGACTTGGCTGGTCAGGTTGCCAGCCATCGAGTTGACCGAATCCGTCAGGTCCTTCCAGACGCCCGCGACGCCCTTCACTTCGGCCTGGCCGCCGAGCCGGCCTTCGGTACCGACTTCGCGGGCTACGCGCGTCACTTCGGCGGCGAACGAGCTGAGCTGGTCCACCATGGTGTTGATGGTGTTCTTGAGCTCCAGAATTTCGCCGCGCGCATCGACGGTAATTTTTGTGGTCAGGTCGCCTTTGGCCACGGCCGTGGTCACTCCGGCGATGTTGCGAACCTGGTTGGTCAGGTTGCTCGCCATGGAGTTCACGCTTTCGGTAAGATCTTTCCACGTGCCGGCGACTCCGGTCACCAGCGCTTGGCCGCCAAGCTTGCCTTCCGTGCCGACCTCGCGCGCCACGCGCGTCACTTCGGATGCGAAGGAATTAAGCTGGTCCACCATGGTGTTGACGACGCGAGCCGTGTGGCGGAATTCGCCGCGCAATGGGCGTCCGTCGACTTCAAGGGACATGGTCTGCGAAAGGTCGCCTTTGGCCACCGCGCCGATCACGCGGGCGACTTCCGTGGATGGCTGGACTAAGTCGCCGATCAGGCTGTTGACGGATTCGACGCAATCGGCCCAGGCTCCGCTGGCGGATCCGACCGAGGCGCGCTGCGTGATTTTCCCTTCCTTGCCCACCGCGCGGCTGATGCGCTCGAACTCGCGAGCCATTCTCTGATTCAGCTCCAAAATGTCGTTCAGGGTGTCGGCGATTTTGCCTGCCATGCCGGTTTCGTCCACCGGCATCCGAACCGAGAAGTTCCCGTTTTTGAATGCGATCAGCGTCTTGAGCAGAACATTCGCTTCACGTGTGTTGGATCCGTTCGAGGTGACAGTTTTCAGGGCTTTCATGCATCAGCTCCAGTTACAGAAAAATTTACTGCCCGCACACCTTGAAGTATAGAAATCTTTGAAACCATAGCATTTCGGTCTCCGAAGCAAAAACTGGCCCGCGTCGTGCAGATCAGAATGGGTTCATGATGGACGAAATCAAGCCTATCGACTACTTCTATGTGACGGTTCCGGACAAGCCCGGAGAGGCGGCCCGTGTGATGACGGCTTTGTCCAGATCCGGCGTCAGTCTGCTGGCGTTTTCCGGTTTCCCGGACGGCGAGCGGCGATCGCAACTCGATTTTATTCCGGAAGATACAACCCTTTTTGTAAAGGCCATCAAGAGCCTCGGTTTGAAGCTGAGCGAGAAAAAATCCGGATTTTTGATTCGAGGGAAAGATTCGATCGGGACGGTGGCCCGGATGTTGGATAAGCTCGCTCAGGCGGGCATCAACGTGACTTCGGTGCAGGCGACTTCCGCTGGAGAAGGAAGATTCGGAGCGCTGCTATGGGTCAAGCCTCCGGACGTGGCGAAAGCCGCAAACGCCCTTTGTACTCTGCAATTAAGCGAAGAGGCGTGGGACATCGTCGACGAGTCTTCTGAAGAATCCTTTCCCGCAAGCGACCCGCCGCCGTGGAACTCAATTCTGGGTTAAAGCGAAACCCGAGACGCGCAAATTTTGCAGCCAAGTGCAGAATTTGCGCGCCAATTCGGGTCCTCGTCAGTCAAAAAGCGTCAGTCTCTCCTCACCGCCCACTTCTTGACCATTCCGCATACAGCATCCTTAAAAGCCTGAAGATGCATCGGCTTCCGAATGAACTCCTGCGCGCCCAGTTCCAAAGAGCGCCGACGGTCGGCCTCGTTCCAGGATGAGCTGAAAACGACGACAGGCACATCCTTCGGATGGTACTGTTCCAGGACGGCGCAGCCGGAAAGGTTGGGCACGTTGAGATCCAGGATGACCAGATCAGGCTTGGTGTCGCTGTTGGCCAGCATGAGCAGCGCTTCCATTCCATCCCGGGCATGCTGAAGATGAACGGGAATGGTCGAATCCTCGGCCAGAACCTGAGCGATCAGGAGCGCGTCGCCCGCATTGTCCTCCACTAACAGAACCTCACTCGGTTTCATCGGTCCTCGCTGATTAGACTCCCGTTGTAAATCTTGTGTTTCTAAGGTCGCCAGCGTTACACATTCGAGCCTAAGGGCTCGGCGGGAGGCTTGGTTCCGACATGCGCGATCCACCATTCGCGGGCGCGATCGAAATAGATGTATACGACCGGAGTCGTGAACAGGGTCAGAAGTTGACTGACGATCAAGCCGCCGATAATCGTGATGCCCAGCGGCCTGCGAAGCTCCGAGCCGGTTCCGGTTCCGAGGGCGAGCGGGAGCGCACCTAACAGCGCGGCCATGGTGGTCATCAGAATCGGGCGAAAACGCAACATGCAGGCTTCGTAAATGGAATCGCGCGAGTTTTTGCCTTGTTCGCGTTCCGCGACGAGGGCAAAATCGATCATCAGAATGGCGTTTTTCTTAACGATGCCGATCAGCAGGACGATGCCGATCGTCGCGATGATGGTCAGCGGCGTGTCGGTAAGCACCAGGGCAAGCAGCGCTCCGATTCCGGCGGATGGCAGTGTCGTGAGGATCGTCACGGGATGCACGTAGCTTTCATAGAGAATCCCGAGCACCAGATATACCGTCATCAGCGCAGCCGCAATCAGCACCGGTTCGTTGCTTAAAGATTGCTGATAGGCCTCGGCCGTTCCTGCGAAGAAGGTTTGAATCGTCGACGGCAGGCCTACTTTACCGGCGGCTGCGTTGATGGCGTTCACGGCATCGCCGAGGGCGACATTTTCCGGCAGATTAAACGATATGGTCACCGCGGGAAATTGTCCCTGATGCGCCACCGAGAGTGAGGCGAGCTCCGGGTCGAAATGCGAGAACGCGCTCAGCGGAACCTGCTGCCCGGACGGCGCGCTCACATAAATCCGCTTGAGAATTTCCGGATTCTGCCAATACTGGGGCGCGGCTTCCATGATCACGTGGTACTGATTCAGCGCCGTGTACATGGTCGAGACGGGACGCTGGCCGAAGGCATCGTACAGCGTGTTGTCGATGAGCTGCGGCGAAATTCCGAAGCGCGCCGCCGAGCTGCGGTCGTAATTGACATACACCTGCAAGCCGCGATTCTGAAGGTCGATATTCGCGTCGGTAATGATGGGAATGGTGCGCAAGACGCTCAACATGCGCGGTCCCCAGGTGGTCAGATCCTGGACATTGTCGCTGCGCAGGGTGAACTGATATTCGGCGTTGCTCTGGCGTCCGCCGATGCGCAGATCCTGCGTGGCGCTGAGGTACAACGTCGCGCCCGGAACGTGCGCGAGCTTCGGACGGAGACGCGCGATGATCTGGTCCGCGCCGGCACGCTCCTTGAGCGGCTTCAGCGAAATGAACATACGAGCGCTGTTGGTCGCGCCGCCTCCGCCGCCTCCCGTGAAGCCGATGACCGTATCGACGCCGGGGTCCGCTTTCACGATGTTTACGAATTGCTGGAGGGTCTGATCCATCTGCTCGAACGAAGTATCCTGATCCGCCTGGATCGAGCCATTGAGACGGCCGGTATCCTGAATGGGAAAAAATCCCTTGGGGACGTGAATGAACAGATAGACGTTCAGCGCGATGGTCCCGAGCAGGATCAGGAGCGTGATGAAGGAGTGGCGCAAAACCACGTTCAGCGCGCGGCCATACGTGTTCACGACCCAGTTGAATCCACGTTCCGAGGCTCGGTACAGGCGGCCGTGCTGCTGTTCCTGTTTCAGAAGATACGCGCACATCATGGGGGTGGTGGTGAGCGAAATGACCATGGAAATCGCGACCGCGACGGACAAGGTAATCGCGAATTCGCGGAATAAGCGTCCCACGATGCCGCCCATCAGCAGCAGCGGAATGAAGACGGCGACCAGGGAAATGCTGATGGTGAAAACAGTGAATCCGATGTCTTGCGCGCCTTTCAGTGCGGCTTCCATCGGTTTCATGCCGGCTTCCAGATATCGAGTGACGTTCTCGACCACCACGATGGCATCATCGACGACGAATCCTGTGGAGATGGTCAGCGCCATCAACGAAAGATTGTCCACGCTGAAGTTCAGCAGGTACATGATGCCGAAAGTTCCGATCAGCGACACCGGCACCGCGACGCCGGGAATCACCGTAGTTCGGAGGTTGCGCAGGAAAAGAAAAACCACGACCAGCACCAGGATCACGGACAGGACCAGCGTCACTTCGACATCCTGCACGGAGGCGCGGATGGTCACGGTCTGGTCGACCGCGATCTGCATCGTGATGGCGGGCGAAATGGATGCATGAAGCTGCGGCAGCGCGGCGCGCAGATTATCCACTACCTGGATAATATTGGCTCCCGGCTGCCTGAAGATGATCAGCAACACGGAAGGCTTGCCATTCGCATAGCCGGAATTGCGCAGATCCTCCACCGAGTCGACGGCCTGGCCGATGTCGGAAATTCGCACGGCTGATCCGTTGTGATAGGCAACGATCAACGGCTGATAATCGATGGCCTTGAAGATCTGATCGTTCGCGCCGACCTCCCACATGCGTTGCCCATCGGAAAAATGGCCCTTCGGAACATTGGCGTTGGAGTTTGCGAGCGCAGTGCGGACCTGCTCGAAGCCGATTCCGTATTTGCTGATCGCGTCCGGGTTGAGTTCGAGCCGCACCGAGGGCAGCGCGCTGCCGCCTACGACAACCTGGCCCACGCCGGTGATTTGCGACAGGCGCTGCGCCAGAATCGTGGAGGCGGCGTCGTACATGTCGCTTTTGCGAACGGTATCGGAGGTCAGGGCGACGATGAAGATCGGCGCGTCGGCGGGATTCACTTTGCGATACGTGGGATTGCCGGGAAGATTCGTCGGTAAATATCCGCGCGCGGCGTTGATGGCCGCCAGAACGTCGCGGCCCGCGGCGTCGATGTCGCGATCCAAATCGAATTGCAGAGTGATCGACGTCGACCCAAGACCGCTCGACGAAGTCATCTCCGTCACTCCGGCAATTCTTCCAAATTGGCGTTCGAGCGGAGTGGCAACGGAGGATGCCATCGTTTCCGGGCTCGCGCCAGGCAGGCTCGCGCTGACCGAGATGGTGGGGAAATCCACTTCGGGAAGCGGCGAAACCGGCAGCAGTCGAAACGCCACTGCGCCCGCGAGCGCGATTGCTACGGTCAGTAGCGTGGTTGCGACCGGTTTGCGGATGAATGGCTCGGAGATGTTCATGGCTGCGGATTCGATTCGAATCGTCGCGCCAACCGATCGAACCAGAGATAGATGACCGGGGTCGTATACAGCGTGAGCGCCTGGCTGAAAATCAATCCTCCGATGATGCTGATGCCCAGCGGACGGCGCAGCTCAGATCCGGTGCCGGTGCCGAATGCCAGCGGGACTCCGGCGAGCAGGGCCGCCATGGTGGTCATCATGATCGGACGGAAGCGCAGCAGGCATGCCTGATAGATCGCGTCTTGCGGGGCCTTGCCTTCCTGGCGTTCGGCTTCCAGCGCAAAGTCGATCATCATGATGGCGTTTTTCTTCACGATTCCGATCAGAAGCACCATTCCGATGAGGGCAATCACGCTGAAATCGTTCTTGCAGATGATCAACGCCAGCAGCGCGCCGACGCCCGCCGAAGGCAAAGTGGAAAGAATGGTCAGAGGGTGGATGTAGCTTTCGTATAGCACTCCCAGCACCAGGTACACGGTCACGAGCGCGGCTAGAATCAGGATCGGTTCGTTGGCGAGCGAAGCTTGAAAAGCCTCGGCCGATCCCTGAAATGCGGCCTGAATACTCGGAGGCAGACCGAGCTGGTCCTTCACGCGATTCACGGCGTCAACCGCGTCGCCGAGCGATGCGGTCGGCGCAAGGTTGAACGAAAGCGTCACCACCGGAAACTGGCCCTGATGGTTGACGGTGATCGGCGCCGGGGATAGATCGACGTGCGAGAACGCACGAAGCGGAACTTGCTGGCCGCTGGCAAACACGGCGGACGACGCAGCGACGCCTGTGAATACGGTGCTCGCGGCGCTGCTGACCGCTGTGGATCCCGGTCCAGTCACAATGCTGGTGGCTGCATTCGCTGCTCCATTCGTCGGTCCGCGCGACAAGGCGGTGGAAGAAGAGCCACCCGAGACCAATCCCGCGCCTCCACTAGTGGAGGTAGCTCCCGTGCGAATAAATAAATCCCGAAGATCCTGCGGGTTGTTCTGGAAGTGCGGCAATAATTCCAGAACGACGTGGTATTGGTTTAACTGCGTGAAGATGGTCGACACCTGACGCTGGCCATAGGCGTCGTACAGGGTCTGATCGATCGACGTAGGCGTGATTCCGAGCCGCGAGGCGGTGTCGCGATCGTAGATTAAAGTTGCGCGCAAGCCCTGATCCTGCTGATCGCTCGCGACGTCGCGCAGTTCCGGAAGTTCTTGAAGCTTCGCCTGCATGCGCGGGGCGTAGGTATTCAGCTCATCGAGGTTGGGATCTTCGAGCGTGTACTGAAATTCGGTGCGGCTGACGCGGTCCTCAACTGTAAGATCCTGGACGGGCTGCATGTACAGACTGATTCCGGCGACGCTATCAAGCTGCGGCTGCAAACGGCGAATCACGTCGGTGGCGCTGATCTTGCGCGCATCCAGAGGTTTCAAATTGATCTGAATGCGTCCGCTGTTGAGCGTGATGTTGGTTCCGTCGATTCCGATGAACGACGAAAGACTTTCCACCGCCGGGTCTTTCAGAATCACCGCGGCCAGCGCCTGCTGGCGGTCCGACATTTCCGGGAAAGAAATGGTCTGCGCCGCTTCGGAGATGCCTTGAATCACTCCGGTGTCTTGAATCGGAAAGAATCCTTTGGGAATGATGACGTAGAGATAGATCGTTACCGCCAGAGTCGCCAGTGCGACCAGGAGCGTGATGGTCTGAAAGCGGAGCACGAACTGCAAGGTCCGGCCGTAGAAATCGATGACGCTCTGGAAAGCTCGCTCGGATGCGCGAAAAAATCGCCCCTCTTGTTGCTCCGATTTGTGTTTCAGCAGCTTGCTCGACATCATAGGCGTAAGCGTCAGGGACACGACCGCCGAGACCAGGATGGTGACGCTTAAGGTAATCGCGAATTCGCGAAATAGCCGGCCGACGATATCGCCCATGAAGAGCAGCGGGATCAACACGGCGATCAGCGATACGGTGAGCGAAATAATCGTGAAGCCGATCTGCGCGGAGCCCTTAAGCGCAGCTTCGAGAGGTTTTTCACCCTCTTCGATATAGCGCGTGATGTTTTCAATCATCACGATGGCGTCATCGACGACGAAGCCGGTGGAAATGGTCAGAGCCATGAGCGTGAGATTGTTCAAGCTATAGCCGAGCAGATACATCACGCCCAGAGTTCCGACCAGCGACAACGGTACGGCCACGCTCGGAATGACCGTTGCGGCGAAGTTTCTCAGAAACAGGAAAATCACCATCACGACCAGCGCTACGGTGAGCATCAACTCGAATTCCACATCCTGCACTGAGGCGCGGATGGTAATCGTGCGATCGGTAAGAACTTGAACGTTCACGTCAGCGGGAAGCGTGGCGGTGAGTTGAGGCAGAAGCTTGGTGATCCCGTCGACCACCGCGATGATGTTCGCACCCGGCTGGCGCTGAATATTCACGATCACGGACGGGGTCTGGTTCATCCAGGCGGCTTCGCGAACATTTTCGGTATCGTCCTTAACCGTGGCGACATCGGTCAGCCTGACGGGCGCGCCGTTGCGATACGCGACAATCAGGCTCGAATAGTCGCTGCTGGAGAGCAACTGGTCGTTGGCGCCGATCTGATAAGACTGATGGGGACCGTCGAAATTTCCCTTGGCCTGGTTGACGTTCGCGGCGGTGATCGCGCTGTGAACGTCCTCCAGATTCAGCCCGTAGGACGCCAGCAGCGTGGGATTCGCCTGGATGCGAACGGCAGGCTTCTGTCCACCGCTGATGCTGACTAGTCCGACGCCCGGCAGTTGCGAAATTTTCGGAGCCAAGCGCGTGTCGGCCAGATCTTCGACCTTCGAAAGCGGCATGGTGCCGGAGGTCAACGCGAGCGTAAGAATCGGCGCATCGGCGGGATTGGTCTTGCTGTAAATCGGCGGCGTGGGCAGGTCGGGCGGCAGATAGGTTCCCGATGCGTTGATGGATTGCTGCACTTCCTGCTCGGCGACGTCGATGTTCAGGCTGAGGGCGAATTGAAGCGTGATGACGGAGCTGCCGTCCGAGCTGGTCGACGTCATCTGCTGCAATCCGGGGACCTGCCCGAATTGTTTTTCGAGAGGCGCGGTGACGGACGACGCCATGACATCGGGACTCGCGCCGGGGTAAAACGTGACCACCTGAATGGTCGGGTAATCGACCTCGGGCAAAGCGGACACCGGCAATTGGCGATAAGCGACCAGGCCGGCGAGCAGAATTCCGACCATCAATAACGAAGTCGCCACGGGGCGGAGGATGAAGATTCGCGACGGGCTCACTTCTGGCCGCCTCCAGAAAGTTGGGCGGTGACGTGGCTCCCTTCCTGAAGCTTGTCGGCTCCGGTCAAGACCACTTCGTCTCCGGGGTTCAGGCCGGAGGTGATCTCGGAGTCGTTTCCTTCGGTGGTTCCGATGTTGACGTTGCGAACCGTGACGGTGGAATCAGGCTTGATCAAGTAGACGAACGTCGAGTTGGTGGAACGCTGGATCGCGGCGGTATTGATCAGCACGACGTTCATTTTTTCCTGCACCAAGAGCCGCGCGTTCACGAACTGATTGGGAAACAGCGTGCTTTTCTGGTTGTCGAAGTTGGCTCGAATGCGCACGGTTCCGGTGCTCTGGTCGATCTGATTGTCGGTAGTGGCCAGGGTTCCCGTGGCGAGCTTGGTTTTCATATCGCGATCCCAGGCTTCCACCGTCATCTTCTGGCCGGCGCGCATTTTCTGAAGAACGGTGGGAAGTTGATCTTCGGCGATGGTGAAAATCACGCTGATGGGATCCACTTGAGTAATCACGACCAGCGGCGTTGTGTCCGAAGCGTGGACGATATTGCCCGGATCCACCAGCCGCAATCCGACGCGGCCCGTGATCGGCGCCGTGATGTGGCAATAGACCAGGTTGACCTTGGCGCTGTCGACCAGGCCCTGATCGGATTTCACGATTCCTTCGTCCTGTGTGACTAGCGCCTTCTGCGTCGCAAGCTGCTGTTCGGGGATGGAACTGGTTTTGATCAGTTCCTGGTAACGGGCGAGATCGATGCGGGCGTTGTCGAGCAGGGCTTGATCTCTCAGGATCTGGCCTTCGTACTGAGTCAGCGCGGCTTGGTACGGCCGCGGATCGATATCGATCAGCGCGTCGCCCTTCTGCACCAGGTCGCCTTCGTGATAATGGACGACGATCAATTCGCCATCCACGCGGCTGGTGATCGTAACGGTGTAGATCGGCGTTACCGCGCCCAGACCCGTGTAGTAGACGCCGATGTTTCCCTTCCGGGCCTGAATCGCCACCACCGGAATCGGCGCGGAACCACCTTGAGCGCCTTTGCCACTTTGAGAGCCTTTGCCGGATTTGCTCGTGGGCGCCACCCTGGGTGGGTCGGCCGAGCTTCGTTTGGACCAGTAGATGTAGGCCGCGGCGCCGACAATCACGACCGCAACCACAATTCCGAAAAACTTAGGCCAGCGTGGGGTGCGGTTCATTCTAAGAAGCCGATGGATGCCCCTCCGACTTCGATGGCTCTATCCAATTTGTAGACGCTTCGGCCCAGCGGAATGTTGCGTTACTAACACATTAGTTTCCGCTCGACTCACCCCGGCTAGAATAAATGCACACAGGGTGTTACAGGCCATTCGACGACGGCATCTCACCCGTAGAGACCGCATGCCCTGCCTGTTTCTCATCCTGTTCCTGGCATTTCCCCGAATCGCGTTGCTGCTGATCTTCCTGTTTTCAAATTATCTGGAACGAGCCTATCACGGATTGATCCTGCCGTTGCTGGGGTTCCTATTCCTGCCGCTCACAACTCTGGCTTACGCATGGATGGCGAACACGGGACAACCTACGCAAGGTGTAAATTTGCTGATCCTGATCATCGCGGTGGTAATCGACATCGGCGGCCTGGGCGGCAGCGAATATCACCGGCGGACTCGATGAAGAACGACACTTACGCTGATCCGGAACCAAAACTGCCCGTTCCGGATCCGCCGCCGCAGGATCCGTATCCAGCCAGGGATCCGCCTCCTGATCCGGATGAGCCGGGTCCGGACGTCATCGATCCGCAGGCTGATCCGATGCCGGCGTAGCTAGCCGGCAAATACGCGATGGGGCGCGTCCTGTTCCAGTTCGCGATCCACTCCGCCGCCGAACGAGATCAGTTGCAGGCGCAATCCTGCCGGCAGGTCCTGCAAGAGAACTTCACGGCCCGTGGGAAGCTGAAGCGCGTCGCGATACCGGTTCACTTCGGCGCTGGTCTGCACGAAACGCAGACTCAACTCCTTTTCTTCGGCCGCCAGATCCCACATCCGGAGAAGATCGCGAGGAAACGTCTTTCCGATCAGCACCGCCCCGGGCGGCACGCAGATCGCGGGCACGGACGCAAGCGGGGACTCGAAAAAGCTCTTGATCCCGCTCCAGAAGCTTCTCTTTTTCCGTGCCTTCGCCTGATCGCTTGCGCACAAATCGATCAAAGAGGCGAGCCCTACGGACCCGGTCGGAAATCGGTGGACGACTAATTCCTCGCCCTCAACCGCCAGACGATTCGATATCTCAGCCAGAGAATAATCACACATATTCGATCTCCCTCGTCTTAGAGATTCGAAACGCCGCGAGGCGTTTCACTGCGATTCTATGCTGGAATTTACACCCAGAGGGCAACATTTGCAAGCCCGAATTTAACTGGTAGCCGCTATCCTGTTGACCGGCTTGAACACTCGCGGTTTGGCCCTTCACCGGCACGTCGTATTCAGGCGGTGGATGTACGATGCAGCATCGTTTCGCTGTTTGAATGGTTCGGAGAACTGGGGCTTTTTGTCGCGCGACTGGCGCGGAGTGCGCTGGTTCCTCCGTTCGAAGGAGGGGAGTTCGTCCGGCAGTTGGACGAGATCGGCTCCCGGTCGTTTGTTTTGGTCGCGTTGGCTGGCGCGGCGACTGGAGTGGTTTTGGCTCTGCAAACGCGCGATAGCTTGACCCGGTTCGGCGCAAAATCCATGCTGCCCGCCGTGATCGTGTTTTCGCTGCTGAAGGAAACCGGACCCGTAATCACCGGTTTAGTGGTCAGCGGCCGCGTGGCCGCCGGAATTGGAGCTGAGCTGGGGTCCATGAAGGTGACCGAGCAGATCGACGCCATGGAAGCGTCGGCGGTGGATCCTTATAAATTTTTGGCGGTGACCAGAGTCCTGGCGTGTGTGGCCGCGCTTCCTCTGCTGACGCTGGCGGCGGGGAGCGCTCCAGAACATCCAGCAGACTGCGGGCAATCTGGATTCGATCAGCGCCAAAATCAACCAGGGTCAATGAACGGTGGGCGCTCTGGTCAATGACAAGACCATCCATAACAAGGCTTCCGCGGGCGCGGCCGCGTTGCAGGAAGACATAGAGGCGCTGAAGCATAACTTCCTGCTGCGCGGTTTCTTCAAGGACCGTGGATATGAGGATTCGAGCGATCTGACCAAGAACGAAGTTTCACAACTTCCCTCGGGGCCGGCCTTGAAGGTGTTTCGCTATGACCCTAAGCAGATCTTCGACAAAAAGGACACCGCGAAGTTGAAGAACGAAAAAACTATCAACGACGCAGGAGCGTTTCTGGAATCGGAGAAATACGGGCTCGCCGTGGTGGCCGCATCGGCTGGAATGGAGGGGGATACCGACAAGGATCGCAAGCTGACGCAGGCGCGGAGTGCAGTGGTTCGCGAATACCTGGTGAACCATTTTCACGTGGACGATACGAAGATCAAGACCATCGGCATGGGAAAGTCCAAAGATACGGACGACAACGGGAGCATTGAAATCGTCATTTATCCTGCGCCAACTGCGCCGCGCGGAAATTAACCGCCGCGTCGACAGGCCGCGCCGGCGGATTCGTTGAGATTGCGGCGGAGCGTCGCGGAATCCACACGGTGACCTGGTGATCGCGGCCGTCATCGGTTACGGGAATGAACCTGTCGTCGACGTTCCGGCCATCCAGCTCCACGACGCGCGAGTCGGCCGCAGCTCTTCTGCGGACTGCAATTTCGTAGACGGCTTTCCCACGCCGGTAGGTGATCTCAAATCCGTCCCAATCGTCGGGAATCACCGGCGCGATCTCCAGGCGGTCGCCGCGAAGTTTGAATCCTAGAATTTCTTCGATCCAGATGCGATACATCCAACCCGAGGAACCCGAATACCAGGTCCACCCGCTGCGGCCGGCCTTCCCCGGCGCGGACGATACGTCGCCGGCCAGCGCATAGGGCTCGCCGCGATAGCGCTCCACAGTTTCGGGATTGCGCGCGGTCTCCACCGGATTCATCATCTTCAAAAGACGCACGGCAGCATCGCCGTCTCCCAATCGCGCCCAAGCCATGGCCATCCACAACGAACCGTGCGTGTATTGACCGCCGTTCTCGCGGATGCCGGGCGGATAAGCCATGATGTAGCCGGGATGCGGCTGGGAGTGATCGAACGGAGGCGTAAACAGGAGCACGAGGCGGTCATTCGGTTTCACTAATAAACGCTCAGCCGATTCCATCGCTCGGCGGGCGCGCGCCGGGTCCGCGGAGCCTGAGATCACAGCCCAGGATTGCGGAAGGGAGTCGATTCGAGCTTCCTCGTTCACGTGCGATCCGAGCGGCGTGCCGTTGTCGAAGAATCCTCGCAGATACCAGTCGCCGTCCCAACCGGAATGTTCGAGCGCGGCGGCAAGCTGCATGGCTTTCTGACGCCAGTCCTCGGTGAGTTTCGGGGCCTGTTTGCGTTTTTCGATCACCCGCGCGAACGAATTGAGAACGTCGCACAAGAACCAGGCCAGCCAAGTGCTTTCGCCACGCCCCTCGACGCCGACGCGATTCATTCCATCGTTCCAGTCGCCGGTTCCAAACAACGGAAGCTGATGAGGACCGAGACGCCACGCCCGGTCCAGCGCGCGCCGGCAGTGTTCCCATAGCGGGGCGGTTTGCGGGGAAGCCGCGGGCACGAACACGCGTTCCAGCTCGGAATCGCCCAGCGGAGCGCCCTCCAGAAAGGGAATTTCCGCGTCAAGAATGCCGGAATCGCCGGTCACTTCCACGTAATGCGCCACGGCGAACGGCAGCCAGACCATGTCGTCGGAGCAGCGCGTTCGAACTCCCACGCCCGTTTCCGGGTGCCACCAATGCTGTACGTCGCCTTCGAGGAATTGACGCGCCGCCGACGCGAGAATGTGGGCCCGGGTCAGCTCCGGCGCCATGTAGAGAAACGCGAGACAGTCTTGTAACTGGTCGCGAAAGCCAAACGCGCCGCTCGATTGATACAGCGCGGAGCGTCCCCAGAACCGGCAGCTCAAGGTCTGGTACGGGAGCCAGCGGTTCAGCATGAAATCTGTGGATAGAAGCGGCGTGTGCACCTGCAGCGCGCCGAGTTTCGAATCCCACCATTCCCGGGTCGCGGCCAACGAGGCGTGGACTTCGTCCGCGGTTTGGTAGCGCGCTATGATATCGCGCATCGCCTCCACCGATTCGGCTTGTCCCAGCAGAAACCAGACGTCGGTGTGGTGTCCGATCTCGATGGTCACGGGAATTTGAAGAGCGGCGGCGGGATCGAGGCCGGGGCCGGTTCGATTGTCGAGCCTTGTGCGATCGAGCGCGGCGGGCCGCGTTCTGGATCCATTTCGACCCAGGAATTGCGTTCGATCCCCGGAATAACTGGCAGCGCGTGGAACAGACGCCGCGAAGGCGACGTGCCCGGCATATGGCCCGGTCCAATATTGGCGAGCCAATAATGCTCCCGATGGTTCGTCGCGAAATGTGCCAACGTGCAGTTGCGAATCTTCGCGGCTCGACCCGAGCACCCATTCGGCGAAGTAGGTCACGGTAAGATGCCGCTGCCTTCCAGAGTCGTTGCGAAGACGCAGCCGGCATATTTTCACCGTGTCTTCTGGAGGCACGAACACAGTCAGTTCCTGACCGACGGCGTGGCTGTTGTGCTCGAAAACCGAATATCCCTGGCCGTGGCGGGCTCGATAGGCGTCTCGCTCGCGGACAGGCAGCGGCGTTGGAGTCCAGATGGCGCCGCTCTCATCGTCGCGCAGATAGATCGACTCGGATTGCGGATCGCTGACCGGATCGTTGTGCCAGGGAGTCAACCGGTTCGACTGGCTGTTGCCGGACCAGGAACATCCCAGACCGCTCTCGGTCACGATCGCGCCAAAGGCCGGATTCGCCATGACGTTCGCCCACGGCGCGGGAGTCGTCGTGTCAGGCTTCAGATAGATCGCGTATTCTCTTCCGTGTGGCGTGAATCCGCCCAAACCGTTAAAGTAAGGCAGTTCCAAGAACGGCAATGGCGGCGACACCGTTTCCGGCGCTCCACCCGCTGGCGCGAAAGCGGGGGGCAAGGGATTTTCGATGGCGGCGACCAACTGCTGTTGTAGCGAACCGCGAGCCCCGTTCAACACAACGCTTGCCGACGCGAGCAATAGATTGCGATGTTCATCCGGAATTGCATGCCAATCGCGCAAGAACGTGCCGCCGGGCCGATTCACGCCGCCTTCAGACGCGTGCGCTTCCACCCGGCGCTGCAACTGGTCATGCAGCGGACGTTCGTAGCTGGGATTCTCCTGATTCAGAATGATCAAGTCCGCCTGGAATCCGCGCAGTCTCCAATACGAATGGGCCAGCAGCAGTTCGCGAATCAGCGGCAGATGGCGCGGCTCGGAAACGGTGACCACCAGCATCGGAAGATCGCCGGAGATACCGTAAGCCCACAGAACCGATTGGCCCAGCCTGTTCTTCAACAACCGGTCGGCGGGCGGGCGCAGCCGGGAGTTTGGATAAAGCAGATGGCTGGCGAGCTCTTGGAAGCGGTGCGCCGCGGCGGGACCTACGCCGAGATAGCGGAATTCGAGCTGCGCTCGCGTCCAGGCCATCTCAAAGGCTCGCGTGATCGATTCGCGACGCTGATATTTCGCGATCAGACTCAGCAGCGCGTCACGCGAGGGCGCTGCGATGGTGACGAAATCCAGCTCGATCCGGTCGCGAGGTTGCAGCGTCGCGCGGCAGCGCAGGCTGAAGATCGGATCCAGCACCGCGCCCGCGGATCCGGTCAGGTCGCGGCGCAGGGCTTCGGGACGCTCCGTGTCCGCGGCGCGTCCGAGAAACGCAGCCCGGTCGGTTTCGAACTGGATGGTCCCCATGGCGCCGACCAGAATGTGCGCGGCCCAGACGGGAGGCTCGTCGTCGGTCTTCAGGCGGCGGCGCGCGGTGAGGACGCCATCCGATTCGCGCGCGGTTTCAACGAACATCTTCGAGAACGCGGGATGAAACGCATCCACGCGATGCGGAGCCATCGCCAGCTCTACGTAACTTGTAAATTCAAGTGAACGGCTCCGCGTGGACCGGTTGGTCACCGTCACGCGGCGCAATTCCGCGTCGTCATCGGCTGCGACGGTTACTTCCATAATGCTCTCGATCCCCGAAGCCAGGCGGCGAAACTCGGCGCGGTCCGGGGAAAAGCTCGCGGAGCTTGCGCCGATCCTCCCGCCTGCCGGCCGATAGGCCGCGGACCATATGGTTCCAGCGCGAAGATCCCGGATATACAGATAACTTCCCCACGCGTCGCGCGTCGGGTCCGAACGCCACCGCGTCAGATCGAACTCATTCCAGCGGCTGTAACCGGCTCCGGAGTTGGTAACCATCAATGCGTATCGTCCATTGCCTTGCAAATGAACGCGGGGGACGGCGGTATCTTCCTTCCAGGTGCGCTCGGCCGGTTCCTCCGCCACGGTCGAAATTAGAGGAGCGGCTCGAGTTTGCAGCTCCTCGCGCGGCAGTTTCGTGAGCGGAATCCGTTCGAACAACAGCGACTCCACGGCGCGAATGCGAACGTCGGCATGAAAGCGCTGCTGCATTACGTCGTTATGAAGAACTTCATCCAAAGCCAGCAGGCTCATTCCCTGGTGATGCCCCATGTAGGCGTAGATCACCACGCCGCGCTCGCCGCCGCGTTTGCTTTCGCGGCTGAAGTCGACCGATTCATACAGGCCCATCGGACCTTCGAGCCCCAGCGTCTGCAAGCGCCTGAGATTGTCGAGAGCGTCCCCAGGATCCACCATCAGCGCGAGCATGGTCGCGTAGGGGGCCACCACCAGATCGTCGTCCAGGCCGGGTTTCAGCGCGACGGCAGGAACTCCGAAGGCGCGATATTGATAGATCTGATGCGCATCCAGCGCGCTGTAGGCCGATTCCGAAATTCCCCAGGGCACATTCTTCTCGCGCCCATATTCGATCTGGAGCTTGACCACCTGATCGCAGGCGTGATCCAGCAAAGAATTGCTGTAGCTGCGGGTGAATAGCAGCGGCATCAGGAACTCGAACATGGTGCCGCTCCAGGAAAGCAGCGTCTGGCCGCGATCGGTGGACCCCAGCGGACGGCCCAGAGCGAACCAGTGCTCCACGGGAACGTCTCCCTTGGCGATGGCAACCAGGCTGGTGAGCCGGCATTCGCTTGCCAACAGATCGTAGTGGCTGGAAAATTCGATAGGTCCGCCGACCGCGTATCCGACGCCGAACAGCCGCCGGCTGGAATCGTACAAGAACTGCATGTTGATGCCGTCACTAAGCCGGGCGGCAGTGCCGGCGAGCTCGCGGAGCCGATGGACTGTATCCACCGCGGCCGCGCGCGAGTCTTGATACTCCGCGGCAAGCTGGTCCAGCCATTTCGACATCTCGGGTCGCAGGTCAGGCTTGCTGCGCCACGTGAGGATGGTCTCGACCGGCGCGAAGCTTTCCGCCGCCAGCGTGTGAAGCGAAGGAACCGCCAGCAGCGCGATGCGCCGCATCTTGACCGCGTCCTCGCCGATCGCGCGCAAGAAAGAGTCGGGCGGGCTGCTCAGCGTCTCCATCCAGGGCAAGTACCGGCTCACGATTTCGATCCATGCGCCGATCTCGGACGCCAGCCTGGAGGTCCAGTAGGCACGCTCATCGTCCGGCTCCTGCCAGCGTGCGGCGTCCTGTAACTGCGTTACCGAGTTGGAGGCCAAGCGAAGGCTGCTAATCAGGACATGGCCTTCGGCGCTGCCGCGCAACAGCCTGCGCAGTGCGTGCAGCGGCATCGTCACGGAGGGATCCCGGCCATACAACTCCCGCAGCTCCGATACCGTATCCGCAAGAGCTCGAAAGCATGCCGGACCGATCAGCGGAGCATGCGTCAGGTCCTCGCATCCGCGCTCCAGCACCCACAGGCTGGCAAGGAGGTTGCCGCTATCGACCGTCGAAACATAGCGCGGAACAAGTGGTTGCAGCGTACGCGTGTCATACCAGTTGAGCAGGTGACCCTCGTACCGTTCCAGGCGATCGATGGTGGCGAAGGTCTTGCCGCAGCGGTCCAGAAATTCGTCGATGGTGAGATAACCGAAATCGGTCGCGGCCAAGGCGGAGGCCAGCCACAGTCCGATGTTGGTCGGCGAGGTCCTCTGGGCCACTTCGACGCGCAGCGCCAGTTGCGTATTGTCGGGCGGCAGCCAACTCGATTCCTGATTAACCAGATCGTCGAAATAGCGCCACGTCCGCCGAGCCATGCGGCGCAAGAATAATTCGTCGGAGCGATCGACCTCGCCGCGCATTCCGCGGCCCGCCGGGCGCGAAAGCCAGATCAGGACCAGTGGAGACGCCATCCAGAAGACCAGGAAAAACGAGGCGCGAAAAAACGATCCCTGCGCCCGCAGCACCATCATCAGGATCACCGCCAGGCCGCTGATCGCCAGCATTTGACGAAAGGTGTTCATGTGGCGATGCAGCTGCGTGCCCGCGGCTTCCGCGGTTTGCCATTCGAGGAGCTGCCGGCGGCTGATCTTGCGGCGATATACGGCGCGAACGATGGCATCCATCGAAAGCCAGGCCTGATGCGGCAGAAACGCGATCATCACGGCGGTGCGCACCAGCTCATCGGCGGCGCCGCGCCAGCCGTACACGGTCCCCTGCACCCTCCGCGCCAGCCGGTCGAGCAGCGGCGCCAGCGCTGGAATCGCGATCGCGAGGCCGACCACCAGGCTCCACACGCCGGGAGCCGCGGAAATTAACCAGCCAAACAGCAGCAGCAGCAGCGACGCGATCGGCACCATGGAGCGCCGCAGGTTGTCGAGCAGCCGCCAACGATTGACGATCGAGAGCGGATTCGGCCGCGTGCCTCCGGGCGCGGGCACGCGCGGCCAGATCCATGGCGCGATCTGCCAATCGCCACGAATCCAGCGATGCTGGCGCCGGGTGAAGGTGATGTAGTCGAGCGGCAGATCCTCGAACAGCTCGATGTCGCTCGCCAGGCCCACGCCCGCGTGCGCGCCTTCAATCAGGTCGTGACTGAGCAGAGTTTCGGCGGGAAAACGATTCTCCAGAACGGTGCGAAACGCGTGCACGTCGTAAATCGCTTTGCCGTGATACATCGCCTCGCCGAACAGGTCCTGCTGCGCGTCCGATACGGTTTGGCAATAGGGATCGGTGCCCATGGTGTCGGCGAACACGCGAGTGAAGCGAGTCGCCGTCGCCCCCGGCAGTGCGATGCTCACGCGGGGCTGAATGATGGTAAAGCCGCGTTTCCGCACGCGCGTCGCCGCATCGATCTCTACTCGATTTAAAGGATGCGAGATGGTTTCCACCATTCGGCGCGCGGTTCCGGGTGGAAGCTGCGTGTCGGCGTCGAGCGTGATGACGTAACAAACCGGCGCGGGCAGGTGGCCTTCGATCAGAATCTCATCCGAGCCTTCGCCGCACAGGAACTTATTTAATTCTTCGATCTTGCCGCGCTTCCGCTCGCGGCCGATCCACATCCCTTCGCTTTCAGACCATACACGCTTGCGGTGGAACAGCAGGAAATGCGCGCCCGGATATCGCTGGTTGAGAACGGAGATGCCCTCGCGGGCGGCGGTGAGAAGGTCCTGATCGCCCTCGACCTCGGCTTGGGTCGCGTCCGTAAAATCGGAGAGAAGGCTGAAATAAAGATTCGATTCCCGGTTGGCGAGAAAGCGCACTTCCAGCTTTTCGATTTGCTGCTCCACCACTTTGCGGCTGGACAACAACATCGGGACGGTGACCAGCGTGGCGTTTTCCGCGGGTATGCCATCTTTGAAATCCATCTTGGGAAGCGGCTCCGGCGGCAGCAGCGAGATCACCAGCGCGTTAACGATCTGAATCGACAGCTCGCCCAGCGGGAACATGGCCATAGCCCCGAGCAGCACCAGCAGCGTCGGCGAGCGGACCCCGCCGTCCCATGCGAGTCCCAAGGCGAGAGCCAGAAAGCATAGCGCCAGCGTCGTGATGCCGGTAAGGTACACGCCTGTGGCGTTGCTGCGTAAGGCTCGAATGACTCTGATCCGCAGCGGAACCCTGGCGTGAGTGTCAGCTTCCAATCGCGAAACGCCGTCCGCCAGCAGGTAATAAGCGGCGTGGCGTGTCTGCGGGTCCTGAGCCTCGGAACTAAGTTTGACGGCGCACCTGGCGACCTCGATTTCGTCAACGCCGCTCTCGCGCGAAATTCTGTCTACCACTCTGCGGCACTGGTCGCGCGTCGCGAAATCGCTGGAAGCGTAGGCCGGATCCTGACGCAACTCCGCTTCGGTCCGGCTTACGGAATCGAAGATCTTGGTGAAGTCGATTTGCGAGAGCGCGCGCAGACTGCCGAACAGGTTCGCGGTGGAGACGCGCTCCGCCGCTTCCCGTGTATGTTCGCTGCGAACCAGCTCGGTGATCGGAGTGTTGACGCGCCGTTCGATCCAGCGCTGCACCGGAGCGAGCGCGATTTCCTCGTCCTGAAGCTGCTCCACCAGCGAAATTACGAAACGGGGTTGGACTGCGACCGGTTCCGCTTCCATGCGGCCCAGGATGCGCGCAAACTCCTCGGGTCCCACGCGCGCGGCGGCGGCCAGGCGATTGGCCCAAAGATACGCCGTTTCGCGAAGTTGCTGGGCGTGGTTGACGCGAAAGGCGAGCTGCCGCAGCGCCTCGATCAGCGCCATCCGCAGAAGCAGTGGAAAGAACCACAACTCCGCCATCGTGAGCGGCTTCGCGCTTTGGTTCTCGCGCAGCCAATCCGTGATATTCGTCTGCGTGAGAGCGTGATCGGTATTCGCAACCAGTCTCTCGGCGAGTTGGTAGACGGGGGCGAGACCCGGGAGGATTTTCGAAAAATTGCGCGGCAGATGGCGGCGAATCTCCGCAATCTGCGTGCGGACCAGATACGCATTGTCGAGCAACCACTCGGCTGCAGCGGTCAACGCGTGGCCCAAGTGAGCCGCTTCCGTCAAATCGCGGCGCGCGAGATCCAGGGCGACTTCGTTGTCGTTCAATCGAGAAAGGATCAGCTTCGAATCGATTTCGCCGCCGGCCGGAGACGGTTCGGATTCCAGGTCTTCCCTCAGTACGAAAACCGCGGGCGATCCAGTGCGCTGAAGCTGCTTGACGATCGACTCTACGTCGGATGGATCGGCTTCGGCTGCGATCAGGAATTCGCCTTCCAGGCGCAGCGCGGCGTAACGTTCGATGGGACGCCGGCCCGGCTCATAAGCTTGATCGGGCTTGAAGAAAAAGACTCGCCCGCGTGTCGCTCCCCGTACTGCCTGGTATGCAGCTTCGGGTTCTCCTTCGGCGGAATAGAAACCGAGAATCGAGCGCAGCGATTTCGCTTTCATGCGGCTCTGGCTGGCCCGCGTATCACCTGACCCAGCCCCGAACGATTCGGGTTAGTAACGCGAGCATGAAAAGAGCTGTGAACACAACACTTGTGGTCTTGATCGAAATGGTTGCGGGCGCGCCGGCCATCACGGCACCGGCTCCGGGCAAAGTCATTAACGCGAACATGATCATCCATCCAAGCATGTTTGAACCTTCTTTTCCGTAATCCTGGAGGCACATCAATAGCCAACCCGGAAGGTGAACATTTCTCAATGAATTCAGCCGCGCAGCCCGGAAATTTTTGCGCCCTCGAATGCAGAATTTGAAATCCGTATGACCGCCAGCAGTCACTCGATCAAATATGGTCAAGTGCGGCGGCGGAAGATCGAGGGATTACTTGCTATACTGAGCAAATAGTTGGACGTGTATGCAGGAGGATCACCATGAAATTCGAGAAACCGCTCCGTCTCGAAAGCGCGGCTGCAGCCGTGGCTGCTTTTTTGACGATTCCTTTGGGAGGGTTCGCCGCCGAGCTGCCGAAACCGACCTTCACGAAGGATATCGCCCCGATCTTCCAGGAAAAGTGTGAAGCGTGCCATCGCAAAGGGTCCATGGCGCCGATGTCGCTGGTAACTTACGAAGAGACTCGGCCATGGGCGAAGGCGATTAAGGAACGCGTGGCGACCCGGCAGATGCCGCCGTGGCATCTCGATAAAACCGTCGGAATTCAGCAGTTCCAGAACGATCGCTCTCTATCCGACGAGCAGATCGCGACCGTGGTGCGCTGGGTGGATGCCGGATCGGCGAAGGGCGATCCCAAAGACATGCCGCCTCCCAAGCAGTGGCCCAACGAAGACGAGTGGCAGCTCGCGAAAACCTACGGCCAGCCCGATCTGATCATCAAATCGGATCCATACACCATGCCCGCGGTGAATCAGGATCAATGGTGGCGGCCGACCACCGATATTCCGTTGACGGAAGCGCGCTGGGTGCGCGCGGTGGAGATGCGGCCGGGGTCGCCTGCGGGGCGCAGGGTTACTCATCACGCGATCGCTTACCTGTTGCAACAGGAACCGAAAGGACAGCAAGCGCCCTCAGACGATCCTTTGTCCGCGATCGCGGGCGGCGGAATTCTGATGGAGTGGGCCGTCGGCAAGCAATACGACGTGTATCGCCCGAACACCGGGAAGTTGTTGATGCCGGGCGCGAAGGTCTGGTGGGATATCCACTATCATGCAGTCGGCGAGAAGGTTCAGGATCACGTGGAGCTCGCGGTTTACCTCTATCCGAAAGGCGAAGTTCCCAAGTACCGGACTTACCTGACGATGTTCAACGCGGCTGCGTCGGGCACGGGAAGTCCGCTCGATATCCAGCCCAACACCATTTCTGAGACTGAAAATTTCCACGTGCTGAAACAAGCCGCACGACTCGAAAACTTCCAGCCGCACATGCATCTTCGCGGAAAAGCCATGCTGCTCGAAGCGATTCTGCCGGATGGAACCAAGGAAACCGTCAGCTACGTAAATAATTTCAACTTCAACTGGATGAACAATTACATCTATGCGGAGGACGCGGCTCCGGAATTTCCCAAGGGGACGATCATCCACGTGAAGGCCTGGCACGACAACACGATTGCGAAAGCGTCCAATCCCGATCCCAATCAGTGGGTGGGCTGGGGCGACCGGACGGTCGATGAAATGGCGCACGCCTGGGTCAACGTCACCTACATCAGTGACGACGATTACAAAGAGTGGGCCGCCAAGCATCGGCCGAAGAAGTCGATGCTTCCGTTCGGGCTCAGCGGCGCGAATCAATAGATGAGGGCATTGATTTTTTTCGCCGCGCTCGCGAGTGCGGCCTTCGCCCAGACTACGCAGCGTTCCCCGATCGAGCCGCCGCATGTTTCGGGTCAGGGCGTGACGCCTGCGTTTGAAGGATGGTATGCGAATCCCGATGGAAGCTCGAATATTCTGGTCGGATACTACAACCGGAACCTGAAAGAGGTCATCGAGATCCCTGTCGGTCCGAATAACCGGATCGAACCGGGTGGACCGGATCGGGGCCAGCCCACGCATTTCGATACGGGCCGTCAATGGGGAGTCTTTACCATCAAAGTCCCCAAAGATTTCGGACCGGATCAAAAAATCACGTGGACGATTTCGGCGAACGGCAAGACCGTATCGATCCCGCTGAGCCTGAATCCGATGTGGGTCATTTCGCCTTTTGCCGACGCGACCGGAAACACGCCGCCGTTTATCGGGTTTCAGGAAAGCGGCCCGTTTCTGCAAGGTCCGCCTGTGGGCACGGCCAATTCCGCGACGGTCGCTATGCAGGAGAGCCTCCCTTTGACCGTCTGGGTTTCGGACGATGCCAAGGTGCCGCCATCCTTTGCGGCGTTCGCGAAGATGATTCCCGCGGTATCAGTCACATGGTCGAAGTTTCGCGGGCCGGGAGCGGTGAAGTTCGCGGCGGAGCGTCCAAAGGTCGAAAAGGTCGACTTTAAAGCCCCGCCCGGCAGCGGGTTCACAGGAAAGGCTTCGACCACGGCCTCCTTCGGCGAGCCCGGCGAGTACATCCTGGAGGTGACCGCCAACGATATTTCCGGCGCAGGCGGGGGCGGATTCCAGTGCTGCTGGACCAGCGCGCAGATGAAAGTCCAAGTCAAACCATAATCAAGCCGTAGCCGCGCGGCAATCAATCCTGCTAGCTTGGTCTGGATGCAACCCACCCCGGTTATGGAAGGGCTCGCTTTCCCGGAATGCCCGCGTTGGCACGACGGCGCATTGTTTTTCTCGGACATGCACGACGGCGTGGTGTGGCGGCTTGGGCAGGACCACAAAGCCACCAAGATCATCGAACTGCCTTCATATCCCGCGGGCCTGGGCTGGCTGCCCGATGGCACGCTGCAAATTGTTTCGATGCGGGACCGCTGCCTGCTGCGGCTGACTTCGAATGGACTTGCGCTATTTGCTGATCTCAGCTCGGTCGCGCCCTACTACACCAACGATATGGTGGTGGATCGGGAGGGCCGCGCTTACGTTGGCAACTTCGGCTTCGATCTGAATGGCGGCGAATCGCCGAAAGCGACGGTTCTGCTGTGCGTGGAACCCGGCGGTGCGGTCCGAATCGTGAGCGACGATATGTGGTTCCCCAACGGAATCCTGATCACGCCTGACGGAAAAACTCTTTTGGTGGCTGAGACCTTTGCGGGCCGAATCACCGCCTTCGACATTCTTCCCGGCGGTGACCTCACGAATCGCCGCGTGTTCGCCGAACTTCCAGGGCTTTTTCCAGACGGCGCTTGCCTCGACGCCGAGGGCGGAGTTTGGGTCGCCTGCGCGGAAGGACATAAAGTGGTTCGCGTGATGAATGGCGCGGTGACGCACGACATCCCGCTGCCGGGGCGTCAATCCTACGCATGCATGCTCGGCGGCGCCGACCGGCGCGATTTGTACATTTGTACCGCTCAGCATCATCTGCCGGAGCGTACCGTCAAATTGCGATCGGGCCGCATCGAAATGCTTCGTGTCGACGTCCCCGGCGCGGGACTTCCGTAAATAGCGCGGCGGGAAAGAAGAACGCCGCTGCGCGCGTGGCTCGCATGAGACTGGCCGCCGCTTTCATCCAGACTCACACGGTCGCGCCTCCGCTGGACCCTTCACACCCGACGATTAACCGCTCCTTGCAGTCGCGGCTCGGGGTCGGCACCTCCACTCGTCATGAACTTTGTGAGCCGCGACCACAGGGAGCGGTTAATATAGCGGGTTTTCACATACACTGTAACGGAGCGATTTCCCGGCCAGAGCGCGGCGCTACACTCGATCGCAAAATTACTTGAATTCCGAACACTGACGAAATCGTTCCGCTGTCACGAAGGACTTTTGCGTTCCCGCCGATAGCGTCGAAAGGGCTGCATAAACATTGGCCCGCGCGATCGCTTCCGCTTCACCGATTCCGCCCGCGAGGAAACAGGCCAGGCTGCCGATGAACGCGTCGCCTGCACCCGAGGTATCGACAGGCTGAACCGCGAACGGCGGAGCATGCGTCATTCCTTCGGCGGACGCGAGCAACGCGCCCTGCGCGCCCAAAGTGATGATCACGCGCCGCAATCCGGCTTTGAGCAGCGTTCGCGCACATTCGCGCGCCGAGTCGAGATCGCGAACGGCGATTCCGCTCAGCGCCTCCGCCTCGGTTTCATTCGGAACGACGTAGTCGGCGTTCGCGGCTTCTTGAATGTCGATCGATTGGCCCGGCGCCGGATTCAGGATCGCCGGAATGTCGCGCGCGCGGGCAAAACGCAGCGTGTGATAAACGGTTTCGAGCGGAATTTCCAGTTGCAACACGATGACGTCGGCGCGGCTCAGAACTTCCGCAGCAGCGTCTACGTCGGCCGGCGTCAGGCGATCATTGGCCCCCTTCACCACCAGAATCCGATTCTGACCCGAGCTGTCGACAAAGATCGGAGCCACGCCGCTTGAAACTCCAGGCGTGATGCGTACATGACTGGCGTCAATTCCGTACGACTCCAAGTTGCGAATGGTAGCCTCGCCAAACAGATCATCGCCCACACGCGCGATCATCGTGACGTCGGCTCCGCACAGCCGCGCGGCGACGGCCTGATTCGCCCCCTTCCCGCCGAATCCCAGATTGAATTCGCGCCCGAAGATAGTCTCTCCCGGACGCGGAATGATGTCGGTAAAGGTGGTCAGATCGATATTCGCGCTTCCGACGACGGCGATGTGCGGCCGCTGCTTCAAGGCAGCTCCCCGGCATAGTCGCCGCTCTGATACACGTTGCCTTTGTAATCCAGTTCGTCGTGGATGCCGATTTTCGAAGTGTAATACCCCTGAATGGTCGCGCCTTTGAGAACGGCGAAGAAATGTTCTTCGGCCGTTTGCGGATTTTTTTCGCTCGCGGCGATGCGCGCGAGCAGGGCGCCGCGCTGGTCCGCGGACGCATCCACGAACGGCTTCAGACCCGTGCGCCATCGCTCGCGATCTTCGGGCAAGAACGCCTCCGCCAGACGCGCATCGATGTAATCGGCGACGCGCGCGGCCTTGGCTCCCCCCGATTTGTCGTCTGCCGGGATGATCATTTCCGTCAGCTGGTCAACCACCTGATACTCAGCCTCGGTAAAGAATCGATGCGGTGCGGCGGCTTTGGCGACCAGCGCGGCGCCTGCTGAAAGTTTGATCAGATCGCGGCGGTGCATCTACAGCGCTCCTTTCTTGAATTGATCGGCCAGATAATCGCAGGACCGCCAGCACAGCGCCATGATGGTCCACGTAGGATTCTGATTCGACGCGCTCACATGGCTGCTGCCGTCCACCACGAACAGATTCTCCACATCGTGCGACTGCTGGAACTGATTCAGCACGGATTTCTTGGGGTCGGCGCCCATTCGCGCCGTGCCCAGCTCGTGAATCGACCAGCCCTGCGGCAGCAGCTCGCGATCCATCCCGATGATCTCGATGCCGGCCTCTTCGAACATCTCCTTGGCGCTCTCCGCCATGTCCACGGCCATCTTGCGCTCGTTGTCGCCGAATTCGTAGTGGAAGCGCAAGACCGGCACGCCCCAGCGATCCTTCATTTGCGGATCGACGTCGACGAAATTCTCATAGCGTGCCAGCACTTCGCCGAATGCGCCCATGTTGATGAACGCGCCGGCGTAATCGCGAACGGCTTTCTTGAATGCCGCGCCGTATCCCGGGGTCGAAGCCGCGTGGCTGGGAAAGATGCCCATCCCGGCTTCCCCTTCAAACCCGTAGCCGCGAATGAAATCGCTGCGGCGATCGGAAAGATTGCGGAACCGCGGTAAATAGAAACCGCCTGGCCTCCCGTCGTCGAGCGTGCGCGGCTTGCCCACCAGGTCCTTCACGATTCCCGTCACAGAGGGACCCATGATGTGCTCGCAAAAATTGTGACCCACGTGATCGCTCGAATTGCCGATTCCGTTGGGATGCTGACGCGATTTCGAGAGCAGCATCAATCGCGCCGATTCGAGCGTCGAGGCCCCCAGCACCACCACCTTCGCTTTGACCTGATATGTCTGCCGGCTTTCGCTGTCGATGAAGGAAACGCCGCTGGCTTTGCCGGTGGCCTTATCGACGGTAACCTCGTAAACGGTCGCATTCGTGCGGACGGTCAGGTTGCCGGTGTCCCAGGCGGGATAAATCAGGCCGGTGGGCGAATCGAATGCCGCGTGAATATCGCACCCGCCCACACGCCGGTTGCAAGCCCCGCGCCCGAAACATTTGCTTCGATATTTGTTGTGCTTCAGCCCATCCGTGGTGACGCCCGCGCGATAGGGAGTAATCAGGCGCCCTCGCTTTTCGAGGGATCGCCGGAACATGATCTCGCCCTTGGTCAGCTTGTTGGGCCGTTGAAACAAACTATCAGGCAACTGCGGAAGCTTCTCTTTCAATCCGGAGATGCCCAGGTACGTATCGACGCGATCGTAGTAAGGCTCAATGTCGGCGTATGAGATCGGCCAGTCTTCGCCGTAGCCGTCATGCGTTTTGGCCTTGAAATCGTAATCGGAGAGGCGCAGCGCCAGGCGTCCCCAGATAGCGGTCTTGCCTCCGAACGTGCGCGCGCGAACCCACGCGTAGTTAGTGCCCGTGTAAGGATGATCTTTCTCGTCCACCACGATGTTCTTCGAATAGTCCGAGCCGCCCCACCCTTGCACGTAAGAAAACACGTGCTGATACTTCAGCCCTTTCGCGTACGGTGGCTTGCGAATGGTATATTCGTTGCGCGCGAGCGGATGATCGTCCGGCGGCATCTGGCCGCGGCGCGGATGATCGTAGGGCCACTCCATCGACTTCAGTTCTTTCTCGATGGGCAGCTTTTTTCCCGCTTCGAGAAGCAGTACTTTCAAGCCGTGCGAGGTGAGAACGTGCGCGGCCATTCCGCCGGCGGCGCCGGAGCCGACGATCACCGCGTCGTAGGTTTTCTTCAGGTCGACGTTCGGCGAAGGCTCATGATTGGAGTCAATCATGTCCTCACTATAGTTGAAAGCGTCTTACCGGAGCGACAAAGAATTCTCGGCGAGCATCTTTTCCACCTGCGCGGTGAACTCCTCTTTCGCTTTCGTGTAGAGTTCGCCCGAAGCCTTGCTCGGGAAACCGGCATGCACGCTGCGCACGCGTCCGTCGCGAGCCACGAAGAACGTAGTCGGCCACGCGTCCCAATTCTGCGCCTGCGTCAATTTTTCTTTCGCGCTATCGGTTTCGCCGCCCAGCAGGACCGTGTACTCGATTCCGTACCGCTTGATGAAAGCCCGCAGCCGCGTCGGGTCCTTCAACTGATCCGGCTCTTCGAAGGAAAGCGCGACAATTTCCAGGCCTTGGGCGCGATATTTCTTATACAGTTCCGCCAGGAACGGAGCTTCGTCATGACAGTTCGGGCACCAGCTTCCGGTGATGTTGATCAGGACCACTTTACCGCGGAAGCGAGGATCGTTATCGGCAACCATCTTGCCCGCAAGGTCGGGAAAATTGAAGTGGAATGGCTCGGCGTCGTTCTTGACACTGGTGTGATGCGCGGGGTCGGTCGGCTCAGCCAGGCCCTTCGCGCGAGCTTCCGCCGGCCGGACCGCGGTCATCTCTTCCTTCTTGTTGAGAACCACTTTCAGAGTGCCGTCTTTCTCCGGAGTCACTTCCAGCAGCGCGGGCCGCATCCCCGAAAAGTGACTGAGAACGAATTTGCCGTCCTTATATACGCCGTTGAGCGTGCCGGTATCTCCATCCACGCGCAGAATCGCCGCCGCGACGTCGCCGCCTTTTTGCTTCACGACCAACTGCCAGGCCGATTCCCCTTTCGAGCTTTTCACACCTGTGAGCACCCAAATCCCGCCTATGGACGGCGCTTTGCCGGACGCCGCCGGCGCTGCCGTTCGCGTGGCGTGAAAAGGATAGATCACGCCATTCGGACGGATGTATTTTCCGTCGAGCGCACCATTCTCCATCTTCGCTTCGAGCTTCGCCGCCATGTAATCCCAGTTCAGCAGCAGCGATCCATTCGAGAACTGGCCGCTCGACGATGTAAATCGTTCTTCCCCATTGAACAGCGAGCCTCTTGCCTTGTCGCCATCGGCTTGAAGCTCGATGCGAAAAGGAATGTCGAGTCCGTTCACATTGACACTCGCCTGCCAGAGACCCGAAAGCGAATCGGCCATCAGGACCGGCGAAATCGCCAGCAAACCGATGAGAGGAGCGGAGATGCGCATTGAGGAGAACCTCCTGTGGATCGATTATATCACGCTGTCAAGTCAATTATAACCATGTCGATAGACAATAAGATATTTGTACAATAGGTGTAGAATCATAGGCATATGCAATATCAACAGCTCGGCAATACTGGAGTCTTCGTTTCCCGCCTGTGCTTCGGCGCAATGACCTTTGGCGGAAAAGGAACCGTTTTCGAAGCCATCGGCGCGTTGAAACAAAGCGACGCCGATGCGTTAGTTGGCGAATCCATCGACGGCGGCATCAATTTTTTCGATACGGCGAATGTTTATGCCGAGGGCGAGTCTGAGATTCAACTCGGCAAGGCGCTGGGTGCGAAGCGTCAGGACGTCGTGATCGCGACCAAGGTTTTCGGCCGGACCGGTGCGGGTCCGAACGAGGTCGGGTTGTCGCGGCTGCACATTATTCGTCAAGCCGAGACCAGCCTGAAACGGCTGAACACGGATTACATCGATCTGTACCAGATCCACGGGTTCGATCCACTGACGCCGCTCGAAGAAACGCTGCGTGCGATGGACGACCTGGTGCGCCAAGGCAAGGTCCGCTACATCGGCTGCTCGAATTTGACCGCGTGGCAGATCATGAAGGCGCTGGGAATTTCCGCCGCTGGCCACCTGGAGAAATTCGTCACGGTGCAGGCGTATTATTCGCTGGCTGGTCGCGATATCGAACGCGAGATCGTGCCGCTGCTCGAAGACCAGAAGCTCGGGCTTCTGCCGTGGAGTCCTCTGGCCGGCGGATTTCTTACCGGCAAATTCACGCGCACCGGGTCGACCGATAGCGACGCGCGGCGCGGCAAGTTCAACTTCCCTCCGGTGAATCTCGAAAAAGGATACGCCATCGTGGATGTGATGCATGCCATTGCCGCGCGGAGGCAGGCGACGGTTCCACAAGTGGCGCTCGCGTGGCTGCTGCATCAGCCGTTTGTGACCAGCGTGATCATCGGCGCGAAGACCCTGGCGCAGTTGCGCGATAATCTGGGATCGGTAAACACCAAGCTCGACGCCGAGGACTTGGGTCAACTGAACGAAGCCAGCGGCCTCGCACCCGAGTATCCGGGCTGGATGCAGAACATGCCATCCACCCGCCGGCCGGGCGAGAAACGCGACTGGTCGCAGGTGGCCAAGAAGCAGAGCGCCTGATTAATTCAGCGGCACCCAGAACATCACCTGGAGCAGGTTGTTGTAATCGTCGGTCCACATGCGCAGGCCGCGACGCGGAGGAATCGCCTCGGCGACATTGACGATCTCCGGCCGGCCGAGAAAATTTCGGTTGCGCGTCACCAGAACCCAGGTCGCCGAGGAAAGCTCGCGATCCGTGTCCTTGGGGCTATGGATCGTGATCGCGGTGTGTCCGTAAAATGACGCGAGCTGCGCGACGACAGGCGTCAGGTCCAGATACTGGTTGGATACATGAACCGCGATGATTCCATCCGGCTTCAGGTGGCGCAAATATAACGCGAAAGCTTCTTTCGTCAGAAGATGAACCGGGATCGCGTCGCCTGAAAATGCGTCGAGCACCAGGACATCGAACGCTTGCGGCGGCTCCGATTCGAGCGACAAACGGGCGTCACCAAGTTTAACGTCCACTTGGGCGTGAGTGTCGCGAAGAAAAGAAAACTCCGATTGCGCCAGCGAAATCACCTGCGGATTGATCTCATAGAAGCAAAAATGATCGCCCGGTTGACCGTAAGCGCACAGCGTTCCCGCCCCCAACCCGACCACCCCGACGTGTTTAGGTCCATCGCAGCAGAATCGCAACGCGAGGCCTGCGCCTGAAGGCTCGCCGTAGTAGGTAGTCGGCCACATACGGCGCTCAGGCGCTAGAAATTCAGATCCGTGTTTGACGGTCCCGTGATATAGCGTCTCGACTCCAGGCGAATCCATCAGCCGCAAAGCGCCGTAGAAATTGCGCGTGACCACACGAACATTGGTGTGATAGGCCTGGATCTGCGCGCCGATCACCGCTGCCATCGCGATGGTCGCGACAGCCCACAACAATCGGGAGGACCATCCCCGATCCCAATTCAGATACAGCGCGATCGCCGCCACGAAAAACATGGACACCGGCAGTTCGTAAATCCCCGAGAAAACCACAGGAGCGATCAGGCCGACAAAAATGGCCCCCAACGCGCCGCCGAGCGCGATCATCAGATAGAACGTGGTCAAGTGTTCGCCATCGGGCTTGCGCAGGCTCAATTCGCCGTGGCAAAACATGCAGGCGACGAATAATCCCAAAGAAAAAATCGGGATCGCGACCAGGATCGCGTCGCTGAACTGAATATCGTAAATCGAGTACGCGACCGCGCCCAGCGTGATCGCCAGGAAACGCAGGAACAGCTCGCGACGATACCAGCGCGTGCTTTCGAAACACAAGATGAACGTTAGAAGATAAATCGCCAGCGGCAGAATCCATAAGAACGGCACTGCCGCGACGTTTTGGGTGAGCTGATTCGTGGTCGCCAGCAGGAGCATCGATCCGCCTGCCGATAGCGCAATCCACGTAAGTTTTTCGGTCCGCGATGGTGATGTCGTGGCTCTCGGCGCGGGTGCAGCCTGCTTCAATGAACGGCCCGTCACCCACGCGGTCGCGACGCATAACGCCGCGAACGCAGCAAATCCTCCCGACCACCAGATCGCCTGCGCGCGCGTTGGGATTTGCGGCTCGATCAAAATCGGATATGCGGCCAGCGCCGCGAGCGCACCCGCATTCGACACCGCGAAAAGACGATACGGTTCGGAACCGGGCCATGCGCGGGCAAACCAGGCCTGTAACAGCGGTCCCGTGGTCGAAAGAAGGAAATAGGGAAGGCCCAAAACCACGGCCAGAAGCGCAAGGATGCTGAAAGCCGGATTTGCTGCTCCATCTGGTCTCCACTGCGCGCCGGGAATCACCGGAAGCAGAAACAACGCGGCCGCCAGTAGCGCCGCGTGCAGAACGATCTGGTGCCAGGGGCGCAATGCTCGCACGATCGCGTAGGAATACGAATATCCGGCCAACAGCGCGACCTGAAAGAAAACCAGACAAGTGGTCCACACCGCCGCCGAGCCACCGAACCACGGCAGAATCAGCTTCGCGAAAATCGGCTGGATCAGGAACAGCAGGAACGCGCTTAAGAAAATCGTAAATGCGTAAAGGGCGCGCGCCGGGCGCGGGATTCGATCCATGGGGTGACCTTCCATGGTAACCGTGCTATTGGTGTATGTACCATGTCAGCCGAAGAAGAACTCAGCGAATCCGTAGAAAAGGCCAAGGAGCCGTTCGACAAGAAAGTCGCCGCGACCATGGCTGTGATCGCCGCTGCGCTCGCGGTGGTCTCGGTGTTCGGCCAAGTGCTGGCCAACGAAGAGTTGCTGGCACAGCAGAAATCGTCGGATCAATGGTCGTTTTACCAGGCCAAATCGATCCGCCGGTACGAATCCGATATCGCGCGCGATCTGTTTGCCGCGATCGGGAGCGCTGCATCGGCGCAAGGCGCTGAAAAGTACGCCGGTAACATGGAGCGCTATCAAAAGGACGCTGACGAGGTGCAGGCGGAAGCGCAGAAGCTCGCAGCGGAGAGCGTTCTGAAAGGCAAACAAGCGCTGCGGATGCATTTCGGAGAAGTCTTTCTGGAGATCGGCCTGGTATTCGGTTCGCTGGCGATTCTCACCCGGCGGCCGGAGTTCTGGTACACCGCGATGGCCAGCGCGCTGGCAGGCTCCGCGATCGCTATCACTATGGTGACGATCACTTAGAAATCGCAGCCTTACATGCCGGGGCTATCATGACCCCACAGTCGTTCCGAGCGGAGCGAGGAATCTCCTATGATGTTTTGTCTACTCCGAGGTTCGGGTTAAACCTCATTGGCCTGCCCTGGATCCAGCGGCCACAGAGCCGCCGGAGCCGGAGCGAAGCCTGGCTGAGCGGAGCGGAGGCGTAGGCGGCGGGGTTGGGGCTCAAGCCGTCGCGTCCTCCGCCAGTACGAAGTTGGGGAAATCTTGGAAGACCCACTGGTACTTGAGCGTTCGATAGATGATTCCCAGAAATTTACGAGCCAGCGCGATGATGGCCTTCCCGGTACCGCGGCTCTTCTTCTTCCTTTCGTAGTAAGTTTTCAGATACGGGCTGAAGCGCTGTGCGATCAGGGCACACTGGACCAAGGTGGTTCGGCCCAGTTTGGTGCCGCGTTTGGTGATGCGTCCCGAGCGCTCGGTTGCATTCGAGTTGCTGATCCGGGGCACGATGCCGAAATAGGCGGCCAATTTGCCTTCCTCGGAAAAGTCGCCGATATCGCCGATGATCGACAGCAAGATGCCGGCGCTGAGCCCGCCGATCCCCTTGATCGAGGTCAGATTCTTGTGTCCGTCCAGTTTCTGGCTTTCCCGGCGGATGGTCTCTTCCAGCTCAGCGATGCTGTGATTCAAGCTGCGGATCTGTTGGACCAGAATTTTTAGCTCTAGCTCCACCAGCACATCCAACTGCGCTTCCAGAACGGCTTTCAGTCCCTTCTCGCTGGCCAGCGATTCCTTGCTGAGAAGGAGCCCCTGCGCCGAGAAAAGGTTGTTGATCTTGTTCTTGAGCGCCGTGCGTTGCTTGACCAGGGTGTCCCGCGTCTGCGTCAGGCTGGCGATCTGCGCGCGCGCTTTATCCTTCATGCGCACCTCCGGCAGCAGATCCTTGGCCAGATACAGCGCCAGGTTGCGTGCGTCGTGGGGATCGGTTTTCTTGACCGAATGCGTGATCACCTGGAACTGGCTGGCATTCACGGCCACCACACGCTTCACGTGCGGCGCCACCGCATCGTGAAACAGCCGCGTGTTGCCCGTCATCTCCACGGCCACTTCGTCGCTGGGCCGCAGCTGGTTCACGAACTTCGGCAACTGTTCCAGCTTCCATTCGGTTACGTAATTCCTTCCGTTCTCCAGCCGTGTACAGGCGGTGAAGCAGTTCCGGTGCAGATCCACTCCAATGTGTCGTGTCGTTTCCATACTTTCTCCTTCTTGGTTGAGAACCAAGCGGAGTAGACGGGCTTCGCGGCGGTCACCATTCTCCTATCCAAGGTCCGTTCCGGCCTTACGGTGGCGCTCCGGTCCCAGGTCTGACTAATCTGCTTTACGAGGTCAAAGCCTCACTTTCCTACGACAGCCTGTGACCTGTCTACTCCAGAGGTCTCCCTCTGAAGCCTACCGCTGCGTCCCTGAAACATTCATACCATCTGCTTTTCATCCGGCTTATCGAGGCTTTAAAAGCAAATCCTCACTGTGCTCGGGATGACGGGCGTTGTACGTAGGACTACGTGGGGCAGCAATTGTCCAACGAACTTCTGACTCAGGACCTAATACTGCGCCGATTTTCGCCGTTAAGTAAATGTGGCGCAGATCGGCTCGAATACAGAACTGTGGAATTTAGCGCTTGCGGCAATTTCGCCGGCGGCGCGCCGGTGTATTGAAAAATCGATCGATCCGGCCAAGCTTCCTCCGTTTCAGGAATTCTTGCTCAACGCCATCGAGACCGACGCAGCGGCCGGCAAGGCCGGGCCGCTTTCGGCGCTTCTGTTGGGCGGAGTGGTCGCGGCCGCCATCGTAGATCCTAGTCTGCTCTCGCTGGACGACGCTCTTCGCCTCGCGCGCGCAGCCATGCGGATCGACGACGGCGTGGATTACAAGATTCTCACTCACGTCGCCCGACCGAGCCGCGAGTGGCCGTCTGGCGTCCCCAACGCTGAAATCATGCGCGTCCTGATCGTGATCGACGCCATCTCCGACTGCGAACGCCTGGGCCTTCCGCTGATGAAGTTCGCCAGGCTCAACCAGCCGCACTTGCGGTCGAAGGCCGTGAAGCTGTTGGCGCGCGCCACACAGAACCCCCGCTGGGCGGAGTCGATTCTCAAAGATCCGAACCCACGCGTGCGCGCGAACGTGATCGACGAAATCGCCGCTCAGCTCGACGCCAAGGCCGAACCGCTCCTCCGCAGGGCAGCGAGAGACCCGCATCCGCGAGTCGCAACCGCCGCGATGCTGGGCTTATGCCGGCTCGGCGATAAAAGCAGCCGGGAGTCGCTAGAAAATCTTGCCGCCCATGGCGACGACGCGCACCGGCGCGCTGCGGCTTGGGCGCTGGGCCAGTTACATCGACAGGCCGAAGCTATTCCTTCCACAGCAGTTCCGCATCCGACCGCCTGACGTAGTTCGCGTCGATAGCTGCGGGATCCTGCGCCAAATCGAATCGGGAGGCGGCGATTTTACCGATCGCCCCCGCCAGAAATCGTGGAGCTTCCTTCACCGGAGTGACGTCTGGAAGCGGAAACCCGGCCGTGATAAATTCCAGATCGCCGTCCGGCAGCGACGCCAGGAATCGATCGAGCTTCATCACCACTTCGTCGCGCACCAACTCCAGCGCGCTGTCGTAAACCGCGCCGAAAATCTCGCCGCGCCGCGCATCCAGCACCGGAACCCTGAGCGCGCGCGATCCGAACGACGCCAGCGCCAGAAGATTCGAGATCGCGATCACCCGGCGTCCCGCCGCCTCCGCCAGACCTTTCACTGCCGCCAGGCCGACCCGCACACCTGTGAATGCCCCGGGTCCCGACGCGGATGCGAACGCATCAATCTCGCGCACGCCGGTCCCGTGCCGCCTGAGAAGACTCTCGATCTCTCCGAACAAGACATGCGCGAACCCGTCGGGCGAGTGCAGCTCGACTTCTTCCAGCACCTCGCCGTCGACCACTAACGCGATGCTGCCGAACTCGCCGGTTGTGTCCACCGCCAGGATGCGGCGGCTCACGGCACCAGCCGATA
>Ga0209517_10000984_pt1 | contig 45853 bp, 33 predicted proteins | sample PeaSoiMetSII2010_FD_187695 | JGI IMG/M metagenome (GOLD analysis project Ga0209517, IMG submission 187695) | Peat soil microbial communities from Weissenstadt, Germany - SII-2010 (SPAdes) (version 2) | ecosystem: Environmental > Terrestrial > Soil > Wetlands > Peat | place: Germany...
GCAAGCCCCATAGCGTCCGTCGCACCAGCGCCTTCCTTCAAGTCGCTGTATTGAAAGCGCCCCCCCATCCGCTGAAATCAACCCGCGCGGTTTCCCTGGGGGCGCTTCCAATACAGCCCTAAGACTTCTAGCGTTCCGGCAGGAAGAAGTGTTTTTCACTTGACATCCCCTTTTATAGGACTTCTGGCCCGCGTCGTCGGAAGTCTGCTAGCACATTCCTCCCAGTACGATGTAACGGAGTGCTGATTCAGCAGGTTGGTAAAGTTCGCTGAGGCTCACCCCCTTTGCGACAGGGCGGGGCTTTTGTAGGCTGCAATTCTCGCCTCCCACGTTTCCGCAAGCAAAAACAAGAAAGCCATCCGTTCGCAGAACGGATGGCTAGGTTTGACGAGTTTCGCTTCAGCCCTAGAATGTTAAGCGTAAGCCGAATTCGATTTGCCGTTGCGAGCCGAGCGAATACACGCCCGTGCCGTTGCCGACCCGGTACGCTTCTTCATCTGATCGCGTGGTTCCGTTAATCGATCCCGTTCCTGGGCCGTTCAAGACGCCGAACATGGTAGTCGGCGGCAGGTTGAAGTTGGCGAAGTTGAACAGGTTGAAGATGCCCACGCTCGGCTCGATGGTGTATCTCTCGAGGAACGTGTGCCGCCACGCCAGCTTCAGGTCAGTCGCGCGCAGCCATCCGAAATCTACCTGGCTGCCGGGAGAATTGTTGCAACCGGCTTGCGAAGTCGGCGGCGGTGGGCAAATGACCGGAGATACGCCACCTAAGGCTTGCAGCTGCGCAAGGCTCATGACACCGTTGGCGATCAAGACCTTACCCGCAGGTGTAGCCTGATTTGCCTGGGTCGAGTTGTAGTTGTTGATCAGGTTCGTGAGACCGGCGGCGTTGACGCTGCGGTCAAACGAGCCGAACGTTGTCCCCGGGAGTGGATCCTGGATGTTTCCGGCCCCGGTAAAGTCCGTCCGGAAGATTTCGCCGGCCGAGCCTGTGTTGGCAGCATCAATCGAACTCGCCAATGGGCTGTTGAAATGGGAGATCAGCCCAATGCGGAATCCTGCTGGTACATCTACATACCCACCAAAAGAGAGCTGGTGGGTACGATCCAGCAGTGATGGTCCGAAGTACCGGCCAGGGTTGTTGTTGTCGGGGGCGATCACGACAAAGTCCAGATCGTTGTCTGTCGGTGTTCCGGTATTTTGGTTGCCACCGGTGTTGGAGAACCGCGACAGGCTGTAGGACACTTGGAAGTTCGCCGCTTTGATGCCGCGCATCGGGTTGTTCACGTTTTGCTTCAACGTCATCTGCAAAGCGTTATAAACCGAGCGTCCTATGGGTTTGAGGAAGTACATCTGCGCCTGGCTTTGATTCGTTCCTCCAAAAGCGCACGGACGCCCGATTCCATTGACGGACGTGCAACCTGCGCCGATATCGACCGCGCTGCCGAGGCCGCGCTCGGCGAAATCGGCCATGGTCGCCGCTCCCGCCGGAGTGGTGGCCGTGGCTGGATGGAGTCCGGGACAGCCTCCTGCGGCAGCAGCAGCATCAATACTACCGGCACCGCAGGCTGCCAGGGTAGCTGCAACGGCAGCATTTGCACCCGCCAGGTTAAAGACGCTGGCGTCGCCTACACGGTTGACGTCAATACCGGCTAACGTGCGCGTTTCCACGTTGCGCAAGTAATCGGCGCTGAATACCATGCCATGGCGGATTTCATGTTGAACGCCGAAGTTCAACTGCAACGAGCGCGGCGTCTTGTAATTGGGGTCCAGCAGGTTGACCGCGCCGTTCGTGCCTATGCCGCCATTCATGAGGTTGCCGATGTAACTGGGGTTAGGAGCCTGCAGATTAAACGGATTCCCAGTCTTCACCTGGTTCCAGAACGACAGCATCGCCGGAATCTCGTTGCCGATGCGATTGTTATTGCTGCAGAAATCAGTTGAGCCTTGCTGGCCCGGCGCTATCGTTCCGCCGGCTACCGGGACGCCCTGCGCAACGCCGTTAATACATGCTAAGGTCGCCTGGTTGAAGGCCCCGGTTTGCAAGCGCAACGGTCGATCAAACAGAACGTTGTTGAAAATTGCGTTTTCGAAATAGAGACCGGCGCCGCCGCGAATCACGGTCTTGCCGTTCTTCATCGGGTCCCAGGCAAAGCCTAACTGGGGCGCGAAATTGAGGTTGGCCTGCTTAACCGGGTTTCCATAGCCGGGGAAAGCGGCATTGATTTGTGGAATGGCAGGTAGATCGCTGTCGGTACGGCCACTATCGCGGTCATAGCGCACGCCGACGGTGAGGGTGAAGTTGGGCTTGATCTTCCAGCTGTCGCCCAAGTAGAGACCGATACGGTTATCCGGTCCCAGTCCGCCAGCCGGGAAGCCTAAAGCCGGTTGAAGCGTGTTGAAGCCCTGCCCGTTGCCGACGGTAAGCCGGTTGACAGGGTAGTTCAAAGGATTGGCGGAGCCACCCGGAAAAGGTCCGGCAGCGGCGAAATCCGAGCACAATTCGGTTCCGGAGGGGCCGCAATTCGTCGACCCCACATTGAAGCGAACCCGCGGCGCGGTGCCGAAGAAATCGGCAAAGCCGCCGCCCTGAATGTGGTTGAGCGACATCCCATAACGAATGGTATGGGAGCGCAGCACCTTGCTGCCATCGTACTTAATTTCATTGTTCTGCTGGGGGGTGCTTTGCGGAGCCAACAAGTTTGGTCCAAACAACGACTGGGTCGTGTCGCCAATCTCCAACCCAGTGCTACTAAATGGAAGAGCAGCGTTGCCTGAAGTTACGTCCGCGATCTGGTTCTGGAACTTCAGATACGAGTAACGAATGCTGTGAGAGAAGCTGCCCGTGGTGAAGTCCACGCCTGCAACATGCGTCCGGGTGTAGTCCTTGTTGTCGTACACCTGGAAACCGAATCCGAAAGTGGCAAACAACGAGTTCTCGAAGTAAGAGTAACGGTAGAACGCCTTGGCGCCGTTGCCGAAGTTGTAATCGACTTTGCCCAAGAGGTTGCTTTCGCGGAAAGGCTGGCTGAAGCCGCCGCTCAAGCTTGCGAACGGAGAGCCGGCGAGCGAAACGGCAGCAAACGAATCCTGCTTGGTGCGCTCGCCGTCGGCGAAGAAGAACAGCTTGTTCTTGATGATGGCCCCACCGACGCTGCCGCCGAACTGCTCACGCTGAAAAGCATAATCGTGGCCGCCGGGTGCGTTGGCTGCGAAGCTGTGGTCGCGAATGAAGCCGAACGCCTCGCCGTGGAGGTTGTTAGTTCCGGACTTGGTGGTCACGTTGACCGCGCCCGAAGAGGTCAAATCCTGGGAAAGGTCGAGCGAAGACTGGCCAAGCTGAAATTCGTCGATCGCGCTGGCCGGAATGTCGGCGGTGGTGGTGCCGACGGTCTCATCGCTGATGTCAACTCCGTCCACATTGATGCGGGCGGTGCGGCCGAAACGGCCGCCGAATGAGATCGAAGAGTAACCGGCCTTGGTCGGATCGAAGTTCTGACCGTCCTGAATTTGCACGCCGGGTTCGAGCTGCGCCAGATCCAGGAAGTTGCGGCCGTTCACCGGCAGGTTCGCAATCTGATCTGAATTCAGGACGCCTTGCACCTCGGACTGCTCGGTGTTGACTGCGACCGTGCTGGCCTGCACTTCAATGACCTGGCTCTCCTGGCCAATTTGTAGCTTGATATTGGCAGAGGCAGTGTTGCCCACTTCCACTGTGATTGTTTCACTGACGCTGCTGAAGCCCTTGGCCGAGACTTGCACTTTGTAAGTGCCAGGGTCGAGAGGACCGGAGGCGAATGCGCCCCCAGCGTTTGCGGCCAGATTGAGAGCCTGACCTGTTCCGATGTTGCTGATGACTACTTTGGCGCCACTCACAACCGCGCCGGTGGGATCGGTGACCGTTCCGGTAATGCTGCCTGTGCCCACCGTTGACTGGGCCCATCCGGATACGGCGAAAGCCAGCATGAGCAATGCAAGCGCAATCATAAAGAACGATCCATGCGTCTCGCCTCTGTTCCACGTTGGTCTTGCCTCATTTGTACAACCCATTTTGTTTCTCCTTGAAGTTCTCTGAATCAGTCCTCGAAACATTGAGGACTGTCCGTGCATGCGACAGTCGGAATAGCATTCGGATGACCATAGGTTTCCCTGGTTTGAGCACCGACCAACGGGCATGGTGAAATCGGGAATGAGCGTACAAGCGCAGTCAACAGACAGACGTGATTAGCGAATTCATGCAACGCGTTGGAGTGGCTGAATTGACGAGGGAATCTACCAAATCACAGAGTTCAGCGATAAATACCTACAAAAAACCGGAGCCCGATTGAGCGCGTGATAAGTTTTCGCTTGACGCTACGAGGATTGCCATACAAACTGGTTGGTATGTTGGCGGCACGCAAGAATACGAAACCTAGAGCGACCACGCTGCGCGATCCTGAGCGCACGCGGGAGCGCTTGCTGCAGGCGGCATTCCGCGAGATCTACAGATCGGGTTTCCAGAGTGCCAGCCTAGACAAAATTCTGGCCGCAGCTGGTGTATCCAAGGGAGCGCTATACCACCACTTCGACAGCAAGGAAGCCTTGGGATACGCCATCGTCGAAGAGGTCATCGGCCCCGACCTCCGCGCCAAGTGGTTGCGTCCTCTGCAGCGGAGCAACGACCCTATCGACACTTTGATCGGCATTGTTCAAGGTGAATCAGTTCGGCCGGAGGACGTACGGGGCGGCTGTCCCCTGAACAATCTGGCTCAGGAAATGTCTCCTCTTGACGAGGGATTCCGCAAGCGGCTAGGGAAGGTGTTCCATGCCTGGCAGGAGGGCGTTGCGTCCGCTTTGCGAGCAGGACAGACCCGCGGAAAGGTTCGCCGCGACGCGGAACCCGCGGAGGCCGCTGGTTGTCTGATCGCGATGGTCGAAGGCTATGTCTCGCTGGCAAAGAATGCTCAGGATGCGAAAGTGATGAAAGCGGGGATCAGAAACATCGTCGACTGGCTGCGGTCCCTGCGCCGGCCGGGCAACCGCAGGAGGGGCTGATCGCATCGTTGTAGAAGCAGGTCAATTCTTACATACCAACCGGTTTGTACGCTTCGACTGCAGGCACGTCGAGGCGTGAACGGACAGAAGGGACTGATCGAAAGAGGTAAGGCTCAGATCTATCCCTTTGAATAACAACTGGGATGAGATTCTTCCAACACAGGAGGAACTGATGAACCGAAATAGATTCCAGACGTTTGCCTCTCTAAGCTTCGCACTGATTCTCATTCTGGGCGCGGCACGGCAAGCGCGGGCAGCGGACGCTACGACAAAGTATCCGAGCATGCCGCCCGTCGACCAATATCTCATGGAGCGGAGTGCCGAGATCGCCCTGGCGCGAAGCGCGGCCCCGCCATCCATTTCCGGCGATGCCACGGTTGTGGTCCTCGGAAGAAATGGCTACGAAACGGCGGTTGAAGGCAAGAACGGTTTTATCTGCATTGTAGAGCGTGGGTGGATGAATTCATTCGACAGCCCCGAGTTTTGGAGCCCTAAGACTCGGGGCGCGGAGTGCTTCAATCCGCCGGCCGCGCGAACAGTCGTCCCATACACTTACTTCCGGACAAAATTAGTCTTGGCGGGAAAATCGAAAGCTGAAATCCAGGAGAGTATCAAGACGGCGATGGAAAAAAAGGAATTGCCCACTCTCGAGGCAGGCGCGATGTGCTACATGATGTCGAAAGATGCATATCTTAATGATGGCGGTGGGCACAACATGGCCCATCTTATGTTTTACACGCCGCTCATGGATGGTGCGGTATGGGGCGCAAATCCGATAGACGACTCAAACCATGTCTCGTTTAAGTTCCCGAACTCTCCGATATTTCTGGCTCCACAGTTCCTAGGTAAGCCGGAACCGATGGATCTGTTCGTCATTCCCACCGGCGTGTGGTCGGATGGAACGCCACAATGACTTCGCCGATCTTGAAAACGATTGCCGTTTTTCTTTTGACAGCATGGTGCAGCCTTGGCGGTCAGTCTCTGTCCGCGCAGTCTGCGGATCCCACGGTGGCGGAGTTGGGTGCCAACTTCGTCTCCGCCACCGCGCAGGTAAAGGGAATCACGCTGCACTATGTTCGCGGCGGAACTGGTCCCGCCGTCATTTTGCTGCATGGGTTTCCTGAGGACTGGTATGCGTATCACAAGGTGATGCCGCGCCTTGCAAAGAAGTTCGAGATAGTGGCGGTCGATTTGCCCGGCATCGGCGGCTCAAGCCCGGCGCCGGACGGCTACGATGCTGCCAGCATGGCCGAAGACGTTCATCTGCTGGCGCAGCAGTTGCGCCTGCAACGAATTTATGTTGTCGGCCACGACGTCGGTGGAATGGTGGCCTACGCCTTCGCCCGGCGCTATCCCGAGACGATGCGCGGCGCCATGATTTTCGAGGCCCCGCTACCCGGCATTGCCCCTTGGAAGAAAATCACCGCCGAACCTTACGTCTGGCATATCAATTTTCAACAGGTGCCTGACCTCCCTGAGCATCTGGTAGCGGGCCGGCAAGCGATTTACTTCCGTTATTTTCTCGACCCGCCGGTCTTCAGCGACGCGGACGTTGCCCGCTATGCCAAGTCTTATGCCGCGCCCGAACATCTGCACGCGGGATTCGAGATTTACCGCGCCTTTCCCGCAACCGGGAAGTTCAACGCCGACCAGAGCAGCCGGCTGGACCTTCCACTGGTGCTCGGGGCAGGCAGCGTTTCACCTTTTTCCAGGGACCTTCCCGCCCTGGCCGAAGCCTTGCAGGAACACGGGTGCGTCAACGTCAAAACCGAATTGATTCAGGGAGGCGGCCATTACGTCGCCGATGAGCAACCTGGCATCGTCGAGGAACTCATAGAAAAATACGCTTCGAGCGCGCCGCGGTAGAGTTCAGAGCGGCAGAAGTCTTCGCTTACGCAAGCGGGCCAGGGTCGACGTTTCAAGAAATCGCACTACTACAGCTAACGGGGAGGAGTCGTGACAACAAGCAATCCAATGCAGCACAAAATCGTTACGCAAGACGACTGGCTCCGCGCGCGCAGGGGGGCAGTGTTGAGGAACCAAAGCTCTGTGCTCTGCGCAGCTCTGTTTCTGCTCTCGTCGATTGTACCGGGGCATGCGCAGGCGCTAAATTCGAAGGCTAATCCAGAGCCAACGACAGCAACCATCCAGCCATTCAAAGTGCATGTTCCCGACCGCGTTCTCATTGATCTTCGACACCGTTTGGCGGAAACCAAATGGCCCGATCAACTTCCGGGCACAACTTGGGAGTACGGCTCCGACATCAAGAAGGTCCGGGAACTTGCGGATTATTGGGAGAACAGCTACGACTGGCGTGCGCAAGAAGCCAAGATCAACCGCTTTGACCAGTTCACCACGGAAATTGATGGACAACAGATTTATTTTATCCATCAGCGCTCGCCCCGCTCCGACGCAATACCCTTACTGTTGATTCACGGCTGGCCCGGTTCGATTGTTGAATTTCTCGCACTGATCGAGCCGCTTACCCTTCCCAAGGACAGCCATAGCCCGGCATTCCACGTCATTATTCCTTCGCTTCCTGGCTTTGGATTTTCCGGACCCACCACAACTCGAGGCTGGGGCCCGCAGCGGATGGCGAAGGCCCTGGTCGTTCTGATGGATCGTTTAGGCTATTCCAAGTATGGCATCCAGGGTGGCGACTGGGGTTCGTTAATAGCCCGCGACATGGCTTACCAAGCACCCGCGCACGTGATTGGGCTTCATCTGAACCTTATTACCGCAGATCCGCCGAACCCGGAGGCAGTTGCGCAAATGAGCGATGCGGAGCGGAAACGGTATGCATACTTTGACCGGGAAGAGAGCAGTTTTTTTTCCCTCCAGGCCGCTGAACCGCAGACTCTTGCTTATGCCTTGACGGACTCGCCGGTCGGGTGGTTGGCCTGGATGATAGGTAAATTTCAACTGCTTACTGACAACAACGGCGATTTTCTCACGGCTGTGGATCGCGACACATTTTTGACCGACGTCACTCTCTACTGGGTTACAGACACGGTGGGTTCCGCCATGCGAATCTATCGCGAGCATCGGCTCACGCGAGAAGATGCGGCGCCATCGCCGCGCCTGGAGACTCCTGTGGCGTATGCGGATTTTCCGAGGGAGGTAGCTGTCCCTCCGTTTCGCTGGATTACTCAAACATACAACGTAGTACAAAAGACTGAAATGCCAAAGGGCGGGCACTTCGCCGCTCTGGAGCAGCCCGATCTACTAGTGCAGGATATTCGGGCGTTCTTTGCAAAACTAATTGGCCAAACCGCAGCCACAAGACGTTCCAGCTGCGTTCGTGCGGCACTTCCCGAACTGGGAATCGGTTATCACGGAAGTCCTATTGTTGAAGGGGATGGGAAGCGATATTTCGATGATTCGTTGCGCGGTGGCAATGGAATTCGCGGCGCTTCATCCTCATGGTGCATAACGATGCGGACTTCATCGACAAAACGTGTCGTGGAACAACTCGCTGGCTCATTCCCTGAAATCGTTGAGTTACGATTGCAGGCTCGCCGGGGGCAAATTTGCCCAAGTCTCCGGTCATCCTGAACCCCCAGTTCAACGGCGCCCGGAGCCGTCGACGCGTTCATCGTTCTCACGGGCACGTGGTCGGATGGAACGCCGGCCCCGGTAATGTAGGACACCACGATGAACACAGAAGAGAAGTTTCGCCGACGTGCTGTTTCGAATCCAGAAAGCGCTTGCGATTTTCTTGTGGACCGCGCGTCGCGGCATCCGTGTCCAGCCTTGGTCATAGCACGCGACGCGGGAGAACAAACGGCGAGATCGATGGAGACATTCCCAGGGTTGCAGGCGCTTGCGAAGCCACAGTTTCTTCGGGTAGCCATCAAAGTCAGGGGAAGGATTCTCTTTATCAATCTGGGCGACGTGGTCGCCGTTCAGGCTGAGGGCAAATGCGTGTTGCTCCAGCAGAAAGCGACGTCCTATCTACTACGTGAGTCTATTTCGGTGGTGGCAGAAAGGCTCGAAACCCATGGATTCATCCGCATCCATCGATCTGTGCTCGTGAATACCTCGTTTGTGGAAGAAGTCAGGCCGCTTTCGACTGGAGAATACTGCCTTCGAGTCGAGGGCGGAAAGGAATACACGGTCACCCGCACTTACAAGAAAAATCTCCAATCGCTCGCGGAATTCTGGATCGGCACGGGTGCGTTGTTCCCTGGTTAAACCTGGTATTCGCCGGTTGTACCTCGCAGCCTTTGGTATCGAACGGTTAAAGTGCACATAGAGGACACGGGGTCCGAAGATGCTCGCCTAGCGTCGGAACACCCGTACGGTTCCCGTGGACAAAGTGGATCAACGGTTTAGCCTGACCGAACTCCAAGATTGTCGGCAAACCGGAATCTGTCCAGAAACGCTTATTGGTGGATTGTCGGCAAAACCGGAAACTATCCAGAAACGCTCTTCGAGGACATCAATGGCGATGTCCGCGAAGCCGACTCTGGCCAAGAATAGTTTCCGGCTACCGTCACTCGGGGACAATCCAGAGACACACCGATCATCGTTTCCGGAGGGCACCTCTCTTTTGCGGGCGAATAAAAAGTAGCTGTTTGCTTTCCAGGATTGGGCGTCGGAGCTATTGCAGCTTCGCGGACTCTGCCCTGGCTTGTTTCAGGATGGGAATATCGGGATCGGCGTCCTTCCATAGTGACAGAAAATTTTGGTACTCAGTCTTCGCTTTTGTCGAGTCATGCAATAGGACGTTGGCGCGGCCGAGTTCCAGGTGTGCCAACGCGCCCGTCCAGCAATTCCCGACGATCCCATTGTGGTCGACAATTTTCTGAAATTCACCGACGGCAGCGCTACCCTGGCCGGCAGCCAGGTAGGCTTGGCCCCTTATGTATGTGGGATAGAGGCACGAAGTGTTTATGCTGCTGAACTGGGTATTGGCGAACTCAATCGGCAATCCTGCACGAAGAGTGTTTAGAGCCAGTTCTGGCTCGTGCCGGCCGAGTTGCAGCTGGGCTTCCATCGCCGGCACCCCCAGCATTTGCAACTGCGTATCCAGAGGAAAGCGTTTTTCCAAGTCCTGAACCAAACTCGCCGCTCGCGCAGTTTCACCCGTCATGGCAAGCGCCAGAGCTGCCTGGACGGCGATACCGGGGTTTCCGGGAGCCAGTTTCAACGCCTCGGCCGCTGCCTGTCGAGCATCCGCAGGGTTGCCATACGCCGCTTCTCGAAGAGCGCCATTGGCTCGATACATCGCAGCATCTTCTTTATTGTCGACTCGTACGGCAGAGTCCGACGCGAGTCTGGTCAATTCGCGGGCTTTCTTCAGATGGCCGGCATAGGCTTCGGTGTCGGCGGCGAGCGCAAGACCGTAGTTTTCATAGACGGGCTGACTGGCGAACCAACGTTGCTGCTCTGCCATCCCGGCAGAGTCCACCTGCAGGGAAAGAGAGCGTGTAAAGCTCGATGTGCAGAAAGTAACTGTCAACCGCTCGGGCTTGTGCCTGCTGGATGATCTGTCGCGCGCCGCTGAAATTCTGCAATGCCATATCATCCAAAGCGAGGCCGACGAAACCGAAATTCTTATAGGAATCGAGTGTGAGAAGCATGCGGGCTGCGTCTGCGGACTTCTCGTATTGTCCGAGCCGTGCGTAGAGGTCTGTCAGCCCGTTGTATGACGAACTGTGTTTATAAATCTCGATAACTTCCTGAAGCGCTTGGATCGCTTTATCGATTTCTCCCGTTACATGTCCGTAATAGGCTGAAGCAATTTGCAGCTTTTCGCGTTCGCTGGTGTGCTCCCGCAGTAAAAATGCTTTGGCGAAACATTCTTTGGCGCGCCCGGGCTCGCTGAGACTGTAATAGGTAATTCCCAGTTGCATGTACGCCATTGCGAAGTTCGGATCGAGTTCCAACGCGCGCTGAAAATATGGTACAGCCGAAGCCGTGTCTTTCTGATACAGGAACTTCTCGCCAACAGTGAGGGCTTTCAGCGCTTCGAGCGAGGACGTGGTGGCCTGGCGGAGGGTTACGTCAAATTTCCGCACGGTAGCCAGGGACTCTCCCAGCTTGGGACGAATGTCGGAGGCGACGGTACCCAGGGCGTCAAGAACGTGATCCTTATCGTCGGCCTTGGCCTCAGCGCTGGCCAGCATGTCCCCGGTGGAGCAGTTGATCGCGGTTAGCGTCAGGAGATATCGAGTTCCAATCTGCGCGATAGTTCCATCGAGAACCGCGGTGCTCGCCGTTCGTTGGCATACCTCCCGAGCCAACTCGGGGGACAGCCGGGAATCTTTGGGCTGAGTCATGAGTGAGAGAGTCTGGGCGATGCGCTGATTAGAGAGCACGTTCAGAAACGGCGATTGCTCCAGTTGTACGGAAAGCCCTTGTCGCAACGCGCCGTCGAAGACCGGATCTCCGGTAGTGTTGGCGAAGTCTGCGAGCACGAGCATGTCTTTGTCGGTTAGCTTCGGTGTGCGCCGCAGATACCAGTAACTGCCTGCTACCACCAGAACCAGCATCGTGGCGCCGAAAACTGCTTTCCTGAGCATTCCCCGGGCTGCTGTTTCCGTGGTAATGGCCGCTTTCTCTGCGTCTTGGAAACTTTCATCAATCACGACACGCGTCCGCGAGTGACTCTCTACAACGAGGCTTTCTTCTTCCTCGGAGATGAGGCGCGCCTTTTCGGCAAAACGGTAGCCGCGGCCCGGAATCGTAACGATGTAGCGATGGTCCCCGACCGTCCCACCCAGAGTTTTCCGCAGCACAAAGATGTTCTGCGCCAGGTTGGATTCCTCTACGAAGGTGTCTGGCCAGACCGCCTTCATCAGATCGTCCTTCAAAACTACCTGTTCGCTGTTGCGCACCAGTACCAGAAGGGTCTCGAAAGCCTTCAATTGCAATGGAACAGGTTGCTTGTCGCGCAGCAGAACACGCTTCTCGGGGTCAAGCCGGAAAGGACCGAACTCGTATAACTGCTTCCCCTGGCTGCTCATAACCCGCCTGATAAATTTCTGAGAATTCTCTAAAGACTTCTGAGGGCCACCCCGGGCAATATGCTCCCCGTTTAGCGGTTGGGAACCAGAAGCTGGCCAAACGTGGCAAGCAATTTATCACGATTTCGACGTTGGGCAAAGCTTTGGGAAGGTGGAACGCCGGCCCATAAAAGGACCGAAATCACGGTCGAAACCGACAAACTGCTGATCGTCCGGCGGCACCGGTCCACGCGAATCTGGTGCCAGGAATGTGGCTGCGAGGTGGACATGGTGAGTCTGGGAGAAGCCGGGGCTCTCACCGGGTTAACGGGAAAGGCGTTGAGCGATTGTGCCGGGGCCCGCAGGTGGCACGTCCCCAAAGGCCAAGAAGGAACCGAGCTCGTTTGCCTCGAGTCGCTGTTGAAGTCGATGTGAGTGGGGTCTTCAAGAAGTGGGAAAGAACGAGCGCAAAACCGATGCCGGTTTTAACCGGCGCACAAGGAGAATCAAAATGAAAACCACGAACAAAAGCACGCTAACCACCAACAACAGCCAACCAACCAACCTCGCAAAACGACGGAACTTCACAACCCTCAGCCTCATTGCTGGCCTAGCGCTATTGGCGTTCATGACGGCTAACGCCCCGGCGCAAGTCACCTGGGGCAAAGCCACGCGGCTCAGTGGTGCCGGTTACACAGCGCACGTTGCCGTCGATGGCCAGAATGCCGTCGAGGTCCACCAGTTGGATAGTGGATTGGGTAATCTGGAATATCGCACCGGGAAAGTGATGACCACTGGAGCTGTAAGGTGGAAGGCAGTGCACAAATACGATTCCGGCCTGTCACCATCGGTCGCATTGTCGGGCACTAACGTGGTTGAGATCCACGAAGGAACGGGCGGCTCACTCTGGTACCACACCGGACAACTCTTGGCGACCGGAACCATCAAGTGGGCGGCGGCCGCGATCCATCTTGAAGGCGGATACGCGCCTTCCGTGGCGGCGGCTGGAACTCAGGTCATCGAAGTGCATCAGGCGAGTCAGTCGAATCCCAGCGCGCTTTGGTATACGTCTGGCCAATTTAATCCGAATGGCACCATAACGTTTTCGGCCGCCACTCAATATGACAACGGCTTTGCTCCTGCCGTGGCGTTGGCCGGTGCAACGATTGTCGAAGTGCATGAGGGCGCTAGCGGGGCCCTGTGGTACAACTCCGGCGCCGTCCAAGCTGGCAATTCCATCCACTTCCTTGAAAAAGGTCAGTTCGACTCAGGGTTCGCACCCACAGTCGCCATCGCTGGACCGACGATCATGGAAGCGCATCAGGCCGACGAAGGCCAAGGCCCCATGTGGTACAGCACTGGGCTTCTGCAAAGCAACGGGACGATTGTGTGGGGATCATCCGCTGACTACCAAAGTGGCGCTCTTCCCTCGATAGCCATCGCTGGACCCGATGTCGTTGAAGTGCATCAAGGGGATCCGGGAACGCTCTGGAGCCTTGCCGGCCAGTTTTAGGGCAGGGGCGGCCACGCGAATCCCATTCGTCCTCCGGAAACATTCCGTGGAGTGCATCTGCGGGGGTAGAGTCGCCGTTTGGTTCGCGCCTTGATTCCCGTTCTTGGAAATCGCGAAAGGAAGCAGACGAAACACACTTGGAAAGAATTGGCCGTGCCCTTGCTCTGACGCTTACACTTGACACGGTGTAGTCTGGGATTCGCGCTGCCTCCATCACGTACTATATGACCGACAACGCCTAAGCGTCCCTCGCGGTCCAGAAACGGGCTTGGAGGAGATTAATGGCGATCTCCTCGAGGACTTCTGGCCCCCATCCGGCTCCGGTTTTAGTGTTTTGCCCCAACCGACGACAGAGCAAAGACGAAGCCCAGTCGCACTACGGCGATCCGGTGATGCGACTCGGTGATTAGTGTCGCTTGAGGGGACAATCGGCTAATTGTTTCGCTAGGATGAAAATCCCTTTGTCTTCGCGACTTTGGTGGAGAAACGGAGCAGCGAGGTGCAGCTTTCCCGGCATGCAGGATTCCTCCGATAGCAAAAAACACACACTTTGCACTAAGCCCTCGGGGAACCCACCGCGTGCCAGGGCACGTCGGTCAGACTGGCTTCTCGATAGCCTCTCCGGCCAAAGTGATCATATAGTGCTGTAGCGCGAGCTGGATAATTCGGCCGGGAACAAGCTGCAAATATAGGCCTAAGGCAGCGTGCAGAACAATGCTGCTTCTGTCCCTTCGAGAACCCTGCCGGACGGCCGGACGGCGATTATTATAGTTCTCAATCCGTCGGCCGCGATCCCCAGTCGTTGCCTTTGAACCCAGACAAGATGTTTAGACTGCTGGGACGCCCGTCACCACGACTCTCCCGCTTTCAGGCACGACCCCTGTGGATTTTTGGTGGGGTTTGTTCGCTCCATATGTTAGGGAGTTGTTTTGTTTTTCTTTGTTCATCTCCGCAACCAGGGTTTCGTTCTCCACACGACGCACGTAAGCCCAGATCGAATCGCTGTCCTTTTCATGACCGAGTAGTCGCTTCACGGTCGGCATGTCATACCCAAACCCGCCGAGCCACTTAGGTCGGAGCCATTCCGTCGCCTGCGTGGCACGAAATTTCTTCAGATTAAAGCGATCGGGTTCAAGGTTCGCCCGCTTTGCTATAGATTTAATCTTGTCCCACAGGTGCGTGTCCGGCTTCCCTGAGCGTGTGCAGAAAACAAGCCGATATCGGCGCGTGGCAAGATGCCGAACGATCCTGTCCATCAACTCACGGCTTATCGGCACGTCCCGTTCGCTATCAGCTTTTGCCTCATATTTGTAAAGCAGACTTCCATCGTCGTCGTGACGTTCCTTCGATTTCACTCGAAGCATCTGTTGCGAAACCAAAACATCGTCCTTCTCCAAGTAAATCAACTCTTCTTTTCGGAACGCAGGTTCACGCAGCGCAGAATAACGCAAGTGCTCATCCGGCTTAAATGCTCCAAAAAACGCCTGCAACTCCTGCGGCGTGTAAATGGCAGGATCTCCATTAGGCTTCATCTTGCCGAGGTCGCTCTTCTTAATCGGTCCTTTCCCGTGATCCAATTTCAGCGTCACCTTTACCATTTTGTTGATCCGTAACAGTTTCCAATCCGCCGTCAAACGCTCGTTCCCGCACTCCATAACGTGCTTCCGGTATGCAAACAGATGATCCTTGTCGATCTGATCGACATAGGTCAGCTTCGTCCATTTCGAATACTCACGGAGGTTCTGCTCGTACATCTTATAGGTGAGCGGATCTTTGGTCAGTTCGATTTGAGTGACAAACTTCTGCACGGCTTCCTGGATCTTGACCCGGTTCACTGGCGTGATGGGGTCAGGGCGATCCAAGCCTTCTGCCGCATCTTCCAGATGCCGTTGCTTCATTTTCGCTAGGCGCAAGGACGCTTCGAGATCAGGAAGCTTTTCCAGCTTGACTGGAGGCACAGGCGTGAATTGTTTGTCGTTGCCTTGATACCAAATGAGGTAAAACTTTCCCAGTCGAGAACCTTCCTTGAGAGTGAACTTGACCGGAAGCTCCCACTTCTGGCCCCAGACCCACTTTCCGTTGCGTTTGACTCGCTCGATAATGCAGACTTTTCGGTTAGACATATCCAGTAATACCGACTTTCTCCGAGAATTCGCGGAATTACCGGGACATGCACCGTGACAAAATTTTGGCAGGCTACAACCTGTTGGAAGAACACGGCTTAAGGAAGGTTGGTAGCGCTACCGGGAATCGAACCCGGGTTTGAAGATTGAGAATCTTCCGTCCTAACCCCTAGACGATAGCGCCCCACAAGCCGAAGCTGATTATAACAAAGCACGCAGGATGGAGCATCGCTCCCGGCCTCGGCATTAGCTTGAAGACGTCTCGGAAGAAGCTCCCGCCTTTCCCTTGCAAGATGGACTTCCCGCCCTCCTCATATTTGAATTCTGTGCGGAAATTAATTTTTTATATACTTGACAACTTCCGCCCGGCAGTAGAACAATAAGGCGAATAAAAGGCGAATCTATCCGCCCCAGAGCCTGGTCGCGGCCCTGATGTTCCCTGAAATCCCGAGGTCTCCATGTCGTCTTTACCGTCTGGTTCTACCGCGGCCCTAAGCCGCCCTGTTGTCGTTGCTGCCTCGGTATGGCCTACGCTGGTTTCCAAACGCTTGTCGGTAATGCCCGCGCTCGCCGGGGTGACTCCTGCATCACGGTTGGAAGTGCGGCCCACCCCGCAGATGGTTTCCAGCGGCGTCCGTGAGATCGATACCCTTACCGGCGGACTTCCATGCGGATGCCTGACCGAAGTTTGCGGACCGGCCTCGTCCGGACGCACCAGTGTATTGTTGGCGGCCTTGGCGGCAGCGACCCAACGGCAGGAAGTGTGCGCTCTGGTGGACATCAGCGATGCTTTCAATCCGCACTCGGCTGCGGCTGCGGGAGTGAATTTCGAAAGACTGCTGTGGGTACGATGCGGGATGCGTTCGCAAAAATCAGGTTCACCACAGAGACACCCTTCGGCTTTGCTCAGGGCTGGCTCCGACACAGAGAAAAATGAAAACGCCCGCCGGCAAATCGAAAAGCCAGTCGAGCAGGCATTGCGGGTCACCGATCTGCTCTTGCAAAGCGGCGGTTTCGGGCTGGTGATTATCGATCTCGGCGATACTCCATCGAAGATGGCACGCCGCATTCCTCTGACTTCCTGGTTTCGTTTTCAACGTGCGGTTGAGCACACAGCCACGGTGTTGTTCGTCATTGGCCCGGTACCGTGTGCGCAGACTTGTGCTTCGCTGCTGCTGAAAGTATCAGGAAAGAAGCTGTCAGCTGTCAGCTCTCAGCTCTCAGCAAAAGAACCCTCGGAAAAAACTTCCCCAACCCACGCGCAGCTTCTGTATGGACTTCAAGTACAAGGAGAACTCTTGCGGTCTCGGCTGGATCGCAAACCGGCGCGATCGGTCACGACCGCGTTCGCCACGAAAGTGCGAGCGGGATGAATCGCTCAATCAATCATGCCCTTTGCCTGCATTTTCGTTCCTGATTTTCCCGTGGAGGCGCTATTGCGCGCTGAGCCAGAGTTGCGCTCACAGTCTCTGGCTGTGCTCGAAGGCAAAGCTCCACTACAAAAAGTTTTTGCGGTGAATGAAAACGCGCGCCGCGACGGTGTGGATCCGGGAATGACCAAACTGCAGATAGAAGCCTGCACCGGTTTGGTGTTGCGTGCCCGCTCTCTGCCCCAAGAAACCGCCGCTCATGCCGCCTTGCTGGATTGCGCGCAGTCGTTTTCGCCACGAGTGGAAGCCGCGGGTTGCGACACGATCGTAGTGGATCTTGCCGGGCTGCAGCCGCTTTTCGGCCCTCTGCCGAAAATTGCGCGCGCTTTAGCACGCCGCGCTTCCGATCTTGGACTCGAGGTTAGTGTGGCTGTTGCGGGTAATCCGGATACGGCCGCGCTGGCGGCTCGAGGATTTTCGGGCGTGACCGTGATTCCGGAAGGCAAAGAAGCAGAACAGTTGGGCAGTTTGCCGGTGGCAGTACTGTTTGAGAACTCAGATCAGGAATCCGGGCAGCTTTTGGAAACCTTCAGCCGCTGGGGGATTCGCAAGCTGCGCGATCTGGCTGCATTGCCAGACGTCGCACTGAGTGAACGCCTGGGGCAGGCGGGAATCCATTTACAAGCACTGGCCCGTGGCGCCACTTCGCGCACATTGGTTCCAGTGGAACCGCCGCTGATTTTCGAAGAAATGATTGAACTGGACTATCCCCTGGTGCTGCTGGAGCCGCTGGCATTTCTTCTGGCACGGTTATTGGATCAACTGTGTGCTCGTCTGGCAGCACGTGCTCTGGCAACTCAAGAACTCCGCCTAAGTTTGGAGTTGGAGAATGGGTGGCAGACCGAAGAAGCAGGGACGGGGGACTCCACCTGTCCAGGCAGAGCGCACGCTCGATTCTTCCAGCGCACCCTCCGGCTTCCCGTTCCGTTGCTTGACTCCAGGACTTTTCTCAAGCTGTTGCAGCTTGATTTGAAGGCGTACCCTCCCGGCGCTCCCATCGTCAAGATTCAGTTGGCGGCAGAACCGGTGCGGCCGCGGGCGGCACAGAACGGACTTTTTCTTCCTCCTTCGCCTGAGCCGGAGAAACTCGAGCTTACGCTGGCCAGGATCGCGGGCATCGTCGGGGAAGACAAAGTGGGATCGTTGGAACTGCTGGACACGCATCGTCCCGAGGGATTCCGCATGCAGCGCTTCGTGCCCAGCGAACCGATTTCACCACGGAAACGCCCTTCACCTGACGATCTCGTGACTGCGCTGCGCATCTTCCGTCCACCCGTCGGTGTCGTGATGACCATGCAGGACGGCAAGCCTACGCACATCACCTGTCCAAAGAACAAAGAAATGCAGGGAGAAATTCTCTGGGCGGCCGGACCATGGCGCTCGTCCGGAGACTGGTGGGAGCAGGAAGGATGGGCACGCGACGAGTGGGACATTGCGGTGCAGGGAGAAACTGGCATTGCTTTATATCGCCTGGTCCGCGATCGGCTCGACGGAAGATGGATTCTGGAAGGAAGTTATGACTAGCATGCCGTGTGTGGCGCGGGCGCCCTCGCCCGCGAAAAGCCTGCATCAGCAAAACTCGCGTGGGGACAGCCGCCCCCGGCTGTCCAGCGGAGCGAAGCTCCGCAGCAGATTGCTGACAAACTTATCTTCTTGTCATTCCGAGGAGCGCAAGCGCGAGAAATCTGCGTTGCTTTGGAATGCGCAGAACTGCAGATCCCTCGCTGCGCTCGGGATGACAACAACAGGGCTTGTCGGCAATCAGCGAAGAGCTTCACTCGCCCGGACAGCCGGGGACCACTGTCCCCACGTGAGTTGGAGCTTGGAAAGTTTTTAATGTACATCGAACTTCACTCCCGTTCTGCTTTCAGTTTTCTTGAAGGCGCTTCTCTGCCGGAGAATCTGGTCGCGACTTGCGCCAATCTGAATATGCCGGCGATGGCGCTACTCGATCGCGACGGCGTGTATGGCTCTCCGCGTTTCTACATGGCAGCCAAGAAAGCAAAGATTAAGGCGCACATTGGAGCAGAAGTAACATGTGAATACTTTTCACCACAGAGACACAGAGACACAGAGAAAATCAAGAAGCACAAATCAACAGATTCCTCTGTGCCTCTGTGTCTCTGTGGTGAATTCAGACTCCCTCTGCTCGTTTCTTCCCGCCTCGGATATCAGAATCTCTGTCGCCTGATTACGAAGATGAAGCTGCGCGCGGCCAAAGGCGAAGGCGCGGTGCGGGAAGAGGAACTGCAAGAACATGCCGCCGCGCTCATCTGCCTTACCGGCGGCGACGACGGACCGCTGGCCCTTGCTCTCGCGCACGGTGGCACGGAAGAAGCGCGCGGTTGCGTCGAGCGGCTGACCAACATTTTTGGGCAGAACAACGTCTACGTGGAATTACAGCGTCATTTCGATCGGGAGCAAGAAGCCCGCAATCACGCCGCCATCGAAATTGCCCACTCGCTCCAGCTTCCCTTACTGGCGACCAACGGCGTCTGTTATGCCACCGCTCAGGAGCGGGAACTTTGCGATGTTTTCACCGCCATTCGCCACCATCGCACGCTGGCCACTGCGGGGCGGCTGTTGGCGCGCAATTCCGAGCGCTATCTGAAATCGCCGCAAGAAATGCAAGCCCTCTTCGCCGATCTGCCCGAGGCCATTGCGAACACGCGGGAACTATCTTCTCGGCTCACATTCACTTTCAAAGATCTGGGATATGAATTCCCCAAATATCCCGTGCCCGAAGGCGAAACCATGATGTCATTCATGCGGGAGCGCACTAGGGAAGGATTTCAGCAGCGCTATGGCCGGTCTACATCAGAACTACAGAGTCGTGCGTCCCGCCAGATTGAACGCGAACTAAAACTCATCGAAAAGCTCGACCTCGCCGGTTACTTTCTTATTGTCTGGGATCTGGTCCGCTTCTGCCTCGAGCAAAATATCCTGGTACAAGGACGGGGCTCCGCTGCCAACAGCGCGGTCTGCTATTCGCTTGGTATTACCGCAGTCGATCCCGTCAGCATGGAGCTGCTCTTCGAGCGTTTTCTTTCCGAGGAACGCGGGGAATGGCCCGACATCGACCTCGATCTTCCCAGCGGTGATCAGCGCGAACGTGTGATCCAGTATTTATACAAACGCTATGGCGAACGCGGCGCTGCCATGACCGCCAATGTCATCACGTATCGCAGCCGCATGGCTTCGCGCGAAATGGGCAAGGCTCTGGGTTTTGATCCCGAAACCCTCGACAAAGTATCAGCTGCCGTTTCCACCTGGGAATACCGCGACGCCAGCGACACATTCGATCATCGCTTCCGCGATGCTGGATTGGATTTGAATCATCCCCGGCTGCGCAAATATTTCGAGCTGTGTGTTGCGGTGCAGGATTTGCCGCGCCACCTCGGCCAACATTCCGGCGGCATGGTGATTTGTCAGGGACAACTCGACTCCGTGGTGCCTCTCGAACCGGCATCGATGCCGGGCCGCGTCGTGGTGCAGTGGGATAAGGAAGATTGCGCCGACCTGGGCATCATCAAGGTGGACCTTCTCGGCTTGGGCATGATGGCCGTGCTCGAAGATTCTCTGCAACTCATTCACAACCATCACGGCGAAGAAGTAGATCTCGCCCACCTGCCGCCAGACGATTCTGCGGTGTATTCCGCCTTGCAAAAGGCAGACACCATTGGCATGTTTCAGATTGAGAGCCGGGCGCAGATGTCGTGCCTGCCGCGCCTGCGCCCAAAATGTTTTTACGACATCGTGGTGCAAGTTGCCATCATTCGCCCCGGGCCAATCGTGGGTCAGATGGTGAATCCTTATTTACGCCGCCGCATGGGACGCGAGCCCGTCAGCCACCTGCATCCTTCGTTGGAGCCAGTGCTGGCACGCACCCTGGGCATACCTCTGTTTCAGGAGCAATTGCTACGCATTGCGATGGTCGCCGCCAACTTCACCGGAGGCGAAGCCGAAGAACTGCGCCGCGCCATGGGATTCAAGCGTTCGCAAGCTCGCATGAAGGATATCGAGGCCCGGCTACGCAGCGGCATGGAACAAAATGGTATAGCGCACGAGGCCCAGGAGCAGATCGTTCTTTCGATTTCTTCCTTCGCTCTGTATGGATTCCCCGAGTCTCACGCCGCCAGTTTCGCGCTCATCGCTTACGCCAGCGCATATTTGAAATGCCATTATCTTGCCGCCTTCACCGCTGCCTTGCTCAATAACCAACCTATGGGCTTTTATCGTCCAGCCACGATCGTGAAAGATGCGCAACGGCACGGCCTGAAGGTGTTGCCGATCGATGTGATGAAATCAGAATGGCAGTGCACGCTGGAGCACTCAGCACTCAGCATTCAGCATTCAGCTAGTTCGGTCACTAGGTCCGCTGACAGTGTTTCACTACGCCTAGGTCTCCGCTACGCCCGCGGATTGCGTGAAGAAGTTGGCCAGGCAATAGTACGGCAACGCAGTATCGCTCCATTTATTTCTATTCGCGATCTCGTCCATCGTGTACCCGAGTTGCGTAAAGATGAGCTAAATACCTTGGCGGAAATTGGGGCGTTGAATGAAATCAGCCGTAGAGACGTAGCTAGCTACGTCTCTACAAAATTTCATCGTCGCGACGCCCTCTGGCAAGTCGAACGCGCCGTCCGCCATTCCGGCCCATTGCTTGACGAATTACCCGAGCCCGACGTCAATTCCCCGCTGCGTCCCATGAACCCGGAAGAACGCCTGGTCGCAGACTTCCGCGGCACGGGCATGACAATCGGACCGCACCCCATGGCCTATCACCGCGCACGGATGGATGCGATGGGCATCCGCAAAGCCAGCGAACTCAGCCGCATCCCCGATGGACAATATTTGCGCATTGGAGGATGCGTCATTTGCCGCCAGCGTCCGGGCACCGCCAAAGGTTTTGTTTTTCTCAGCATTGAGGATGAAACCGGTGTGGCCAATGCGATCATCACGCCCGATCTATTTCAGAAAAACCGGTTGTTGCTAAGTTCCGAACAATTCCTTATGGTGGAAGGAGTCCTGCAGAATCAAGACAATGTCATCTCCGTGAAAGCGGAACGGGTGTTGCCGATTTCCATCACCCGCGCCGAAACCAGCTCGCACGATTTCTACTAACCGTTCCCCAAAATGTTTCAGAGAGATTAATTCTTTCCACCTTTTTCACAAATCCACAGCTTTTCAGTTTATTATTACTACATACTTACTACATATTTCTTTGTGGCGTTTCATCAGGTCGGGCCGCCGTGTATGCGGCCAATCATAAACTATTTCAATTCATGGACTTATCAGTCCCAAGGAGTACAATTATGGCCAAAGCAAGGACTCCCCGCACCACTCAGTCACCCAACAAACAAGTCATCACCATGCCCGAAGCCGGCTCTGTGCCTCTGATTCGGAAGACCTCGCCCTCGAACAGCTCCTCAGCTGACTTGGAAGCGAAAATCCGCGAGCGCGCGTACCAGTTGTACCAGGATCGGGGAAGCGCTCCTGGCCTCGACATTGAGGATTGGCTCAACGCTGAGCGCGAAATTCTCGCTCGCCCAAGCCATCAACAGACCGCATAGCGTAGAGAATTCCGCCACAATGCAGACGTAGGCCTGGACGCGCTCGTCCGGGCCGCGGAGCCTGGCTCCGCAGGCTGCCGCGAAGTTCCAGCCATGTCCAGTTCCGAGACTCAGTAAGGCTCTGGAAATCCGCGAATTCCCGCCTTCGTGGTTGCTTCGGTGGATGGTTTCTGAAAAAATACGGGCTAGGTTTCCCCCCATGTCGCAAATAGGCAGTTTTGCGCTTCTCCTCGCGCTGGCTCTGTGTGCCTACTCTTTCCTGGCGGGCATTCTGGCACTCTTCAATAAGGTGTCGGGATCCGAGCGGTTGGGCGAAACCGCACGTCGCGCCGGCATTGCCAGCTTCGCAGTAGTTTTTCTTGCTGCCGTAGTTCTGGTAGTGGCAGCTTTTCAGAATGATTTTTCCATCGCTTACATTTTTCATCACAGCAACCGCGATCTGCCCGCGCCTTACAAGTTCGCCACGCTGTGGTCAGGGCAGGAAGGATCGCTGCTATTCTGGGCCCTACTGCTCTCGGCCTACGGGCTAGTCCTCAGGCTACGATACAAAACGGACGTTCGCCTGTTTGCCCACGCCTCGGTCATCATTGCCGCCGTCCAGGTCTTCTTCTTACTACTGCTGAACTTCGCCGCGAATCCTTTCGGTGTTATGCAAGGCTCGCTTCCACCCGACGGAAACGGGCTCAATCCGCTGCTGCAATACCCCGAGATGGTGATCCATCCGCCCATGCTTTACCTGGGCTACGTCGGATTTACCGTTCCGTTTGCCTTCGCGCTGGCCGCACTGATCATGCGCTATCCCGGCGAGAAGTGGATCCAAATCACTCGCCGCTGGACCATGGTGACCTGGGGATTTCTAACCTGCGGAGTCTTTCTCGGCGCACACTGGGCTTACTCGGTGCTGGGATGGGGCGGCTACTGGGGATGGGATCCGGTCGAGAATGCCTCGCTGATGCCTTGGTTAACCGGCACTGCATTCCTGCACTCGGTAATGATGCAGGAAAAACGCGGCATGCTGAAGACTTGGAACATGTGGCTGATCTTCTCGACCTTCATGCTTTCGATCTTCGGTACTTTCTTGACCCGTAGCGGCGTGGTGAGTTCGGTACATGCTTTCGCCCAGTCGTCGATCGGCGACTGGTTCGTTGCGTTTCTTGCGATCATATTCGCGACCTGTCTCTTCTTCTATGTAAAGAACCGCTCCCACCTGCGCACGGAGCACAAGCTCGAATCGCTGATCTCGCGCGAATCGAGTTTCCTGTTCAACAACCTGCTACTGCTGGTCGCCTGCTTCACGGTGCTCTGGGGAACGCTTTTCCCGGTGCTCTCAGAGTGGGTGCAGGGAACCAAGGTGACCGTCGGACCGCCGTTCTTCAATCGCGTGAATGTGCCGGTAGCGTTGCTACTTCTGCTGCTGACTGCCGTCGGCCCGCTGCTGGCGTGGCGCAGGACGTCCGTTGAAAGCTTGAAGCGCAACTTCCTGTGGCCGGCCATCGGTGCTCTCGCTACGGGTCTGCTGCTGGTCGCCCTTGGCATGAGACCGTGGAAGGACGTTTCCTACTTCTATTCGTTGATGACCATCATGTTGTCCGCGCTGGTGGCCTTGACCGTGATCTCCGAGTTTGTCCGCGGCGGCCGAGTGATTGGCCATCATACCGGCCAGAATCTATTCGCCTCCATGGTGCAACTCGCGCATCGCAACACGCGCCGTTACGGCGGCTACATCGTTCACTTCGGCGTGATCGTGATCATGATCGGATTTGCCGGCGCAGTGTTCAATCAGGACAAAGAGCAAGAGATGGGCTTCGGCGACAAGATGACCATCGGCGCTTACACGCTGGTCTGCCAGTCTTATACTCAGGATGACAATCCGAATTACGGCAGCGAGTGGGCGGTTATGAACGTCTTCAAAGGCGGGAAGCAAATTGCGACACTCAACCCCGAGCGCCGTTTTTACAAGGCGAGCCAACAGACTTCCACCATGGTTGCCAATCGCTCAACCCCGCAAGAAGATCTGTACGTGGTGTACGAAGGCCAGAATCTGGACACGGGTCGTCCCATCATCAAGGTGCATCTGAATCCTCTGGTTATGTGGATTTGGATTGGCGTGTGGATCATCATCGCCGGCACGGTCATAGCCTTGATCCCGAACTCAGTGCCAGTGCGGGTCCCGGCCCCAGCGCGAATGCGAGCCGAACCGGTGGGAGCGGGAGACTGATGCGGGTTGAAGACAAATTGCTGAGAAACTCTCGGTCGTTGTCATCCCGAGCGAAGCGAGGGATCTGCAGTGCTTGGTCGTCCAACAAAACTGCAGATTCCTCGTCGCTAGCGCTCCTCGGAATGACAAGTGTTCTTCTAAAACGTTGCGCTCAACTGATCCTGCTCACGTTGGCCGTGTTCACCCTGCTCGGTGCCGGCGACGAATCAGCCCGGGTCCACGATCTCGGCCATCGCATGATGTGCGTCTGCGGCTGCAACCAGATCCTGCTCGAATGCAATCATGTCGGCTGCGCCTACTCCGACCGCATGCGCGCCGAGCTAATCGCCGCTGTGGACCGCGGCGACAATGACGACCTGACTCTGCAATCGTTTGTACAGAAGTACGGCACCACGGTGATGGCCGCGCCGACCAAGTCCGGCTTCAACCGCGTGGCCTGGATCATGCCATATCTCGTTTTGGTGCTCGGGCTAGCCATGGTTACGCTGATCGTGCGCGCCTGGAGATCACGTCCGCTGGTTCTGCCGGCTGGCGCCGTTGCTGCGGTTCACGGAGCGGAGCTTGAGCATTTCCGCGATCAGGCCAGGAAGGACACCGAAGTATGAGCATCGAGCTGCTTACCTGCATTCTGATTACGATCGGCGCGCTGGTTTATGTCTTCTACCTGCCCGGTAAGCTGTACATGGGGCCGGAAAAGACCCGTGTCATCTACTTGCGTGAGCGCAAGGAAGCCATTTACGAAAACCTTCGTGACCTGAATTTCGAATTCAAAGCCGGCAAGTTTCCAGATTCCGACTACCAAACCATGAAGACCTCTCTGGAAGAGGAAGCAGCCGCAGTTCTGGCTGAGATTGCGCGCCTGGAAGAAGCCGCAGCCACTTCGTCACTCCATGGACGAAAAGGAGCCAGAGTTTGACACTTTCACCGCCGGCCACGGTCTGCCGTAACACTCGCGAGCACGAAACGAACATCGGGTGCCCCATTTTTCGCGTTCGTTGCGAAAAGTGGGGTCTTTCCCTTGTGTTGCTGTGGGCGCTCCTCATCGTCTCCGCCTCCGCCCAAACTCTTACGGGCACGGTCACAAACGGAACCACTAAAAAGCCCGCGGCGGGCGACGACGTCGTGCTCCTCAGTCTGGCCCAAGGGATGGAAGAGTCAGGACGCACCCAGACCGACGCCAAGGGCAACTTCAGCGTCAAGCTCGACAATGCGACCAGCCCTCACCTGGTCCGCGTCATCCACCAAAGCGTGACGTACCACCACATGGCGCCTCCGGGAACGACTTCGGTCGAGGTGCAGGTTTACGACGTCGCCAAGAAGGTCGAGGGCATCAGTGTAACCGCCGACGTGATGCGTTTTCAGGCCCAAGGCAGCGAGTTGCAGGGCATTCGCCTTTTCGCAGTGAACAATGCTTCTGACCCTCCGCGCACCCAGATGAGCGATCAGAGCTTCGAATTCTATCTGCCCGACGGAGCCCAGGTTGACCAAAGCATGGCGATGACCGCTGGGGGCCAACCCATCAACTCGGCTCCAGTTCCACAGAAGCTAAAGAACCGGTACGCTTTCCTGTTTCCTCTACGCCCGGGAGAAACTCAGTTCCAAGTCAGCTACCACATGCCGTACAGTGGCGAAGCCAGTTTTGATCCCAAGACTCTGTACGGTGCTCAACATTTTGTAGTGGTGCTGCCCAAGACCATGCAGTTCTCGTCCGGCCCGGGCGCAACCTTCCAGTCAATGCAAGACCCACGCCAGTCGGACTCAGTCGTGCAAGTGGCTTCCAACACCACGGCAGGTCAACCCCTTGCCTTCAAGATCTCAGGGACGGGCACGATGTCTGACGCTGCAGAGGAAACTCAGGGAGCCGGTAGCCCGGTGGGAGGCGCTCAGACCAGCGGCGCCGTGGCCGGACGCGACTCTCGTCCCGGCGGGGGACTTGGCCCACCCATTGACGCTCCCGATCCGCTGGAAAAATATCGCTGGTACATTCTTGGAGGCTTCGGGATTGTGCTGGCCGGAGGCGCGATTTACATCGCCAGCCGCTCCAAGACCGCCTCAGTAGCCGACTTCGGCCCAACGGACGTCGAACTAGGTATTCCAACCGCACCTAAACCCAAGCCGGCAGATCGCACCGCCCTACTGCTCGAAGCCCTGAAAGAAGAGATCTTCCAACTCGAAGTCGAACACAAGCAAGGCCGAATCTCGCAGCAGGAGTACGAGAAAGCCAAGACCGCGTTGGACCAAACCCTAGAGCGCGCCGTGAAGCGAGGCCCAGCCAAAGTCACCAGCTAATGGAGGCCGGGCGCTCGCCCAATGAGGTCCCTCCGGTATAGCTGGTGAAAGGCTGAGTACAGCTACAAACTGATCGTGTATGCAGTTTTGATCCTTTGGGTTAATCATTGCGCTACGCATGAGTGCCCCAAGGCAAATTGGTTGAGCGACATTGATGCGAGACGCCAGAATATCCTGCTGCGAAGTGGGTGGGGCTGGCTAGCAATGTTCTCGCCCGTCGGGTGCAGCGGCGGTTCCCTTTGCTAGCATGAGGTGGGATAATCGTCGCCGGTGAAACTCCAAGCCAACGCCGATCTCTACCGCAAGCTTCCCTCGATAGACGAGCTCCAGCGCGGCCGAAAATTGATAGCGCTCGCTTCGAAAGAAGGGCAGGTCGCGGTCACCGACGCCGCCCGCGCCGTTCTGGTATCCCTGCGGGAGGAGATTGCCGCTGGGCGGCTCGACGGGGACGGCGTTGACCTGGCGCTTTCCGGACTCGACGACGTTGTGGCGCGGCGGGTTCGGCAAGCCCTGAAATATTCGCTGCGATCCGTGATCAATGCTACCGGAGTCATTCTGCACACAAATCTGGGACGTGCCCCGCTCCCGACTGCTTCGCTGGAACACATCCGCGAGATTGCCGGCAGTTATTCCAATCTTGAATTAGATCTGGAAACCGGCGACCGCGGCAAACGCGATGTTCACGTAGATCGCCTGTTTCGCAAACTCCTCGATGAACATGTGGGCGCGCGTGTAGGCGCGGGCGTCCCCGCCCGTGCTGCCGAGCCAACAATCTCCACCATCGTGGTCAACAACAATGCTGCCGCCGTCCTCCTCGCGCTCAACACGCTGGCTGAAAACGGCGAAGTCATCGTTTCCCGAGGCGAACTCGTCGAGATCGGCGGCTCGTTTCGCATCCCGGATGTCATGGCGAAATCGAACGCCAACCTGCGGGAAGTGGGAACAACCAACCGCACCCGCATCGGCGATTACGAACAGGGGATCAACGAAAAAACCCGCCTGCTGCTGCGTGTGCATCGTTCCAACTTCCAGATCACGGGATTCACCGAGCAACCGCAAATCAACGAACTAGTTAGCCTGGCTCGCAAGCGCGACATTCCGCTGCTAGAGGATCTGGGCAGCGGTGCGTTGTTCGACCTGCGCTCGGTGGGCGTGAATGGGGAACCAAGCGTACTCGACAGCTTGCGCCAGGGCGTGGATGTGGTCACCTACAGCGGAGACAAATTGCTGGGCGGCCCCCAGGCGGGCATGCTGAGCGGCCGCAGCGATCTGATTGCTCGCATGCGTTCGAATTCGTTATTCCGCGCGCTCCGGGTGGACAAATTAAGCTACGCAGCGCTCGAGGCGACGTTGCTAGCCTATGTGAAAGGCGAACACGATGCGATTCCTGCTCTGCGCATGATGCGTCTGTCAAAAGAAGAGATTGGAAGGCGTGCGGAAGCCGTTGCGCAGACAGTGCGGTCGCCCAAGCTATCTGTGCAGGTGCTTGACGGCGAATCGTTGATTGGTGGCGGAGCCGCGCCCTCTGCGGTGCTGCCTACGCGCTTGCTGGCGATCGCTTGCGAGGGTGTGAGCGCCGACGAACTCTCGGGACACCTGCGCACTTCAGATCCACCGATCATCGCGCGCGTGGAAGATGGACGCGTGCTGCTCGACCTGCGAACCGTATTTCCTGAGCAGGATGAGGCCATCACGCGGGCTCTCAAACAAGTCGCGGGCAAATGACCGGGCATGCCTCAAGTATTCTCCGTGCCTCCGTGGTGAAAAATAATATCGTGGCAACCCTCTACACCATCGGTCATTCCACCCGCCCGCTAAATGAATTCATTGCCACTCTGCAAGCCCACTCCATTCAGACCCTGGTCGACATTCGCTCTTTTCCCATGTCGCGCCGCTTGCCGCATTTCAATCGCGAGGCGCTGGAGAAAACTTTGCCTGATGCCGGAATTCGGTACGTCTGGCTCAAAGAGCTCGGTGGACGTCGCCCGAAGATCTGCGACGACTCGCCCAACGTCGCGCTCCGCAATGACAGCTTCCGCAACTATGCGGATTACATGCTCACCGAGGACTTCCAACGCGGCATCGCCGAACTGATCAAACTGGCCGAGCAGTCACGCGCCGCTTACATGTGTGCCGAGCGAGTGTATTTTCGCTGCCATCGCATGCTGGTTTCCGATTGGCTGGTGGCTCACGGACACGAAGTCTTCCATATCGATGGAACCGGGCCAAGCAAAAGCCATGGCCTTATGGCCGAAGCGCGGCTGATCGATGGCCAGGTCATCTATCGCGGAGACCGGCTGCTGTGAACCGGTCCGTCGACACCTGAGGCGTTTTGTGTCGTCCTGATTTAGACTTCCCATTACAACGAAAAGAGGTGGCTATGGCCGAACGTACTCCGCAGACTCTTGCCAATCATGTGAGGATTGACCCCCCGTTCCACTACTTTCTGTTACCGGTTTTCGCAATCTCGTGGATCCTGAGTGTGGTTATACTGGTGCGGCATCCTGGTTTCTTGCATTTTTGGATCGTGGTCTTCAATACTGCGCTAATTGTTGCGATCATCAGGTTCCGACAATACGCACTCAAAGTACAGGACCGGGTCATAAGGCTGGAAGAGCGATTGCGGCTCGCCACGCTGCTGCCAGATTCGCTGCGCCCGCAAATCGCGAGGCTCAGCGAGGGGCAACTTATTGCACTGCGCTTTGCCTCAGACGCAGAACTGCCCGCGCTGGTCGAACGGACTCTGTCTGCAAATCTCGCGCCCGCCGACATTAAGAAGGCCATTCAGAATTGGCGTCCGGACTATTGGCGAGTCTAACGAGGTTTCGGCAGGCGTAGAGCAAACGAAAAGGCCGCGTCTTGATTCCTTTCACAACGCCCGACCGTTAAACTGTCTGCATGATCGTAGGCACCGGCATCGACATAGCGGAAGTACCGCGTATCGAAGCGTCCATCGCACGGTTCGGCGACCGCTTTCTGCATCGGATCTTTACCGAGGCCGAGATCCGCTACTGTGAATCAAAGGCCAACCGCGTAGAGCGCTACGCTGCGCGCTTCGCCGCTAAGGAGGCCGCAATGAAGGCCATTGGCACCGGCTGGAATCATGGCGTCACCTGGCGCGACGTTGAAGTGTGCCGCCAACCCGGAGGCCGTCCCACCATGGCCTTCCACGGCAAAGCCGCCGAATTCGCAGCCAAGCTAGGCGCAGAGCACGTTGCGCTGTCACTTTCCCACACCAAAGAGTACGCCATCGCACAGGTCATCCTGGAAAGCTGACGGTTCAGAGGTTCGGCCGGACAAACGAATCGCCCGTCCCCAACACTATCCTCGCGTACGGAAGTGGCTGAGTGCTGACGGCTGACTGCCAAGTGCTTCTGTTAGACTGACCCATTCCAATGTCCGCCATAAGTGAAACTCCTCCGATCAGCCGAACCGGTGCGGCGGAAACCGCCCGTGAGCGCTCTCTGCTGGCCGGTGTGGCCATCAGCAGCTTCGCCGCGCTCCTGCTGGAGTTGGCGCTTACCCGACTATTCTCGGTCGTGCTGTTTTATCACTTCGCTTTCCTGGCAATTTCGATCGCACTGCTCGGTCTCGGTTCCGGCGGAGTGTTCGCGTATCTGGGAAAGAACTGGTTGAGGCGCTTCTCCACCCAGACCCTGCTTTCATGGCTCTGCGTCGTTAACGCTGTAGTTGTTCCCATCGTGTTGGAAATCGTGCTGCACGTTCCGGTTTCGCTGAGCCTGTCGCGAGCCAATTTTCTGCGGCTCACGGCAATCTATCTGGCGTCCGCGGTGCCATTCTTTGTCACTGGCCTCGAGTTCTCGATCCTCTTTGCTCGGGAATCGCCACACATTGCTCGGCTCTACGGAGCGGACCTCATGGGCGGTGCGCTGGCTTGTCTGGGAGTTGTCCCGCTGCTCAACTGGCTAGGAGGTCCAAACACCGTGCTGTTCGCAGCCGCAATGGCGGCCTGCGCGGGAGCTGCCTGGGCCACCAATGTTAGCCTGCGCAAAATCACGCTCGGGGTGGCTGCTACCCTTCTGCTGGTGATTGCCGCGAACCGTTCAGGAAGGCTGATGGACGTTGTCTATGCGAAAGGCATGTTTCGTGACAAGTCTTGGGTGGAGTTCGCACGCTGGAACGCCATCTCCCGAGTGGAAGTAGACCGCCAGGGCGAGGCAAAAGTCGTCGTCATTGATGCCGACGCGTCCACCTACATCATGAACGCTGACCCCAAGCAGTGGGAGGGCACGGACTGGCAGCAGGACTTGATGTCCGCACCCCCGGCGCTGGTCAACGTTCTGCGCCCGCACGGGGAGTACGCCATCATTGGGCCGGGCGGCGGGGTGGATGTGCTTCGCGCGGTGGCGAACGGCAGCCCCAGCGTCACCGCGATTGAGATCAATCCGATTATTGCCAACACCGTAATGCGCGGACGGTACGCCGATTATTCGTATCACCTCTATGATCTGCCCGAAGTGCACATTCAGGTCACCGACGGACGATCGTTTGTTCGCAATGCGAAGCAGAATTTCGATGTGGTTCAGATGACCCTCGTCGATACCTGGGCCTCAACCGCCGCGGGTGCTTTCGCCCTTAGTGAGAACAGTCTTTATACGGTAGAGGCATTCCGAGAATACTTCGAGCATCTCAAACCCGATGGGATGGTCGCCATCACACGCTGGGAATTTCAACAGCCCCGCGAAGCTTTGCGCGTGGTTGCGGTGGCGATGCAAGCGCTGCACGAACTCGGAGTGCCGAATCCTGCCACCAATTTCATGGTCGTATCCGAAGGAGATCTGAACGAAGACGGAATCCCGGTTGTAGTACTAGCCAAGAAGAGTGCCTTCACTTCCGAGGAAGAGCAAGCAGTTCGGACCCACCTGCGCGCCTACGATCATTTGGTTGCGCTGTATCTTCCTTCTGACCACAAGGACAATCCATTTTCCGCATTGATCACTCGTAACGACCCCTATGCTTTTGCTCAACAGTACAAGTACGATGTCTCCCCGGTAACCGATAATGCCCCCTTCTTTTTTTTCACGCTAAAGGTGGACCAAATACTAGGCCAAAGGAGTTTGTCACATGGCATCGACTGGAAGGTCAACCTGGGTGTGGTGGTACTGGCCATGGTGCTGGTTATTTCTGTGGTCGCGGTGCTCGCGTTCCTGGTGATCCCCTTGGCCGTGCGTGGTGGACGCGGGCAGGAGCACCCGGTCCGGCTCTTGTATTTTGTCGCTGTAGGCCTGGGCTACATCCTCGTCGAGATCGCTTTCATCCAGCGCTTCGTTCTTTTTCTCGGGCACCCGACCTATGCCCTCACTGTCGTCGTGTTTCTGCTTCTGCTTTCGAGCGGAGCCGGCAGCCTGGCATCGCGTAGATGGGTGGCCCACCCCCAGCGCGCATGGCTTCCGCTGGCCTTTATCGCAGGCGCTCTTCTACTTTACGTCTTCATCTTGCCGGGACTGCTGAACGCATTGGTAGGTCTTCCCTTCGGGGCAAAACTACTGGTGAGCGCGGTTCTGCTGGTTCCGTTGGGATTTGCCATGGGAATGCCGTTTCCCACCGGGTTGCGGGCACTGGCCAGCATTTCGGTGCCGGAGTTTCCTGCGGCCGGCAAAGGTGGTGTCCAGGAAAACGCAGTGGAGTGGGCGTGGGCAATGAACGCGGGTTCCAGCGTATTGGGTTCTGTCCTGGCCATGGTAATTGCTATTCAGTTCGGGCTGAATATCACTCTGGCTTGCGGAGCCGCGGCGTACTTGATTGCCATTCTAGTTTCAGGAACCCTGCAGCCGCGTCATGCCTGATGTGAAGCCCACAGCAACGGTCTGCTATGATTCTGGCATTCGCTTTTTTTGGGGCCGCTACGGGGAATGTTGCCATGACGTTGTTAGGGAGAATCAGTGCCTAGCCAGAAACAGTTGAAATGGTCTCAACTGAAGGTCGGGCTTACCGTGCTGGCTGCCAGCATCACTTTAGGCATTTTGATCTTACTCATGAGCGGCACGGGCGGCGTCCTTACCAGAAAGATCAGCCTGAAATCATACTTCGATAATGCCGGCGGGTTGCGGGAGGGAGCCCCTGTCCGGCTTCAGGGCGTGGACATTGGCAATGTCACCGCAATCCGAGTTGTGGCCGATCCCGCCCGGCGGCTGACCCCGGTGGAAGTGACCATGAAGGTGAACACGAAATATCACCGCAATCTGCGCAAGGATTCAGTTACCTTGCTGTCCACCGCGGGCGTGTTGGGCGAGACCTACATCGACATCGACAGTGCCCAAGCCAGCGGGCCAGAAGCCCAACCTGGGGACGTGCTGCTTACTCGCGAGACCCCGCAGATCGAGGACGTAGTTCGTGCCAGCCAAAGCACGCTGCAAAACCTGGATGCGCTAGAGAAGCGCGTCGATCGGATACTGGCATTTGTGGAGAGCGGCCAGGGCTCCATTGGCAAAGTGATTTACGATCCCAGCCTCTACAACCGGCTTAACGCCACGGTTCTCCAATTTCAGGGCCTGGTCAACGATGTGACTTCGGGCAAGGGCAGCTTGGGCAAGCTCCTCGTCGACGATCAACTCTATCGGAGCGCAAATACCACGATCGACAAGTTGAACGGAATTATCGACGACTTGAATGCCGGCAAGGGCACTGCCGGTAAGTTTTTGAAGGATCCCACTCTCTACAACACGGCCAACGACACTATCAGCAACGTCAAGAAATTAACCGACGACGTGAACGCCGGCAAGGGCGCCTTGGGCGTATTGGCTAAGAATCAGGAGTTCGCCAACAAGTTGCAAAACACCATGAGCAAACTCTCGGATTTGAGTGACCGACTGAATTCAGGCGAGGGCACGGTAGGGAAACTGCTGCAGGATCCGTCCGTCTACAACAATACCAACCAACTGCTGCAGGACACGCAGGAACTGATCAAGGCCATCCGTCAAAATCCCAAGAAGTATCTGACCATCCACTTGAAGATTTTCTGAGGTTCCCCAACGCCCACGTAGCCCCGGACGCCTCGTCCGGGAGGCGTAGACGAAAATACACTTGTCATCCCGAAGCGCAGCGAGGGATCCAGGTTCTTGCCCGCACCATCGCTATCGCCGTCGCAAGCAAACACCTGGATCGATCCCTCGGCTTCGCTCGGGATGACAATTCGTAATGCATACCGAAACTGCAAAGCGGATCTAGACGACGCTTGGCTGGTTACGGCCGCCTGGCGAAGTCGATTCGGCCTGCTCATGAGCATGATAGCTAGAGCGCACCATCGGCCCTGATTCCACGTGGCGGAATCCAAACCGTAGGGCCTCGTCTTTCAAGTAGCGAAATTCATCCGGCGTGTAGAAGAGCGCAATGGGCAGGTGATCGCGCGATGGCCGCAAGTACTGGCCGACGGTCAGGATGTCGACTCCGCGTGTACCCAGGTCGCGAAACACTTCCACTAGTTCAGAGATCGTTTCCCCCAGACCAACCATGACCCCGGACTTCGTCACCATCCCGGGCGAGAACTTCTTGGCATTCTCCAGCAACCGCAGCGTGCGCTCGTAGCGAGCCCCAGACCGGACTACCCGATATAGCCGCGGCACAGTCTCCGTGTTGTGATTCAATACGTCCGGCTTGGCATCGAGAACAATTCGCAGGGCCTCGTCGATGCCCTGGAAATCAGGAATCAGAACTTCGATGCGGCACTGGGGAGACAACCCGCGAATCTCACGAATAGTCTCTGCGAAAACGCGCGCCCCACCCAAATTATCGTCATCGCGATTAACGCTGGTCACGACCGCGTGTTTTAGCCCGAGCGTAGCGACGGCTTCGGCAACGCGCCGCGGTTCGTCCCAGTCAATCGCCCCAGGTTTCCCCTTGGGCACCGCACAAAAACCGCACCGCCGGGTGCAGATGTCGCCCAAAAGCATGAAGGTGGCGGTACGGTGATTCCAGCACTCCCCAATGTTGGGGCACTGCGCCGATTCGCACACCGTGTGCAACCCCAACCCACGCGCCAGCTTCTTGAGACTATGGAAGTTCTCGCCTACCTGAGCTTTCGCCCTCAGCCACTCCGGCTTGGGCTGCCGGATCGGCGGCCCGAGCTCAATCTGGACGAACTGGGAAGCACCTGCCATCTGCTGATTCGATTCTACATGCCCGATTGGCGATTCGCGAAGCAGCCCAGCACGCGATGCACGCGTAGGCCCGGACGCCCCGTCCGGGCAGCGGAGCGAAGCTCAGCAGAATTCGCGCCCGAGGCGGCGCCAAAGCTAACCTTCCAGATAAGCGTCAATCCACTCTTTAATTCTGAACCGGCGGTCGTCCTGGTTGTCGAAGCGGATGCCGAAAGTCTTGCCGTTCACATTGCGCCAGGTTACCGCGCAACGAACCCATACGCGCGGCAAGGTTAGCAAAGCGAACGAAACCTCTCCCGACTGCCCAAGCGCGATATCCTCGCCGCTGCGCAGGGACATGCCCCCGGAGCTAACTTCAATACTGGTGGCGGTCACTTTGCGATTGTCGGCCATCACCAGTGAGGTTTCCGTGATCACTGGAATGCGCACGTAACGCCGCATCTCGTGCAGCACGAGCATCTGCGTGGCCCGCACCAATTTCAACACGGCCGGCCGCTCGAGGGGTTCGTGGAAAATGGCATTGATTCCGCACTTCGAGTAGCGCAGCGCATCCTGGGCACTGCCGCCAACGGCATAAAGCACGATCCGGCTGTTGGAAGGCGAGGTGCGGGCGGAGTCCATTACGGCCTGAGCCTCCGGACCGAGCTTGATCACGCAAGCCTCGAATTTTTCTTTCTTCAGGCGGTCGGCCGCATTTCCGGTCAGCAAGACGCTCTCGATCCCAAACTGCCGAAAACACTCCGAAAGAGTATTGCAGGCGGGCTCCTTCATGTTGATTAAAGCCACCCGAGCCGCGGCCTTCTTGGTGCCAAGCGCGGGCATGACGGCGGTTCCAAGGCCTTTGTGCATGGACGGTGTGTTCTTGCCCTGAAAGTCTATTCTGTATTGCCCTATCGGCATTGGCAAAGGCGAAGAAGGCCAATCCCTGAGTACTAAGGTCCCATTACCAGACGTGACTGGGGGAGTCCTAAAGTTCCTTGCCAAATTGATATGAGCCCAGACGCATGCCGGCGCACGGATCAGAATTCCTAAACCGTCCACATTTTCACAGACTTAGGGGCGTCAGCCGGAGACTGATTACATCGCTCCGTACATGATTTCAAACCCTCGAAGATTCTATTCGAGCCAGAAAGAGACCTTCGATGGTTGCGAAAAGCTCTTTCACGGATAGGGGTTTTGAAAGATAGGCATCCATTCCGGCCTGGAGACAGCGTTCTTTGTCACCCGCCATCGCGTGCGCCGTCATGGCAACAATTGGGATGTGTTTTCCGGTGTTCTTTTCTCGCTCGCGGACGCTTGCCGTGGCCTCCAGGCCGTCCATCTCCGGCATCTGAACATCCATCAGGATGAGGTCGAACGACTCATTCTGCCAAGCCTCCACAGCCGCCTTGCCGGTTTCCACCAAAACCACGGTGTATCCTCTTTTCTCCAATAGGCGGACTGCTAATACCTGATTCACACGATTGTCTTCCGCCAAAAGAATCTTCAAGTGTCCTCGACCCTCCCGCAAGGAATGAAGTGTAACCAGCGCCGGCGCCGGTTTTGTTCGACCGGGAGAACTCAGCACAGTTTGAATAGCTTGGAGAAGATCGGAACCCTTAACTGGTTTGGGCAAATAGGCCTGAATACCCAACTCTCGACAACGCGCGGCATCGCCCCGAAATCCCGCCGAAGTGAGCATGATTAAGGGTGATGTTGCCATTTGCGGGTCCTGCTTTATTTGTTCTGCCACTTGGAAACCATCGACTTCCGGCATTTGAGCATCCAGCAGTATAAGAGAAAAAGCTCTGCCCTCCGCGGCGGCTCGTTTTAACAGAGCCAGAGCGGAACGGCCGCTGTCGGCCTCGATTGCCGTCATCCGCCAACCCACAAGCATTTCTTTCAGAATGACCCGGTTGGTCGCGTTGTCGTCCACGATCAATACGGAAACGTCGCGAAGCATCTCTAAACCGATGGGCGCGTGCCAGCGGGCGGAGGCGCTCTGCAATTGAAAACGTACGCTGAAGTGAAACGTACTGCCCCGGCCAGGTTCGCTTTCCAGCCACATCCGGCCACCCATCATTTCGACCAGGCGTAGGCAAATCGAGAGGCCCAGGCCGGTTCCGCCGTATTTCCGGGTGGTTGAATTGTCCGCCTGGGTGAATGCCTCAAAGATCGAGGCCTGTTTCTCCAACGGGATTCCGAGTCCCGTGTCGCTTACAGAAAAATGAAGAATGGCCTCATCCCCTGTTTCTTGTTCTGTTTCCACCCGCATCACAACTTCGCCCTGCGATGTGAACTTGATGGCGTTGCCAATCAGGTTTATGACGATCTGACGCAGACGAGTGGGATCGCCCCGTAACGCGTCCGGAACATCAGGCAGGATGTGGCATGCAAGTTCGAGCCCTTTCTCGTGTGCCCGCAAGCTGACCGCTTTCATGGTGTCGTCCAAGCTATCGCGCAGGTTGAAGTCGATGGTCTCCACGTCCAACCTGCCGGCTTCAATCTTGGAGAAGTCCAGGATGTCGTTGAGCAGTACGAGCAAGGACTCCGCCGAGCTTTTGACCAGATTCAAATAACCGCGCTGCTCCGGTGTGAGCTCGGTATCCAGTGCCAATTCCGTCATGCCGATGACACCGTTCATGGGTGTGCGGATTTCATGACTCATGTTGGCGAGAAAATCGCCCTTGGCACGATTGGCCGCTTCGGCGGCCTCGCGGGCCTCTCGCAAGAACTGCTCGGCTTGCTTGCGCTCCGTAATGTTCACGAAAGTCACAACCGTGCCCATCACATTTCCGTCTCGGTGAAGGGGATGCGACCAGTATTCCGCGGGAAAGCTGGTGCCGTCGCGACGCCAGAGGACTTCGTCATCTCTGTGGGTGCCATGCCCGCGGCGAAAAGCTTCGTAGATGTGACACTCCTCCATGGGGTAAGGCGTACCCTCTGGCCGAGTATGGTGGATCAGGTCGTGCATGTTCTTACCCAGCAACTCCGAAGCCTCCTGGTAGCCTAATAGGCCAAGGCACGAGGGGCTGCAGAACGTACAGTTACCCTGTAGGTCGATACCGTAAACTGCCTCGGGGATTGAATCCAATAGCAGCCTCACAAGGTCGCTGCTCTCGCGAAGTGCTTCCTCCGCCTGGGCACGCACGGCTACTTCCGCTTCCAAAGCCTGGTTGGCCCTACCGAAGTCCGCCGTGCGTGCCCGGACACGTTCTTCCATGTCGTCGCGCGCTCGCCGCAGTTCCTCTTCAATCTGCTCACGTTCCGCAATCTGCTTCGCCAGCGACTGGTTGGCCTCCAACAAATCAGCGCCGCTTCTCGCCTCTGATTTGAAGATGGAAAACGTGCTGATGAAAAGGCCAGTCAGTATCGCTATGAGTCCCAGAACCTTCAGCCCGTGAGCGGCGAAGTATTGCGTGTCAAATGCTCTGCCGTAAAAGGACATGTACCCCATGTGGCCCAGCGCGGACAGAATGAGGGAAAGCACCAGCCAGTGTTCAAAATGGTCAGTTTTCCACCGCCCCTTGCGCAAGTATCCGATGGCCGCCAAGGAGAAGAAAAGAGCCGGCACGAAGTCCGCGGGGCGATGAATCGTGTGGTTGGGATCGAAGGGAGGAGGCAGCCACACCAGCGCAAAAAAAATAAAGCTGACGATAGTCGAGGTTCCGACCAGCAAGTAAACCAGGCTCTCCCTGATCCTGCCCCCCGGCCTTAACCTTTCCCTTTTCCATGTCACAACACTCGCGCACATGAGCAGGGATAGGAACACGCGCGACATGAGTCCGCTCCACGGGGTGAGGGTGGAAAGCGCCGGAGGGGTAAGCCCGGCAAAGAACGATGACGTGACCATCGCATGGTAGCCATCGAGGAAAGCCCCTCCCAGAAAGCCGCTGCCCAGAAGCAAGAACATACCGCTTTTCTTTGTGTAATAGCGCACCAGGGCCATCGCACCCGTCACAAATGCGAGCACGGTGGCAATGGTCTCAAATATGGTGTGCAATTCGGCGTTGCCGTGCCAGGCGGACCGGTGAGCGGGAATGCTACCGAGTAGCAAAACTAGGGTGAGAAGGACGTAGATGAGGCTCCTTCCTCGGGCGCGGTTTGGCCGCAGACCTTCCATTCAATTGTGCTATCGGCAAGGGGAGAGCTTTTGTTTAGGCGTCGACCGAGCTAGAAGGTTCCTCTAGTTCGATGAATGCAGAACCGCGTTTTTGTCAGCTCTGGAAGCTAAGAGAGACTCAACCCAATAGCCACTGAAAAAGTGGAACGAGGTCTCGTGGAATAGCCGCGAAGCGGCGGCAGAATACAGCCCACGGCGGCGTAAGCCGTGGGTGAACAGCGGCACATTGCCCAGCCCCAGCGGGGCGAAAGATCAGTTGCGATACAGTCTACAAGAGTCCACTTCGATAAACACCTACTCCGCCCAGCGCCGGAACAGCAATGCCCCGTTGGTTCCACCGAAACCAAATGAATTGGACATGGCGTATTCCACGTCCGCTTTCCTGGGATGGTTGGGGACGTAGTCGAGGTCGCACTCAGGATCGGGATTGTCCAGGTTTACAGTAGGAGGCAAAATCTGGTCGCGGAGCGCGAGTACCGTGATGCCCGCTTCCAGTCCGCCCGCGCCCCCCAGCAGATGCCCGGTCATCGACTTGGTCGAACTCACCGCCAGCTTGCGCGCGTGATCGCCGAAGGCGCGCTTGATGGCAATGGTCTCCAGTTTGTCCCCGAGATCGGTCGAAGTGCCATGGGCATTGATGTAGTCCACGTCTTGTGGCTGCACTTTGGCATCGGCAAGAGTGTTCAGCATTACCCGATAAGCCCCATCGCCGTTTTCGGCAGGCTGGGTGATATGGTGAGCATCTCCGCTCATGCCGTAGCCCACGATTTCAGCCAGAATTCTGGCTCCGCGCCGGCGGGCAAATTCGAGCTCTTCCAGAATGAGAATCCCAGCGCCTTCGCCGATCACGAATCCGTCGCGTCCCGAGTCCCAGGGACGGCTGGCTTTCTCGGGCGCATCGTTGCGCGTCGAAAGCGCACGCATGGCGGCGAAACCACCCACGCCCATGGGAGTGATCGCGGCCTCGGTCCCGCCCGCGATCATGACCTCAGCGTCGCAACGAGCGATGATCTTGTAAGCATCTCCGATCGAGTGCGCGCTGGAGGTGCAAGCCGTACACGTCGCCTCGTTCGGACCCTTGGCCTTGTAGCGGATACTGACGTGCCCCGCGGCCAGATTCACAATGGAGGCAGGAATGAAAAACGGGGAGATCTTGCGCGGTCCACCATGGAGCAGATTCAGATGCTCGCGCTCAATCACGTCGAACCCGCCGATTCCGGAGCCGATGTGCACTCCCGCGCGGGTCGAAATCTCTTCTGTGACTTCCAGACCCGAGGCTTTCATGGCCTCGTCCGCCGCCGCTAGTGCCAGGTAGATGAAGCGGCCCATCTTCTTCAGTTCTTTTTTTTCGACGAATTGTTGGGGATCGAAGTTCTTGACTTCAGCCGCGATCTGGCAAGCGAACTGCGCGGCATCGAAGTGAGTGATGCGGGCCACTCCGCTCTTGCCTGCGAGCAGGTTTCGCCAAATCTCTTCGGTGGTGTTGCCCACCCCGCAGATCAGGCCAATGCCAGTAACTACGACCCGTCTGGCCAACTACTTCCCGCCTTTCGCGTGTTTGCCGATGTAGTCGACCGCATCCTGCACAGTGCGGATTTTCTCGGCATCTTCGTCGGGAATCTCGATCTCAAAGGCCTCTTCAAACGCCATGACCAGTTCCACGGTGTCTAGAGAGTCGGCTCCCAGGTCGTCCACAAACGAGGCATTCTGCGTTACTTCGCCCTCATCCACTCCCAGTTGTTCCACAATGATTTGCTTTACTTTGTCATCCACGGCTGCCATGAGTTCTCCTTGCGCTTGCGTATATAAAAATGGGAGTCAAACCAACTCGGGACTCTGATTAAGTTGCAACCATGGAGGACGGGCGTCTCGCCCGTCCAGTCGGGCGCGGACGCCCGGCCTCCAAGAGGTGCAACTTACTTGGCCACTTTGGCGTGTTTGTCGATGTAATCGATGGCATCCTGCACCGAGCGGATCTTCTCCGCTTCCTCGTCTGGAATCTCCAGATCAAACGCTTCTTCGAGCGCCATCACCAGCTCCACCTGGTCCAGCGAATCGGCGCCCAAGTCATCCACGAACGAAGCGCTGGGCGTGACCTCAGCTTCATCGACCCCCAGTTGCTCGCTGACAATCTGCTTTACTTTTTCAACAACCTCTTTCAATTTGTCTCCAGCGGCCATAGTAATCCACCTCCCGAAAGAATGAGAAAAGGGACTGAGTAGTGTACTGGCCAGCACGAATCGCTGTAAAGGCGAGTCCCGCCGCAACCCAACCTAACTGCGGTCGGCTCTAGGAAGGCCCACAAGAATCCTAACCGCTGGCAGTTGCCGGGGTCAACGTGGCAAGGCCAAGAAGCGCAAAGACTTCGTGTGGGGACGGGTCTCCGACCCGTCCCGGCCGAGCAAAGCTCGGCAGGCGTCCGCGCATGAAACACGTGGGGAAAGCCGCCCCCGGCTGTCCGGTCGAGCAAAGCTCGACAGAGGTTCACCGAGGGCACGGCTTCAACAGGCCAGAGAAGGAACCAATCACCCCCGCCCCTTCTTCACCGTCGCACTAACCGTGCCTTTCGCCAATCTCGCCGAAATCTCATCCCCGGCCTTCACCCGGGCCGCATCCTTCAGCAGTTTCCCCGACGCATCGAACACCAGAGCATAGCCGCGCTCAAGAATGGCCAGCGGAGAAAGCGCTTGCAGTGCCGTGTCCATCCGCTCCAAACGAACCTTGCGCTCGAGCATCAAATTGCGGGCAGCGGAAATAATCGCAGTAGTCCGCGCGTCGAGATCCTTTTTCATCCCGCCCAGCACACGCCGCACGTCATAGTGCCGGACTGCACCCGACAAAGTCTCGAACCGCCGCCGCTGCTTCTCCAGGACATCGCGCTGCGCATGGGCAAGCCGATTGACCAAATCGTCCAGCCGTTGCTCGCGCCGGTGAATCAGGTCCATCATGCGAGCGAATGCGCCATGCTGCGCCAGTTCGCTCAGGTTCTGGCGAGCCATGAGCAAGTGATACCGCATGGCTTTTTCAAGCCGCCGATGCAAACCTCCAAGCTGCTCATCCACTTCCTGCCGCGAGCGTATGACCAGCTCCGCCGCCGCGGACGGCGTAGGTGCTCGCAGGTCGGCAACAAAATCAAGAATGGTGAAGTCAGTCTCGTGCCCCACCGCGGAGATCACAGGAATCTCCGAAGCCGCAACAACCCGCGCGAGACCTTCGTGGTTAAACGCAGCCAAATCCTCCGCCGAGCCCCCGCCGCGCGCCACAATAATCACATCCACATTGCGCGCCTTATTGAAGTAGCGAATCCCTGCCGTAACTTCGAGCGCAGCCGCCTCACCCTGCACTTGCGCAGGGAAAATCAGCACGCTAGCCCTATCGTGCCGACGCCGCAGAATGTTCAGGATGTCGCGCAGCGCCGCCGCCTGCGGCGAAGTCACAATGCCGATTCTCGCCGGCAAAGTGGGAATCGGTTTCTTGCGGGAGGAGTCAAAAAGTCCTTCAGCCTCAAGCTTGGCTTTCAGCTGCTCAAACGCGATCTGCAGAGCCCCCGCACCCTTAGGCTCGACGTACTCCGCCGAGACTTGCAGCTGTCCACGATCTTCATAAATCGTAACCCGCCCGCGTACCAATACTTGCATGCCGTCCTCAGGACGAAAGCGCAAAAGCCGCGCCGCAGACCGGAACATCACCACGCGAATCTGTGCATTCTTGTCCTTGAGAGTGAAATAAAGATGCCCCGAGTCCTGCGCCCGGAAATTCGAAATCTCCCCTTCTACCCAGACGTCGCCATACTCCCGCTCCAGCTGCGTGCGCACCGCCGCCACCAGATCCCGCACCGTCCAGGTGCGCCGCTCCGCCGGCCGAAAACTAAACCCGAGCTGATCTGCGGAAGCCATGCAGAGGAGTGTACCGCACCCAAGAGCCAGCACTCAGTCACGTCCCGGGCGCACGATCAATGGCTGAGAACTGAAAACTGCGAACCGGGAACTACTTCCTGATCCGCCCAATCACGTACAACAAAATCGAAAGCACCACACTCACCACAATCGAACTCGCCAGCGGAAAATAGAAAGTCGTATTCTTGCCGCGATAAACAATGTCGCCCGGAAGCCGCCCAATCGGAAGGTTGGTCCGTCCGATCAGAACCAGCGCCAGCCCAACGACAACGATAGTCCCGCCAAGCAACACCAGCAGTTTGCCCAAGTCGGTCACAGCAAAAAGTCTAAATCATCCCCGCACCAGCCTGCGCCGACAGTGCTAGAATCTGCTCTCATGAAAAGCCGCCTGATATTCCCCGCACTCGTACTCGCTGCCCTAGCCCTGGCTGCGCAAACGACCTCCGAGGTCGAGATCACCGCCGAGCCGCGTCATCACCTGGCGCTCGAAAACGAATACGTACGCGTGTTCAAGGTAGAGGTTGCGCCGCATGACGCGACCCTCATGCACATCCATCACCATGACTACGTCTACGTGACGCTCGGGGCCTCGCAACTCTCCAACGAGGTGAAAGGCAAGCCGCCCGTCGCCGTGAAACTGCAAGACGGCGAAACCCGGTTTGCAGCGGGCAACTTTGCCCATATCGCGCGCAATCTAGCCGACACGCCATTCCACAACGTCACTATCGAATTCCTGCAAGACGAGGCCGCCCACAAAACGCCTCCCGCAAAGTGGGACGAAGAACGCGGCCTGCACGTCTTCACCGGCGGCACTCAGGACATCATGTTCGTGCAAGATGGCGTCCGCGTATCCGAGATCGAGTTGCAGCCAGGCGCAACCATGCCCAGTCATCACCATTCCGGCCCGCACCTGATGGTAGCGGTCACCGATCTCGAAGTGCGTAGCGACGTCGAAGGCCAGGGCCCCATGCCGGGACATTTCAAATCCGGCGACTTCAAGTGGCTCCCCGGCGGCTACACCCACACCCTGACCAACGTGGGCAAGCAAGAAGCCAAGTTCGTCACCCTGGAATTCCACTGATCGTGGAGAGCGGCGGCCGCTTCCTCCGCATCCAGGTCAAATGCACCCAAATACAAACGCGGACGCTCCTACCAATGCCACGTAACCCACAACAAACTCCCCTACGCCCCGACGCAAGTAGACTTCATAGCCGCCTACGTAATCGAACCCGACACCTGGTACATAATCCCGACAGAAGCCCTCCACAACCAAATCCACATCACCCTCTCGCCCCACCTAGAAGAATCGAAATACTCCCTATACAGAGAAGCCTGGCACCAACTCCGCAACCAACCTGCTCCTCGGCACCCGAAGCGTTTGGGCGGCTCATAAGCTGGGCCGCCCGTCCGCCTCACTCAGACTTCCAGGCCACTGTGAAGCTCGTCCCGTCTTTCGTGAGGGACGTCGGGACTGCCTCAACCACGTTCTTGCTGCTGACCATCGTGACCTCTTTAATACTGCTGCCGAAGGCACTGATCGGACCCGAAGTCGAGCTGTCAATCGCATAATTGGTGCCGCCAATACCGGTTTTGTCGTCGCCAAAATTTGCTTTGCCGAAGTCGGCAAGGGGCAAGATGCCTCCCGAACCCGGCGCCTCGGCAATCCATTCGGCCGATGACCGTTGCGCCCCGGGGACCGCCTTGCTCCTGGTGTGGGACTTTCCGGTGGTTTCGTTCTTGATGTAAAGAGTGAACTCCGAGCCGTTGTAGCTCACTTCCGCCGACATAACATCGCCGGGCGATACCGGGACGTCCGCGATGAGCACGGGACCCGCCGGGAAAAATTCGTACCAAGCGAAATATTGAGGCGTAGTGCCACTACAATCGGAATCCGTTCCATTCTGCTCTACGGTGCCGTTGGTCCATCCGTCGAACCCCACCCAAAACGCAGAGTAAGTGTTCGGCGTTTTACTACAGTTGACTTCGGGAACATGCCACGAGGCCTTGGCGTCCGTGAACGCAGAACCGGTCACAACGTAGCCGCTCCAGTTTTCGCTTTCTGCGCCGCCCGGAACCAGTCTGTGCATCCTCATCGGTGCGTGCTGACGCGGGGTTATTGCTGCTGTGGTTAGCGTGGGGCTGGTCTGGGCGCTACTGAATGCAGTCAAGATTAAAAGAGCCAGGACAGCGCTGAAAACACTCTTGTATGCGGTTGCTTTCTTGGCATTTTCCTGAAAGCTCCGAATGGTTTGACAGAACGTGCGGTTTTTCATTTTCGTTTCTCCTTAAAGGTTTTGATTTGGGCGCGGTTGAATTCCTGCGCCTCGTACAGAAAGGCGGAAACCGTGGGCTAAACGCCTCATCAGCCACAAAGAAATCTTCTGTGCTGGCGAGGTGCGGTCACACTTTGTGAAATCGACAGTGGCGCGAACGTGCATTGAAACGCAACACGCGTTTTAGTCACTACGTAGCCGAAGGTGTTGTTGTTGCAACGAGAAAATGTCGTATTAACTGCAACGAGACTCTGTCACCCCCTTTCTGGTTAAGTAACGGCGGCTAGGGCGGGGCGACCGCCCAGGTTGTAGATGCGGGGCATGGGGGTTTTTGG
>Ga0209517_10000987_pt1 | contig 45765 bp, 32 predicted proteins | sample PeaSoiMetSII2010_FD_187695 | JGI IMG/M metagenome (GOLD analysis project Ga0209517, IMG submission 187695) | Peat soil microbial communities from Weissenstadt, Germany - SII-2010 (SPAdes) (version 2) | ecosystem: Environmental > Terrestrial > Soil > Wetlands > Peat | place: Germany...
CGCACCACGATGGATGCTGTGAATCTGGGTGGCGAAGCTGACGCTTTGCTTGGATGTGCCGTCAGACAGCGTCGGATTGTGGCAGATGCCGCACTCTTGCGTGGCGCCGCGAGATCCGCCGTGCACGATACCGAGGTTCTGGTGGCAGTTGCTGCAATTGGCCAGGGAGACAACCTGGCGTCGCGGAACGACCGGCGTGTTGTCGAGCGAGAAGTAGTATTCAACCGGCACCGCCATATCGGTTGCCGTGGTTTGCTCCGTGGTCCCGCTGAGTAGCGTCACTGTATTGGCTGCTTCCATCGAAATAGTGTAGGAACCGGTAGCGGTGGCCGGAATCGCATTGGTCATCGTGTACATATAGGTTCCATTGGCGCTGCCTGTGGCCTTGGTCGGAGTCTCGGAAACGCGCATTCCGGCCGGCGTAACGCCGTAGTCGACGTTGTTGCCGCCCAGAACGATGCGAATGGTTGTGAGCTTGGTAATGTCCACCGGATTGCCGGACTTATCGGTTACCTGGAAGGTTACCGTCGGATTGCTGCCGGGTGTTCCATTGGCAACGTTCATGATCTTCAGCACGATGCCGGGAAGTGAAGTGGAATTATTGGGGACGGTGTGCGCGCCGGGAATCGAAGCGTCGAATTCGTTATGCGGCACGGATGTATGGCAGTTCTGGCATTGCGTGTCGTCGGTCTCGATCAGGTTGACGTGATTCTGGCCAGTGGCGAAATTCACGTCGTCGTGGCAGGAGCCGCAAACCGCCCGGCTCGGATTGGTTTTCCAGTTCGCAGCCTGCGCCGGGCCGTTGGCATGGCAGGTGGTGCAGTTGCGGATGTCCTGCGGAAATATCACCTTGGAATAATCCTCTCGGTTTCCGCGGTGCTCTATGTAATAGGGAGTGCCTGCCACTACGCTCGGCAGGCTGGATCCCATGTGCAGTTTGTGGATGAACACCTTCATGTCGACCGTATTCAATGAATCCGGATTGGTGCTCTGCGGCGTATGGCACATGTCGCAGAAGGCAATCTTGGTGCGCGGGCCGGGTGCGCCGTGCGCGTTCAGAGGATCGTGGCAGTTATTGCAGGACGCTTCATTGATTACATCGCGAACGTTGGTAACCGCGGCGCCGTTGGGAACAAACGTGAGCACATCGTTCCCGGTAAACATCTCCGCATAGCCGTAGGCCGAGAGATCACGCTCAATCTGCGCGCCGATCGCATGCGTAGCCGTCACGTCGAAGCCCGCTGGGGCTTTAGTACCGAACGTATAAGTGTAGGTGCCGCTGGCGGCGTCGATCAGTGTGTACACACCGTTCTTGTCCGTGCTGGCTTGTGTCTGTGGAGGATTTTTGTTGGTGGTCGGATTGTCGACCGAAGTCGTGTAAGCGATATATTGCGACTGGCCGTTGGGAATATACGCCGCCACGAAAGCGACGCTTTCCGCGCCAGGAGTCAAGACTCCGTTAATATCGAGCCCCGCGCCGGCGGAATCGGTGATCGTGAATTTGGCCGTGATAGTTCCGTCCTTGGCGATGGTTGCGCTTTGGATCTTAATCACAGCGCCGGTGTTGAACGAATCGAATAACGTCGTCGCGTTGGGACGATAGGATGGATTTTGTTTCGCCGGCCGGTCTTGCGCGGACGCGGCGAGGATAAAGAACGCGCCTGCGAAGATCAGCGCGGCCCTGATGGGTACGGAATGCTTTTTCATAATGAGAGAACCTTCCTCGGATAAAGAATTATCCGGTCGCGGGTTACGAGCCGCGCTAACAGAGACGGAGCACGCGAGCCACCGGTGACCACACTTTCATATCAATGATTTAGATCAGGCGAAGTGACGTTGCGCGTGCTGTGGCGCACTTTTGGGGGAGATGGCTCATCCGCCTTAGTCTACGCGTTGATAGGAATACGGCGCGATTTCACAGGCGCCATGGTTTGCCGTTTATCGTGACGCCGTCGACTTGCAGCCCTTCTACGTGCTCGATGATATTGGGCTTCGCGGCCCGGTCAAATTTGCAGCGGGCCACACTGACGTTGCGGATCGGATCGGACGCGTAGCCGCGCAGGTTCAAAGCGTCCACCGTCTTTTCGCAAGTGACGTCCCGAATTTCGACGTTTCTGACGGTCGGAAGGAATTTTCCGCCCTCGCCTTCTTCATAACTGAAATCGATCTGAACGACGTCATGCGCGACTTCACCTACTGTCACATTGCGAAAGGAAACGTTTTCGATGACGCCGCCCCGGTAGGAGTTGGTTTTGATTCGCAGCGCCCGCTCCAGGTGGGGACTGCTCATCTTGCAATCCCGGACGAACACGTTGCGGACGCCTCCCGAGGCCTCGCTGCCGATGCTGACGCCGCCGTGGCCATCTTTCATGACGCAGTTCTCGATCACGAGGTTTTCGCAGGGAGCGTTGATACGGCGCCCGTCGCGATTCCTGCCGGATTTGATGGCGATGCAATCGTCGCCGGTATCGAAAGTGCAGTCTTGAATCAGGACGTCGCGGCAGGATTCCGGATCGCATCCGTCGTTGTTGGGTCCGTGCGTGGAGATATTCACGTTGCGCACCGTCACGTTGCGGCACAACACGGGATGAACTTCCCACATCGGCGAGTTCCGGATGCTAACTCCTTCAAGCAGCACGTTTTCGCAGCGGTAAGGCTGGATGAACTGCGGTCGCAGATAATGGCCCGGTCCGAAGACGCGGTCCTTCACCGGAACGTCTTTGTCCGCCATTGCGACCAGCGCGGCGCGGTCAGCCAGAGCGTTCGGACCGTCGTGACGGACGCCGCAGGTTACGCCGCCTTTCCAGGGCCACCAGTGATCGCAATCGGCCTGGCCATCGAGGGTCCCCGAGCCGGTGACGGCGATGTCGGTTTGCTCGAAGGCGTAGATAAGAGACGAATAGTTCATGCATTCAGTGCCTTCCCAGCGTGTGAAGACCACCGGATAATCTTTGGGATCGCGACTGAAGCGCAGGGTTGCACCTTCGGCGATGTACAGATTCACGTGGCTCTTCAGGTGAATCGCGCCGGTGAAGAAGATTCCGGGCGGCACGACAACTCGGCCGCCGCCCGCCGTGGAACAGGCGGCGATGGCTTTGCGGAGGGCCTCGCTCGAATCGGCTTCGGGTTTGGCCCCGTAACTGGTGATGTCGAAATCGCGATTGGGGATTTTCGGCGGACGGATTCGAGCGACGATTGCAGCGGCCTCGTCTCGCCAGTCGCCAAGAGCGGACGTGGCCAGGGCGGCGGCCGCGCCGGCGACGAAGCTTCTTCGGGTGATCATGCTGTCTATCCTTATCACCCATTCGCTCCGAAAAAGGACATTTAGTTCTTCTCAATCATCAGTTTAGGAAAACGATCGATACCATTGACCCGAGCAGTCGGATAGAATCGGGAGCGGATGAAGCTCGAGAAATATTCGATCGGAGTGGGCGACCGGTTTGTCCACCAGGCCAAGGCGCAACTGGCGGCGTGCATGTGCGCCGAGCGGCGCGGCGTCACCGTCGTTCCGGTGTGGAATAAATCCAACCGCGAGCATATCACCATCGGATCAGAGCCGGGCAGTACGCGAAAGGCGGTGGACGCGGCCGTCCGTGAGCTTGACTGGAAGCATTCCTACTACGTGGATGCGGATCATATCGATCTGAACACCGTCGACCGGTTTCTGGAGCCGTGCGATTTTTTTACCATCGACGTGGCATCGTCGATTGGACGTCCGCCGGAGGACGGTGCGGCGGAAGCGCTTCTCGGGCGTCATCCCGAGCTGATGGATGGTTCGCGCGCGGAGGCGTTGAGTGTCGCCAGGAAGTACTTGCTCGCAGTCAGAGAGGCGGGCCGGATTTACCGGAAGATCGCCAGCCTCAAAGGCGCCGGAAATTTCGTCACGGAAGTGTCGATGGATGAGACCGATGCACCGCAGACGCCGTCGGAATTGCTGCTGATTCTGGCTGCAATCGCCGACGAGCGGATTCCGGTTCAGACCATCGCCCCCAAATTCACCGGTCGATTCAACAAAGGCGTCGATTATGTGGGCGATGTCGCGCAGTTCGAGAAGGAGTTCGCCGACGACGTCTCGGTGATCACGCAGGCCGTCAACCGCTACGGGCTGCCGGGAAATTTGAAGCTGAGCGTGCATTCAGGCAGCGACAAGTTTTCTTTGTATGCGCCAATCCGGCGGGTGATTACGAAATCTAACGCCGGAGTCCATCTGAAAACAGCGGGAACCACGTGGCTGGAGGAATTGATCGGGCTCGCCGACGCGGGACCGGAGGGGCTCGCGCTCGCCAAAGAGATTTATGGGGCGGCGTACGACCATCGCGAGGAGTTGTGCGCGCCGTACGGGGCCGTGATCGACATCGATCCGGCGCGGCTGGCTCCTCCGGACGAAGTACGGGGGTGGAACGCGGAGCAGTTCGCGGGCGCGCTGCGGCACGATCCGAAGAATCCGCTGTTTAATCCCAGCGTCCGGCAATTGCTGCACGTCGGCTATAAGATCGCAGCGAAAATGGGCGAGCGGTACACCGATCTGCTGGATTCCTGCGAGGCTGCGATTTCGAAAAACGTGACCGAGAATTTGTATGCGCGTCACATCGTTCCGCTGTTTCTTGGAGCGGCTTAAGTGAAATGCCTGTTCTTTGCGCTCGCCGCGCTTGCTTCGGCGCAGGACACGCGTACCGTAAATGAACCGGTGATTCCGCCGGTATGCGCGCGATTGAAGGCTCGCCTGCCTCCGACGCTCTCTGAAAGCGACGAACGCAATCCGGATACGGCGAGGATTCAGCAGGCGCTCGATCAATGTAAATCGGGTCAGGCGGTTTCGCTCGAAGGAGGGGGGTTTCTTTCAGGGCCGCTTCAATTGCGCGCGGGAGTGACGCTGCTGGTGGCCGGCGGAGCGATCCTGTACGCGTCCCGCAATCCGCGGGATTACGATATCGCGCCGGGGCGCTGCGGGACCGTCGACGAAAAGGGCAAAGGCTGCAAGCCACTGATCGGCGGCGACCACGTGGCGGATGCGGCCGTGATGGGAGATGGAATCATCGACGGCCGCGGCGGTGCGACGCTGACCGGTGCCAAAGTTTCCTGGTGGGACTTGGCGCAGGAGGCCAAGGCAAAAGACACTCTTCATCAGAACGTTCCGCGAATTCTGGTGCTGAACTATTGCGACCGGTTCACGTTATACAGAATCACGCTGAAGAATTCGCCGAATTTTCACGTGTCGTACAGCCACGGCGACGGATTCACAGCCTGGGGAGTGATCATCGACGCGCCGAAGACCGCGCGCAATACGGATGGCATCGACCCGGCGAATGCGACCAACGTCACTATCACGCACTGCTTCATTCACACCGGCGACGATCAGGTGGCGATCAAAGGCGGCGGCTCCGGCGCTTCATCGCACATGACCATCGCGCACAATCACTTCTATACGGGACATGGGATGTCGATCGGAAGCGAGACGGACGCGGGAGTGAACGCGATTCGCGTTAAGGATCTTTCGATTGAAGGCGCGGATAACGGGCTGCGCATCAAGTCCAATTCGAGCCGTGGCGGCCTGGTGGAAGACGTGGTGTACGAGGACGTCTGCATCGCGGATACCAAGAATCCGATTTACATGGATTCTAACTATTCGTTCTACGGCAAGGAACGGGACAAGCTGCCCAGGTTCGCCGGCATTATTCTGCGCGATGTGAAGATCCTGACGCCCGGTACGATCACGCTGGACGGATTCGACGAAACGCATCGGCTGGAGATGACCTTCGACGGTGTAATTCTGGGCAAACCGGCAGAGACGAAGGTGGTGGCGCATCACGCTCGCATCACGCTGGGGCCCGGGACGGTGAACTTTGCTCCTTCAGGCGACGATGTGGTGGTCACCGGCAAGCCGGGGCGGGCCAACGCCACCGGCTGCGCGGACATATTTACGCCAATGCCCGTTAAATGATGAGTTGTGCGATGCTCATCCCAGGGCTATGGATGTCCGGCAACTAGAACTGTTCCTCGCGGTGATGGAATATTCGAGCGTCACACGCGCGGCGGAGAAGGTGAATCTGTCGCCGGGCGCGGTCAGTTTGCAATTGCAGAACCTTGCGGCTTCGCTGCGGGCGGACCTGTTCGTCAGAACGGGAAAACGCCTGGTTCCGACACCGGCGGCGCTGCGGCTGGCTGAGCTCGCCATGACGGTGGTCCGGCAGATGAGGCAAATCGAACAGGAATTCGAGAACAATCCTGCCTCGGATACTCGCCCGTTTTATCTGGCTACTGGCGCGACTACGCTGATTCATCGGCTGGGCGCACCGCTGCGGGCGCTCCGCCGGGAGTATCCGAATACTCCGGTAAAGATCACAGTTTCGGCGACTGAAGAGATGGTGGCGGGATTGCACGACCGGCGCTTCGATTTGGCGCTGATTTCGTTGCCGCTGGAAGACGAGAATCTGACCATATTGCCGCTATTCGAGGAAGAATTGCTGATCTTGAAACCATCGGCGACGCCGGTTCGAGGCTGGCACGTCGGAACCATGGAGAGGGAAGAACTGGCGTCCGCGCAATTCCTTTTGTATCCCGGCCGAAGCAACATGCGGGCCATGATCGACCGGTTCTTTCGCGAGATTGCGCTAACGCCGCGAGTGATCATGGAAGCCGACGATACCGAAGCGATCAAGCGGCTGGTGGAGGCCGGTTTCGGCTACTCGATTCTGCCTGAGTATGCCTTGCGCAGCCAGCCGAGGTTCTTCAAGACGTTTCGAGTGCCGGGGCGAAGGCTGGTGCGGCAGCAGGCGCTCGCGTCAGTCCGCGCGCAACATCCGCGGGCGTTGACGGCTTCGATCGCACGATTTCTGCAAAATGCGCTGATTGGGCCGCAGATTCACGCCGATGCACGCCGATCGAATAAGACCTAGAAAACGAAGCGGGCGCCCAATTGCAGCGTTCGGGGACGATTCGCCTGCGTGGTGATCATGCCGAAGCCGGAGCTGCTGGCGGTGGTGCTGGGAGCCGAGAACGTGGGATGGTTCAGCACATTGTAGGCTTCCAGGCGGAGCTGTAGATTCATCTGCTCTCGGATGAAAAAGCGTTTGCTGATGGACGGGCTCCAGTCATTGATGCCATCCTGGCGGAGGTTCGGAAAAGTGGTCGAAAACGTCCGGATATGATATTGGAACTGGTCCGCGGACTTGGTGTCGAAAGCGGACGTGTTGAAAGCCGCGGTGTTGGTCCCGCGGTTGTCAAGCACGATCGGCGTGCCGAGGTACACGTAGTCGCCGGGACTGGTGGTGCTTCCGTTCACCCATGTGATCGGGGCCCCGGTCTGGTAGGTGTAAATGCTGTTGAGCCCCCATCCGCCGACCAGCAGATTCTCCCAGCGGGCACTGCTGTTCAGGAAGCGCCGGCCGGTGCCGAACGGAAGTTCATACACGAAAGCCAGCACAAAGCGGTTGGGATGATCGAAGGGCGAGATTCGTTTTTCCGGTAGCGGATCGGTATCGTTTAGCCAGGTGTCGCGCTCGATCAGTTTAGAGAAAACGTAATTGCCGACCAGCGTTAGCCCGCTCGAAAAGCGCTTTTGAAAACGCACGTTCAGGCTGTCGTAAAAAGAGCTGCCCGCAGTGTTGTTCAGCTCGACCACGCCGCTTGAGAAGCTGCCGGTTCCGGTGGGGAACTCGGGATAGCGCGCGAGCAGTTGGGCCACGCTGGTGGTGGTTCCGTTCTGGGCGGTCGCCAGACCGGAGAAGGGGTTCGGCACGGTCGCGCTCAGAGTGTTGATGGTGGTCTGGTCCCGAGTTCCGAGAGAGCTCAAGTATTGAGCCGGGATTCCGTTGAGCTGTGTGACGAAGATCGGCAAGTGCACGCCGTGATTCCCCATGTACGTCACTTCGAGCAGCGTGTTCGGTGTGAAGGAATGCTCGAAGCCGAAGTTCCAGCGCAGGGAATAGGGATCTTTCACGTTGGGATCGATGAATTGCACGGTCTGGCCTTCGAAGGTAGCCAAGCCGGCCGAGGAACCGGCCGGAGCCTTGATGCCCGTTGGAAATGGATTGCTGAGAGTGGTGGCCGGGGTCAGGAAGCTGTTGTTTGACGCGATATAGGTCGTAGTCTGGCTGAATCCATACTGCTGGAGGATGGGATTGGTTGAATACGCGCCAGAAATGGCGAGTTGGGTAACGCTGATCGGCTGCACGAACATCGCGAATCCGCCTCGGAAAACAGTTTTCCCGTGGAGTTTTTCTGGCGTCCAGGCGAACCCAACGCGCGGGCTGAACGGATGGGAGGTCTGGTTATAAAGAGCTCCGTCGGTGGGAAAATTGAGGTCACCGTTCACGTTGAAGCCCCCGACTGGAATCTCCGAGATAGGATGGGCGTTATAAGCGGCGATGGCAGCCGGGGCCAGCGGATTCTGAGCCGTGCCGTTAAAGCCATCCACCGTGCGATCGTATTTTTCGTAATACGGCGCGTCATAATCGAAACGCAGCCCGAGGTTTACGGTCAGATTCTTCCTCACGCGCCAGTCATCCTGAACAAAACCTGCGACGTAGTGTTCGTAGTATGCGGCAGAGGTGTTCAGGTCGTAGCCGCCGCTGGTGGGCAGCCCTAGTAGGAACTCAGCCACATCTTGGCCTAACACGACCGTGGAGGAAGCGCTGCTCGATTGCTTCACCCAGCTATTTGCGCTGAAGGAGAAGTCTCCGGCTGAATTTCCCGCGCTAAAGACGTTCAAATTATATTGACGAGCGTCCGCACCCACCTTGATCGTATGGTTGCCCTTGATGGTGATCCAGGTGCCGAAAAATTGCAGCGACTGCGATGGCAGCGTATTCGCCGAGTTGGTGCCGAGCGTGGTGAGTCCGGTGGTACTCGCGAAGGCAATGTTGGGAAGCTGTGGATATTCCGAAGTGCTGAGCATATAGGACGGGAATCCCAGGCTCGTGGGATCGAAGCCTGCGCTGGGCGACGGATGCGCCTCGCCCATGCGCGTGAAGTTGAATCGCGTATCGATTACGTTGGTGGCATTGATCGTGAAGACGTTGTCGAGGCTGCCGCCCCAGTTGTTGCGGGTGAGAAGCGAGCCGGTGGAGACATTCCCGAAATAGTCATTCTTGCTTTGCTGGTAACCGGTGCGGCGGATGTCGAAGAACATCCGGTCGTTGTTGCTGATGTTGTAGTCCAGACGGCCCAGTTCGTTGTTGTAATTGTCGGGCGTGCCGGCGGTGCTGCCGTAGTTGTCAAATCCACCAGCCTGGCCGGCAATGTTGGGCAGCGGGATCAGCTTCATGTACGCCTGGGCGATCGGATTCAATGCGGTGGGAGACAGGATGTTCCCGGCAATCGGCTGGCGGGTGATGGTGGTGCCATTCAGGACGGCGCTATTCGGGTCATAGAGCTGGTATTGAGATCCGAGTTTGAGAAGGGCTGAGAAATCCCCAGTGCGTTCGGCGGCTGTAGGAACGGTCAGGAAGGTCGTGTTCGGCTGGCTGTCTTTCAGGCCCTCCCAGGCGAAAAACCAGAACAGCTTGTTCTTGCCGTTCAGAACTTTCGGGATCATCATCGGCCCGCCCGCGGTGACTCCGTACTGGTTGTAGTGCGTCACGGGATTGCCCAAGCCAGCTTTGTTATTGAAAAAATTATTGGCCGCAAGGGTATTCGGCTGGTTGAATTCCCAGGCCGATCCGTGGAGGGAATTGGTGCCGGTTTTCAGCACCTGGTTCATCGTGCCGCCGCCGGTATGACCGAAAGAAGCGTCGGAATCGAAGGCTTTCACACGGACTTCCTGAACGGCATCGGTGGGCGGGCTGTAGGCGAGGCGTCCATCCCAGGTGGCGTCAGGGGAACCATCGATCAGAATTTCGTTGGTCTGCGAAGGCGTGCCGCCGATGCTCCAGCCTGCGGCTCCGGCGCTGTCGAAAGGATGGATCAGCGAGGGCTGCCCCGTCGCCAGGACACCCATCGAAAGAGAAGCCAGCACCAGCGGCGTGCGACCATTCAGCGGGAGGTCCTCCACTTCCTTGGTGGTGATGGCTTGCCCGACGGATGCATTTTCGGAATTGATCAGCGACGCGTCCGCGGTGACTTCGACACTCTGGGTGACATTCCCGACTTCGAGCGCGATATCGACCACCGGATGCTCGCCGGACCCAACGTTGATCGCTTTGTGGGTAAATTCCTTGAATCCGTCGGCTTGTACCTGGATGTCATAGATGCCGGGCAATAGGAATGGGAGCGTGTATTGGCCGGCCGAGTCGGAAACGGTCTGGACTTTCGTGCCGGTGCGCTCCTCCGTGGCAGTGACCTTTGCATTCGGGACGCGTCCACCAGCAGGATCGGCGATCACGCCGCTGACGGTGCTGCGAAATTCCTGGGATAACGCCGGGATCGCGAGCAACGTGACCGCGAGGATCCAGCGAACAGTGCTGTTTACGATCTTGTCCATGGGTCGACTCCTGAAGTCTTCTGGGAAGGGGTTGTTCCGAAGAAATTGTCATCCGCAACACGCGACGAAGCCATGCGCAGCCCTTCGACGAAAATGAATTCTATGTAACGAGACCTATTGGGAATATACGGCTGCGCACAAGGAACGTCAAACGAGGAATCTTAAACGGCATGTTGAGGCTCGCTCAAGCTAGCGCTAAAGGTTTGCGGACCGGCTAAGGTTCAGACCCTATTTACCCATCAGGCCACGGAGCCGATAATCAGGTGGGGGCCTGCGTGTTCGTCGACCATTACGAGATTCTGCAAATCAGCCCGAACGCCGACCAACAGACGATCTATCGCGTCTACCGCATCCAAGCCCAGCGTTTTCATCCAGATAACCAGAGCACCGGGGACGCCCAGGCGTTCCGCCGGGTGTCGGAAGCGTACGAAATCCTGAGCGATCCTTCGCGCCGGGCTTCCTACGATATAGAACATCGCAATGCCCGGCGACGCAACGCACGGGACCTGTTCGAAGAGGCGAACGCTTCCCAAGGCGTCGACGTCGAAAAGTACAAACGGCAGGAGATTCTCTCGCTGTTATACAAGAAGCGGGCAGCGCATCCGGAGCAGCCCAGCATGTCGTTGAGGGATTTCGAGGAGGTTCTGGCGATCCCGAGGCAGCAGCTCGAATTCAGCCTCTGGTTCCTAAAGGAAGGCGGGTTCCTGACCCGATCCGACAGCGCGCGTCACACCATCACGATGAAAGGCGCGGAGTGGGTGGAGTCGCTGGTCAAGGACCGCGAGACTCCGCCGATGCCCGGAATCACCGACGGCTCGCGCGTAGCCTAAGGCTGCACGCTTTGAGCGCCGATAAACAACTGAAGGAAGAAAAACCATGTCCTCTTCGTCCGCCGGTAAGTTTCAGGATCACTACGCGCTGTTCAATATCGATCCCAAGGCGAATTCGGAAACGATTCAAGCCGCTTATACGAAGCTTGCCCAGAAATATCATCCGAGCAATAAGGACACCGGCGACGCGGAGAAGTTCGAGGCCATCAACCTGGCGTACGAAGTACTCTCCGATCCGGAGCTTCGTAAAGGCTTCGACCAGCTGAAGGGCGTCGACAATCGAAGCGGCCCTCCCAAGTTCAGCGGACTTCAGTTCTTCGAGGCGATTCAGCGAGGGACGGGGCTGCGGTCGGCGCTGTTGTGTCTCCTTTACGACCGCCGGCGCACGCATCCGTTCACGCCCAGCCTGTCGATGCGGCACATTGAGAATATGCTGACCGGGATTCCGGAAGAGCTGAATTTCGCGCTGTGGTATCTGAAACAGCGGAGCTTGGTAGTAAACGACGACAAGAGCAGTTTGCAGATTACGGTGGATGGAATGGATGCCCTCGAATCCAATTGTCCTGCGCCGGAGCTGGTGATGCCGTTCTTCAAGCCGGCGGCTCTCACGGAAGCGCCGTCTACCGCGGAAGCGATGCCCGAAACGCTCGCGACACTGGCCACTACGGTTGCCGCCGCAGGAGAAGAATCGGGAACGTCGAATCGTTTCGGTACGCGTCTGGGGAGTCTGCTAAAAGCGAAAGTTCCCGCCCGAAGCGAGGCGGGAAAAGAAGCTTAGCGGCCTTCGTCGTCGATGGCGATTTTCAAGGCGCGCAGGAATTTCTGATCCTGAGAAGTGAGCTTGATCTTGCCGACTTTGCGCCGTCCGCTCTCGGGCGGAGTCTTCAGCTCGATGGTTTCGCCCTCTTCATGTTCTTCGGACTCATCGCGTTTGTTGAAACCGATGGTCGCTTCCAGGACCAGAAACACGTCGTAGCCCGCGCGTTTGATTTCGCCGATGGCGGCGGCAATGCGATCGGAATCGGAGAGTGACTCATTAATGGCATTCCCCAATTCCTGCATGAGCTCCTTCAATCGATCTTCCAAAGGCCCTCTTTTCTGCGCCCCGCTGGCTGGCGGATCACTTCTCCCGAAACCACCTTCAGCATATCATCTGATGCCGTCAGAGGCTAGACGGTTCCAGCACCCGCTTCCTGCTCAAATTATCGGCAGCCGGCTGGCGATTCTGTATCGGATCGCGTTTGTTAGGATGAGAGTACAGGCGATGGGCAGACTTATCACTCGCTTCATAGGCCATGTGTTGCCCGGCGTCATTCGCCCGTTGCGAGCGCTGTGGAACCAGTTGATCGGATTCCTGTTCCTGGTGCTGGCCAGCGCTCCGATTCCTTCGATCGTCCGCTATGTGCGTCATTACGATGGGGATGCAGATAATCTGTTCCGCATCGTGTTGTCGTTCTGCTTCGCGGGGCTGATGGCCTACTTCGGCGTTACATCTTTGCTGCGCGCCCGGAGGATCTCGCGATCATGACCGAAATGCCTGGGCAGTATCCCTTTACGCGCGGGATATATCCCGATATGTATCGCGGCCGCCAGTGGACCATGCGGCAGTACGCGGGGTTCGGCACCGCGAGCGAGAGCAATCGCCGCTACCGCTACTTGTTGTCTCAGGGAATCACGGGACTTTCCGTCGCGTTCGATCTCCCGACGCAGATGGGGATGGATTCCGACCATCCGATGGCTGCGGGCGAAGTGGGGCGGGTCGGCGTCGCGATCTGCTCGCTGGCCGATATGGAGCGGCTTTTCGAAGGGATTCGTCTGGATAAGATCACCACGTCGATGACCATCAATTCGACCGCGGCGATTCTGCTGTCGCTGTATGTTCTGGCCGGACGGAGGCAGGGCGCCGATGTGCGGAAGCTTTCGGGCACCGTGCAGAACGACATTCTGAAGGAGTACGTCGCGCGCGGAACTTATATTTATCCGCCGCGGCCGGCGATGCGGATCATCACTGATTTGTTCGGCTGGGCCGGCCGGGAGCTGCCCGAATGGAACACGATCTCGATCAGCGGATATCATATTCGCGAGGCCGGATCGACCGCGACGCAGGAAGTGGCATTTACGCTGGCCAATGCGATCGCGTATGTGCAGGCGGCGGTGAACGTGGGCCTGGAAGTGGATTCTTTCGCGCCGCGCATTTCATTTTTCTTTAACGCGCACAATCATTTTCTGGAGGAGATCGCTAAATATCGCGCCGCACGCCGCTTGTGGGCTCACATAATGAAGGAACGATTTGGAGCACGCAATCCCAAGTCGATGATGCTGCGGTTCCATACTCAAACGGCGGGATCGTCGCTGACCGCACAGCAGCCCGACGTTAACGTGGTTCGCGTGGCGTTGCAAGCGATGGCCGCGGTGCTGGGCGGGACGCAATCCCTGCACACCAACGGGCGCGACGAAGCGCTTTCGCTTCCGACTGAGGAATCGGCCCGCCTTGCCCTGCGCACGCAGCAAATTATTGCCAATGAAACCGGAGTTACGAGTGTAGCCGACCCGGTAGGCGGCAGTTTCCACATCGAGGAGTTGACGGATCAGATTGAAGCGGGGGCGATGGATTACATCGATCGCATTGACGCGATGGGCGGGACGCTGGTCGCGATCGAGAAAGGTTTTATCCAGGGCGAGATTCAGAACGCCGCCTATACGTTCCAGCAATCGGTGGAGAGCGGCGAGACGGTGGTGGTCGGCGTGAACAAATTTCGCCAGGCTGAAGAGAATCCGCCAATCACGTTTCGCATGGACCCGGCGCTGGAGCGCGAACAAGTGGATCGCCTGCGCGATTTGCGCCAGTCGCGGTCGGCGGCCGAAGTGGACGCGAAGTTGGGCGCTCTGGAACACGCCGCGCGTGGGACGGAAAATCTGATGCCGCGGATTCTCGACGCCTGCGAATCCTACGCCACTGTCGGCGAGATTTCCGACCGGTTGCGGCGCGTGTTCGGGGAATATCGAGAGGCTTGAACCCGATCCACATCATCGGCGGAGGCTTGGCCGGATGCGAGGCGGCGTGGCAGATCGCCCGCGCAGGCGGTCGCGCAGTGCTTTACGAAATGCGTCCCGCCCGGACGACGGCCGCGCACAAGACCGGCGCGCTGGCCGAGCTGGTATGCAGCAATTCTCTGAAGACGGAACAGGAGAACGCAGCGCCGTGGCTACTAAAAGAGGAACTCCGGCGCCTGGGATCTTTACTGATCGAAATGGCGGGACGCACGCGTGTTCCCGCCGGTCACGCACTTACCGTCGATCGCGAGCTGTACGCGACGGAGATTACTCGTCGAATCGAAGCCGAACCCGCGATCGAGATCCGGCGCGAGGAAATAACTTCTCTTACCTCGGATGATATTTGGATCATCGCAAGCGGGCCGCTGACGTCTGATGCTCTAGCTCAGGAAATCGCCAGGATTACCGGTAGCGCTGGGCTTTTCTTTTACGACAGCATCAGCCCGATCGTCGATGCCGAGACTGTTGACGCTTCGATCGCGTTCCGGGCGTCGAGATACGGGAAATCACTCGATGGAACGGACGATTATCTGAATTGTCCGTTCGATCGGCCGCAGTACGAGGCTTTCTTGGACGCGCTGCTGAGCGCCGCCAGCGCCCCTGCACACATTGACGAAGATCATCCGCGCTATTTCGAGGCCTGCCTGCCGATTGAGGAGATCGCGCGCCGTGGACGCGATGCGCTGCGGTTCGGTCCCATGAAGCCGATGGGGCTGACGGATCCGCGCACAGGCCGGCGCCCGTACGCGGTGGTGCAGCTTCGCCAGGAGGATGCTCGCGCGGGCAGCTACAACCTGGTCGGTTTTCAGAACCATATGCGATTTGGCGATCAGGCGCGCGTGCTGCGCACGATTCCGGGCTTGGAGCGCGCCGAATTTCTGCGTTACGGGCAGGTGCATCGGAACACGTATATCAACGGCCCCGCGCTGCTTGGTCCGACGTTGCAACTGCGCGCGATGCCGAACATTTTCTTCGCCGGACAAATTTCTGGCGTGGAGGGATACGTGGAATCCATCGCCACCGGGTTGGTCGCGGGCCGCGCTGCGGCGGCTATGGCCGTCGGCGAATCGCCCCGGGCTTTTCCACGCGAAACCGCGGTCGGGTCTCTTTGCGCTTACGTTTCGGGAGCCGATCCGGCGAATTATCAGCCGGCGAACATCACGTTCGACCTGCTGCCGAAGCTCGAAGAGCCTCCCCGGGATCGAAAACAGCGGCATGCCGAAGTGTGCCGTCGCGCGCTGGCTGCGCTCGACCAGTATCTTTACGCCCATGTCTGAGCTGGCGCAAGCAGTCGACCGGTATCTCGCGTCACTGACGCGGGAAAATGCTTCACCGCATACGCTGCGAAATTACTCCACCGATCTGGCGCAGTTCGTCGAATACTTTACGCCGCCGGACTCGGATTCAGCAGCGCCGCAGCAGATCGACGCGGTCGCTCTGCGCGAATGGCTGGGCGGCTTGTATGACCAGTCGCTAAGCGTCACCACGATTCGCCGTAAGCTGGCGGCCGTGCGATCTCTGTTCAAGTTCATGCTGCGCGAAGGAACCGTCGCGGCGAACGTCGCGCGGCTGGTCAGGACACCGAAAGCCCCACAGCGCGTCCCCCTGGTCCCGACCGCTGAGCAGGCCAACACGCTGGTGGAAGGCGTCGCTGCCGATCGTCTGGAACGCCCGCATCCGGAGCGCGACTTAGTCTTGTTCGAGCTGCTGTACGGCTGTGGCCTGCGCATCAGTGAACTGGTTGGGCTGAATCTGGAGGACTTCGATTCCACCGAGCGTTGGATTCGGGTCCGCGGCAAGGGACGCAAGGAACGGCAGGTGCCGTACGGATCGAAGGCCGCGGCATCACTTGAAAAATATCTGGCGGTCCGCGCCGCCAAACCCGGCGAGCGAGCTGTGTTGGTGAATCACCATGGCGGACGATTATCCGATCGGGGTGCGCGCCACGTAGTGAAATTTTACGCGCGCATGATCGCGGGCGACTCCTCTCTGCATCCCCACAGCCTGCGCCACGCCTATGCGACGCATCTGCTGGCGGACGGCGCGGATCTTCGGGCGATTCAGGAGTTGCTGGGACACGCGAGGCTCGCCACCACGCAGAAGTACACGCAAGTTTCGTTGACGGATTTGATGGCGGTCTACGATCGGGCGCACCCGAAGGCGCGGAGATAAGTTATTATGACCGCTCTGCGAGAACTACCATCGGTGGATCAAGTCGGGGCGAAGCTTGGCGACGTGACCGCTCCGCGTGCGCTGGTGATCGATGAAATACGGCGGGTTCTCGCCGAGATGCGCGCCGACGTTTTGGCCGGAATCGACGTCGACCCGCCGAGCGTCGAGACTCGCGTCCGCTCCAACATCGCTAGGTTCGATCGCTCATCTTTGAAGCGCGTGATCAATGCGACAGGCGTGATTCTGCATACGAATCTGGGTCGCGCTCCCGCCGTCAAATTCGCGCCGCTCGAAGGATATTCGAATCTCGAATACGATCTGGCGAAGGGACGCCGCGGGAAGCGCGACACTCACATTACAGGACTCCTGGAACGCCTGGTGGGGAAACCGGGGATCGCAGTCAACAACAATGCCGCGGCGGTGCTGCTGGCATTGAACACGCTCGCGCGCGGCGGCGAAGCGATCGTCAGCCGAGGCGAGCTGATCGAGATCGGCGACGGATTCCGCATTCCGGACATTATGGCCGCGTCCGGCGCCGAGCTGCGCGAAGTGGGGACCACCAATCGCACCCACATCGACGACTATCGCGACGCCATCGGCGAGCGGACGCGTCTGATCATGCGCGTCCATCCGAGTAATTTCCACGTGGAAGGATTTACCTCCAAACCGAGCCTGAGTGAACTGGCGGCTCTGGCGCGTGAATGCGGTCTGCCGCTTTATGAAGACCTGGGCAGCGGCTGCGCGACCGATCTCGCGCCATTCGGAATCCGCGAGCCGCGCGTTTCCGAGAGCCTGGACGCCGGGGTGAATCTGGTCTCTTTCAGCGGCGATAAGTTGTTGGGCGGTCCCCAAGCGGGGCTGATCGTCGGCGACGCGGAGTTGGTCAACCGGCTGCGCCGCAATCCACTGTTTCGCGCGCTGAGAGTCGACAAGCTGATCACGCAGGCGCTCGAAACCACCCTTCGTCACTTGGTTTTCGAACGGTGGGACGAAATTCCCGCGCTGCGTATGATCCGCATGACGGCGGACGAAATCCGCGAGCGAGCGGAGCGTATAAAGGGCCGCGTTTCGGAGCTTGACATCATTGAAGGACGAAGCGTTGCCGGTGGCGGGTCGACACCGGATCAGTCGCTCGCAACCTGGCTGCTTGCGGTTCCCGGCGATGCGGTGGCGAACGAACAGAAGCTCCGCACCAGCCAGCCTCCGATTATCGGACGCATTCAGGACGATCGCCTGGTGCTGGATTTGCGAACGGTCTTTCCGGAGGAAGACGACGAGATTACGCGCGCTCTAGGTACGCTGATTCCGAAGTAGAGACACGGATTTTCTCGCCTTCGTTGATAAACGGCGGAACGTTGACGACCAATCCGGTCTCGAGCTTGGCGGGCTTCGTTACGTTCGAAACGGTCGCACCTTTCAGTCCCGGCTCAGTCTCGATGACCTTCATTTCCACCGACGGCGGAAGCTCCACGCTGACGGGTTTACCTTCGTAAAACTCGATGTTCACTCTCAACTGAGGGATCAGGAAGTTCACCGCATCGCCCAGGATGTCATTGGTCAGATGCATCTGTTCGAAGGTTTCGGTATTCATGAAGTAAAAATACTCGCCGTCGTCGTACAGATATTCCATCTCCTGCTCATCGAGCGAGGCTCGTTCCACTTTATCTTCCGAGCTGAAGCGATGCTCGATCATGGTGCCGGTTTTGAAGTTTCGCATCTTCACCTGCACGAAGCCTCGCAGGTTGCCCGGGGTGCGATGTTCCATCTTGAAGACGCTGAACAACTCCTTGTTGAACAGGATCACCATGCCCGGACGCAATTGTGTTGCTGGAATCATAAAGGGAACTTTCAGTCTAACAGACTGCCGTGTAGAATGAAGAATGATCCCAGATACGATCCCGGAAGGGCTCACCTTTGACGACGTGTTGCTGCTCCCGTCGCGCAGCGAGGTGGTTCCGGCCCAAACCGACACGCGCACGCTGCTTACCCGAAACATCGCTCTGAATATTCCCATTGTCAGTTCGGCCATGGACACGGTGACCGAATCGCATCTCGCCATCGCGCTCGCGCAGCAGGGCGGAATTGGCATCGTGCATCGCAACATGTCGATTGAGCGGCAGGCGGAAGAAGTGGACCGTGTGAAACGCTCGGAAAGCGGAATGATCGTCGATCCGGTGACGGTGGATCCCGAACAGAAAATTTCCGACGCATTGAATGTGATGAAGCACTATCGCATTTCGGGTGTTCCGGTGACGAAAAAGGGGAAGCTGGTCGGCATCCTGACGAATCGCGATCTGCGTTTTGAGACTCGCTTTGATTTGCCGATCGAAAATGTGATGACGAAGGAGAACCTCATCACGGTGGCCGTCGGCACGACGCTTGAAGAAGCCGAGGCGATTCTTCACAAGCACCGCGTCGAAAAGCTGCTGGTGGTGGACGACCAATATAACCTGAAGGGCCTGATCACCGTCAAGGATATTCAGAAAAAATTGAAATATCCTAACGCCGCCAAGGACGAGCAGGGGCGACTGCGCGTGGGCGCGGCACTCGGGTCGGGCGGCGATTTTCTGGAGCGCGCGCAGGAGCTGGTGAAGAAGAAAGTGGACGTGCTCGCCATCGATTCGGCGCACGGGCATAGCAAAGGTGTGATGCAGGCGATCGCAGCCGTGAAGCGTGCTCTGCCGGACGTGCAACTGATCGCCGGCAATGTCGCGACGTTCGAAGCCGCGCGCGATCTGATCGCGCTGGGCGTGGATGGGATCAAGGTCGGCATCGGTCCCGGGTCGATTTGCACCACGCGCGTAGTCAGCGGCGCTGGTGTTCCGCAAATCACCGCGATCGCCGAATGTTCCAAGGCTGCGCGCGGATCGGGCGTGCCGCTGATCGCCGACGGAGGCATAAAATACTCAGGCGACGTGACCAAAGCCATCGCTTCCGGCGCGGATAGCGTCATGATCGGGAGCCTGTTCGCGGGAACCGAAGAGAGTCCCGGCGAGACAATTCTGTATCAGGGCCGGACGTTCAAGAGCTATCGCGGCATGGGCTCGATGGGTGCGATGACGGCGGGTTCTGATCGGTATCCGCAGGCCGATACGAGCGGCAAACTGGTTCCTGAAGGAATCGAAGGCCGCGTCCCGTATAAAGGGATGCTGGCCGACCTGGTCTATCAGCTCGTCGGCGGTCTGCGTGCCGGGATGGGCTACTGCGGCGCCGCGACGATCGGCGACCTGCGCGATCACGCTAAATTCGTTCGAGTCACGTCGGCGGGCTTGCGCGAAAGTCACGTTCACGACGTGATTATCACCAAGGAAGCCCCGAATTACCGACTTGAATAATGCTGGTTTGTCCGGTCCGCGATTGCCACTTGGCACTGAAGCGTGACGAGCGGCGAGTCTTCTGCCCGCGTGGCCATTCCTTCGACATCGCGCGCACTGGATACATCAATCTTCTTCAGCCGCAGCAGCGGCGATCGAAGCAGCCCGGAGACATGCCGGAGGCCGTCGCGGCGCGGCGGCGATTGCACGATCGCGGTGTCACGCGGCCTATCGTGCACGCGATTTCGGAAATGCTCGAGGCGCGGTCTGACGATATCGTACTCGATGCCGGGTGCGGTGACGGCTTTTATCTGGGGACACTTGCCCGCCAGACGGGGTTCGATGGGCACGGCGTCGACATATCCGTCCTTGCGGTGGACGCCGCAGCTCGGCGCTATCCCGAGTGCGAGTGGGTCGTCGCCAATGCCGACCGCTTCGTGCCTTACGCGGGCGCGGCGTTCTCGGTCGTCATGTCGATTACGGCGCGCATGAATTCCGGGGAATTCCGGCGGGTTTTGCGCGATGATGGCCGCTTACTGGTTGCTGTCCCTGCGCCTGACGATCTGATCGAACTGCGCGGCTCGGGTCGTGATCGAGTGGCTGGCACGGTCGCGGCGTTCGCGCCCGGCTTCTCACTGGTGGATCAAAGGCGAGCTTCCACGTCGGCAGATCTGGACGCATCCGCGGTTCAAGATGTTCTGCTTTCGATTTACCGGCCGATGCAGCCGCATCCGCCTGAGGCGATGCGAGTGACCTTCAGTATGGACCTGCTTCTGTTTCGACCTACGCGCTGACTCACGCTCCGTGTAATTCGTATCGAAGGCCGAATCCCGCGCTTTCGATCAATCCACGGACTCTTTCTATGAAGAGCCTACCCGCCGTGTCCGGCTCGCACCGGGCTGCCACTATGATAACTATATGCATCTCTGCGGCGTGTGGTCGGTGTTCCAAGACCTCACCCGACTCGATGAATCTTAGATAAGCGTTGAGCTTTGATTGCAATGCGAGCTGGTGAGCAGTTGTATCATCCCAATCCAGGTGATCGGAGATGGTCAGGAAAAGTGTTTCGGTATCCGGATCCTCGCTGATGATGTCTATCGTTCCGGGATCGTCGATTGCCACTTATTGGAACAACAGCAGCGGCGTTCCGGTCGCCTGAGCCTCGTCGGCAGGAGCGCCTACGGGTTGCTCTAGCAGCGCCCGGCAATAGATCCCGCCGTCGGCGAGATACACTTCCAGTTCCGCCGGACGCGGCAGAGTCCCCTGGATCAGGGCTTCGCTGAGCGGGTCCTCGATATATTTCTGCAGTGCGCGGCGTAACGGCCGAGCACCGTAGCTGCGGTCGGTGCAGGTTTTTTCCAGGATGTACTTCGAAGCTTCGTGGTTCAGCCTGATCTTGATCTGCTTCGCCGCCAGATTCTTGTTGATCAGCTCGGTGAGCAGGTCCATGATCTGCAACAGATCCTCGTCGCTTAGCGACGTGAACAGAATTGTCTCGTCCAGGCGATTCAGAAACTCCGGATTGAAGGCCTTCTTTACTTCAGCCATCACCTGGTCTTCCACCTTGGTCGGCATGCCGAAATCGGTTGGGGCCGAGAAACCCATGGGGCTGCGTTTCTCAAGGAACCGCGCGCCCAGGTTCGAAGTCATGATGATGATCGTGTTCTTGAAGTCGACCGTGTTGCCCAAACCGTCAGTCAACTGGCCGTCTTCAAAAACCTGGAGCAGGATATTGTAAATATCCGGATGCGCCTTCTCGATTTCGTCCAGCAGGATCACCGAGTAGGGCGCGCGCTTCACGCGCTCGGTCAACTGGCCGCCCTCTTCGTATCCGACGTAGCCCGGAGGCGAGCCGATCAGCTTCGAAACGGAATGCTTCTCCATGAACTCCGACATATCGAAGCGGATGAGCGATTTTTCGCTGCCGAACAAAAATTCCGCCAGCGCGCGTGCGACTTCGGTTTTTCCCACGCCGGTGGGCCCCAGGAACAGGAACGATCCAGCGGGCCGCTTGGGAGATTTCAAGCCCGCGCGCGACCGGCGAATCGCGCGCGCCAGAGCCGAGATGGCTTTCTCCTGGCTGATCACGCGACGATGCAGTTCTTCCTCGATGCGCAGCAGTTTCGCGACTTCTTCTTCGCGAATCGCCGTCATGGGGACGCCCGTCCAGCGCGCTACCACATCTTCAATATCGTCCTTGGTCACGACGCCCGTGGAAGTGTCGTCCAGGTTGTATTTCTCGCGCAACTGGCGAAGATTCTCGCGCTCCTTGCGCTCTTCATCGGAATAGAAGCGCGCTTTTTCAAACTCGTGATTGGCGATCGCGTTCTCCATGCGATGCACGATGAACTTGATCCGCTTCTGAATATCGGCCACTTCGCCGGGTAACGTAGTCTGGCGCAGTTTCACGCGCGCGCCGGCTTCGTCGATCAAATCGATCGCCTTGTCGGGAAGGAAGCGGTCCGGGATAAAGCGAGTCGACGTGTAAACGGCGTTCTCAATCGACTCGTCGGTGTAAGCGACAGCGTGAAATTTTTCGTAGCGTTCCTTGATGCCGAACAGAATCCGAATCGCGTCCTGCTCATTCGGCGGCGGAACTTTCACGGCTTGGAAGCGGCGTTCAAGTGAACGATCTTTTTCAATGGACTTGCGATATTCGGCGGGGGTGGTCGCGCCGATGCATTGGATTTCTCCACGCGACAGAGCCGGCTTCAAGATGTTGGCCGCGTCCAGTGAGCCCTCGGCCGATCCGGCGCCGACCAGGGTATGCAACTCGTCGATAAAGATGATGGCGTTTTGATTCTCCATCAGCTCTTTCATGATGGTCTTCAGGCGTTCTTCGAACTGCCCGCGATACTTGGTACCCGCCACGATCAGGGACAGGTCCAACGCCAGGATTCGTTTATCGGCCAGGAACGACGGCACGTCGCCGTCGGCGATGCGCTGCGCGAGGCCTTCAACGATCGCGGTCTTTCCGACACCCGGTTCGCCGATCAGGACAGGGTTATTCTTGGTGCGGCGGCATAGGATCTGCACCACACGCTCCAGTTCATAGTCGCGGCCGATCAGCGGGTCCAGCAGGCCATCCATCGCGGCCTGCGTCAAATCGCGGCTGAATTCACTGAGTAAGGAACTTTCTTTGGGGCGATTGGATGACATTTTTTCAGAACTCGACCGCGCAATCTCCTCGCGAACCTGGGACAAACGCAAGCCGCGCTCGTGCAGAATATCGGCGGCAAAGCATTTTTCCTCCCGCAACAGGCCTAAAAGAAGATGCTCGGTTCCTATATGTTTATGATTCAGCCGCTCGGCCTCCTCCGCGCCGTAGGCGAGCACACGCTTGCACTCGTGGCTCAACGGCAGGTCGACGGAAGTCGAAACTTTCTCCCTCAGTGTAGTGTGCGCTTCAATCTGCTTTCGTATCGACTCCACAGAAGCGCTGGAGCGCAGGAACCGGTTCGCCAAGGCCTTGTCCTCGCGCAGCAGGCCCAGCAGCAGATGCTCGGTCTCGATGCATGGACTGCCAAACTGGCTGGCTTCATAGCGGGCGAAGAAGATCACCCGCCGGGCCTTCTCGGTATATCGTTCAAACATAATTCTTGCCCTGAGACTCTCTAGAATGATCGGAAGAAGACTCGTTTTGCATCAGCACGCCGTGTTCCAGCTTGACGATCCGGTCCGCGCGACGCGCAAACTGCAGATTATGGGTGACGTGGATGGAAGTAAGATTCCGGGAGCGATGCAGGTCCTCAATCAGGCCCATGATCATTTCGCCGGTCCGGAAGTCCAGGCTCCCGGTCGGCTCGTCCGCCAGAAGGACGCTGGGATTACCCACCAATGCGCGAGCCAGAACCACTCGTTGCTGTTCCCCCCCCGACAATTCACCCGCACGGTGGGTGGCGCGGCTACGCAGCCCCACTTCGTCCAGCCTCGCCATTGAAACGGATTCGGCTTCTTCACGCCTTTCACCCCGTATCAGCAGCGGCATCATCACGTTCTCGAGCGCCGTAAATTCGGCGAGCAAAGAGTGAATCTGCCAGACAAAACCCAGCTCCCGGTTGCGGAACTCCGCGAGGGCGTTCGGCAGAAGCTGACAAATGTCATTCTGCCCGAAGTATATCGCACCCTGGGAAGGCCTGTCCAGACCGCCCAATAGATGGAGTAGGGTACTCTTGCCTGCGCCCGACTCACCTACCAGCGCCAACCGCTCTCCGCGCTCCACGGACAGATTCAAATCCGAGAAGATCACCAGATCCGCGTCTCCAGAACGATAGCGCTTCTCCAGGCGTTCGGCGCGAATCAGCGGATCGGACAGAAGACGAGACTCCCTGTCTAGATTCTAACGGATGAGTCGCGAATCTGCCCGTTGGCAAAACCATGCCGAGTTATTAAATAAACGTCATCTAATTAAGCGCAAAAGCCCCACGCTTTTTTAGTGCGGGCCCATCAGCCTTCGCGCGGCTTTGAAACACGCTCACCTCTGGCGCGTCAATTGCATGAATGGGTATTGCGACGCCTCCGCCCATCGGAAGCGCCGCGCGCGGCCAGGCCGGCCGCCCAACAATGTCTTCGAAGGCTTCATCATTGAGAGGAAAAGAGATGGCTGGATTGAATTCGCGGTGGCTAAGTGTGCATATATTTTCGCTGTGCCTGGCGGCTTTGGGTTTTTCAGACACAGCTCTAGCCCAAACGGTCACACTAACGGTGAATGGATCCCCGTTAACGCAGCCGTTGAACTTCACGGTGCCGATCGGGCAAGTCAGCCAGGCCCAAACCATCAGCGTATCGACGCCACCGAATAACGGCAACACGGTCACGGTTCAGATCCCTCCGGCTTCCTCGTGGATCCAGGTCAGTCCGGGCGTTGTCGCCAACACTCCCGGCACTCTGTCGGTCACTGTAAACGCGACAAATCTCAATACTGGCACGCATACCGGCAGCTTCACCGTGATGATCCTCGGCAATGCAAACAGCGTGGCTACGGTCAACGTAAGCGCGAACGTCACCAGCTCATCGGCGCTTTCGTCGACTCCGACATCTTTGAGTTTCGCGGCGCAATCGAGCACCAATTTCGGAACGCCGCAAGGCTGTGCGGTTCAGAATTCGCCGACTACATGCCAGGTCACGATCCTGACCAACGGTCCCCAGCTCCACTACAACATCATTCCGTCGACTACCGACGGCAATTCATGGCTCGTGCCCGACGCATTCAGCGGGACCACCAACGGGTCGCCGTTTAACGTCGGAGTGAATCCCTCCATGGTCCCAGCAGCGGGAACCTACTACGGACAGATTCTGGTGCAGAGCACATCGACGACGGATTCGGTGACTATTGCGGTGACCATGGTCGTCAGCGCCAACGCGGCGTTGTCGGTGGCTCCGAGCCAGGTCAGCTTCTATTACACAACCGGGAGCACGATCCCCGCGGTGCAACAGGTGACGGTCAGCTCCAACGGCGGACTGGTGAATTTCAGCGTGAGCCAGTCCCCCAATTCAACCTGGCTGCACGTGACACCTATCAGCTCGGCAGCCAACACCAATTCGCCCGCGACGCTCCAACTGAGTGTCACGCCGACCACGCCGTCCCTGCTTACTCCCAATACGTACACAGCGACGATCACCATCAATCCGAACAACGGTGGAACCTCCCCGCAGATTAACGTGTCGTTGATCGTCAGCAACAGCCCGTTCCTGACCGTTTCCACGGCTCCGAACAATCAATTGGCTTTCAGCGCGCCGTTTGGCGGCACTGCCCCTCCGGTTCAGACGATCACCGTGGGCAGTTCGGGATCCGGATCGATCCCTTTCACAGCGTCGGCTACCTCGGATAAGGGCTGGCTAACCGTTCTGCCGACGGCCGGCAATACTTCGACTTCAGGGACGCTTCAAGTGGGAGTCATCTCCACGGTTTTGGCTACTTTGGGAGTTGGAAACTATACCGGCACGATCACCATCGCGCCGACCAATGGGGACAATTACACGATTCCGATCGCGGTGACCCTCACCGTGGGCGCGACCTCGGCTATCACTGCCGCGCCGCAGTCCCTGGTCTTCAGTTTCGAGACCACGCAGGCTCCTCCGCCGGCCCAAACGGTGATGTTGGCCACTACCGGTCCGCCGCTCGGCTTCACGCTGGCGACTTCGGTCAGCAATTCGACCTCGTGCGGAAGCGCGAACTGGCTCCAAGCCGTTCCGCAGCAGAATCCTTTGACCACGCCGAACGTCTTGACGGTCAGCGTCAGCACCGCGGGAATGACGCCTGGGATGTGCACCGGAACGGTCCGCGTTCAGTATTCGAGTGTCACCGGCAATGCGGAAGAGGACATTCCGGTCACGCTGTTTGTAAGCGCTTCCCCGCTGCTCGACATCAGTTTGCCGCAAGGCTTCGGAATCGAAACCGCGACGCTGGGCAGCACCGTCTCCATCGCGCGCAATATCACGCTCACCAGCACCGACGGAACTACTTCGATCCAGTACCAGGTTGCTGCGCAGAGCTCTCCCTGCGCATGGCTGTTCGCGGCGCCCGCAAGCGGGGGTAGCACAGGGACCACGCCGTCGTCGGCGCAAGTGCAGATCAACCCGGGATGCATCACCTCACCCGGACCTTATCAAGGCAGCGTCACGATTACCTCGGCTACCGGATTGCCTCAGCCGGTGACGTTTAATATCACTCTCAACGTCACCTCCACCTCCCAGATCGCGGTCACGCCGCAATCCTTGACGTTCAATCAGGCCCAGGGCGGCGCGGTGCCTGCCGCAAAGGTTCTTAACTTCACCGTTTCCGGCGGGAACTCCAACTTCATCGCGACGGCATCCACCACTGGTGTCGGAAATTGGCTTAGTGTGAGCCCGACGTCGGGTAGCACCAGCCTCGGCTCGATTCAGGTCACCGCCGGCAGCACGACTCTGCCCGCGAATACATACAACGGGCAAATCACTATCAGCTTCCAGAACGCGGTTACGCCGATGGCGGTAATTCCGGTCCAGTTGATCATCGGCCCGCCGCAAACTCTGACGGCCAACACGAATGCGCTCGCGTTCACTTACGTGCTTGCCGGCCCTACGCCGGCTACGGACCCGCTCACTCTGACCAGCACCGGCGGAGCCGTCAGCTTTACCATTGGCACCACCAGCAGCGGCGGATGGCTGGGAGTCGACACCACCAGCGGATCCACGGGCAGTTCGGGTTCGAAGATCGTAAACGTATCGGTCGACCCGACCAAGATCCCCGCGGGTACCGCGGCCGGGCAGCAGCTTCAAGGCTCGCTGAGTATCAGCGCGCCTGGCGTACTGGCGTCTCCGCTCACGGTAAACGTGACGCTGACCGTCAACGCCGCGCCCGCGCCGACTGTGACGACGGTTGCCAATAGCGGAATCAGCAACGGATTCGGCGCGATCGCCCCCGGCGAACTGATCGCGATCAAAGGCACCAATCTCGGACCCGCGTCTCCCGCGTCGGGAACCGTATTCACCATCAATGCGCAGGGAGGTGTCGATTCCACGCTCGCCGGAGCCCAGGTCACGTTCGACGGAATCGCCGGGACGCCGACCTTCGTCTCCGCCACGCAGATCAACGTGATCGTGCCATGGGAGATCGCCGGCCGCACGTCGACAACTATGGTGGTTTCCTACAACAGCACTCCGTCCGCCGGATTGCCGCTTCAGGTTGCCGCGGTTGCGCCGTCCATCTATACGCAGAACGCAACCGGTGCGGGGCAGGCGGCGGCCCTCAACCTCAGCTCGGCTGTTACCAGCCCATATAACGGACCCGCGGGCGGCACATATCCTGGCACTTCGTTCGCCACCGTGCCGGCACCGCAAGGTTCGTTCATCTCGTTGTTCCTGACCGGAGGCGGCCTGACGAGCCCCGGCAGCGTCGACGGCTCCGTCAATCCGTCCACGCTGATGCCGCTCAAGAACTGGACGCAGGGTTCCAGCGTCGTCACCGCGACCATCGGGGGTCTGCCGGCTGTGGTGCAGTTCGCCGGAGCTGCGCCTACGCTGATCAACGGCGTGGTCCAGGTGAACCTGCAAGTGCCGGTCGGCGTGACCGGTAATTCTCTCCCGGTCGTCATCACGATTGATGGCGTCCAATCCCAGACCACCGCGACCGTCGCGGTGCAATAGGGAATAAGGGCGGGTTCTCGGAGACCCGCCCTTATTTCACGACAATATTGACCAGCTTATCGGGCACTACGATCACCTTCACGATCTGCTTGCTCGCGATGAACGCCTGCATTTTCGGGTCGGCCAGCGCCAGCTTTTCCAGTTCCTCGCGCGGCGTGCCGAACGGCACCGCCATCCGTCCGCGGACCTTTCCGTTCACCTGCAACACGACCTCCGCCGCGTCCTCTTTCGCCAGCGCTTCGTCGTAAACCGGCCACGGCTGGCGAAACACCGGACCTTTTTGGCCCAACTGCTCCCATAGTTCTTCCGCCACATAGGGCGCGAACGGCCCCAGCAGCAGCACCATCGCGGGCAGGATTCGATCCAGCGCCTCCCCGGACAGCTTTTCTTCTTCTTCGTACAGCGTGTTGAGCAATTCCATCAGCGCCGCAATCGAGGTGTTGAAATGCCACCGGTTGTTGAAATCCTCGGTGACTTTGCGAATGGTCTGGTGAAGTTTGCGTAGCGCGCGCCGGTCCGCGCCCGCATCTCCCGATGCAATCGCGCGACCCAGATTGCGCGTCACGAATCGCCATACGCGCTCCAGGAACCGGCGCTGGCCCCCCACGCTCGCTTCGATCCACGGCATGTCTTTTTCGGGAGGCGCGGCGAACAGCACGAACAGCCGGCAAGTGTCGGCGCCGTACTTTTCCACCATCTCTTCCGGATCTACCGTATTGCCCTTCGACTTCGACATCGCTGTTCCGTCGGCGCCCAGCACCATGCCCTGCGTGAACAGATTCGCCGCCGGTTCGTCGTTTGTCACCAGGCCCAGATCGCGCATCACCTTGGTAAAGAAGCGCGAATACATCAGGTGCAGAATTGCGTGCGTCACGCCGCCGATGTACTGGTCCATCGGAAACCACTTTTCGACTTTCGCACTATCAAACGGCTTGGCCGAGTTGTGTGGATCGCAGTAGCGATAAAAATACCAGGCCGAATCGACGAACGTATCCATGGTGTCGCTCTCGCGGCGGGCGTTTTCACCGCACTTCGGACACTTCACATTGATGAACGATGGAACATCCTCCAGCGGGGAACGCCCTTTCCCTGTGATCTTCACATCGATCGGCAAGACCACCGGCAGATCTTTTTCCGGCACCGGAACCATCCCGCACTTCGGACAATGGATCACCGGAATCGGCGTACCCCAGTAGCGCTGCCGCGAAATTCCCCAGTCTTTTAACCGGTACGTGATCGACGCTCTGCCGAATCCGTCCCGTTCGGCGCGCTGATTCATTACCCGGCGCGCTTCTTCGCTCGGCAACCCCGAATATTCTCCCGACCTCTCGACGATTCCGTAATCCGTGAACGGAGCCTTCGGATGTTCGTCCAGCGGCCCATCGATGGGACGAATCACGGGAACGATCGGCAGCCCATACGTCGTACAGAATTCAAAATCGCGCTCATCGTGCGCCGGCACCGCCATGATCGCGCCCGTGCCATAATCCATCAATACGAAATTCCCGACCCACACCGGCAATCTCGCCCCGCTATATGGATTGATCGCGAACGCGGCAGTCGGAATGCCTTCCTTCTCTACATCGCCCGGACCCTTTTGCCCCCGCGCATCGATCATCTGCTTGGCCCGCGCACGTCCCGCTTCATCCAACAGCTTCTGCGCCAGGGGATGCTCTGGCGCCAAAATTACACACGTGGCTCCGTAAATCGTGTCGACACGCGTCGTGAACACGCGGATCGGCTCGCCCGAGCCCTCCAGCTTGAACTCGATCTCCGATCCTTCCGATCTGCCGATCCAATTTCGCTGCATCGACAGCACGCGCTCCGGCCATCCGCCTTCGAGTATCGTGTCGATATCGCGCAGCAGTTCCTCGGCGTAATCGGTGATTTTCCAGAACCACTGTTCGAGCGCACGCTGCTCCACCGGCGTCGATTCGTGGCGCCAGCAGCATCCATCGACCACCTGCTCATTCGCCAGCACCGTGCCGCACTCCGGACACCAGTTGAGCAGCGCTTTCTTGCGATACGCCAGCCCGCGCTCCATCATCTTCAGAAAAAACCACTGGTTCCAGCGATAATATTCCGGCTCGCACGTGGTGATTTCCAGCGTCCAGTCATACGCGAAGCCCATGCGATGCATCTGGCGCTTCATCTCCGCGATGCGCGACAGGGTCCATTCGCGCGGAGGCACGCCGCTCTTGATTGCCGCGTTTTCCGCCGGCAGACCGAAAGCATCCCAGCCCATGGGATGTTGCACGTTGTACCCGCGCATCCACATGTAGCGCGCCAACGCATCGCCGATCGCGTAATTGCGCACGTGCCCCATGTGCAGCCGCCCGCTCGGGTAGGGAAGCATCTCGACCACGTAGTATTTTGGCGCGGCGGAATTCTGCTCGGCGCGATAAAGATCCGCGCCCTTCCAGCGCTCCTGCCATTTCAACTCGACTTGGTTGTGGTCGTAGACGATTTCGGGCATAAACTTTTCAGTGTTTCGAGATTCTTCCGGTCGTCGCCGTCGTGATCCACCGGCGTTTCGAGGATAAAAGCTTTGTTGCGGAGCCTCGGGTGGGCGAGAATGCGTCGAAACCCTTCTAATCCAATATAACCTTCACCGATGTTGGCATGCCGGTCCATATGCGACCCGAGCCCGCCCTTGGAATCGTTCGCGTGCATCACGGGGACGTTCTCCAGACCCAGAATTCTATCTGCATCCATGACCGTCTTTTTCAGCCCTTCCAGCGTCGAGACGTCGTAACCCGATGCGAGCAAATGGCACGTGTCGAGACAAAATCCCACTGGCAGATCGGTCATCTTGCAAGCGTATTCGCGCATCACGTGCAGTTCTTCGAGCCGTCCTCCAAGCTGTGCTCCCGCGCCGACCGTATTCTCGATCAGCAGCATCAGCTTGCCGAATTTCAGTCCATTTGCGGCGGCAGCCACGCCTTCCAGAAAATTCAGAATCCCCTGTTCGATGGTCTGCCCTTTGTAATTGCCGGGATGCGCGACAACGTATTCTGCGCCGATCGCAATCGCGCGTTCCAGTTCGCCGCGAAACGCCTGGATCGACAGCTCGCGCACGTTTCCGTGCACTGTGGCGAGATTGATCAGATAATTATCGTGAATCACCAGCGGCGTCAGGTCATGCTTCTCCCGCGCTTTCTGGAGCAGCTTGATCGCCGGAGCGCTCGGAACCGACGCTTTCCACTGTCGCGGGCTAGACGAGAAAATCTGAAATGTATTCGCCCCCAGCTCCGCGGCCTTCAGCGCGGATCGTTCCAGCGCGCCCGCAATCGACGTATGAATCCCAATTCGCAAGATTCTTTCATAATAGAAGGAGATGATCGGGCGCATCTCGATTCTGCTTCTATTCGCGGTCGCCGCTTTCGGCGCCACGATTCGGCTGTATCTGAAAGACGGCACATTTCAGCCAGCCCGCGAATATCAGGTACTTCAGGACCGGGTCCGCTACTTCAGCACGGAGCGCGATGAGTGGGAAGAGATTCCGCTCGACCTGGTCGACCTCGACCGCACCAAGAAAGAAGTCGCCGAGCGCGAAGCTGCGGTGAAAGCCGAGGACAAGGAGCAGGCGGTTGAGGACGCGGCGCTCAATGCCGAGGTCAAGGAAGTGCAGCGCATCCCGGCCCAGCCCGGCGCCTACTATATTCACGGCGACAATCTCGACGCCATCAAAGTGGGGGAATCGAAAATCGTTAACAACAAACGTCGCAGTGTGCTGAAAGTCCTGTCGCCGATTCCTATGGTCCCCGGCAAACAAACTCTGGAACTGGATGGCGAATCCGCGCCTTTGCAGGTCAAAGAAAAACGTCCTGAGTTTTACTTCCGTCTCTCCGATGAAGAGCGCTTCGGAATCATCAAGCTTGCGCCGACCAAAAAAGGCAACCGCGTGGTTGAAGATCTCGAAATCGTCCCGGTGAGCAAGGAAGTGGTCGAGAAGCGCGAGGATGTTCCCACCTTCAAGAAGCAGGTGGGCGACCTGGTGTTCAAAATCTGGCCTGAAAACGATCTGGCTCCCGGCGAGTATGCGCTGGTCGAATATACAGAAGGAAAAGTGAACGTGCAGGTCTGGGATTTTTCAGTTCGGTAAATCATTTTCCCGCAATCTTGTGAAAAAACTGAAGCGACTGCTTCGCGCATCGATCCCATCGATATAACCTCGCCCGCTCCCGGCCTCGCGCCGCGAGCTGCGCCCGCAGGGACTCGGATTCCAGCAGCCGGGCTAGCGCATCCTTGATTTCCGAGGCGCTATTGGGATCTGCCAGCAGCGCCGCGTCGCCGACGATTTCAGGAAGGCACGAATTGTTCGAGGTCAACACCGGGGCCCCCGCCGCCATCGCTTGCGCGGGAGGAAATCCGAAGCCTTCGTACAGCGATGGATACACGAACGCCGTCGCGCCCGCGATCAATCCCGGCAGCTTCGCCTCCGGAACGTAGCCCATGTAAACTGCTTCCTGCTCGACCCGTGCCATCGTCTTTTCCGACGCCCATCCGGCCGGTCCTGCGATCAATAAATCAAACTCGCTGCGCAAGCCAGGTTTCGTCTGGCTCCAGGCATCCAGCAATGTATCGAGATTCTTCCGTGGTTCGATGGTACCCACGTACAAAGCATACGGCCGGTCGCGCGGAGTCGCCTTAGCATCGAAATATTCTTCCGTGATTCCCGGATAGATGGTCTCGATCCGGTCCGGAGCCACGCCCAGCAGCCGGATCGCGTCCTGCCGGGTATTTTCGGAAATCGCGATTAATCCGTCGGCATGCGCCACGATCTCTTCGTCAAAGCTGGCATCCGCCCGAACATTCGCCTCCGTGTGAAGCTGCGGCAACAGCCGGCACGTCAGATCGTAAATCGTGGCCGTCAGCTTCACGCGCCGCGGCGCATGCCGAACCTGGTTGGATGCATGAAAGACGTCGCAATCCTCAAGAACCCAACGGATCGCCGGATTCCCGGGCAGATTCACGAAATACAGCAGCGCCAGTCTGGGCAGCGTCTGCCCGCGGGTCAGCGTCGAAACCTCATGGTCCAGCGGTCCCAGATCGCCCAAATAAGGAAACGCGCGGATCTGGTCGCCGTTCGCCTGCTGCCGCAAGTGACGGACCCAATGATACGTATAATTCTTAACGCCGGCGCTGCGCAAAAGAGCAGACGTGGCGTCGATGGTGACGCGCATGCGATGTCAGCCGCGAGCCGAAATAAATTCCGCGATTTGAGGAGCCGCCGGCGAAGGCGGTTGCACCTTCCAATGCTTCATCCACAGAAACAGCACCAGAAGCCCCCATAAATGATAACCGAGGTTGGCCCGCCGTTCGAGATGCGCGCGCATGGTTTCCTGCACGGCCGGCCACGAAAATATCCCGGTGTCTTCGATATTGCGCTCCGTTAACGTCTCTTCGAGCAGGGGCCGCAGCACGGTACGAAGCCAGTGGTGCGCCGGAATATCGAATCCTTCTTTCTTTCGGTGAATCACGGACCGCGGCAGTTTATCTTTCATCAAATCGCGCAAAATGAATTTCAGTGTCCCGCCGCGGATTTTCATATTTTCAGGCAGCTTTGCTGCAAACTCAACCAACCGGTGATCCAAGAACGGCGGCCGCACTTCCAGCGAATGCGCCATGCTCATGCGATCGCACTTATACAGAATGTCGTCGGGAAGATAGTAAAGCTGATCCAGCCAGATGAACCGGTTCAGATGCGCAACTGAATCCGTAGGAAGCTTCAACCGCGGATGGCCCTCAGGAAGCGCACATAAACGCCGTTTTTCCTCGCCCGCGAACGTCCCGTTCCAGAACAAATGTGCGTCTAACGGATCCAGCAGCGAACCTTCCAGCATCCTCACGATCTTATAATCGAGGCCGATCTTTTCATCGGACACTGGCAAGAATCGCGCCATCCCGGAGGCAGCGCGCCGCAGCGCGCGCGGAGCCAGTCGAAGCATTCGCGCATAACGATCCGCCAGATAAGTCGAATAGCCTCCGAACAGCTCGTCCGCCCCATCGCCCGATAGCGCCACGGTTACTTCACTGCGGCACATCTTCGACAGGAACCAGACCGGCACGGCGCCCGCATCCGCACTCGGTTCATCCGAATAAAACGCAAACTGCTCGATCGCGTTTCGCAGCTCGCTTTCCGGATTCAGGTCGAACTCGTGATGATCGGTCTGATAGCGTGCCGCCACTTCACGGAAATACGCGCTTTCATCAAAGCTGCGCCCGCGGAAAGAAACCGAAAACGTCTTCAGCCGGCCGCTCGATTGCTGCGCCGCGTAATGCAGAATCGTCGTCGAATCGAGCCCGCCGCTCGACCAAACCCCCAGCGGCACATCCGAAATCAAATGCTCGCCCACAGCCGAGCTCAGCAAGCGATCCAATTCACCTTTGGCCGATTCCAGATCCAGCCGCGAATCCGGCCGAAAATCGAGGCGCCAGTACGCCTCGCTTCGCACCGTCCCGTCGCGCCATTCGAGCCAATACCCGGCCCGTACTTTTTCAATTCCGTCGATCAATGTGAACGGCCCGGGCACATAATTCAACGACAGATACCCGTCTAGCCCCGCCGTACTCAGCCGCCGTTCGATCTCCGGATGCAGCAGGATCGCCTTCAACTCAGAGCCAAAGTATAAATCCCCACCGCGACGTAAATAATACAGCGGCTTGATTCCCATCCGATCCCGCACCAGCACCAGCCGCCTCTGCGATTCAGTCCACAACGCCGCCGCGAACATCCCCCGCAATCGCTCGAACCCCGCTACGTCCCATTCAAGAAACGCCCGCAGCACCACTTCCGTATCGCAGCGCGTTCGAAACTGGTGGCCGGCTTTCTCCAGTTCCCGCCGGACCTCGGCGTGATTGTAAACTTCCCCGTTAAAGACCAGCACCGTATCGCCGTCATCGCTCGACATCGGCTGATCGCCATGCTCCAGGTCGATGATTTTCAGCCGCACCGCGCCGAGAGAAACGCAATTCGATTCCCACACGCCCTGTTGATCTGGACCCCGGTGCGTCAAACTGCGCGTGATCTGCTCGATCCGCTTCCGTTCAGGCCGGTATTTGGAGTGGGTAAACCCAGCGATCCCGCACACGAGTCACGATTCCAGTTGTTCCGGAAAGACGGCGTAGCCCTTGGGAGGCGGGAACAATTCCTCGAGCGCCAGCAGCCGCTTCCGCAGAAACCGGCTCGGCAATTGACGCGGCCCCGTATCGACGTCGATATCGCAACAAATCCCGTGCAGATACAGCGTCAGCGTATCGACGAAGCTCTGCCGCGCATATTCGCGGAACGCCTTCCCGCCGCGCCCCGCGTGACCGTGGTTGCTCTTGGACCGGTGCAGCCCCTGCTTCAGCCTCCAGCTCGGCTCATCCACTTCGCCATGCGCGTCCGCGTTCAATTCTTCCCGCAAAACGCGTCCGTACGTCGATTCCATGTCCTCGGTCTGATGATCGCCCATCAGCGTCGCCAGCAAGTGATAGAAGCGGTAATGATACTCCGCCACTTCCTGATCCTTCAGCGCGAACACCAGCACCGTTTCTTCACCCATCCGCAGATGAGTCGACATCGCTGTACGCCCTTCCGGCGGCTTTTCGATCGAGATAAAGTCGCCGGCCGATTTCGCCTTGCTTCCCTCGCGCCCGTTCCCGCGTTCCAGATAAGGAACCAGCAGGATGGAAATCTTCGGCAACCCCGCGGTGATCGCGGGAGGCAGCGCCGCCACCGGTTCTTCCAGGTATTCTTTGAGATCTTCCTCAGACATCGGTACCGAGGCGCAAAAATACGAGAACGTATTGCTCAGCGGAATCATGTCTCCGCGAAACCGCTCCGCGAACTGGCGAACGCTCAGCTTTGAAAGGTCGAATTGGGCCGGCATCAAATAAGCTGACCTCATTCTACCGCTGAATTCCAAATTGGGCAGGCGGGCCGCCACTCCGGCACGGGTACAATAGTTCCTTGCGCCATTTTTTCAGCCGCGGAAACCCTCCCTTCACCAAGGTCCTCCTCATCGAAAGTGGATCCCGTCGCCTGTTCGACGGCCTTATTCCCGGCCTCTACAACCTGTATGGCGAACAGCTCCAGATCGACTTGGTGACCTGCTTCGCCGGCGTCCCCACCGGCTTCCGGGGCAATGTGTTCCGCGTCACCGATTACCCCGGCCGCGCCGGACGCAAACGCCTTTACGCCGAGCTCGCCACTCACCGCTATCCCATCGTTGGCATCATCTGCTCCGGCGAAAAAATCATGACCAAGTGGAAATGGGCCCTAGCCGCACGCGTTCCCGCTAAGATTTTCATTCTCAACGAGAACGCCGATTATTTCTGGGTCGACTGGAGCCACTGGCGTGTCATGATCCATTTTGCCCTCTATCGCGCCGGCCTCACCGGCGCCGCAGCAGTTCCCACCATTGCGCGACTTCTGTTTTTCCCCGTCACGCTCTCCTATCTGCTGCTCTACGCGGCGTTTGTCCATGCACGAAGAAAACTGAGGACCCTATGAAAGCCGTCTACATCGAACAACCTGGCGATACCAGTGCCCTGCGCTTCGGCGACCTGCCAAAGCCCGAACCCGCTCCCGATCAAGCCGTCGTCAAAGTCGCCGCCGCCGGCGTAAACTTCATCGATACGTATCATCGCAGCGGTCTCTACAAGTTGCCGCTGCCTGCGATTCTCGGTTCCGAAGGCGCGGGCGTGGTCGAGTCGGTGGGTTCGGCCGTCACTACCGTCAAGCCCGGCGACCGCGTGGCCTGGGGAACGTCGCGCGGATCTTACGCTGAGTATGCCGCTGTCCCGGCCTCGGCTCTGATTCCGCTTCCCGCCGCCATCGATTTCAAACAGGCGGCCGCGACCATGCTGCAAGGCATGACCGCGCATTATCTGACGCACTCCACGTTTCCTTTGAAGAAGGGCCACACAATTCTCACCCACGCCGCAGCCGGAGGCACGGGGCGTCTGCTGGTCCAGATGGCGAAAATCGCCGGAGCCCGTGTGATCGGAACCGCAGGCTCGCCCGAAAAAGCCCAAATTGCCCGCGACGCCGGGGCCGACGAAGTGATTCTTTATCGCGACCACGACTTCGCCGCAGAAACCCGCCGTCTAACCAACGGCGTCGGCGTCGATGTGGTCTACGATTCCGTCGGCGCCTCGACGTTTCTCAAGAGCCTCGATTGCCTGTGCCCCCGCGGCATGATGGTGACCTTCGGGAACGCCAGCGGCCCCGTCCCCGCTATCGAACCACTGATTCTGAGCCAGAGAGGCTCGCTTTTCCTGACGCGACCGACGCTCTTCCACTACGTCGCTACCCGGGAAGATCTCGAATGGCGCGCCGGCGACCTGTTCCGCTGGATCGCGGAAGGCAAACTCACCCTTCGGATCGAGCACGTCTACAAACTCGGAGAAGCCGCCCACGCCCATCGCGATCTGGAAGGCCGCAACACCACCGGCAAACTGGTCCTGATGGTGTAAGCGCCTACTCGCCGCGCATCGCCGTAGTCGGATCCACTCGAATCGCATGCAGAGCCGGCGCGAAACTCCCCGCCACCGTCATCACCAGGCACAACGCAATCGCGCTAGCGAAGGTAGCCGCATCGTTTGGCTTCACCCCGGCCAGCAACGCTTGTAACTGATTGCCCGCTCCATAAGCGAGTACGGCGCCGAAGGCGATTCCGATCCCGGCCAGCGCCACTCCGTCCCAGACGATCATTCGAAGAATGTCGCCCGAACGCGCTCCCAGCGCCATTCTGACGCCGATCTCCTGCGTCCGGTTCGACACCGCGAACGACAGCAAACCATGTATTCCCACCGCCGCCAAGAGAAACGCGATCAGCGCGAACGACCCGAGGACCGTCACCTGCACCCGGCGCGGCCCGGTTTGCTGCTCGACGATATTCGACAACGTCCGCACGTCGGAAACCGGCTGCTCCGGGTCCGCCTCGCGTATGATTCGACGCAGCGCCGGCGCGAGCGTCGCGGGATCTACCGTCGACCGTATCGCCAGATCCTTTGGCGCGTATTGGGTCGGACCGCCGTCGGGCAGTTGCTGATACGGCATGTACACCTGCGGCTCGGCGACGCGCTCCAGCCCACGCACGCGGATGTTCCCCACGATCCCGACGATTACACGGTTGCCCGCCCCTCCGAACTGAATATGACGCCCGATCGGATTCTCGTTGGGAAAGTAGAACTTCGCGAAAGATTGGCTGGCCACCGCGACCAGCAGCCCATCGGCCCGGTCCGATTCCGCCACGTCGCGCCCGGCCAGCAGCGGAATTCCCATTACTGAAAAATATCCCGGCGTGACGAAACGCGAGCTTGCACTCTTGCGCTCGGAAACCGGCGTGGGATGTCCCTCCACTTCCACCGGCCAGAGCCCGCCGCCCACCACCATCGGCAGATAAGTGACGTAAGCCGCGCCGGTCACGCCCGGGAGCTGGCGCGCTTCGATGAGCACGCGCGTGTAGAACGGCTGGCGCGCGACCGTAAGAGCATAGCGGGGCATCGGCAAGGACGTCCGCAGCGTCAGGACGTTTTCCGCCCGGAATCCCGGGTCCACCGCCTGCACACGCCACAACGCGCGGATCAGCAATCCGCAGGAGACCAGCAGCACGACGGATAAAGTCACTTCAGCGACCACCAGCATCGAGCGCAAACGCTCCTTCCGCCCACCGACGCCGGAGCGCGAGCCTTCCCGCAATCCGTTGCTATCGTTGCCACGACAGACGCGCAACGCTGGAACCACGCCAAACAAGACTCCGGTTCCGCACGTCACCACAGCCGAGAACAGCAGCACCCGGAGATCGATTTGCGGGACCTCCGCGACCGGCAGATACACCGGTACCAGTTTCGCCAGCATCGGGAGCGCGGCGTAGGCCAGCATCACTCCCAGAGCGCCCCCGACGATAGAGAGCAGCAGGCTCTCAGTCAGCATCTGCCGGACTAATCGTTCGCGTCCCGCGCCCATCGCCGCGCGCACGGCTAATTCTTTGCGACGCGATAAGGCTCGTGCCAGCAGCAGGTTGGCTAAATTCGTGCACGCCACCAGAAGAACGCAGAACGCGGCGCCCAACAGCGCGTACAGCATCGTTTTCGCACGGTCTGGGATGTTGTCGTCGCGCAGCTTTTCGACTGTGACGCCGATGTGGGCCAACTGCTTCGGATACTCCTGCTCCAGTTGCCGCCCGATGGAATGCATCTCGGCCGAGGCTTGTTCGAAAGAAACTCCGCGCTTCAATCTGCCGACGCCGTAAAACCAGGTGTCCGTGCGATCCGACACGTCCTGCGGCCTCCATCGCGCGGCAGTCCATAGCAGAACGTCGCGCGTGGGAAATTTGAAGTTGTCGGGCATCACGCCGATCACCGCGTATGGATTGCCGTCCAGCACAATTTTCCGCCCCAGCACCGCCGCATCTCCGCCAAATGTGCCGCGCCACAGGCTTTCGCTCAACACCACGGTCGCAGCCGAATCGGGTTGGTCGTCTTCCACAGTGAAATACCGCCCAAGAATCGGCTTCACACCCAGGGTAGAGAAAAGATCGCCCGTCACCACGGACGCAACCAATTGCCTCGGCTCACCCTGGCCCACCAGGTCGACCATGGAACCGCGATATGCCGACATCGATTCGAAGGACGTGCTCATACGCTTCCAGTCCCTGAAGTTCGCTGGCGCAACATCATAATCTTTGCAACAGGTGAGCGAGTGGTCTTCGTACAACTTCACCAGCCGGTCCTGTTCCGGGAACGGAAGCGGGCGGATCAGGACGTGATCCACCATGGTGAACGCGGCCGTAGTCGCGCCAATGCCCAGCGCGGAGACCACGATTGCGGTCAACGCAAATCCCTTGGCGCGTCCCAGAGTGCGCCCGGCATATCGCAAATCGTGCGCCAGAATATCCGCGTGGACCCGTAGCGCGTTCCACAGCACCTCGAAGAAAACGTCGATCCACAGCAGCAGCGGATTAGTGTCGCGCCGGCGCTGTGCGAAAATCGTGGCCATTTCCTGGCCATATTCAGCGCGGAACGACGCGGGATAGAGATAAAGCAGCGCCTGGTAGAATCGCATCACGCCCTGCCTGGAGCGAATCCGCTGGCGCGCGCCAGCCTCACCAGTTCTGTCAGCCGGCGCGCTTCGGCACGCGCTACCGCCGCGCCGAACGGGGTGATCCGGTAGTAGCGGCGCCGCTCATCGTCTTCTTCCGGGCTCGGACGCTCCTGCGACTCGATCAGCAAGCCTTGTTCGAGCATCCGCTGGATGGAGCGGTACAAAGTTCCCGCGCTCAGTTTCAATCCGCCGCGCGTGCGCGCCGCCACGTCCTGGATGATCGCGTATCCGTGCCGGTCTTCTTCAGCCACCGCCATCAGAATATGAAACGTCGCCGAAGGCAACGGAAGCAGGGAATCGGAGTCTTGCATACGTCCATTATATGCATAGTGGATATATTGTCAATGGCTATACTTGAATTGTTATACTATGCAGAACATATGCGCGAGCATCTCGGTGAGTTCGAACAAATCGTTTTACTGGCGCTGTTGCGCCTGGGCGAGAACGCTTATGGCGTCCCGGTGCGCCGCGAGATCGAACAGCGCACCGGCCGGTCCCTGACAGTCGGCGCGCTGTATCGAACACTCGACCGTTTGGAAGAAAAAGGCTATGTTTCTTCGCGACTTGGCGATCCGGTCCGCGAACGCGGCGGACGCGCCAAGCGATACTTTCGTGTGGAAGCCTTGGGGTTACGGTCGTTGCGCCAGACGCAACGCGAGCTGGCGGCGATGTGGGAAGGAATCGACCTCAAGAAGGCTCATCATGTCTTGTAAGTGGGGAAGAATCGCCGAATACGCGCTTGGCGACTTACTTGAGGAATACTCGACCGGACGGCGGTCGCGTCTGTGGGTGTGCCGTCAGGTGTTGAGTGCGATCTTACCGGTGGTCAATTTCAAACTGGAGGGACCCATGTTTTCGGCCTTTTGGAACGACATTCGTTATGCCGCGCGCGCGCTTGCGAAGAATCCTGGATTCGCGGTGGTAGCGATTCTGGCGCTGGCGCTGGGAATCGGCGTCAACGCCGGGATCTTCACCGTGCTGAACGGCGCGGTGCTCAAAGAACTGCCGACGCCGGGCGCAAATCAGCTGGTAAGCATTTATCAGGAGCTGCGCGGCAAGATCGAACGCCACGTGCTCGGGTCGGACAGCATGTTTTCGACGGCCGAATATGAGGATTATCGCGACCATAATCACGTGTTCACAGGACTCGCGGCATATGCGCCGTTCGTGCAGGCGACGCTTGGCGGGGAACGGCCCCAGGAGCTCTGGGGGCAGCTCACCTCGTGCAATTACTTCGATGTGTTGAATGAGCCGCCCGCGCTCGGACGGGTATTCACCGCGTCCGATTGCGCGGCGCCCGGCGCGAGCGGCGTGGTGGTGATCAGCGACGCTCTGTGGCGTAGCCGTTTTGGAGGCGACGCTAACATTGTCGGCGGAAAAGTGATCTTGAACCGGCATCTGTTCACCGTCGCCGGTGTTGCGCAGCCCGGATTTACAGGCACGGAAGTGATGGCCGCGCAGTTCTGGGCGCCGTTCAGCATGCAAGGCGCCCTGAGCCCGGCGTTCGACTTTTACGGCGGAAACTGGAGCTGGCTGACGCTCATCGGCCGCTCTAAACCGGGTGTCTCACTGGAACTGGTGCGCGCGGATCTGGCTGTCATCGCGGCGCGCATCGACGCCAGCCAGCCGAACCGCTCTACCAGGCTGGATGTTTTTCGCGCGACGCTGCTGGGCATGCCGGAGGAGCGCCAGGCAACCAGCATCGTGGGAGGCTTGTGTGTGGCGGGCGCCGCGATGGTGCTGCTGATCGCCTGCGCCAATGTGGCCAACCTGCTGCTGGCGCGTGCGGCGGGACGGCAGCATGAGATCGCGATCCGGCTCTCGGTCGGCGCGACTCGATGGAGGCTGATCCGGCAGCTACTCACCGAAAGCATGCTGATCGCGCTGGCGGGGGGCGGCCTGGGATGCCTGCTCGCGTTTCCAGCGTTCAGTGCGATCGTACGTGTGATCGAAGAGCATCTACCGCACGGCTCACCAATTTTGACGTTCAATGTCGCGCCGGATTGGCGTGTGCTGGTTTACGCGCTGATTCTGACCTTCGCGACGGGGATTGTGTTCGGGCTGGCGCCGGCGTTGCGGGCGTCGCGGCCGATCGTCAGCGGAGCGCTGGCGCGAAGGACCGGCGGAAGCCTTCTACGCCAGGCACTGGTGGGAGTTCAGGTGGCGGTTTGCATGGTGTTACTGGTGGCGGCCGGACTGCTGTTGCACGGGCTATGGGTCGCCCAGACCGTGGACCCAGGATTCTCCATGAAAAACATCGCTACCGTATCTTTCGGTCTGGAGGGCCAGGGATACACCACGGAGCGGGCGGCGGCGTTTCAAAGGCAGCTGAGACAGCGCCTGGAAGCTGCCCCGGGAGTTGAGATCGTATCGGAATCGCGCAGCACACCCCTCGGAGACGAATATAACGGAACGCAGTTTACGATTCAGGGCGAAGCGGAACCGCGGAATGTTCAGATCAACTGGGTCTCGCCGGAGTATTTTTCCGTCATCGGCCTTCCCATTCTCCGCGGGCGCAATTTCACCAAGACGGAAGCGGAGACGGGAGCGCCCGTGGCGATCCTGACGGAGTCCACGGCGCGGCATTTCTGGCCCGCTCAGGATCCGCTTGGCAAGACCCTTCGTGATAGCGACGGCAAGCGCGAGCTTGAAGTAGTGGGTGTCGCCAAGGACGCACAAGTAGCGAAGATCGGCTATTCCGATACGATCTACGTGTATCTGGCGCCGGGGCCAAAGCAGCAGACGAGGATGCAGTGGATGGTTCGCTACACAGCCGGGTTCGGTCCTACGGCGACAGCGATTCGCGGAGCGGTGGCGTCCCTCGATCCCGATTTGCTGGTGGATGTGCAGCCGCTCGAAGCGAATCTTGATTTATGGCGGTCGATCTCGCGGATTGTCGCATCGCTAGCCGGATCTTTGGGCGCGCTGGCGCTGCTGCTCGCCTCAATCGGGATTTACGGCGTGGTCGCGTTTGCGGTCAGCCGCCGGGTGCGGGAAATCGGGATCCGGATGGCGCTCGGCGCCGACGGAGGCGACGTCAGGAACCTGATTTTACGGCAGGCCATGGTCCCCGTTGTGCTGGGAGGACTGATCGGAATCGGGGGCTGCGCGGCTGTCTCGCAACTTCTTTCGAGCATGTTATTCGGAGTGAGCACGTACGACCCGATGACGTTCATCGGCGTACCGCTGACGCTGCTGGGAGTGGCCCTGTTCGCGAGTTACGTCCCCGCGCGCCGGGCGGTGCGCATCGACCCGATGGTCGCGCTGCGGTACGAGTAAGCTCTGTTCAACTATGCGCGGCGGATTTCTCGCTAAGGGTCCACTGAATGGCGCGCTGGACCAGCTCACGGGAGTTTTTCAGCGATAACTTGTCCTTAATGTGCGCCTGATACGTCTCGACGGTCTTCACGCTGATATGGAGCTCCTGCGCGATCTGGCGTGTTCCGTGGCCTCCGCCAATCAGCCGGAAAACCTCAAGCTCGCGATCGGTCAGGCCCGCGATCGGCGAGCGATCGCCCGACGCAGCGTCACCCACGAACCAATGCAGCATCTTATTCGACACGCGGCCGCTCACGTAAATCTCGCCTGCGAGAATCCGGCGGATCGCGATCAGGACTTTTTCCGTCGCCTCCTGTTTCATGATGTAGCCGTTGGCGCCGGCGCGGAGAGCTCGCTCGGCGTAAAGCAATTCATCGAGCATGGAAAGAATCAAAACGGGCAGTGTCGCATGCCGCGCGCGGATATTCTTGAGCAGGTCCAGGCCGTCAGGTCCGTTGAGAGAGATATCGACAATCACCAGGTCGGGTTTCAGCTCCTCGATGAGCCGCAACGCAGCGGAAGCCTCCTCCGCATCGCCGCAAACCGCGAGATCCGTCTCGCGATTGATCAACAGCGCCAGGCCCTGCCGGACAATCGGGTGATCGTCGACGATAAAAACCGTCCGCTTCGCCGCCGGCTTCGTGGCTTGAGGCTCAGCTAACATCGGACGACCCCCAGGATACCTGAGTTGTGATCGGAAACAAGCAGGTCACCACGGTCCCGCGGCTCGGCGCGGATTGCACATCAAGCGATCCACCGATCATCTTAGCTCGATAATTCATGATGCGCAGGCCGAGACCGGACGGGCTGCCGGCAACCGGTTCGAATCCACAGCCATCGTCGCGAACCGTTAGCGTACCGGTGCCCTTCACCGCGGTCAGTCGAATAACAATACTTCTCGCATGGCCGTGTTTGATGGCGTTATTCACAGCTTCCTGAGCCAGGCGATACAGGTGATCCGCGAGAACGCCATCATGCGCCGGAAAAGAGATGGCGCACTCGAAACGGCAATCAACGTGGAACAATTCCCTGACTTCGCCGGCCCAGTGCTCGAGAGCGGACACGAGTCCGTGAGCTTCGGATACCACCGGCAAGAGACCTCGAGCGAGCTCACGCGTCATCTTGATGGAATCGTTCACCAGCTTCACGATTTTGGCCGCTTCGGCCGATTCAGGCAGCGAAGTTTCGGCCAGACGGTCTTCCAGGACTTTGCCCATGAAGGCGATTCCGGTGAGAAGCTGACCGAGGCCGTCGTGCAGATCCTGGCCAATCCGGTGGCGTTCCTTCTCGCTGACCTCGAGGATGGTTTTTTCCAGACGCTTCCGCTCGCTGATATCGCGGATGGCGCTGGAGACGAGTACGCCTTCCTCGGTATCCAGTGGGCTGAGACTGATCTCGACCGGGAATTCGCGGCCATCCTTATGTAAGCCGTATAATTCCAGCCCGGCTCCCATGGGGCGCACGCGAGGTTCGAAAAGAAAATCACTGCGATGGCTGGAATGCTTTGCGCGGAGCCGTTCGGGAACCAGCTTCTCAATTTCCTCACCAAGCAACTCCTGACGCTTATAGCCGAACAGCTTCTCGACCTGGGCGTTCACCAGAACGATTTTGCCTTTTTGGTTCACCACCACGACAGCGTCGGGAGCCGCTTCAAGCAATCCCTGAAATTTCGCCTGTGCCCGCCTTTGTTCGGTGACATCGATTCCCGACGTGATGATGTAAGTGGGAGTTTGTTTGGTACCCGGCAGAATCGCCGCCGACCACGCAATCGTTTTCTGATTGCCGCCCCGGGTTAGCCAACGGCTCTCGTATTCGGTCCGAGAAGGGTTATTGCGCATTTGCAGAAAAAAACGCTCGAAATCCGCGGCCTCGTCGGGGATCAGTAATAATTCCCAAACGCGCTTGCCGACGGCTTCCTCGAGCGAATAACCGGTCATTTGCTCGCACGCTCGATTGAAGCGCACGATTCGGCCTTCGCGATCCAGCACCACGATCAGCGCGCCCACAGTATCGAAAATCGCGGAGACAACGTTGCGCTCTTCTTGCAAGGCCTCCTGCACTTGTTTGAGCTCCGTAATATCGAAGCCAACGCCGTGAATGAACCACGGCTGGCCATCGTCGCGGCGCACCAGACGAGCTTCGCAATGAAACCAGACTACGTGACCATCGCGCGCCAGCACCCGATAAGACGACCGTAGAGGCTTTCCCGACAGGAACATCCCCGCGGCTTCCTTGCTCCAGCGATCCTTATCATCGGGATGAATCTGCCGATACCAGCGGACCGGATCCTCCAGCCATTCTTCTTGCGAAAATCCGAGTGTGGCTTCGATTTGTGGACTTACGTAGGCTTCCCCGATACCTTCGTTAAGATACGCCATGAAGACAACGGCGGGAATCTGGTCGAGCAGGACGCGGTAACGAGCCTCGAGGCTC
>Ga0209517_10000988_pt1 | contig 45753 bp, 24 predicted proteins | sample PeaSoiMetSII2010_FD_187695 | JGI IMG/M metagenome (GOLD analysis project Ga0209517, IMG submission 187695) | Peat soil microbial communities from Weissenstadt, Germany - SII-2010 (SPAdes) (version 2) | ecosystem: Environmental > Terrestrial > Soil > Wetlands > Peat | place: Germany...
AGCCGAAAAAAGCCTCGTCACCAAGCTCGCCACCGACATCAACGGTGTGACCAGCGTGATCAATAACATGACCATCGCCGTGCCTGTGGCGGCCAACTAGACCGTCAATTCGTTGCTGGCTGGTGCGAAAGCGCGCCAGCCGGTCAGGCTGGAGACAAATTAACGTGACAAAAGAAAGGAAACAGAACATGAAGACAACACATTCGGGAACGATTGAGACAGTAAAAGACCAAGTCGTTGACGCGATCAAGGGAACAGGAAACATCGTCCAGGCGACGGTGGATTCCGTAACTCAAATTCTCGCCACAACGATCAAGGATACGGGAAAGGTCGGCACGTCTGTGACCGATGTCATTGCGAACGTTGCCAGCGGCGCGATCCGTGGCGCAGTGCAGGTCGGGGCCGACCTGGGACATGCCGCCAAAGGGATCATGCTCGGGGTACTTCGCGGCACCAAAGACGCCGGCACGGCGGTTTTGGACACCATCAGCCACACCGCCCACGTGGCGATCCGGGATACAGCCGAGGTCGGCGGCGATGTGGGAGCTGCTGCCACCGGACTCGTCGAAGGGGCGATCGAAGGCGCCAAAGAAATGGGAGTCAGTGCCGAGGACGCCGCGGCGGCGGCGACAGACGGAGCCTTGAAAGCGGCTGGCAAGGTGGGCTCGACCGCGGTGCAGGCGGTTCGCAAGGCGGTAGCCAAACCCATCAAGGGCGTCAAAGTCGTGCTGAAAGAACCGGAGATGGCTGTATCAAATAACTAAATCAACGGATTGCTGTTGCTGGTGCAAATGCGTGTCAGCCGACAGTGGTCCCAGAGTAAACTGAAAGGGTAATTATTTGTTGTATCCAATTGCAATCGTCTTGCTCGTTCTGTGGCTGGTTGGCCTGGTGAGCGGTCACACGATTGGCGGGTTCATTCACGTCCTGTTGGTGATTGCACTGGTCATGGTACTGGCCAACTTCATTACCGGGCGCAAGCGGTTGAATTAAGAAGCCGCTGAACGAAGAAAACAAACTGGAGATTCAATATGAATACAAAAACCATCGTTGCAGTCATTCTGGTCGCTCTTGGCATCGTGGTGCTCGCTTACGCGGGTATCACCTTCACCACTCCGGGAACGCCGGTCGAATTTCTCGGCATGCACATTCAAACCACCGACAGCCACTTTATCCCGCCAGTCGTCGGAGCGCTCGCGCTCGTCGGCGGAATCGTGTTGCTGCTCGTGAACCCGAAGCGGGTCTAAAGAGTGGAGTCAAATCCGGTTGTGCAACGGAAGGCTGAACGAACATGAAGCCGAACGGCCCGACCGGATACGCAACCCGTCAAAATATCCCGGACCACCAACTCCTCTAATATCGAATGCATAAGATGAAAAAGATGCTGTCCTGCATCGCGCAGGCCGTGGCCAGCCCAATCGCAAGGCCGGCAAAGCCGAAGCAGCCATGGGAAGATCGAGGAAGCCAAAGTCGATGGGTAACGCATCGGATCTGCCCACCTCAGTTCGGAAACCACAGTAGGAAGATTGGCGTATGACCGAGAGGTCGGTAATCACGGGCATCGGAATCCTTAGTCCGAACGGGGTTGGCAAGAATGAATTCCGCACGGCTATTCGCTCTGGTAAATCGGGCGTGAGACGCGTCGAGCATCTCGACTTGTCCGACTGCCACACAAAAATTGCCGGATTCATAGACGACGAAAAGATCGATCCGCTCTGGCCGGACAGTAAGGCCAAATTGCGCCTGGACCGGGCGGCGCTCCTTTCCCTGATCACTTCCGAAATGGCGGTCGTCGATAGTGGTCTCAACGGACTATCGGAGCTCCCTTTGCGTAAAGGCATCATGCTTGGAACCGGGTGCGGGATGGTCGGGACAAACGAGGCGGCCTACCATCGCTTCTATGCTCTTCAGAAGCACCGCTTGAAAGCGACCACTGTGCCTCGGGCGATGTACAACGCGGCGGCGTGCGAGATCGGGATCCGTCACGGCTTGCGGCGGGTCAGTAACACCGTCGTTTCAGCCTGTTCATCGGCGCTGGTAGCCCTGGATTTGGCCGACCTCTACATCCGTTCGGGCAAGGCCGACCTGATTCTGGTTGGAGGCGTGGATTGCCCCCTCTTTCATGCGTATTTTCGTGTCTGGGATGCGCTGACGGTGTTGACGCGCGACTTCAATGACGAGCCGGCGCGAGCCTCGCGTCCCTTCACCGGCAATCGCAGCGGCATGGTTCTTTCGGAGGGGTGCGGTTTCGTGGTACTGGAGCGGGCCAGTCTGGCCGAGAAACGCAACGCGCGCGTCTATGCGGAGGTCCTTTCGAGTTGGCAGACAAACGACGCGTTCGACATTGTTGCGCCGTACCTGCCGAGCCAGGTTGAATGCATGGAGTCGGCGCTGGCAGCTGCCGGCCTTGGCAAGAACCAGCTCTCACATATTCAGGCTCACGGGACATCCACCCGCCTGAACGACAGCACCGAGACGAAAGGAATCAAGGAGGTTTTCGGAGCGTACGCGCGTGAAATCCCGGTCAGTTCCGTCAAGTCGATGATTGGCCACACGCTGGGGGCCTCGGGAATGCTTTCGCTGATCGCCGTCCTACTTGGCATGGAGGACAACTTCGTGCCACCGACGATCAACCAGGACGACCCTGATCCGGAGTGCGATCTCGATTACGTGCCCAACGTGGCGCGGGAGCAGGCGGTGCCGACGGCGATGGTGAATGCTTTCGGCTTCGGGGGGACAAACGTCTCGGTCGTTATTCGCAAGGCCTGAAGGGAGACCCCAGAGTTTGACGGCTCTAGAAGTCGCTTGAGACTTCATATGGTGGTCCGCCTAAGGTCAACCACCGGAGTCTTAAGAAATGAATCACGTTTATAAGAGTCTGAACCATACGTAATGGAAATGCAAACACCATGCCGTCTTTATCCGGCCCGGAATGAACTTGGAAGGACGCCATGACGTGTGATATCAGTTGCACAGCGCGCTATGATCAAAGGCATCGACCACATCGGCATCGCGGTCAAGAGCATTGATGAGGCAAAGAAGTTCTGGGTGGACACGCTCGGTTTGAAGCATCTGCGCACAGAAAATGTGCCTGACCAGAAAGTGCGCGTCGCTGTCCTGGCGGCGGGCGAAGCCACCGTCGAACTGCTGGAGCCAACCGCGGCGGACAGCCCGGTGCAGAAGTTCCTGGATAAACGCGGCGAAGGCCTGCATCATCTGGCGTTCGCGGCCGACACCCTGGCCGGGCATCTGCCAGCACTCAAAGCCGCCAACGTTGGGCTGACCGACGAGGAGTCACGCATCGGCGCCGGCGGCGCCCGCATCGTGTTCATCCACCCCCGGAGCGCGCATGGAGTGTTGATCGAATTGTGCGAGCACCATGACTGAACCGCAGGAAAAACCCGGCCAGTTTCCGTTTACGCGCGGCATCCACCCCACGATGTATCGCGGAAGGTTGTGGACGATGCGCCAGTATGCGGGCTTTGGCACGGCGGCGGAAACGAACCAGCGCTACCAGTACCTGCTCGCGCACGGCCAGACGGGACTCTCGATTGCGTTCGATCTGCCGACGCAAATCGGCTATGACAGTGACGACCCGCAGGCGCTCGGCGAGGTCGGCCGCGTGGGGGTGGCGATTTCGTCACTCGCCGACATGGAGCGAGTCTTCAAAGGCATCCCCCTGGACCAGGTGAGCACCTCGATGACGATTAATGCGACGGCTCCCATATTATTGGCGCTCTATCTCGTCGTCGCGAAACAACAGGGCGTGCCGTGGTCGAAGCTTAACGGCACGGTTCAGAACGACATTCTCAAGGAGTACAGCGCGCGCGGCACGTACATCTTTCCACCCACACCGTCGCTGCGCCTGGTCGCCGACATCGTCGAATTCTGCACGAAGGAAGTGCCGGGCTGGAACACGATCAGCGTGGGCGGCTACCACATGCGCGAGGCGGGTTGCACGGCAGCGCAGGAGATTGCGTTCACACTTGCGGACGGGATCGCCTACGTGCAGACGTGCGTCGGGCGCGGACTGGCGGTGGACAGCTTTGCGCCGCGCATTGCCTTTTTCTTCAACTGCCACAGCAATTTTTTTGAGGAGGTCGCCAAGTTCCGCGCCGCGCGGCGGCTCTGGGCCCACATCCTGCGCGAAAAATTCGGCGCGAAAAACGAACGTTCGATGGTGCTGCGGTTCCACACGCAGACCGCCGGTTCGACGCTCACGGCCCAGCAGCCGGACAACAATATCGTCCGTACAACCCTGGAAGCGCTCGCAGCCGTCCTGGGAGGTACGCAGAGCCTGCACACCAACGGGAAAGACGAGGGCAGCGTGATCCCGACCGAGGCGTCGGCGCTGCTCGCGTTGCGCACCCAGCAAATCATTGCGCACGAGTCGGGCGTGACCGCTGAGCCCGATCCGCTGGGCGGCAGCTACTATGTTGAGTCGCTCACCGACCGCCTCGAGCAGCAGGCGCGCGACCAGTTGCGTGAAATCGATAATCTGGGCGGGATGCTCAAGGCCATCGAGAGCGGTTACGTGCGTCAGGAAATCTATCGCGCCGCTTCCAAACACCAGCAGGCCGTGGAAGCCGGAAAGAAGATCATCGTCGGCGTCAACGAGTACGTCAGCGACCAGCCGTTGAAGGCGAAGCCACAGCCGGTGGATCCACGTCTGGAACCGCGCCGCTACCGGGAGCTGGCGGCCTTGCGTAAAAAACGGAATGCCAGCAAGGTTCAACAGTGTTTGGCAACGTTGGAAAAAGCCGCCAACAGTTCGGAGAACCTGATGCCGATCCTCATGGACTGCGTGAGGAGCCACGTCACGCTCGGCGAGATTTGCCGGGTGTTGCGGAGTGTGTTCGGCGAGCACCAGCCTTCCCACAGCGTATGACCCGGTGAAGAAATGAAATCGAAGCGTCCCCTCAAAATCCTCATCGCCAAAGCGGGACTCGACGGCCACGAGCGCGGCGCGCTCGTCGTGGCGATGGGTCTGCGCGAGGCCGGGTTGGAAGTTGTCTATACCGGCATTCGCAACACGCCGGAACAGATCGTCGCGTCGGCGATGCAAGAGAAAGTGGACGCGATCGGTTTGAGTTCGTTATCAGGCGGGCACATGGCGCAGTTCCGGCGTGTGATGGAAGTGCTCAAGCAGGAGCAGGTCAAGGGGGTTCTGGTCTTCGCCGGCGGCATCATTCCTGACGAGGATGTGAAGAAGCTCCAGAAGCTGGGCATCCAGGCCGTCTTCGGTCCCGGCAGTTCCATCGCCAGCATCCTCACGTTCCTGAGGCAGCGCCTGAGGTAAAGCGCGGTGAGAGCGGGCCGGCGACGAATTTCCCGGAAGCGGCCGATGGGGGTGGAAGCGGCCGGACCCCAATCTCATGAATTAAATCTTTCATGGGTAAAACACCTGATAGCGTCCATCCGGATTGCATGCGTATGTTTTTGCAAATTGGGTGAATTCAATTTGATCAACAACAACTGCCGCAAACCGCAACGACGTTGTTCGGCGCGGACCAATGGGACAACCGAGAAAGGGCTTTTATTTTTTACAGCATGGACAGTTATTTTTTCCTAAGGTAGCACAAATGAAGGCAGACCATACTGACCCAACCGCGGAGTTTTCCACGCTCGTCGAAATCCTTCGCTGGCGAGCGCTTCAGCAGCCTGGACAGCGGACCTATACCTCCTACACCTGTCTGGTGGATGGAGAAGTTGAAGGGGGTCATCTGGGCGGTCCGGAGTTGGATTGCCAGGCCCGGAGTATTGGAGCGCTGCTCCAAAGCCACGTGGCGAGTGGGGAGCGTGCGCTGTTGCTCTATCCAACCGGCCTCGAGTTCATTGCCGCGTTTTTTGGTTGTTTATATGCCGGGGTGATTGCCGTCCCTCTGCCTCCGCCCAATCTGGCCCAGCCCCAGCGGAGCCTCCCCAAACTTCGGGCCATCATCAGCGATGCGCAGCCTGCGGTGGTGCTCACCACCTCAGCGATTCTCTCCGGCACGGAGGGTCTGTTCACGCAAGCTCCCGAGTTGCAGAAGCTGCGCTGGGTGGCCACCGACAAGGTTGCCGGCAGCCTGGCGCAGGAATGGCGGGACCCGGCCGTGACCCGCAACACTCTGGCGTTACTCCAATACACTTCCGGCTCCACCGCGGAACCGAAGGGCGTCATGATCAGTCACGGAAACCTCCTTCACAATTCGGCTTATATTCACCGTCTCTTCGCGCTCGTCCCGGATAGTGTCACCGTTACCTGGTTGCCGGCCTTTCACGACATGGGACTTACCAATGGGATTATCCAACCGGTGTACAAGGGCGGTCCGTGTTACCTGATGCCGCCGGCGGCCTTTCTCATGCGGCCCGTGCGTTGGCTCCAGGCCATTTCGCGCTACAAAGCCACGATTAGCGGCGGTCCCAATTTCGCCTATGAATTGTGCACCCGCAGAATTACCCCTGAACAACGTGAAACGCTCGACCTCAGCAGTTGGGATGTGGCTTACAACGGCGCCGAGCCGGTTCGCGCCGACACCATGAAACAATTTGCGGCCACCTTTGCCTCGTGTGGTTTCCGCCCCAGCGCCTTCCATCCCTGTTATGGGCTCGCCGAAGCCACGCTGCTGGTTTCCGGCGGTTCTTTAAGGGACGAAATGTTTCGCACGATTCAAGTGGCAGAGTTTGAACAGAACCGCGTCGTGGAGGCCTCCGCCCAGCAACAGAATGTGCGGACCCTGGCCGGCAGCGGCCACGCCCTGCACGATACCAGGATTGTCATTGCTAACCCGGAATCGCTGACTGTTTGTGCACCGAATGAAGTGGGCGAAATCTGGGTGTCCGGCCCGAGCGTGACTCAGGGGTATTGGAACCGGCCCGAAGAAACCGAACGCGCTTGTCAGGCCTGCCTGAAAGACACCGGGGAGGGACCGTTTCTTCGCACCGGGGATTTGGGATTTATGAAAGATGGCGAGCTGTTTGTCACCGGTCGCCTGAAGGACCTGATCATCATCAGTGGTCGCAAGTTTTACCCTCAGGATATTGAATTGACAGTGGAACAGAGTCACCCGGCCTTACGGCCGGCTTGCTGCGCGGCGTTTTCCGTCGATGGCACCGGCGAAGAACAACTGATCATCGCGGCCGAAGTCGAGCCCCGGTACCAACCGGCGGTTCGCCACCCGCCGAATGGGGAAGCGCACGCTCATCCCAACGGGCGTTTGTCACTGGATGTCGAGGCCGTGGTTCGGGCCATCCGGAGGGCGGTGGCCGAAGAGCATGATGTGCGAGTCCATAAAGTGGTGCTGCTCCGGGCCGGGCGCATTCCCAAGACCACCAGCGGCAAGGTGCAGCACCATGCCTGCCAGGCCGGTTTCCTGAAGGGGACGCTGGAAAGACCCGATGAGGAGTAAGCGATGGCCGAGAATTCCAACAATGCAGAAGTCATCCAGGCTTGGCTGGTTTCCAAACTTTCCGAGCGGCTGGGAATCGAGTCTCACGAGATCGATATCCGGGAGCCATTCGCCAGCTACGGACTCGGGTCAACGGAGGCGGTCAGCCTGGCCGGTGAACTCGCCGAGTGGCTGGGACGAAAACTTTCTCCGGCTCTGGTCTATGAGTACTCCACCATCGAGTCTCTCGCCCGGCATTTGGCGGAATCACCGGACGTGCCGGAGTCAGCGACCGGGGCCGGCCAGAACCGAGAGGCGAAAAATGAACCGATCGCCATCATCGGCATCGGCTGCCGGTTTCCCGGCGCGAACGACCCGGCCGCGTTCTGGCGGTTGCTGCGAGATGGAGTAGATGCCATCCGCGAAGTTCCCGCGGATCGCTTCGACGCGCATGCGTTTTACGATCCAGACCCGGCGACCCCGGGCAAAATGAACACTCGCTGGGGCGGCTTTCTCGAACAGGTTGATCAGTTCGATCCCGGTTTCTTCGGCATCTCCCCGCGGGAGGCGTTGCGCATGGACCCCCAACAACGCCTCTTACTGGAGGTGACCTGGGAAGCATTACAGGACGCGGGACAGGTACCCGAGCGTCTGGTCGGTACCCAGACCGGCGTATTCATCGGCATCGCGACCAACGATTATGGCCGGCTGCAGTGGAATGATCTCGAGCGAATTGATGCGTACTCCGGCACCGGCAATGCGTCGAGCATCGCTGCCAACCGGATCTCGTACCTGTTCGATTTCCGCGGGCCGAGTCTCGCCATCGACACGGCCTGTTCCTCGTCGCTGGTTGCCGTCCACCTGGCCTGCTGCAGCCTGCGGAACGGCGAGTCCACGCTGGCTCTGGCCGGGGGCGTAAACCTGATTCTCTCGCCTGCGATTGCGATCAATTTCACCAAGGCCGGCGCCATGGCGCCGGATGGGCGCTGCAAAGCGTTCGATGCCCGGGCCAACGGCTACGTTCGCAGTGAAGGTGCCGGTGTCGTCGTGCTGAAGCCTCTCTCCAAGGCGTTGGCTGACGGTGATCCGGTTTATGCCGTCATTCGCGGTAGCGCCGTGAACCAGGACGGACGGAGCAATGGGCTCATGGCGCCGAATCCGCTGGCCCAGGAGGCGGTCTTGCGAGAATCCTACCGGCAAGCCGCCGTCTCGCCCGGCAAGGTTCAATACGTCGAGGCCCACGGCACGGGCACATTGTTGGGCGACCCGATCGAAGCAAAAGCACTGGGCACCGTGCTTAACGTCGAACGTCCACCGGGACGGCCTTGTGCCTTGGGGTCGGTCAAGACCAACTTGGGCCACCTCGAGGCCGCTGCCGGTATCGCAGGCTTGATCAAGGTGGCGCTGGCGCTCCGGCATCGGGAGATCCCGCCGAGCCTGCACTTTGAAAAGCCCAACCCGCTTATCCCTTTTGACGAACTGCCGCTCCGGGTGCAAACGACGCTGTGTCCATGGCCCGCGGAGTCGGGCCCGGCCCTGGCCGGACTCAGCTCATTCGGCTTCGGCGGCACCAATGCGCACGTGGTTTTGGAAGAGGCGCCCCCAGCCAAAAAAGGATTGGCGGAAGCCGAACGGAAAACCGGCACCCATCTGCTCCCGCTGTCGGCCCGTAGTCCGGAAGCCCTCCAAGCTCTCGCCCGCGCCTGGCAAAACTTCCTCGCCACCCCGGAATCCGCGGCGTCATTGCCGGATGTTTGTTACACGGCCAGCGTACGGCTCAGTCACCACGACCATCGTCTCGCCGTGACCGGCAATTCGCCGGCGCAACTGAATGAGAGCCTGGAAGCTTTTTTGCGGGGCGAAGCTCGTCCCGGCCTGTCGTCCGGCCGCAGGCTTTCCGCGCGCCGGCGAAAACTTGTTTTTGTGTTTCCGGGACAGGGGAGCCAATGGTTTGGCATGGGGCGGCGGCTGTTGGAGCAGGAAGCAGTTTTCCGGGAGGTCATCGAACGCTGTGAACGGGCGATGCGACCGTACGGAGATTGGTCGTTGCTCGCCGAACTCACGGCCACCGATGCCGCCCGGTCGCGGTTGAATGAAATCGATATCATCCAGCCGGCCCTCTTTGCGATTGAAATCGCTTTGGCCGCCCTGTGGCGGTCGTGGGGTATCGAGCCGCAGGCCGTGGTGGGCCATAGTTTGGGAGAGATCGCGGCCGCGTACGTCGCCGGTGCGCTGAGTTTCGACGATGCCGTCAAGATCATTTGTCATCGCAGCCGATTGTTTAAGCGCACCATTGGACAAGGAGGCATGGCGGCGGTGGAACTTTCCATCGAGGAAGCTCGGCGTGTCCTGGTGGGCTTCGAAGACCGCGTGTCAATCGCGGTCAGCAACGGTCCCACCTCGACGGTTTTGTCTGGCGATCCGGCGGCGCTCGCCGCCATTCTGGATCAATTGCAGCGGCGCGAAATTTTCTGCCGCATGGTGAAAGTTGATTTTGCCTCGCACAGCCCCCAGATGGAGCCATTGCGCGCCGATTTGCTGCGAGCTCTGGAAGGGCTGCAGCCGCGGGCGGAATCCGTGCCAATCTACTCGACGGTGACCGGCCAGCTCAGCCATGGGCTGGAATTCGATCCGCTCTATTGGGCGAGGAACATGCGCGAGCCGGTGCTCTTCTCCACTGCGGTTCAGCGCCTGGTGGAAGACGGGCATGACATCTTCCTGGAAATCAGCCCGCACCCCATTCTGCTCAGCGCCATGCAGCAGGGGTTTCATCATTTCGGCCAGGAAAGCGCCGTGCTCCCTTCGCTGCGGCGCGAGGAAGATGAACACACGGTCCTGCTCGGATCGCTGGGCGCGCTTTATTCTTTGGGACACCCGGTTGACTGGAGCCGGATCTATCCGGACGGAGGCCGGTGCGTTCGACTCCCGTTCTACCCGTGGCAACGGGAGCGTTGTTGGCTTGAACCCTCAGCCGTGGACACCGACTCTCACCGCGAGCAAATCTTCCGGGGCGGGACTGGGAACCATCCTCTGTTGGGCCGGCATTTCAAACCGGCGTATCCTGCCGGAACCTACTTCTGGGAAACCACGCTGGACAAGAATTCCCTGCCTTATCTGGATGACCACCGCATCCAGGGCGTCGCCGTGCTGCCCGCTTCGGCCTATGTGGAGATGGCCCTGGCCGCCGCGGTTGAAATCTTCGAAACGCAACCCATTACGCTGAAGGATATCGAATTTCGCAAGGCGCTTTTCCTGCCCGAAGGCGGAAACCACACGATTCAAGTAATTCTCTCCCAGGGCGCAGACGGAGCGGCATCCTTTCGCATCTACAGTTGCCCGGGTGGCGCGGTGCACTCCAAAAAATCGTGGATGCTGCATGCAACCGGCAAGGTCTGTCTTCAACCGGACAACAGCACGATAACCCCGGCTGCCAAGCAGGAGACGCTCACGGAGATGAAGGCTCGATGCGCCGAGAAGATCTCCGGCCAGGATTATTACCGGAAACTCGGCGAAAGCGGCGTCCATTACGGTCCTTTCTTTCAGAGCATCGCTCAGTTGTGGCGGAACAACGGCGATGTGCTGGGTGAAGTCCACGTGCCCGATGGGCCGGAGGCAGAGTTTCATGGCTTTCAAATTCACCCGGCGATTCTCGATGCCGGGTTACAGGTTCTCGGGGCTGCAATTGCCGCGGAAGCGACTGAAAACGGCCGACCAGAAATCTACCTGCCGGCTCGCATCAACCAGTTCCGGGTTCACGGACGTCCGGGCCGTCATCTATGGAGTCACACCCGGGTGCAGCATCGGGATGCGGCTGCCACCACGGGAGAAGTCCAGCTCCTCGATGAAGCGGGACGCGTAGCGGTCGAGATTCAGGGACTGCGCTTTGAATACCTGGGCGAAGATGCACCACGCGCAGCGGTCGATAATCTCGACGACTGTCTTTATGAGTTTCAGTGGCAGCCCAAAGAGCGCGCGGCAGGAAAATCTTCCGCGCCAGCCAACCGGGCAAGCTGGCTGATCTTTACCGACAGCGGAGGTGTCGGTGATGTGCTGTCCGCGCTGTTGGAAGCCCGGGGCGAACGGAGTATTCTGGTTTCTCGTGGGGAAACGTACGAGCAAACGAACGGCGAGCATTATCGCATCCGTCCCGAGCGACCGGAAGACATCCGCCGGCTCTTCGAGTCAGCGCTGGCATCGGATCAGCCGGGCTGTCGTGGAATTGTCCATCTCTGGAGTCTTGATGTTGCCCGTCCAGAGGAGACCACCGTGGCCTCGCTGAATGCCGCGCAGACTTCAGGCTGCGGCAGTGTATTGCTGGTGGTGCAAGAACTGGCTGGCATGGAATCGCCTGACCTCCCGCGACTATGGCTGATCACGCAGGGTGCTCAAGCGGTCGGAGAAAAGCCCGCGCCGTTGTCCGTCGCGCAGTCACCGCTTTGGGGATTGGGTCGCGTCATTGCGCAGGAACACCCGACGTTCTGGGGCGGGCTGGTGGACTTGGAACTCGGGGCATTACTGCGCGATGCTGCCGCTCATCAGTTGTGCGAGGAAATCTTCAGCTCGGATGGAGAGGATCAACTTGCGTTTCGTCAAGGGCAGCGATACGTGGCCCGCTTGGCCCGCCAGCGCCCATCGACCACGCCAGCCCATCCGCTCCGATGGCGGACGGACGGCAGCTATTTGATCAGTGGAGGACTCGGAGACCTTGGTCTTTTGGTCGCGCGTTGGATGGTCGAGCAAGGGGCGCGGCGGTTGATCCTTTTGGGACGCACCAAGCTCCCTTCGCGCTCGAACTGGCCTTCGGTCGAAACCGGAAGTCGCCTGGCCCGTCAAATCACCGCCATTCGGGAACTGGAATCTTTGGGAGCCTGCGTGCATCTAGCATCAGTCGATGTGGCGGATGAAGGAGAGTTGCGTGGATTTCTGGACGGGTTTCGTGCGGAGAGTTGGCCGCCGATCCGGGGTGTCGTGCACGCGGCGGGCGTGCTGCAGGATGGACTGCTGGTGCAACTCGATGCGGCGGCACTGACTACGGTTTTGCGGCCCAAGGTGATGGGTGGCTGGCTGCTGCATCGCCTGCTTCAGGGCGATCCCTTGGACTTTTTTGTACTTTTCTCTTCCGCGGGTTCGGTGCTGGGCCAGCCCGGTCAGGGGAACTATGCCGCCGCCAACGCTTTTCTTGATACGCTGGCGCATCACCGGCAAGCCCAGGGTCAGCCGGCCCTGAGCATCAACTGGGGCGCCTGGGCCGGTGAAGGATTCGCGGATTCGGTTGGCGGCAAGCGTCTCGCCACGCGCCTCGCGCTCCTGGGAATCAGCAGCCTCGCGCCCGGGCAAGCGCTGGAAATACTGGGACGCCTGCTCGGGCAAAGTGCAACCCAAGTCGTGGCAGTGCCAGTCAACTGGATGCAATATCGGGAGTTTTATCCCGCTGGCGGTGTCCCGCCGCTGCTCTCTGAACTGGCGCGGGAGGAAGCTGAAGTCACCCGGCCAGCGGGTCGCACGAGCGAAAGGAGGGATGCCCTGCTTGCGGCCGAACCAGCACAACGCCGGCAGTTGTTGCAATCCTACCTAAGCGAGCAAGTGGCCCGGGTACTCGGTCTCAGCCCATCGAGGCTGGATGTCCAGCAACCCCTGAGCCATCTCGGATTGGACTCCTTGATGGCCGTCGAGCTGAAGAACCGGATCGCCGTTGACCTGAAGGTGAACGTGCCGGTGGTGAAATTCCTTCAGGGCTTTAGCGTTGACCAGGCAGTCACGCAGGTGCTGGATCAACTGGCCCCCGGGGCCGCCCACCCGACAACGTCTCTGGCCCCGGCAGTCACAGAGCACAAGGAGCACATAGAAAGGGGAAATGCGGAACGTCTGTTGGCGAACCTTGATCAGCTTTCGGATGAGAAGGTGGATTCATTGCTCGCCGATATGTTGGGTGAGGAGAAGGACGGTTCCATGCTATGAGATGGCCAAAAGGAGGAGTCGCAATCTGCTTGGGGCTGTTATGGTTGAGCTTGGGACTAGTGTCCCGGGCGGCGAACGATCAACAAGCGCGGGAGATCGTGGACCGGGTGGCGCGGTTGTTTATCAGCCAATCCAGCAGCGCCACGGTGGACATGCAGATCACCAAGGAAGACTCGCAGCGGAAGATCTTGATGCAGTTCTGGTCGCTCGGCGGGTCGAACATTCTCGTCCGCATTCGCAGCCCGCAGGAAGATGCGGGCACGGCCATCCTGAAAGTTGGCAACCAAACCTGGTGCTATCTGCCGAAGGCGAACCGCACGGTTAAGATGCCGGCTTCGATGTTGATGACCCCGTGGATGGGCAGTGACTTCACCCTCAATGACCTTGTGAAAGAAAGTAGCCTCACCAACGACTACGTGATTGCGACCACTTTTGAAGGTAAGCGGGATGGGGTCGAGGTGACTGAATATACCCTGACACCCGGGCGGGCAGCGGTGGTGGTGTGGGGAAAAATTACTTTGGAAATCCGCCAGGCCGACCAGATGCCCGTCCGGCAGCGTTACTATGACGAGGATGGGAAGCTGGTCAGGGAACTGTCCTTTTCCGACTACCGAACCATGAGCGGAAGGCTCATTCCAACGTGTCTGGTTATGCAATCCATGGACAAGGGCGGTAAGAAGGCCGTTGAACAGACGACGATCACGTACGAAAACATCGTCTTCGACGAGCCGATTAGCGACGATACGTTTTCCCGGAGGAATCTGAAGCCATGAGCGGACGGCTTCTGCGGCTCGCGTGGCGCAATCTCTGGCGTAATCCCCGGCGGACGCTGATCGCCATGGCGGCGATCGGCTTGGGCTACGCCATGCTGCTGTTCGTGGCGTGCCTGATGGCCGGACTGAGGCAGCAAATGATCGAAACTGGCACGGACCTTCTTCTCTCTGATGTCGAAGTGCAGGCTCCGGGTTACTACCCGGAACGTCCCATTGACCAGACCTTGGGAGGACCAAACGGGACAGACGTCAGCGCGCTGGTTGCCACCATCGCCGCCAACCCCCGGGTTCAGGCGGCGAGTCCCCGGGTGTATGGCTACGGTCTGGTCAGCGCAGCCCATCAATCGGCCGGGGTGCAACTCCTCGGCGTCGTCCCCGATCAGGAACCGAAGATTACTGTGCTGCAAACCCGGATGGTAAAAGGGAGCTACCTGACCGGGCAGATGCCCAAAGGTATCGTGATGGGAGATAAACTCGCCGCCACGATTGGCGTCGAGGTTGGGTCGGAAATCGTCCTGTTGACGACGGCGGCCGATGGTTCGATGGGAAATGACCGGTACACGGTGGTCGGGATGTTTCACACGGGGCTTGACGCCATGGACCAGGGCCTGGTGCTGATGCCTCTCACTTCTCTACAGGACCTGTTACGCCTGCCGCCGGGCAGAATTCATGAAGTTGGAATCAAACTCCACGACCACGCCGCGGCGACGACGGCGGCGGCGCTGGAGGTGCAACTGAGTAAAGACCTTCCGGTGCAGGTGCACGCCTGGCCGGAGCTGGCACCGGACCTGGCCGGCTACGTGCAGTTCAATCGTCGGATTACCTTTATTCTCTTTTTCATCTTTTTCCTGTTGGCCGTCATGGGCATTGTCAACACCATGCTCATGGCGATCATTGAACGCACGCATGAGTTCGGCATGCTGATGGCCGTCGGCATGCGTCCAGCCCAGGTGGTTGGTCTTATCGTGGCGGAGGCGGCCAGTTTGGCGGGAGCCAGTCTGGTTTTGGGAGCAGTGCTTGGGGTGCCGCTCCTCTGGTATTTGCAGGTTCATGGTCTGAACGTGGGAGGTGATCGCGGCGCGGTCTCTCTGGCCGGAGTCGTGGTGGGCCCCAACTGGTACGGTCGGCAGGATTTCACCGCCTACGCGCAGGCCGCTCTGGGGTTGGCCATCGCGGCTCTGGTATCGGCCCTCTATCCCGCGTTGCGAGCGGCGCGCTTTCGGCCGACGGAGGCGCTCCGAAAGGTTTGACCATGATGGGTGTTTTCCTGATGGTGAAAATCGGGTGGCGCAATCTCTGGCGCAATCCCCGCGGGACCCTGCTGACGGCGCTGGCCCTGGGTTTGGGTCTGACCTTGCTGCTGATTTCCTTGGGCTTGCTCGATGGCAGCCACGAACAAATGGTTGGTAACGGGGTGAGATTTGGTTCCGGGCACGTCGTCATCCAGGCACAGGGGTATCAAGACACCGGTTCTCTGGAGCTGTTGCTGCCAGCAGGCGTCGTGTCCACGACCGATGGGTTTTTGCGCTCCAAGGCTCTGGAACCGGTTGTGCGCGGCGTGAGTCCCAGATTGCTGGCGTCTGGATTGCTGAGTTCCGCGGCCAACGCTGATGGGGTGCGCATCATGGGGGTTATCCCCAAAGCGGAGCGGGGCGTATCCTTGATTCCCCAGCGGATCATCGAGGGGAAATATCTCGATGACGACCAACCATCGGGCGTTGTCATCGGCGCGGAGTTGGCCCGCAAGCTTGCGGTGAGGATCGGGGGCAAGGTTGTGCTTATGACGCAGGCGGTGCAACCGCCCGACCCGGAAGCGACGGACGCCGGGGGAGGAGAAATGCAGAGCACTCTACTGCGGGTGACCGGGATCTTTCGCACGGGTGTTCAAGCGATCGATGCCCACATCATCCAGTTGCCATTGCCCGAGGCCCAGGCACTGCTCGGCGCGCCTGACCGGGTCACTCAAGTCGCGGTTCTCCTGGAACGGGAGGGTGACTCGCCGATCGTGGCCCGGAGCTTGCGGAAGCAGTTGGCGGGGGTTCGGGTTGAAATTCTCCCCTGGCGGGAATCCATGCCGACCATGGCTCAGATGTTCTCGTTGGACGAGGCCTTTAACTATGTCATGAACGGTGTGGTGCTCGCGATGGTCGGGTTGGGGATACTCAACACGATTCTCATGCGAGTTCTGGAGCGCCGCTATGAATTCGGCCTCTGTTCGGCGCTGGGCCTGCGGCCGGTGCAGCTTGCCATCATGATCATTGGCGAGTCGTTGGCGCTCACGGCGATCAGCCTCGCTCTGGGTCTGGTGCTGGGGTTGAGCGTCCACCATTATTTCGCCACTGCCGGGTTGGATCTGCGCCGGTTCTTCCACAGCAGCCTTCCCACCGCTCTCGTTTTTGACCCGATCATCTACTCGCGCTTGAGCCTGACGCGAATCGCATCGTCCGTCGGCATTGTGTTTCTGATGGCGATCGTCATCTCCTTTTATCCGGCGCTCAAAGCCGCGCGAACCGAACTGCCCGGCGCATTAAAGGTATTTTAGCATGATTTGGAGACGCTATGACTGATACGACCCAGTGGGCGGTGGAACTGAAGGAAGTGAAGAAGACCTACCATGCGGGGCCAATCGAGGTTCCGGCGCTGCGCGGGATCAGCCTGCGGGTTGCTCCCGGAGAATTTCTCGCGATTGCCGGCCCGTCTGGTTCAGGCAAAACCACGTTGCTGAATATCATCGGCGGACTCGACCGGGCCGATGCCGGGGAGGTGTTGGTGGAAGGGAAGAACCTTCAACTCTTGTCCCCGGGGGAGTTGGCTCGTCTGCGGCTGCAGCGCCTCGGCTTCGTCTTCCAGGCGTACAACCTGCTGCCGGTCCTGACCGCCCTGGAGAACGCTGAGTTTACCCTGCTCCTGCAGGGCGTGCCGGCGGGGCTGCGCGAGGAACGGGTGCAAAAGCTGTTCGCAGAAATCGGTCTGGCCGGTCTGGAACATCGTCGTCCCGGTGAGTTGTCCGGCGGGCAACAGCAGCGGGTGGCGGTGGCGCGTGCCATGGTCACCGAGCCGGCGCTGATTCTGGCGGACGAGCCCACGGCGAATCTCGACTCGGTGACGGCAACCGCGCTCCTCGAAGTGATGGAACAACTCAATCGCGCTCACGGCACCACTTTCGTTTATGCCACCCATGATTCTCAAGTCATGGAGCGGGCGCGGCGGTTGATTCGCTTGCATGATGGTCAGATTGCCAGTGATGTGGCGCGTGCCGGCCAGACGCTCTGAGCCATGGCCAGAACCACCCTGAAACATCGAATCCGCGAGATTTGGCAGAAGCTGAAGCACCTCAATGCGACACCTGACCAAATCGCGTCCGGTTTCTGCATCGGCATCTTTGCCGGTTTCCTGCCGCTGAATCCATCCCCCACCATCACGGCAATTGTGTTAGCGTGGCTGCTGAAGCGGAACGTGATGGCCGCTGTCGCCGGCGCGGTGATTTCGATTCTCTACCTTCCGCTCTTGCCTTTGATCTGGCTGGCTGAATTTCGATTGGGGAAGTTGATTCTTCCGGTACAACATCCTTTGACGTTGGATCAGGCACGACTGTGGGATGTTCTGCAAAAGGGTTGGGATGTTTACGCCGCCATGTTCATTGGCTCGATCCTCATCGCCATCCCCATCACGCTGCTCACCTATTGGGTCGTTAAACGGCTCGCCGAGAGATGGGGTAAAAATGAGTCGCAACCTTCAGACTGATGCCGGCCCCGGGTCCGGCCATTGCCAACAGGCAGGACGCCAACCTTCTCCTTCCACCGCCAGAGCGGCGACATAGCCGGGGGCGGGAACAAGTTCCTGAAGCGACCAGCGGGAAGCTTCGGATGAATCCGGTTGAGCGCCGGGCACTGCGTCTGGTTTCCCGGGCGCCGGCAACACGTCAATCTGGTCCAATGGCGATGAAAGTCCTTCGCCCCGGGCCTTGAGGCAGGCCTCCTTGCGCGTCCAAAAGCGGAAGAACGCCTCACACTGCGCCTCGGTTGAGAGCGTCCGGAGCATCGCCGCCTCCCGCCGTGAGAAAAAACGCTCGGCGATCTCCGCGACTGCCAGATTGGAACGGATACGCTCGAGGTCAACGCCCACCTCCCGACCACGAGTGACCGCGTAAAGGGCGATTCCATGGGAGTGGGACACGTTAAAGCGGATTGCATCCCCGCCGGATTCCCCGGCCAAGGCAGGCTTTCCATGAACGCTGTAGCAAAAGGAAAGGCCTTCGGGCGCTCGATTCAAATAGCGGCCGAGGATGGCCCGGAGCACTCCGCGGGCGACGATAAAGTGCTCGCGGTCTTTCTCAAAATGAAACCGTTCGGCCCTCGCCAATTCATCCGCAGCCAGGTTATGACGAAAGCTCTGAATCTGTGACGGGGTCTGGTCCAGGGTCGCTCGCCAGACATGAACTTCATCGTTACCTAACGCCAAGGTTTCCGGCGGAGCGAGCCACGGAAGAACCGGAGAGATGCTGGGTTCTACTTTCATGCGCTGGTTCTCACCCGTCCTCGCGCAGTATCTGAGAGAGCGCCTGAAGCAGAACCGGCTGGGTTCTGTTCCAGAAGAAATGGTCACCGGGAAACATCCTCAGCGAGAAGGAACCGTTCGTTTGATTACGCCAGGCTTCAAGATCATCACGACTCACTCGCTGATCCTGCAAACCGCCGAAGGTGGAGATGGGGCAGTTGAGCGGAGGCTCGGTTGCGTACGCGTAAGTTTCGTAAACGGCAAAATCGGCCCGCAAAACGGGAAGCATCATCTGCATGAGTTCGGCCTCTTCCAACACTTTTCCGGGAATGCCATTCAGGCGACGCAATTCGGCCAGGAATTCCCCCTCGGGCAGAGCATGAATCGGCCGGTCACAATGCGGAATCTGCGGCGCACGATCCGCCGAGACAAACAGGCGAACCGGCTGAACCCCGAACTGTCTCCGAAGCTGACGGGCGAGTTCAAAGCTAATCAATGCTCCCAGACTGTGACCGAAGAAAGCAAACGGCTTGTCCAGTAGTGGAACCAACGCCTGGGCGAGGGTCTGTACCAGAAGCGAGAGCTGCGTGAACGGAGTCTCCGTCAATCGGGTTCCCCGACCTGAAAATTCAACCGGACAGACCTCAACCTCCGCTGGCAGGCCATCCGACCAGGCGCGAAAAATCGCGGCACCGGTTCCGGCGTACGGAAAACAGAACAGCCGAAGGCGGGCCTGCGGGTTCGGTTTGCGGAAAGCAATCCAGGAGTCAATAGCGGCTGCGGTGGTGATTAGATCGACTTTTCCCGCTGCGCCTTTTTCTTCCACTTCCACGGATTGCGCCAGGTTGAGGCAGGCCGTCAGTTTCTCCGCCAGGACTTTCACGTGCGGCTCGTACATCAGATTGGCGTGATTGCCTGGAACGACGTGGACCTCCACTCCGCCACTGGCCCAGTCGCTCCAGCCCATCGTCGGGTCCGGATCCGGAGACGCGCCTGTCGGTGTTTCTTTCGCCTTGAAAAACGTGATTCGACCCGGGTAGCGATGCAGTCCGTAGTTCTGCGTCGCACGCAAGTCGTTACGGAGGAGTTCGACAAAACGGCGTGCCTGGGAAACATCAAGTTCCGCCGGTATCAAGCCGGCGCTTTTCGCCTGTTCCAGCATGAAGGCCAATTGTTCGTCTTTGGGTAGCTCCGCCAGGGACTCCATCGGACCAAACGAAACACCGAAGTAACGTTCGACCAACACGATCGCTTCGGCATCCTCCTCCGGAAACGTCTCATCGGAAGTGGGAATCCGTCCATCCAGCAAGGCGAGCAACGCCACCTGCTGATCTTGTGCGTGGAGTTGTTGGGCCATCTCGAAGGCAACCACGCCGCCCATGGACCATCCGCCCAGCAGGTACGGCCCCGTCGGCTGTACGGTCTGCAGGGCCTGGATGTACCAGGCGGCCATATCTTCGATCCGCGTGTGACAGTCTTGCCCTTCTTCCAGACCCCGGGCTTGCAACCCATAACAGGGTTGATCGGAGCCCAGCAACTGAGCCAGGTGAATGTAGGGAAAAACGTGTCCGCCAGCCGGATGCACCAGGAAGAGCGGCCGTTTGCTGCCACCGGGTTGAAGCGGCACCAATGAGGACTGCGGGCCGGACGTGGCTTGCTGATGGAGAAGACCGGCGAGATGTTCAACCGTCGCTCCCTGAAAGACGGCCGTCAGCGGAAGTTTCTTGCCCAGCCGCTTCTCGATGAGCGCGAACAGACGCACTGCCAGCAGCGAGTGCCCTCCCAGCTCAAAAAAATTGTCTCTCACCCCGACTGGTCGAACGCTCAGAACCTCCTCCCAGATGTGCGCGAGCTGGAGTTCCAGGTCATCACGGGGCGCGACGAAAGCCTTCTCCAATTCCGGCCGGGATCTGTCTGGCATCGGTAGTGCCCGGCGGTCCACCTTCCCGTTGGGCGTCACTGGCAACGCCTCGAGCAACACGACTACCGCCGGCACCATGTACTCGGGCAGTTTGTCTTTGAGAAAATGACGCAGATCATTGGCGGTGGAGTCCGCGACCACATAAGCCACCAACCGCTTCTCGCCCGGCGCATCTTCCCGAGCCAGGACCGCCACTTCCCGCACGGCCGGGTGTTGGCCCAGCGCGGCCTCGATTTCCCCAAGTTCAATGCGAAACCCGCGGAGCTTCACCTGGTGGTCGGCACGACCGAGGAACTCAATGTTCCCATCGGGCCGATATCGGGCCAGATCGCCGGTTCGGTACATTCGCGCTCCGGGCTCGACGCTGAAGGGATCCGGAATAAATTTCTCGGCGGTCAACTCCGGCCGGTTCAAATATCCCCGGGCCAGGCCCGCTCCACCGATATGCAGATGACCGGTAATGCCGATTGGAACGGGATGGTTGTGCTGGTCCAGAATGTAGATCGCCCGGTTGGCAAGGGGACGACCAATAGGAACCCGCTGGTACTTCATGTTCTCGTCAGGACGAGACGCAATTTCGAAGGCCGTTGCGGTGATCGTCGTCTCGGTCGGGCCGTAAGCGTTGAGGAGCCGGATTGAATTCACCGGTATTTGCCGCCAGAGTTTGAGAACCTCGGGCAACATCGTATCGCCGCCGACAACGCAGAGTCTGGGCTGAATGTTCGGGACCAGCTCCGGGACGTCCGCCCATGCTCGAGCCAGTTCCTGCCAGTAGGCGGTGGGAAGATTGAGGACCGTGAGTCCGAATTCTGAAATCTTTTGATGAAATTCTGCCGGAGGCCAAAGGTTCGTCCCCATGATCACCAACCGCGCCCCGACAATCAGTGTCGGCAGGATTTCCTCCAGGGACACATCAAAACTCAACGAAGCAAACTGGAGGACGACATCGCCGGAGTCCAGTTCGTAGAGCCGTTGGGTATTCCGGCAGTGACCGGCAATCGAGTCATGCAAAACGAGTACTCCCTTGGGCTGCCCCGTCGATCCCGAAGTATAGATGACATAAGCCAGGTTTTCGAGGAGGGTTGAGTTGTCTGGGTTCTCTCTGCTTTCACGGGCGATGGTCTCCCAGCCTGAATCCAGACAAATGACTTTGGCCCCATGTTCCGGCAACCCCGCCACCAACCGTTCCTGGGTCAACAGCACGGGCACCTGAGAATCCTTCAGCATGAAGGCCAGGCGCTCCTTCGGATACGCCGGGTCCAAGGGCACGAACGCGCCGCCGGCCTTGAGAATGCCCAGCAATCCGATGACCATTTCCAACGAGCGTTCCACGCAGATGCCCACCAGCACCTCCGGTCCGACTCCCAGCGCCCGCAAGTGATGCGCCAGTTGATTGGCCCGGCGATTCAGCTCTCCATACGTCAACATCGCTTCGCGCGTGCTCGCGTAGTCACGGAACTGCCCGGCTTCGAAAACGACGGCGATGGCGTCTGCCGTTCGCTGGACTTGTTCCTCAAATAATTGGTGGAGGCATTTGTCTTTGGGATAATCGGTCCTGGTACCGTTGAACTCGACCAACAGTTGCTGCCGCTCGGTTTCGGTCAAGAGCGGCAAGTCCGAAAGGCGCTGTTCGGGATCAGCGACCATGGCCTCTAACAGGGTCTGAAAATTCCCCAGCATCCGGGCAATGGTGGCCGTCTCAAACAGATCGGTGTTGTACACGAAGGCGGCCGTCAGTTCCTGCCCAGTGTCCACGATCTGCAGGGTCAAATCAAAGTGAGCTGTCTCGCCGTCCCCCACGACCGGGCTCAGGGTCAGGCCCGGCAATTCCAGCGCCCGTAGCGGCTCATTTTGCAGCGCGAACATGACCTGAAAGAGCGGATTGCGGCTCAAGTCCCGTTTCAGGTGCAATTCCTCGACCAGCCGATCAAAGGGAAGATCCTGATGGCTATACGCCCCCAAACACACCTCCCGTACCCGCCGCAAGAGCTCCCGAAAACTGGGATTGCCGGAAAGGTCCGTCCGCAGGACCAACGCGTTGACGAAGAATCCGATCAACCCTTCGGTTTCCTGCCGGTTACGGTTGGCGATCGGCGTGCCCACCATGAGGTCGTCCTGACTCGTGTAGCGATTTAACAAAACCTTGAATGCCGCCAAAAGGGTCATGAACAGGGTAGTGCCTTCCTGGCGGCTGAGCGCTTTGAATCCATCCTTCAGGTGCCTGGGCAATTCCAGGGTTTGGTGGGCACCCCGGAAAGTCTGCATCGCCGGCCGGGGATGGTCCGTGGGCAAATCGATCAAAGCCGGCGCGCCGGCCAATTGCTTTTTCCAATAAGCAATCTGGGTTTCCAGGACTTCACCCTGCAACCACTGCCGCTGCCAATGGGCGAAGTCCGCATATTGAATGGGCAGTGCCGGCAGCGGCGATGATTCACCGGCGCAGAATGCGAAGTAGAGCGCCGCCGCCTCTCGAATCAGTATTCCTGTTGACCAGCCGTCGGAGACAATGTGGTGCATGGTCAGCAGCCCCACGTGCTCCTCGTCACCTAACCGTAACACGGTGCCCCGTATGAGCGGACCTTGGGACAAATCGAAGGGCCGCTGGGCTTCGGCGGTGACCCATCGTCGGACCTCGGTCTCCCGCTCGCTCGCCGGCAGTTCCCGCAGGTCAACGACCGGCAGTTTGATCGTCAAGCTCGGTGCGATGACTTGCGTGGGCCGTCCGTCCACCTTCCCAAAGGTGGTGCGCAGGGATTCGTGCCGCTTGATGATTTCATTGAGGCACTGCTCCAGCGCCGCCAGGTTGAGGGGTCCCTTGAGGCGGCCGGCGGCCGGAATGTTGTAGGCCGAATTGTTCGGATCCAACTGGTTGAAGAACCACAGTCGTTGCTGGGCGAATGAGAGGGCCGGGTCTCCGTTCCGCGGAACCGGCAGGATGGGCGGTGCCAGCAGGTTCTGCCCGGCCTGACGGGCGGCCTCAATGCTTTCCGCCAGACCAGCCACGGTGGGTACCTCGAACAAACGGCGCAATGGAATGTCCAGCTGGAAAGCGTCGCGCATTCGGGAAACGGCCTGGGTTGCCAAAAGCGAATGGCCGCCAAGGTCGAAGAAATTGTCGTGAATGCCCACCCGTTCAAGGTCGAGGACCTGGGCCCAGATCTCCGCCAGCAACTCTTCGGTGGGAGTGCGGGGTGCCACAAATGTCTTGTCCAGTTCAGGTCGTGTACGGTCGGGTGCCGGCAGTGCCCGTCGGTCTATCTTCCCGTTGGACAGCAACGGCAAGGTATCGAGCAGTACGAAGATCGCCGGTACCATTTGATCGGGCAACTTGTCTTTGAGAAAACGACGCAGTTCATCGGCGGTGGCTTCAGCGACCACATAGACCACCAATCGCTTCTCGCCCGGCGCATCTTCCCGGACCAAGACAACCGCTTTCCGCACGGCCGGATGTTGGCCAAGCGCGGCCTCGATTTCTCCCAGCTCAATGCGGAACCCGCGAATCTTCACCTGGTGATCGCCACGACCGAGGAACTCGATGTTCCCGTCGGGCAGAAAACGGGCCAGATCCCCGGTCTTGTACATTCGTGCTCCGGGCACGGCGCTGAAGGGGTCCGGAATAAACTTCTCAGCGGTCAATTCCGGCCGGTTGAGATAGCCCCGGGCCAGGCTTACCCCGCCGATATGCATCTGGCCTGCAACTCCGATCGGCAGCGGACGCAGTGCGTTGTTCAAGATATAGATGCGCGCATTCGGGATCGGTCGTCCGATCGGACTCGAAGAACAGTGATTGGCCCCTTTGCATAACCAAAAGGTCGAATCGATGATCGTCTCAGTCGGGCCGTACACGTTATACAGTTTGGCCTTTGAGCGGTGTTGGAATCGCTCGACCACCCGAGCCGGCAAGGCTTCGCCGCCGCACATGACGGCCCGCAAGGCGAGGGAGTCGTCGAATGCCGGCTCCTCGACGAGGAATTGCAGCAGGGACGGAACGCAGTGGAAAATGGAGATCCGCGCGCTACGGATTGTTTCTGCCAGGTATCGGCTATCGCGGTGACCGTCGGCTTCGGCGATAACCAGTCTTCCACCCGTCAGCAGGGTCGGGAACAACTCACGTCCAGCCGCATCGAAAGTGATTGGAGTCTTTAGCAGACAGCGGTCTGCGGCCGACAGCTCGAGCGTTTGGATTATCCAGTTGATGGTATTGCCCAACCCACGGTGTTCGACCATGACTCCCTTGGGCTGTCCCGTTGAGCCGGAGGTGTAAAGTATGTAGGCAAGGTTCCCGGCGGTTGCCCCGGTTACCGGGTTCTTTTCGCTTTTAGCAGCGATGGCTTCCCGGTCTGAGTCCAGATCCACGACGTGGATCCCGTGCCCGGGCACTTGTTCCACCTTGCGTCCTCGCGTCAGCAGCACCGCCGTGCGGGCATCTTCCATTATGAAGGCCAGGCGCTCCTTGGGATACGCCGTATCCAACGGCACGTAAGCTCCACCTGCCTTCAGAATACCAAGAAGTCCTACGACCATCTCCGCGCAGCGCTTCATGCAAATGGCCACCGGCACCTCTGGCCCCACGCCCAACGCTCGCAGGTGATGGGCCAGTTGATTGGCGCGGACGTTGAGTTGGGCGTAGGTCAGTTGCTGTCCCTCAAACACAACGGCCACGTTGTCTGGTGTTCGCCGGACTTGTTCCTCAAACAGTTGGTTGAGGCACTTGTCTTTAGGGTAATCGGTCCGGGTATTGTTGAACTCGACCAATAGTTGCTGGCGCTCCGTACCGGTCAGAATTTCCAAATCATTGATCGCGGCGGCCGGATCGCGGATGGCACTTTGCAACAGCGCCTGAAAGTGTCCCGCCATCCGGGCGATGGTGGCGGCATCGAACAAGTCAGTGTTGAAGCGGATGGAGGCGGAAAGCGAGCCGGTCGTCTCGATAATCAACATGACCAGATCCAGAGTCGCAGCTCGCCGTTCCAAAGGGATCGACTCCATAACCAACCCGCCCAGATCCATCCGTAGCCCGGTCTCGCCTCGCGCGAATACTGGTCCGGCCTGTTCCGCGACCCGGTGTGGTTTATCCAGAACGAACATGGTCTGGCAGAGCGGTGATCGGCTGAGGTCCCGGGGTGGCCGGAGTCGTTGGACCAAACGCAGGGTGGGGTAGTCCTGATGTTCGAGAGCCGCTAGCACCGTCTGACGCACCTGACCCAGAAATGCCCGGAACGTTGGATTCCCGGAAAGATTCGTTCGTAAGACAACCGGATTGGCGAAGAAGCCCACCAACCCCTCAAACTCCGCCCGGCTCCGTCCGACCATGGGAGAAGCCACGAGGATGTCTTCCTGGCCGCTGTGGTAGTAGAGCATCAGTTCGAACGCCGCGAGCAGGACCATGTACAGCGTCGCCCCCTCGGCTTTGGCGAGCGCCCTGAGCCGCCGGGCCAGTTCATCGTTCAGTGTGAAATCGTGCTGCGCGCCACGAAACATCTGGATCGGCGGTCGCGGCCGGTCGGTCGGCAGATTGAGCACGGGCAACGGCCCGGCCAATTGATTCTTCCAGTAGTCCCAGAGCCGTTCACCGGCCGGGCTCGCCAGCATTTCGGTCTGCCAACGAACAAAGTCCGTGTATTGTACAGCAAGCGGAGGCAGAGCCGCTGGTCGACCGGCCTTTTCCGCCAGATACAGCACGCCGAGTTCATTCAGGATCACCGCGAGGGACCAGAAATCAACCATGATATGATGAATGACCAGTAACAGGATGTGTTCCTGTGCCGATCGCGTGAACAAACTCACCCGCATGACCGGCCCACATTCCAGATCAAACCGGCGCTGAGTTTCCTCGACCAGCCGGTTCTGCAACTCATCGCCGCGCCAGGTGGAGGCATCGGTCTCCTCGAAGTGGACCGGCTGATGTTCGTGGATTTGTTGAGCAGGTTTGCCGGACTGCACCATAATTGTGGTCCGCAGGGAAGAATGGCGATCCACCAGCGCCTGAAACGCGCGCCGGAAAGCCGGGATGTCCAGTTCGGAGCGGATGCACGCCGCAAAACTGACATTATAAATCGAGCTTTCCGGCGCGAACTGGCAGAGAAACCAGATCCCCTTCTGATTATCGGAGAGAGGATGAAACGGTTGGGACCCGCTCGCCTTTCTCCGGAGGAGTTGGGCCAGAAGGGCGCGTTTTTCAACGGGTGAAAGATTGGCAATTGGCCGGGCAGTCGGCTGTGTCCTGATTTGCTGAGAGTTCGTCTGCGCCGGCATAACCTGTATTGTAACAGCCGGGTCAGGCTGGGGAAACCCAAATCGCCGATGACCGACCGGTAGCCTGACCGCTTGGACAAGCCAAAATGGTTTGTTGTGCAGCCGGATTGGCCAGTTTCGTCTGTTCTCCGCTTTTGGCAACGTCACGGAGGTGAATATCGCGGTTGACCGCGTCAATCATAAGTCGCGCGGTTTCGGCTTGGATATTAAACCTAAACCCCGAAGTTGGCCAGAAAGCATCTTGGCCAGCTTTACGATGCAAATCCGAGTTTGGAATTTTCTAAATCGCCCGGATTTTTTTGGATCTTCACGGTTGTTTTGCCTCCGCTGGCAACGAAAAGGCCCAACCAGTGTTGTCACTCGTTGGGCGATAAAGCAGCCGGTTCACCGGCCCGCACAAAGACGGCAGGTCTGAAGAAAACCAAATTTGATATTCGGACGCTACTATTGAAATGTCAGTTGATTGTTTGACATTTTATTGGGGATCTGGTATTCGAATCGTATTCAGTTGCAATGGACCTCTAAACCAAATTGAGAAAAACATGAAAGCTATTGTTCGTTCGTCACTCGGTACAAATCGCAATCTCAAGTGTCTGGCCATCTGCAGCGCAGCCTTGGCCACATTTGCTGTATCCACTTTAAGCGCTAATGCGCAATTTACCTATTCAGGCCCAACAACCGGTGCAGGCCTGACCATCGGTACGTTTACTGGTGGCACCACGTTCACCGCAACCCCCGTGATGACCGGCACCGCGACTGATGGAACGCTCACGGCGGCAGGAATGTTTTCGGGCCAGTACAGTAACGGCCAGGGACTCTATTCAGGTGCCGGAAGTTCAGACCTGACCTACAACTTTGATCCGACTGGTGTCTCAGCCACCGTAGGATTGAACGGCACAGCCGACGCGGAAGTGGGAAATAACAGCGCCAATGAGGACGTCGTAACCGTCCCCTCAGGAGGAATCAGCACGGATTTTATGGTCGCGACGACGGGTCAATATAATTTGACCGGCTTGGTGAACTTCGGAGGTAGAGCTTCGGCCCAATTCGGCGCGCTCTTTGTCACATATACCGTGAATGACAACACCGACCCCAGCGGGTTTTCACTGACGAAGAATATCGAAGATGAAAACCCAACACCGGACGTTCCGCTCTCCCTCAGCGAATCCATAAACCTGACGGCTGGTGATCTCTACACGCTCTCCTTTGGCGCATCTCTTAACCCGGCCTCCGCCGCCGACAGTGCGCCATTAACAAGCACATTAACCGGCTCCGCCGAAATGTCGATCACGGCTGTACCCGAACCGACCTCTCTATCTTTGCTGGCCTTGACGACATTTTCTTTGGCCGCTCTCCGAAGAAACCGCCATCGAGTCATCTGATCTCCGCAACACCCGATTCCCGGCCAGGCCATGCCGGAATTCGAGAGGTTTACCGGTGAAAACTCGGCTCAAACCTTGCGGATTAGCGTTAACACATTCAAGGCGACGCATCTTCCTTTAAGTGCCAACGAGGCACAAAATATCTCGTGGCCTCCCAAATCGAACCATAACGAGGTTCACGCTCCTCGTCGTTCATAATCTTCCAAGGACGGAATTTTCATCAGCGCCCGTTTGGCGTAGGCGCGATGCACCGCCTTGCTGTTGTGGCCCAAAGCCTCCTGCGCGAACCTTTCCGGGTAACCGTGCAGGCGATTCCAAAGCCGATGCTGTCCGCGCGGGGCAAAACCGGCCGCAAATTCCATCGCCAGTGGCCGATGACCGGAGCGGGTGATATTCTCACGAAGTTGCTGCTTGTCCGGCGTGAAAATGCGAATGCCGCGCCGACCGCGCGAAATGGTCACATACCATTGTTGGGCGTTGGTTGCCGGCTTGACCGTCGAATCGGAAAACAGAACATAATCCACGGTTTTGCCCTGTGAACCATAGGACGTGACCGCGTAGCCGGGAAGAAATTCACGGAATGATTTGTCCAGGACACGGCCATCAGTCAGTTCAACTCCGCCATCGGCGCGAACAGATTTCACGGTCACGAGTTCACCGTTGGTGACGCGCCCGCCTGACGCCAGTTTGCGATTGGCCTTGAGATGCAGACGGTCCCCATCAGCGATGGAAATCTCGCGCGCCTGACAGACCGTGATACAGTCAAGCAATCGGTTCGAGACCGTCACGAATTTCCCGCCGACTTCAACAAGCACGCTCGATTTCAAAATTCCCGCCAGCTTGCCCTTCGCGCCCGCTTGGGCATTGCGGACTTTCTGATTGAAGACAATGACGGCATCTTGAGGGTAGAAACGCATATCGCGCTTCTGGGCGTTGGTGAGGTCCATCCTCTCCAGTGCTTGAACAGCCGAGTCTGCCGCGCCGATCAATCCTTTTCCTTTCAACGTATCACGCACGCGCGAGTTGACGCGATGCACTTCGCTCCATGTTTGTGAGACGACGACCGCCGAAGCATTTTGCCCCGCGAGCCGGAGATATTCGTCGGCGAGCTTGTCGGCTTGTTCGCCAATGCCACACGCGACAATTGCGCCCATTTTGTCGAGGCGTTCAAATGAATCACCCAACTTGCCAGCCGCAGCCGACTCAACGGCTTTTCGATACATCCCGATGTGCTTGCGTTCCTCAGCATCACGACCAAGCGCAGGGTCTTGCCGTCGAATCTTGTGCAGTTCAACCGGTTTCACACCGGCATGGCGTTCGATGGCAAGCAGGGCATCCGAAGCCCCAACCGCGCCGTGTTGCCGGGTGTCGCCGGAGAGAACCAGCCGTCCGTTCCGCTCATGAATCAACCTGACAATCTCCAACATTTGCCGCCTGCCAATCTGACCCGCTTCGTCCACGACAATGACGGCGCTGTCAGCCAGTTCACGCTTGATGAGAAAATTCGCGACCGTCGTTGGCGACGGGAATCCGGCCTTCTCCATTTCTACGACTTGCTGACGTTGTGGCGCGAGAACGACCACGCCCCGGCCTGACTGCCGCAGTTGCTCCACCAGTTCGCGCAGGACAAAACTTTTGCCCGTGCCAGCACCACCGCGAAAAACAGAAACGCCATTTGTCGAACGGAACAAGGATTCGAGGGCATGGCGTTGTTCATTATCAAGTTGCGGATTTGCCAGGCGGGGATTCGACACCAGCGGGAGACAATCACCGACGCCCTGTTTCGCGGTCTGGACGATTTCCCATTCGCGGAGGAGGACTTCACGCAGGGTCACTTCACCTGGACGCGCTTCGTCCCGGATATAGCCACGTCGCTGGGTGAATTCCTTGAGATCGGAAACCGAAAAACCTTCACCCCGCGCCCGGCCCAATGCCTCCTGCCACACCTGACATTCCAGCACGACCGAGTTCCGGTCGAACAAATGTTCCTCCGCCCACTGGACCGCTTCACCAACACTGACGCGCTTTTCCTCTTTTGCGTCATGCTTCGGTTGCTCTAAAAGCTGCCGCAGCGAAGCCCGCTCGGACTTGCTCAATTGCGCCTCCCACAGTTGTCGCAGTTCGTCCCGGCTCAAATCTTTCTGTTTCCGTGTGCGCCTTTCCGTGGCGAGCTTTGCGCGGAGTTCCGAGATGTTCGCGCCGCGAAGTTCCGGGTGGTCCGCCAATAGTTTCGCCAGTGCCTTATCAATCTCCGCATCACGTTTGGAAAAACGCTGACAGAGTTCTTCGGAAACACCTTCAACTTGAAAATCGCCTCGTGGCAGGTTGCGGATTTTGTAGCCGAAAGACCGCAGGTCGCGAGCCAGTTCATGATAATAGACATTCTCGGCAAACTTTCTGGCGCGAAGGAGTTGGTGGTTTTCCAAAGCCTTCCAGCGATTTTCCACCGGGTCAAACGTGGCGTTGAAAACAATGCAGTGCGTGTGCAGATGCGGATCAAGTGCGCGTGAGGTGTCGTGGGTGAATAACGCGGCAGCAAAATTGCCCGTCAGCCGTTCACTACGCGCGCCACCAATGCGAACACGGGTTGCCGCGAAGTCCTCGAAATTTCTTAACGCCAACCGTGCCGCCCGGTCGTGAGCTTTGAAAATCCGCTCGTCATCGCCGAGGAAGCCCGCCAGCGAAACCGATTTCGGCGGGGAAAATGTGAAGTCATAAAAAATCCGTCGGTCGGCCACAGTCCGGCCATCCTTTATCCGCGTGGTCTTCAATTCCGGCGTCAATCTTTCACCTGTGGCCGGATGCTGGTTTTCACACAGCCGCAGAAAATCCTCGGCATGGACTTTGCCGGACAGTCCAAGCCGTTCCGCGCCCAACCCAATCCACTCGCCAGACACGCGCTGGCCTTCATCGTAGTAATCGCCAACGCAAAGATGTTCTTTGAAATATTCTTCGGCGTTTTTGAGGTTGTATTGTGTCTTGGCCGTGACCACGTAACGGACACTATCAGGACTGTCCGCGAATCATGTGTGGCTGATACATCTTCTCGCACTTGCTTTCTGGTGAACTGCCGCCATGAAAACGAGTGCGACACTGAAGTCTGGCAAGCGACTCTGGGGAATTTACCACACCGACAGGGAATTTGCCCGCGAGTTGGGTGATCCACTTCGCACAGTCGTTGAAGCACCCAACAAACTCATCGCCGAGGAAACCGCCGCGCGACTTGGATTTGGTGAACCGTGGGCGCATCGCCATGTTCTGTCACCAGGTTCTCGGCGAAAACATCCGGCCACGCAAGCGGCCAGCACGGAAACGCCCGCCAGTTTCGGTGCCAGCAAATGGGGGAGCAGCAACCACGGATTCAACGCCTGCGGGCGAATCCAGCACACCGGCAGAACCTCCGCCAAATTCAGACGGCGGTGAAACATCGCTCGCCCGTTCGCGCGGCCCGCGCATCGCTCAAGTCCGCAAACTCAACCCACAATCCAATGAAAAGACTGATTCTCATCCTTAATGGCAAAGGCGGCGTCGGCAAAAGTTTCTTTGCCGTCAATTTCGTCCAATTCCTCAAAGACAAGGGCATCGCCCATGCCGCGATTGACAGCGACAACGAGAACTCGACGTTGAAACGGTTTCATCCCGACACGCGATTTCTCGATTTGAGCAAACGCCCCGACCTCGACGCCATATTTGCCGCGCTGGCAAAGACAAATCTGGTCGTCGTGGATTGCCGCGCCGCATCCACCGGCCTGTTTATTGATTTTTTTCACGAAATTGATTTGCCAGCCATGCTTACAGCGTTTGACGCCAAGCTCACCCTAGTCATGCCGGTGAATCACGAATCGGACAGCGTTGATCAAATTCAACGAATGACCGATGAATTCAAAAATCGGTGTAATTATGTTGTCGTTCGCAACGCCGCGCACAGTGACAGCTTCGCCATTTTTGAATCCAGCGAAGTCCGGGCGCTTCTCGCCGACAAACTCCGCGGGCGTGAAATCACCATGACCCGGATGCAGGACTGGCTGGTCGAGACCCTCAACGCGGAGAACCTGACGATTTCGGCAGCCTCGAAACATGCTTCGTTCAGCCTGCTGGATCGGCAACGAATCCAAACCTGGCAGCGGAAACTTTTCGCTGAAATTGAATCAGCCGCGAACCTGCTTCTGCCAGCAAAGTGATGCCCAAGCCCACTACACAGCCGCCGGACTTCGACGAGGAATTCACCAAGGCCGTTGCCGAGTGGCGCGATAAGCATCGGCTGCGAGAAGACGACGCGGTGATATTGCTTGTCGAATTGTTCCGAATTCACCAACAGCATTGGGATGAACTTCGCCGCCGGGAAATTCCCGCTTTTTCCGAATTTCGGGCGGACATTGGCAAGCTGGCTGACGTCCAGACTCGAATACGACATTGCCGACGCCAACAAGCGGGCGAAAGAGCTGGAAACCAAAGTCGGCGCGCACTTTGAGCGTGAGGAGCGTTATCAAGAGTTGACCCGTCGCCAGAGCGAGATCGAAGAAAAGCTCGACCTCACCAAGAATCAAGCGCCCAGCCAGGTGGATGCTGATGCGCCCGATGAAGCGGCGCAGAAGAACTCCGAGAAACAAACCCAAGCGCACTCGCCCCGGCCCAGACACCGGGCGGACATTCGCGTCTGAATTTATCGAGGTAGCAGCAGCGCGTTCTGTGTATCCGCTACACCAAAGGAGTTACGATTAGTCGTAGCGTGTTGCCTCAAGATGAATACAACAGCGACAACTGAATGCCAAACCCTAGACGTGAAAAGTAGCGCCACCGAATTGGGCGTTTGCGAAGAAACGATTCGCCGACTCGTTCGCCGCAAGGTGCTTCGCAAACTTCCCGGACTTAGGCGCGTGTTGATTCCGCGAAGTGAGATTCATCGTTACCTGAACGGCGGAAGCCAGCCGCGCTTTTCCTAACTATCAGCCCCAAAACTGCCGGACCTGTTCAGTTGCCTCAAGGCTGCGGCGGACTCTCAGGCGTGAGCGACGATCCCAAAATTGGCCAAGAATTGGCCAAGCACGGTTTTTGAGGTTTTGCGGAAGTCACGAGCCAAACACCATAAGCCATTGGCAAATCGGTATTTAGAGTTGGTGCCCCGGTAGGGACTCGAACCCTAAACCAATTGATTAAGAGTCAACTGCTCTACCAATTGAGCTACCGAGGCACTCAAAGAGGACGCGCAGCATCTCATAATCTCGCGGATTGTCAACTGCCGGCGAGCCTGTCTCAGGCTTTAATCGCATCCGAAATTGCGCGCTCGAACGACGACCAACAAATCACATTTGAATGATTTGTCGGTCGCCCTGATAACGGACGGTCTTGTCCGGATTATCGGTAATCCCGACACCGGTGCCGTGGTCTTTGCCTACCAGCACAATGTCGAAGGTGCGCTCCTTCAACATGCCGGGAAACGAGCCGTTCCGATCGTCAATGGTGAGTTGGCGTTTGGCGTCGTCCCAATGAAAGGCGATGGTGGCGTAAACGCCCTTTTCGTAATCGTAATTATCGTTCTCGTCTTCGTAGAGCGTGAAAGTCCCGTCGGCGCCTGGATAAATGCGCAATTCGATGGGGTCGGCCGGTTTCTCAGCGGCGTATTGAATGAACGGTCCCATCGGAATGAGTGAACCGGCCCGGATCAGCAACGGAATCTTGTCAATGGGCGCGTCCGCCGCAACGGTCTGGCCGCCCGTCAACGTTTGGCCGGTCCAGAAATCAATCCAAGCCGTGCCGGCCGGCAAATAGACCGGCCGGGTAGTCGGCCGTGGCTCGACGATTTTTTCTTTTGCGAACATTTCCGGGGTCTTCCAGTAAAGTTGCGCCTTGAAAGCACCCAGGACCGAGTTGGCCGTCTCACAGGCAAAGTCGTATTTCTTGCCGGCCTGGAGTTCCACCGGAACGGTTTCGGCTTCCATCGCCGAGTAACTGTTGTTCAACAACCGGCCGTCCAGAAAAACTCGTTTCGGCCCGAAACTCTTGAAATGAAATCGATAGGTCCCGGTCTCCTTCGGGACCAGTTTGCCTTCCCAGCGCATTGAGAATTTGGGGTCGGTGATGTAATCCGGCCAGCCGGTGTACCAGAACAGATTGACGTTGGTCTCCACCGCCTCGTGACACAGTGTTCCGAAGTGGTCGTCGCTGTAATACTTGACGTCGAGGCCCGGCCGGCCGTCTTTCGTCCGAAATTGATTGGACGGGATGAGGACGCTGGCTTCCGGCGGACGATGGAGTTGATACTCGGTGACAGGACAGACCATGATGGCCGGGCCGAACATGAATTGGTCATCAATGGAATAGGTATTTTTGTCGGCGCTGAAATCCATCGGCAGTCCGCGCATGATTGAATATCCATGGTCGCTCACCTGCCAGGCCAGGGAATAGATATAAGGCATCAACCGGTAACGCAGGTTGTCAAACTCCACCAGGTCGTTTGTGAAATCGCCGAACCGCCAGATCTCGCGGGGCGTTTCCGAACCGTGCGAGCGGAAGATGGGGCAAAAGGCGCCGAACTGGAACATGCGGGTGTACAATTCCTCATAGGCAGGATCCTGGCCGCCGCGGTCGAAAACGCCGCCGGCGCTGTTGAGCACAAACGCGCCGATGTCGAACGTCCAGTACGGAATGCCCGCCATGCTGTGATTGATCGCGGCCGGAATCTGTCGTTTGTAAACACCCCAATCGGCACCGATATCGCCCGACCAGGAGGTGGCCGCGGCCCGCTGCTGACCGGCAAAGGTTGATCGGGTGAGGATATAAACCCGTTTCTGGTCGGTTTCCTGCCGTTGATGTTTATAGATCGATTCTGTGTCCAGCAGCGAATACGGATTGAGATAACGTGCAAAGGAACCGAGGTAATTAATCCCTACCCGTTTCATTTCGTATTCCTCCGATTCCTTGGTCAGGGCGTTGACGATATCGGGCTCGGTCGAGTCCATCCACCAGCCGTCAATGCCCTTTGAGAACAGACCCTTGCTCACATACTGCCAATACAAGTCGTTGGCCGCCGGATTGTAAGCGTCATAATATTTGAACCCGGCCCAGCCGGTCGGTGGGTACAACCAGCCGCGTTTTTCCATGTCTTTGTAAATCGCCGTCGCCGGCCCTAACCCGGCCCAGATGGAAATTATCAGGTGAAAATTCTCACCGTGTAGAATATCCATCATCTCCTTCGGGTTCGGGTAAGCCGTTTCGTCAAAGAACATGCTGCTCCAATTGGAATTGCCGCCCCAGTAATTCCAGTCCTGGACGAGGCCGTCGATGGGGATGTGGCGTTGTCGATATTCCTGCGCAATGGTCAATAGTTCATCGCGCGTTGCGTAATGTTCCTTGCTCTGCCAGTAGCCGTAGGCCCATTTGCCGTACATCGGGGCCGGCCCGGTCAGGTTCCGGTAGCCGGCGATGACCGCGTCCATGTTGGTGCCGGCGATGAAATAGTAGTCCACGTTGTCGGCCACTTCGGACCAGAGCGACATCTTCTGCGGATCATCGGCGAAGATGGTCTTGGAATAATTGTCCCAGAGGATGCCATAGCCCGCGGTGGAAATCAGGAAGGGTGTGACCGCATCGGTATTGGCCTGCACCAGCTTGACGGTGTGTCCGCGATAATTCAACCAGCCGTATTGATGCTGGCCCAGGCCGTAAATACCTTCGTCCGGCGTCAGAGTGAAATCCTGCTCCACGCTAAACGCGTTCGTTTCATGCGCGATTTTGACAGGAGTGATGGTTGCCCGACCCTGCTCCTGCAAAAGAGTTCGTTCGGCGGCGGCGAGGAATTGAATCGCCCCGTTGTTTTTTGACAGGCGCAGGGTCACATTTTGCGAAGCCAGTGTGATGGTTCCGGGGTCTTCTTGAAAACTGATGTTCAAATCCGGCACGTTGGTTTGAATCACCACCAGGCTCGACTTCTCTGGGGTACCGCCCGTCCGCCACTTGAGAACCCGCACGGTGTCGCTGGCATAGAATTGAACCTTCACGTGCAAATCGCCGGTGTTCAATTGAACCCCATTTTGGATGCGCTGAATTTGCGTTTCCGGCGGCGGCGTAGGTTGGGTGCGGCAGGAAACCAACAGAACGCTCAAACAAAAAGCTCCCAGCAACACCCCCGCCCGGAGAATAGAAGAATTCGTTTTCATATTTGCACAATTCCTGACGCGGTTTTCTGCCAGCTAACCTCCCAGCACGGCTTCGACCCGAATGGGTTCGGAACGCGAAGGACACGCGGGCAGAAGGTTACCGGCGATTTCCTTCCCGTCCACCCGCAGCTTTTTCACTCCCCGTTGTTTACCCTTCGGATTTTTCACCTCGATCACATACGTGTTGCCGCGGAACCGGCGTGTGACGGTGAAACCTTTCCATTTGGCCGGGATCACCGGGTCCACGCGCAAACCGTCATATTCAGTGCGAATGCCTAGAATCCATTGGGTCACGGTAAAGTAGGTCCAGGCGGCGGTGCCGGTGAGCCAGGAATTCTTGGCCTCGCCGTGCGTCGGGGCGTCCTTGCCGGCAATCATCTGCGCAAAGACATAAGGTTCGCACCGGTGGACCTCGCCGATATTCTCGCGCGCCGATGGATTGATGCGCGTGTAATAATCAAAGGCACGGTTGCCGTCGCCAACCATCGTTTCGGCGATGATAATCCACGGATTGTTGTGGCAAAAGATACTCGCGTTTTCCTTATAGCCCGGCGGGTACGAGGAGATTTCGCCCAGGTGGATGTAATACTTTGAAAAGGCCGGCTGTTGCAGCACGATGCCGTGCCTGGTAGCGAGGTGCTTATTTACCGATTCGAGGGCCAGCCTGGCTTTGCCGTCCTTTAAGCCGACGCCGGCCATGATGCACATGCCCTGGGATTCAATGAAAATTTTCCCCTCGTCGCAAACCTTTGAGCCGATGGGTTTGCCGAAATCATCGTAGGCACGCACAAACCACGCGCCGTCCCAGCCGTGCTTGAGGATGACCTCTTCCATCCGGGCGGCCTCGGCCAGACACCGGTCGGCGTCTTTCTTCAAACCGCGCCGGGTGGCAATCTTCGCCAGTTCCTTCGCCGCCAGGACAAACAAGCCGGCGATGAATACCGATTCGGCCACTTTGCCGTCCTTGTTCGTCGTGGTCTGGAATGACTGGCCGGGCGTGTTGGAGAAGCAGTTCAAGTTCAGGCAATCATTCCAGTCGGCGCGGCCAATGAGCGGCAGGCCGTGCGGACCGAGGCGTTCGAGTGTGTAATTGAAACTGCGGCGCAGATGTTCGTAAAGCGGCTGCTCGGAGCCGGCTTCGTTCTCGAATTGCACCCGCTCGTCGAGAATACCCCAGTCGCCGGTCTCTTTGATGTAAGCGCTGACACCGATAATGAGCCAGTGCGGATCGTCGTTGAAATTGGAGCCGAGGTCGTGATTCCCGCGTTTGGTCAGCGGTTGATACTGGTGAAACGCGCCGCCCGTTTTGAGTTGAGTGGCCGAGAGATCCAGGATGCGTTCACGCGCGCGGCAGGGAACCATGTGGACAAAGCCCAGGAGGTCCTGGTTGGAATCGCGAAAACCGAGGCCGCGTCCGATGCCGGATTCGTAGAACGATGCCGAGCGCGACAGGTTGAACGTGGCCATGCACTGGCAGGCGTTCCAGATGTTGACCATGCGATTCACGTGGACATCGGGCGACTGCACCTGGTAAATGCCCAGCAGGTTGCCCCAATACCGCCGCAGTTTTTCAAAAGCCGCCGTGACGCTTTGGCCGTCGAGATATTTGGCAATCACCGGCTTGACGGTCTGCTTGTTGACGGTCTGTGAATCCGGCGGGTCGAATTTCTGGTCCACCGGGTTTTCGTGGTAACCGAGGACGAAGATGATTTCCTTCGATTCGCCGGGTTTCAAATTCACCTTAACGTGGTGCGAGCCGTGCGGCGCCCAGCCGTGCGCGACGGAATTGAACGATTTCCCCCGCTCCACCGCCGCCGGATTGTCCCAACCGCGGCAGGCCCCCAGGAACGTGTCGCGCTGAGTATCGAATCCCGCGAGTTTCTCCGAGCAGGCGAAGTACGCGAAATGATTGCGGCGTTCGCGATACTCGGTTTTGTGATAAATGACCTCGTCCACCACCTCAACCTGGCCGGTGCTGAAATTGCGCTGGAAGTTGGTGGCGTCGTCCTGCGCATCCCACAGACAAAACTCGATGCTGGAAAAGACCGACAGCTTTGCCGGCTTTTTGCGGCGGTTGGTCACGGAGAACTTCCAGATTTCCAGGGTCTCGCCCAGCGGCACGAAATAGCAGGTCCAGGCTTCGATCTTTTTGTGGCTGGAACCGATGATGGTATAGCCCATTCCGTGACGGCACTCGTACTGGTCGAGCTTCGTGCGCGTCGGCTGCCAGGACGGCGACCAGAATTCGCCGGTGTCATTGTCGCGGAGGTACAGGTAACGGCCGCCAACATCGAAGGGCGCCTGGTTGTAGCGATAGCGCGTCAGGCGGCGCAGGCGCGCGTCGCGATAGAAGGAATAACCGCCGGCAGTGTTGGAGATGAACCCGAAATACGCTTCGCAGCCGAGGTAATTGATCCAGGGTAGCGGAGTGTTGGGTTGGTTGATGACGTATTCCCGTTTGCCGTCGTCGAAATGTCCAAAACGCATAGTTTATTGCCAATTCCAAAAAATTAACCGGCGGCAGGTTTGGTTGTGCCCGATTGGTCCAGTGGCTCCGCCACGGGGTCGGGTGTGGGTGGCGGCAGTCGGTCGTACCAGTTGAACTTCAAGATAATCGAGGTGATGACGAGCACGGCAAGCGCGATCAGCATATTACGGAAATGGCGCGTGACCAGGAACATGGCCAACACGATAAAACTCGTCTGCCAGATGGTGCCAATTACGATATTGAACATATCGCGAAAGAAATCCGTGTTCCGCTGAAAGCCGGGGTCTTCTTTGACAACTTTCGCATGGACTGGTCCCCAGAAACCCCAGGGCCGCACCCGGCGATAGAAATCTTTGAGCACCGCCTCATCTTCGGCCGGCGTCAGGAACGTTCCCAGGAAACAGCCCACCAGCGAGAGGACGAGGATGAGCGGAAACGAGGTGATGGGATGTCCGAGCAACACCATCACCTGGGCGGCTTCGGTTCCGAAATGCGATTCCACGAACGGCTGGAACAGGGGAATGATGTGAGGCATGACCAACGGCAATCCCAGCGAGGAGGCGATGCCCGTCAACATGCCCCAGAAATAACCCCAGCCGTTGAATCGCCACCAATACCACTTGATGACGTTGGAAGCCGTGTAGCCGCCCCACAAACCCGACACAATCCATTGGACGATCGAGTTGATGGACTGGGTAAAAAGGCCGAAGGTGAGCCCGACCACAACCACGCCGAAGGAAGCCAGATAACTGAGCCAAACGTAGCGTTTTTGGGAGGCATTGGGATTGATGTAGCGCTTGTAAATGTCGTTGACCAGATAGGCCGGGGCCGCGTTGACCGTGGCGGCGAAATTCGACATGAACGCCGCGATCAACCCCGCCATGAGCAGGCCGAGGATGCCGACCGGCACAAACCGCGCCAGGGCCAGCGGCAGTATTTTTTCCAGGTCCAAATCCTTACCCATCGCCGCCAGGTCCGTGCTGTAGAACGCCAGAGCCAGAATCGTCAGGCCGGTAATCATCATGTACCGCGGGAAGAACAGCACCACGTTGACGGTCGAACTCATCAAGGCTGCCTCCCGGGGCCCTTTCGTCGCGAGCACCCGCTGCATGTCGTAGTTCGGCGCCGGGCCGGCGGCGCTGATGAGGATTCCCTTGAAAAGCATCATCATGAAGAAAATTCCGAAGAGCGAATAACCGTCCGAGGCAATCTTGTCATTGATTGCGGGAATGGACGTCCAGTCCAGGTTGAGATGCCAGCCGAAAAACAAGTCATGCCACCCGGCCGGCACCACCCGGTCCAGCAGGGCCGGGGCGACCTTGACCATGGCAATAATGCCGATGGCAATGGAGGCAACGGTCAGGATGCAAAACTGGACGACCTCGGTGAACACCACGCTGAACATGCCGCCCTTGACCACGTAAAACGTGGTGATGCCCATCAGAATCCATGCGTAGGTGTCATCCGAGAGATGCCCCGGCAGAAACTCGCCTGCAAACTTGCCGATGCCTTTGGCCGCGTAGGCCAGGAACCCGATGACGCTCACCAGCGCAAAAACCACGACGATGATATGGGAGGCGTGTGAGCCCGGCCCTTTCCCGAACCGGGTCTGAATCCATTCGGCACCCGTCATCACATTGGACCGGCGCAACCAGGCCGACATATAGACCATCAGAAAAATCTGGTTGAAGGTCGGCCACAACCAGGGGAGCCACACCCCCTTCAGTCCATACGCGGCCGCCACATAGACCAGCCACATGGTTCCTGAAATATCGAACATACCCGACGCATTGGAGACGCCCAGCATGTACCAGGGCAGCTTGTTGCCACCCAGAAAATAATGCTTCATGCTCTGGGACGCCCGTTTTGACACCCAGAAGCCCACGAAGATGGTGGCGATCAGGTACAGGACAATGATGCCTATGTCGATCCAGTGAAGTTGCATAGGGTGATGTGATCAGGGAGTTGAGTTGTGGGTGAGTGCTTTGCAGATAGAATCCCGGCGGTGTGAGCACTTCGCAAGGGGGCAATTCATGGCCCTGAGCATATTTTGCCGGTAACGAGCGTCAAGGATGAATCCCGGGAAAAGCCTGTCACTGAAATTGATTACATGATTCTGGCCGGTAACGGCTTGTTCTCAAGCGCGAAAAACGATTGATTGTTCGAATGACCACGCAATTTTTCCGCCTGGGCGCGGCGCTGGCCCGGCGAAGCTTCGTCACGGTCGCGTTCACCACGGCCCTTTTGGCATTGCTGCCCGTTCATCGAGCGGCCGCGGTGGAAGCAACGTCGTCCATCCGGCTCAACACGGTCGGCTACCCGCCCGACGCTGTAAAACAGGCCAGCGTCGCCCTGCCCTGCACAAATTTTGCCGTGATTCGCGTCGCGGACGGCGCGACGGTTTTCCAAGGTGCCGCCACCGGACCGGTTTCGGACCCGGACACGCGCGAACAGCTTTACACGGCTGACTTTTCCAAACTCGGACAACCCGGCGATTACCAGCTCGACGTGCCGGGCGTCGGCCGGTCCGCCCCGTTTCATGTCGGCCCAAACGTTTACCGCGAGCCGTATTACCTCGTGATGCGCGGTTTTTATCTGTGGCGCTGCGGTACCGCCGTCCACGCCACTTATCAAGGGACGACGTTTGCGCACGACATCTGTCACACCAACGACGCCTGGCTGGACTTTGTCGGCGGCGGGCACGCGCAAAAAGACGGCACCAAAGGCTGGCACGACGCGGGCGATTACAACAAATACGTCGTCAACGCCGGCGTCACGGTGGGAGTGATGTTCCGCGCCTGGGAGGATTTCGGCCCGCAAATCAAAGCCGTCCGGCTCGACCTTCCCGAATCCGGCGGCCCGTTGCCGGATTATTTGGCCGAAATCAAATGGGAACTGGACTGGCTGTTGACCATGCAGGCGCCGGACGGCTCGGTTTATCACAAATTGAGCACAACACGGTTCGGCGGTTTCGCTCCACCGGAATTCGAAACGGCAGAGCGCTATTTCACTCCGTGGGGCAGCGAAGCCACTGCGGATTTTGTGGGCATCATGGCGCAGGCGGCGCGAATCTACCGGCCGTATGACCCGGCCTTTGCCAATCGTTGCCTGCTTGCCGCCGAAAAGAGTTACCGCTTTCTCCAGGCGCACCCGGAATACCATCACGCCGACCAGACCGGCTTCAGCACCGGTGCCTATGAAATCAACGAACCCAACCACCGCCTAGGCGGCGTCCCTGAAAACCGGTTGTGGGCGGCGGCGGAAATTTGGGAAACTACCGGCGATACCAACGCGTTGCGTGACTTGGAAAACCGCATCCGCTCGGTGCAGGGCAAAGTGGACAGCGATTTCGACTGGGACGAGGTGAAGGACCTCGGGTTGATTACTTATCTGTTTTCTGAACAAGCCGGCCGGAATCCGGCCCTGGTGAATCTGGTTCGCAGCAACCTGCTGGCGACCGCAGATGAAATCGTCCAAACCCGCAATCACGATGCCTACGCCCGCCCCATGGGCTCACACTACTTCTGGGGTTGCAACGGCGCCGTGGCCCGCCAGACCGTCATCCTCATGGCCGCCGACCGCGCCACTCACCGGAAAATTCTCCGCTTATCATCCAGGAATGTTTATCGCGATACCTGTCTGGATGCCTTGAACCATTTGTTCGGCCGCAATTATTACGGGCGCTCGTTTGTCACCGGCCTCGGTTTTGAACCACCGCAACATCCGCATGACCGGCGTGATACCGGCGAATACCTGAACCATCCCTGGCCTGGCTATCTGGTGGGCGGTCCCCATCCCAGGGCGACCGATTGGCACGACGACCAGGCCGATTTCCGGGTCGACGAAATCGCCATCAACTGGAACGCCGCACTGGTTTATGCCCTGGCCGCGTGTTTGAACGATTGAAGGAAGTACTGATCGGCGCTGTACGACAGGTCTGGAACCGTTGCGCTGCCAGTCCCCCGCCATGGTGGAAAAAGAACTCTTGGCCGGCTTGATCGCTCACAACCTGATCCGCTACTGAACGAACCACGCCAACTCGTCATCGAAATCCCCCACCGCAGCGACTACTGGAAAGGCCGCTCTCGCAATTTTCGAAGGCTTAACTGAGGGCCTTTCGTGATCTGTTTATAGTTCAAACACGGATTTATTGCGCGAACCTCTACGCAGTTGGCTTAATAGTCTGTTGGACCGTCGCCATTTGGCTTTATCCCTGCACGAGCCGGTGATATCCTCTAATTGTTTTAAAAGATGAAAACGCAGAAAATCAGGTCTCGAACCGACAGTATCCAATGGAAAAGCCACGCTATCTTGGGCATGGTTTGCGCCTTGGTAATTGGAATTTTCGCCTGGAGTGCTGAACCGGGTTTCTTGGAATTGGCAAGTCCATCTGCGGCGGATTCCTATTATAACTTGTTGGTGCAGGGTTTTCGCGCCGGACAACTCAATGTGAAAAGGGCAGCACCGCCCGGACTTGCTCAACTTGCCGATCCCTATGATCCCGCCATCAATGCTTCATATGTATGGGATAAGCGTTATCTGTCATATGAGATGAGTTATTACAATGGGAAGTTATACTTGTATTTTGGAGTGACACCGGCTTTGGTGCTTTTTTGGCCGTATGTAGCCCTGACCGGCCATTATCTCCTGCATAAGGATGCGGTCGTGATTTTTTTTGCGATGAGCTTTTTGCTTGCTGCAGGTCTATTACGTGCAGTCTGGCGGCATTACTTTCCAGAAGTAAGTGTTTGGGTGGCGGCGGTTGGTCTGCTCACACTTGGTTTGGCCACAGGCATATTGGAAGTTTTATCGCGATGTGGCGTTTGGGAAGTTGCGATCAGTTGTGGGTTCGCGTTCGTCATGCTGACCCTGGGAGCGATCTGGTGTGCCTTGCGTGAGCCCAAACGGCAAGTGATGTGGCTGGCGTTGGCCAGTCTGGCTTATGGATTGTCGGTCGGAGCGCGGCCATCGTTGTTGTTTGGGGGAATAATCCTTTTGATACCAGTGGCCCGGGCGTGGTGTGCGGCGACCGAACCCGGTTCACGTCGGCGAGTGGGATTGTTGTTGGTGGCGGCGGTTGGTCCGGCAATGCTTGTTGGATTGGGGCTGATGCTTTACAATACGCTCCGCTTCGACAGTCCATTCGAATTTGGCTGGCACTATCAATTGACAAGCTGCCAGAACAATTCTGCCCAGCAATTCAGTCCGCATTACCTCTGGTTTAATTTTTGGTTCTATTTTTTAGAACCCATGCGATGGGGTGGTCATTTTCCTTTTTTACAGACTGCCCCGCTATCGCCTTTGCCATCGGGTTACTGGGTGGTGGAAGGACCTTACTGTGGAATACTGAGCGACTATCCATTGGTGTGGCTGGCCCTTGCCGTGCCGTTGATATGGAGGAGCCGGCCGGCGGCAGAGGTCTCCGTCTTACGCTGGTTTGCGGCGGCGGTACTTTTGCTGGTTGCAACTTGTGCGTTTACGCTCTGCCTTTTTTTCTCGGCCGGCAGCCGCTATGAACTGGATTTTCTGCCGGCGCTGATGCTGTTGGCCGTGATGGGTATTTTTGGTTTGGAGCGGGCGCTGGCAAGTCGACCGGTCTGGCAGCGTATCGCCCGTGGGGGTTGGTGCCTGCTCTTGGCCTATACGGTTGCATTTAACCTGTTAGCGAGCGCTGAAGCTCATGCGACGGCCAACTTCTTAGTCGGCAATTCCCTTCTCAATGAAGGGCGGGTGGACGAGGCGTTTGAACATTATCAAGTGGCTCTGGCACTTTGGCCTGAATGTGCGAACGCTCACGAAGGTCTCGGCGACGTTTTTAGAAGAAAGGGGCGGTTGAATGAGGCAATTGTAGAGTATCAAAAAATTGTGGCAAGCTGGCCGGACTTCGTAGAGGCTCACAACAATCTTGGTTTATGTTTTTTACAGGAAGGGCAGTTGAACGAAGCAATTCCTCAATTCCAAAGGGCTTTAGAACTCAAACCGGACTATGAAGAAGCCCAAAACAATCTTGGTCTTTGCCTTCTCCGGATGGGACGTGTGAACGAGGCAATTCCTTACTTCCAAAGGGCTTTGGAACTTAAACCGGACTATGCAGAAGCCCATAGTAATCTTGGTTTTTGTCTTCTCCGGATAGGGCAGGTGAACGAGGCAATTACTCAGTTCCATAGGGCTTTGGAACTCAAACCGGACTCCATAGAAATCCACAATAATTTTGGATATTGTCTTCTCCGGATAGGGCGGGTGGACGAGGCAATTAATCAGTTCCAAAGATCTCTGGAAATTCAGCAAAATGACTCGGCGTATTACGACCTTGGCCAAGCTTTTTACCTGAAACGGATGCCAGTTGAAGCGATAGCCTCTTATCAAAAAGCCATTGAACTTCAGCCCCAATTTGTGCCTGCAAAAGTAAGCCTTGCCTGGCTGCTGGCGACTTGGCCGGAGCCGTCGGTTCGCGATGGAGAAAAGGCCATCGCCCTTGCCGAGCAGGCCAATCAGCTTTCCGAGAATAAAAACCCAATGATTCTTCGTACTCTGGCTGCGGCTTATGCAGAAGCAGGCCGGTTTCCTGAAGCGGTATCGACAGCACAGCAGGCGCTGACAGCGGCGGGAACTCAACCCAACACGGCATTTATAAATGTATTACAGAAGGAGATTGAACTGTACCAAACTAATTCTCCCTGCCGATCCATGCACGAATGAATGGCAGAGTTTGGAGCGCGAACCGATCGTTCGAGTTGCTGACGTTGTGTGTCCGTAGCACCGGGCACGCGCGCCAAGGTTGCCATGCCTCCAACCGGAAGGCAGTTTCAAAAAAATGAAGGATGATTGTCAAACACTACACTACTGACTTTCGCATAATATAGTGACAATTGGCTCAAAACAGTTCGGCCTGTTTCCAGAAGGATTCCACGAGAGTCGGACGCCGGCGCATCCGGCCCAGCGCCTTGCGCGCC